>Ga0315911_1000023_pt1 | contig 110348 bp, 101 predicted proteins | sample Edanod1MG_FD_207737 | JGI IMG/M metagenome (GOLD analysis project Ga0315911, IMG submission 207737) | Root nodule microbial communities collected in Santa Monica, California, United States - Edamame nodules 1 | ecosystem: Host-associated > Plants > Roots > Nodule | place: USA: California... | reverse complement strand
TTACGGAGATCCAGGGAATAAGGCTTGCCCATCCATGCCGGCCTCCTATCCAGCCAGCATGGTGAATCAGAAACACACTGATTTGGGAATCCCAAATCGATTCAACCTAAACCCATCCCGCTTTAGCAGAAGCTATACGGCTCGCAAGTTGCCGGTGCGACGATAGAAGACGGGTAGCCTTGGTTCGACGAAGCGAGCGCGTTCCGAACAGGTGAGGGTCCGATCCTATGCCGGCCAGCCAGTCCGACCGCCGGAAGGCGCAAACGACCCTAAGCGGCCGCTCGGTCGGACGCGGTAAGCGTGCCGAAACGGGTTGCCCCTCTTCGCGCCGGCGGTGTCAACCGCCGCAACCTGCTGATCTAGATCAAAGTAGTCGATCCAATGCGGAATAACTGACTAACGGGGCCGACATTTAAAACGATTTCAGGAGGGGAATGCCATGCACAGGTATGCATTAGCCTTACTCATCGTTGGTTCTCCATTTTCTGCATTTGCGGCTGAGCTTCCCAAGGAGGGCAGCTACGACTACATCGCCTGTTGGTCAGGCGTTAATAACACGATCACCTTCTCCAAGACCCATACCGGATCGAGTTTTGAGTTGACGGGCACCGTCCGCAGCAATCCTCCCGGGGGCATGTTTGACAAAAGCACTTTCCGCTGCGTCGGGATGAATGCATCACTTGACGGGAAGATCACGGGGTCCAACGTTTGCGAGTCAATCGATGTGGACGGCGACAAGCGGCTCTCATATTTTTCGACCGGCGATGGAAAGACAACCAGGACGAACCTCGCAGGAACTGGGAAATACGAAGGCATGGTCATGGCAGGCACAGTCGAACCACTGGGGTCCTTTCCGGTCATCAAGGACGGAACGTTTCAGAGCTGCAATCATCAAACTGGTACGTACAAGCTGAAGTAACACGAGCAGCGAGAATTTGCCGTCGCTTACCCAAATCTGAGCGGCGGCTATTTCGCTCGCTAGAATGGCGGCCTTATCCGTCTCGCCGGTCGAGCGTTGTTACCGCGGGCTAACGGAAATAGAGCGAAGATGTATGCGGCTTTCTTCCATTGCGCCAAGGGCGGCTATTGACCAAAGGCGACATTCAACGCTGGTCCTACCTCTCGCGTTGTTTATTGCGCGGGACCCATGGGTGCGATCGGCACCCGGCTTTCCCTGCGCCCTCTGCTTTCGGAGCGGCGAAACGAAGAGCAAAGCTCGGACAGATCATGTCGCGAGAATTTGGAATTACGACCCACTGGCCGCGCAACACATTCGGTGTCGTCCCGGCCTGGAGCCGGGACCCATAACCACGAATGCTCAATGTTGCGCGACGCCGTGGCCACAGCCTTTCTTCAGCAACACAACCCTGTGGTTATGGGTCCCTGCTTTCGCAGGGACGACGATTGTGGATGGAGGCCGTGCGATACATTCGCTGTCGTCCTGGCGAAAGCCAGGACCCATTACCCCTAATGCGAATTGCCTCGCCATGCTGGGGCCGCCTGTTCCTCCAACAACACAAGTCGGTGGTTATGGGTCCTGGCTTTCGCCAGGACGACGCATCGGGAGGATCGCAGGCTCGTTCAGCCCGCCGATCTGCACCAGCGCCAAAAACAAAAACGCCCCCGAGACGGGGGCGTTTTGCGTGTGATCGCCGGGGCGATTGCGAAGCGGACTTTAGTCCTTCTTGAGGAAGCCCGAAAACTTCTTCTGGAAGCGCGAGACGCGGCCGCCGCGGTCCATCAGCTGCTGGGTGCCGCCGGTCCAGGCCGGGTGCGACTTGGGGTCGATGTCGAGGTTCAGCGTGTCGCCTTCCTTGCCCCAGGTCGAGCGGGTCAGGTACTCGGTGCCGTCGGTCATGACGACCTTAATCGTATGATAATTCGGATGAATATCGGCTTTCATGACAGTTCCTTCGGCGCGCCGGCGCCCGTCTCAAGATGTCTGGAATACGGGATTTGCGCGGGTCTATAACCCATGGAGCCCCCCAAAACAAGCCAAGAAAGGGCCTAAGCCCATCACCGGATTGGGACTTTACCGGATTTGCCAGCCGGGGGTCGGCGGGCCTATGTGGAGGGCGATAGAACCGGTCTAGATTGATGAGCGTAGCCGAACAGCTTGAGACCCCGCGTGGCGCCCCGCAGCCTCCGCGCGACGCGTTGCTCGATGAGGAAGCCTTCATCGAGAGCCAGATCACGGAGCCGGCGAAGAGCCGCGCCCGGTTGCGGCCGTTGCTTGCGCTCGCGCCCTATGTGGCGCGCTACAAGGGCCGGGCGATCCTCGCGCTGATCTCGCTGACGATCGCCGCGATCACCACGCTGATCGTGCCGGTCGCGGTGCGGCGGATGATCGACATGGGCTTCACGCCCGAAGGCATCGCGATGATCAACAGCTATTTCAGCGTGATGATCGCGGTCGTCGCGGTGCTCGCCTGCGCCAGCGCCTCGCGCTATTACCTCGTGATGACGATCGGCGAACGCATCGTCGCCGATCTCCGGCGCGACGTGTTCGCGCATCTGATTTCGCTGTCGCCCTCGTTCTTCGATTCCGCACGAAGCGGCGAATTGGTGTCGCGGCTCACCGCCGATACCACGCAGATCAAGTCCGCGGTCGGCGCGTCGGTGTCGATCGCGCTGCGCAATCTGATGCTGTTCTTCGGCGCCGCCGCGATGATGGTGATCACCAGCCCGCGGCTGTCCGGCTTCGTGTTGCTCGCGATCCCGATCATCGTGATTCCGCTGGTGGCGTTCGGCCGCTGGGTGCGGCGACTGTCGCGCACCGCCCAGGACACGCTGGCCGATGCCAGCGCCTATGCCTCGGAGCTGGTCAATGCGATCCGCACCGTGCAGGCCTATACCGGCGAGCGGCTCGCCAGGACGCGTTTTGCCGGCGAGGTCGAGCAGGCCTATCAAGCCGCGCGCAGCTCGACCAAGGCGCGCGCGGTGCTGACGCTGATCGTCATCTTCATCGTGTTCGCCAGCGTCGTCGTGATCCTCTGGGTCGGCTCGCACGACGTGCTGGTCGGAACCATCAGTCCGGGCCGGCTCGGCCAGTTCATTCTCTACACGGCGTTCGCCGCGAGCGGCCTCGGCCAGCTCAGCGAGGTCTGGGGCGAGGTCTCGGCCGCATCGGGCGCCGCCGAGCGGCTGTTCGAGATCTTGCGCGTCAGGCCGCAGATCGCGGCGCCCGCATCGCCGCGCGCACTGCCGCAGCCGGCGCGCGGCGATGTCGGCTTCGACGATGTCAGCTTCGCCTATCCGACCCGGCCCAACGCGCTTGCCGTCGATGAAGTGTCGCTCTCGGTCCGGTCAGGTGAAAAGGTCGCGATCGTCGGCCCGTCCGGCGCCGGCAAGAGCACGCTGTTCCATCTACTGCTGCGCTTCTACGATCCGAAGTCCGGCACGATCTCGCTCGACGGCGTGCCGATCCGGCAGGCCGATCCGGCCGAGGTGCGCGCGCGCATCGCGCTGGTGCCGCAGGATTCCGTGGTGTTCGCCGCCAGCGCCCGCGAGAACATCCGGTTCGGCCGGCCCGACGCGACCGACGCCGAGGTCGAGCGTGCCGCCGATCTCGCCCATGCCACCGAATTCCTGCGCCGCCTGCCCGAAGGCTTCGACGCCCAACTCGGCGAGCGCGGCGTGACGCTGTCCGGCGGCCAGCGCCAGCGCATCGCGATCGCGCGCGCGATCCTGCGCGATGCGCCGCTGCTGCTGCTCGACGAGGCGACCTCGGCGCTCGACGCCGAGAGCGAGACGCTGGTGCAGACCGCGCTGGAGGAATTGATGCGCCACCGCACCACGCTGGTGATCGCGCATCGGTTGGCGACCGTCTTGTCCTGCGACCGCATCCTGGTGATGGACCAGGGCAGGATCGTCGAGCAGGGCACCCACGCCGAGCTGGTCGCCGCGGGCGGCCTCTACGCCCGGCTGGCCCGGCTGCAGTTCGAGGGGATTTGAGCGAATTGGGCCTCGGCGCGCTTCGCCTATGCGATTCCTATGCGATCGGGCGCGCGCGCCCCTCGAAAACCTATTCCCACGCAAGGATAGTCGCGCCGCGCCTGACCTCCCTCGACAGCCGAAGGAGGTCAGGCGCGCGGGGTGTTCGACTGATGCGCGAGAATGCGACTGAACCGGAGAGCAAGCTGCTTTGTGCCTGGCAGCTTGCCGTGCTGCGCTTCGCAGTGACGCTTGACGACGACGATCGGATGCACGCGCTCGGTGTGGCCGGCGAGGTCGACCGGCTGGGCGGCGCGGCCGATGACGCCTTCCACTTCTTCCGCAGGACGACCGCGGAGCTGTGCGCGGCGATCTCCGGTCAAAGCGCGGATCAGGATTCCGTCATCCGGCGATTCCTGGCGCAGATCGACAATGTCAGGCTCAAGCGCGCGGTCGAGGCGGCGATCGCCAAGGACCGCACGCCGCCAAAACTCGTGGCGAGCCGCGTGAAGCCCGGCCCCGATCTCTGGCGCGGGCTGGCGCCGCGGCGTGCAACCGGAACGTAGGAAGGGCCTCACTCTGCAATCGCCATCACGGCGCGGCGGATATTCCGTCACAGCATGTCGCCACAACCCTGGCCGGCTTGCTGCGATCAGTGCGATGCGCTTCTCTGTGCTCGACAAGAGACCGGTCGGTTTCGGAATGCGGGGAGTGACGAGATGGGTGGCTTGGTGATCAGCGGCGGCCGGGTGGTGGATCCGGCCAGCGGGATGGACGCGATCGGCGATGTGGCAGTGGTCGACGGCAAGATCGCCGCGGTCGGCAGCGGCCTCGGCGGCGCCGAGCGGCGGATCGACGCGACCGGGCTCGTGGTGGCGCCGGGTTTCATCGACCTGCACGCGCATGGCCAGACCATTCCGGCCGACCGCATGCAGGCGTTCGACGGGGTGACGACCTCGCTCGACCTCGAGGCCGGCGTGCTGCCGGTCGCGTCCTGGTACAAGCGCCAGGCCGAGAAGGGCAGGGTGCTGAACTACGGCGCCGCCGCCAACTGGGCCTTCGCGCGCATCGGTGCGATGACCGGTTCGAATTCGGAAAGCTCGCTGGAATCGTTTGGGGCCGCGATGCGCGATCGCCGCTGGATCGAAAACGTCGCGACCGAAGGCGAGGTCGGCGGCATCCTCGACCGCCTCGCGATCGGCCTGAACGAGGGCGGTATCGGCATCGGCATTCTCAACGCCTATGCGCCGGGCGCCGGCGTGCAGGAATTGACCGCGGTGTGCCAGCTCGCGGCCACGCATGCGGTGCCGACCTTCACCCACGTCGCCTACATGTCGCGGATCGATCCCGAGAGCGCGGCCGAGGCCTATATCCGCCTGATCGGCTATGCCGGCGCCACCGGCGCGCATATGCACATCTGTCATTTCAACTCGTCGAGCAAGACGGATATCGAACGCTGTGTTGCGCTGATCGCGAAGGCGCAGGCGCAGGGCCTGCCGATCACGGTGGAGGCCTATCCCTATGGCACCGGCTCGACCGTGCTGGCGGCGACCTTCTTCAGCGATCCGAAATTCGAGGAGCGCAACGGCCTCGGTTATGATTCGGTGCAGCGCGTGACCGACGGTCACCGTTTCGGCAGCCGCGAGGAGCTGCTGGCGGCACAGGCCGAAGAGCCCTCGACCTTGGTGCTGTGGCACGTGCTCGATATCGAGAACAACGCGCATCATCGCGATCTGCTCGACATGGCGGTGCTGTATCCGGGCGGCGCGATCGCCTCCGACGCGATGCCGTGGACGCTGTCCGACGGCCGCCCCTACACCGGCGACGCCTGGCCGCTGCCCGACGATGCCACCTCGCATCCGCGCTCGGCGGGCTGCTTCACCCGCTTCATCCGCGAATGGGTGCGGGAGCGCAAGAAGGTGTCGCTGCTCGAGGGTATCCGCAAATGCGCGCTGATCCCGGCCGAGATCCTGTCGGCGAGCACGCCGGCGATGCGGGCCAAGGGCCGGCTGCAGGTCGGCGCCGACGCCGATGTCGTGGTGTTCGACTTTGAGACGCTGAGCGATCGTGCGACCTTCTCCGCGATGAATCGTCCGGCGGAGGGCGTGCGGCATCTCGTGGTCAGCGGCCAGCCGCTGATCAGCGATGGTGTGCTCGATGTCGCGGCGCGTCCCGGCCGGCCGGTGCGCCGGCCTGTCACCGGAGGCTGAGGTGCCGGTCCCGATCCTGCTGGTCGCGGGCTTCCTCGGGGCGGGCAAGACCACGGTCGTCAACCATCTGCTGGCGCATGCGCAAGGGCGGCGCATCGCCGCCGTGGTCAACGATTTCGGTGCGATCAATATCGACGCGGAGCTGATCGCGGGCGCCAGCGACGGCGTGGTCAGCCTGAGCAACGGTTGCATCTGCTGCACGCTGGAGGGCGACCTGCTGCGCACGCTCGCCACGCTGCTGCGGCGTGATCCGCGTCCCGAATTCATCGTGATCGAGACCAGCGGGATCGCCGATCCCGCCGACATCGTGCGCAACCTGATGGATCCCGTGATCTGGAAGGAGGCGCCGCTCGAGACCGTGCTGTGCGTGGTCGACGCGACGCAGCCTGCGGCGATGCTGAACGACGCGCTGCTGCGCTCGCAGCTGCGGGCGGCGGATGTGGTGGCGCTGAGCAAGGTCGATCTCGCCGATGCCGCTGCGTGCGCCGCGATCCGCGACGCCGTGCGCGCGATTCGTCCGGCAGCCGTGGTGGTCGATGCGTTGCATGGCGAGGTGCCGGCCGCGCTGCTGTTTCCGGCGGATCTCGATCACCTGCCGGCGCCGCGCGAGACCGCGCCGCGACGGCCGGCGTCCGACCGGTTCGAGACGCTGAGCTGGACCTCGGAGCGGCCCGTCGTGCTGCCGCGCCTGCAGCAGGCGATCGGCAGACTGGCGCCGAAGCTGGCGCGGGCGAAGGGATTGTTCGAGACGGTGGAGCAGCCCGGGCGGCTGACGGTGTTTCAACTCGCCGGCGGCCGCGCGACCTTGGCTACGGGCGGCGTGCCGTCGCCCGGCGTGCCGCGCACGCGAATCGTGTTCATCGCCGAGATGGGTGCTCTGTCGCGGGCGGAGATTGATGCGATCATGGAAGGCTGCGTCGAGTGACGCAAATGTCCCGTCATCCTGAGAGAATGTGAATGTATTCAGCGTCGTCCTGGCGAAAGCCAGGACCCATTACCCCAACCGCCTATTGTTGTGCGACGCTGGGGCCACTATCGCGCTCTCTATCGAATTCGGTGGTTATGGGTCCTGGCTTTCGCCAGGACGACAGCGCGGGGATGACGGGACAAGAAGTCTCCGCGTCAGCCGCAGATGTCGCTGTGTCATCGCCGCCGCAGCATTTCGCAAAGCATGTGTGGGACGATCGCATCGAATTGACAGCCCTGCCGCCAGCACCTATCGTTTTTGCCGACGGTTCCCTTCGGGGATCAAAAGGGAATGCGGTGCGAGGGTAACCTCAATGCCGCAGCTGTCCCCGCAACTGTAAACGGCGAGCCTTTCGTCAATTTGCCACTGGGCTATCAGGCCCGGGAAGGCGTCGACAGGCGATGACCCGTGAGCCAGGAGACCTGCCGTCAGTCGTGGTCACACGCGAGCACATCGGGCGGGGGCGTCCTGGTGGGATCGGAGCACTGCCTTTTGGGCAATGCGCCAGTCCGCGTTCGCGGTGACGTGCCACGTTACCGCGAGTCGTTTTCATGTCTCCGTCCTTTCCCGTTGCGCGCAAATGGCGCCTCGGTCTCGTCTGCTCCCTGTCATCGCTACTGCTGCCGGCTGAGGGCTCGACACAAACACCTCCACCAACCAGGCTCGATCCGATCGAGGTCGCGCCTTCCGCTGCGGCAAAGCCGAAGCCTGCGGCGCGCAGCCGTGACATGGCCGCTGCGGCGCGGCCACGGCCGAGGCCCGCGACGGTCGCACCAGCCGGCAACACGCCGCGCGCCGCGGCGTCAGGCGCATCGGGGGCGGTATCGCCGACGCTCAATGCCACCACGCAGGGCGGCACCGGTAGTCGTCTCAATCTGACGCCGCTGCAGACGCCGGCCAGCGTCGAGATCATCACGGCGCAGACCATCGCTGAGCGCGGCCAGCATAATGTGGTCGATGCCGTCACCCAGGACGCGGCCGGCTTCATCGCAACGCCGGCGCCCGGCAATGGCGGCCTGTCGTTCAGCACCCGCGGCTTTGCCGGCAGCAACTCGGTGATGACGCTGTACGACGGCACGCGTTTCTATATCGGCTCCGGCACGCTGACGTTTCCCTACGACACATGGTCGACGCAGCGCATCGAGGTGCTGCGCGGCCCGGCCTCGGTGCTGTACGGCGAGGGCGCGATCGGCGGCGTCATCAACGTGATCCCGAAGAAACCGCAGAGCACGACTTATAACGAGGCCGAGGTCTCGCTCGACAGCAACATGACCCGGCGGCTCTCGGTGGACAGCACCGGTCCGATCAATCCCAATGTGTCGTACCGCGTCAACGCCACCGGCAACATGTCGGACGGCTGGGTCGATCGCGACAAGACCTCGAATGCGGTGGTCTCCGCCGCCGTGCGGGTGCAGGCGTCGGACAATCTCGCCTTCACGCTGTCGGAGAACTACGGCGACCGCAGCCCGTCGCGTTATTTCGGCACGCCGCTGATCAACGGCTCGATCCAGGACGCGCTGCGCTTCAAGAACTACAACGCATTGGACAGCGCGATCCGCTATCAGGACAGCTGGACCCGGTTCAAGACCGAGTGGGACGTCGCCGACGGCATCAAGGTCAACAACACGCTGTATTACCTGACCAGCGAGCGGCACTGGCGCGACATCGAGAACTACACCTGGAATCCGAAGACCCAACTGATCGATCGCACGAGCTATATCGAAATCTTCCACGACCAGAAGCAGCTCGGCAACCGGATGGATACGACCTTCAGCGGTCACGTGTTCGGACTTGCGAACCAGTTCGTCGCCGGGTTCGACGTCAACCGGATCGACTTCACCCATACCAACAACTCGCCCTATGGCGGCGCGTCGTCGGTCAATCCCTACGTGTTCGATCCGGGATCGTTCTTCGCGACGACGACGGCGACCACACCGGGCTTCAATGCGATCGTCAATCAATACGCGCTGTTCGCCGAGGATCGGCTCTCGCTGACCGATCAATTGTCGCTGGTCACCGGGGTCAGGTATGATCGCCCCGAGGTGGAGCGCACCGACTACAAGACGCCGGCAAACAGTTTTGAGACGAAGCTATCGGGGACCAGCTGGCGCGCCGGCCTCGTTTACGAGCCGATCAAGAACCTCGCGTTCTATGGCCAGTACGCGGTCGGCGTCGATCCGGTCAGCAACCTGATCTCGCTGCCCGTCTCGCAAAAAACCTTCCAGCTTGCGACCGGCGAGCAGACCGAGATCGGGGTCAAGCAGGCGTTCTGGGGCGGCCGCGGCGAGTGGACGCTGGCCGCCTACGAGATCGTCAAGACCGGGCTCACGATTCCCGATCCCGGCAATCCCACCGGCGGCCTGGCATTGCAGATCGGCCAGCAATCATCGCGCGGGGTCGAAGGATCGATCGGGCTCGCGCTGAGCGACGGCTGGCGCGTCGACGCCAATCTTGCGCTGTTGCGCGCCAGATACGACAACAACAGCCAGGTGGTCGGCGGCAAGATTGTCAGCTTCAACGGCAATGTCCCGGTCAACGTGCCGCAGCAGGTCTCGAACGTCTGGCTGACCTGGGATTTCGCGCCCAACTGGTCGGTCTATGGCGGCGTGCAGATCGTCGGTGCGATGTACTCCGATCTCGCCAACACCCAGCTGCGGCCGAGCTACAATGTGGTCAATGGCGGCATCAGATGGAAGCCGGATGACCGCACCACGGTCGCGCTCCGCCTCTACAATCTGTTCGACAAGGTCTACGCAGTAACCTCGAACGGCACCGGGCAGTGGCTGCTCGGCATGCCGCGTACCGCCGAATTGTCCGTCAACGTGAAGTTTTGACCATGCGCAACGCTCTGATCCGGCGCGGGCGGCGATGGCTCTATGTCGTCCATCGCTGGATCGGCATTGCGACGTGTCTCCTGTTCGCGATGTGGTTTATCTCCGGCCTCGTCATGATGTACGTGGCCTTTCCGCGCCTCACCGACAGCGAGCGCGTCGCCGCGCTCCCTGTCATTCCTTGGAATAAGGTGCAGCTCGCACCCGATCGCGCGATGGCGATCGCGGGTGTCGAGCGTTATCCGCGTGACCTGCGGCTCGCGATGATGGACGACACGCCCGTCTATCGCGTCACCGGCTGGAAGGGAGGGGCGATCACGATTTCGGCGACCGACGGCAGCGTGATCGACCGCATCACGCCGGACCAGGCGCTGGCCATCGCACGCCATCATCCGCACACGGTGCAACCCCAACTGCTCGACACCGTGACGCGCGACCAATGGTCGGTCACGGCGCGCTTCGATCCGTTGCGGCCGCTCTATCTGATCGGCCTCGGCGACCCCGATGGCACCGAGCTCTACGTCTCCTCGCGCACCGGCGAGATCGCGCTCGACACCACGCGTCGCGAGCGCATCTGGAACTGGCTTGGTTCGATCCCGCACTGGATCTATCCGACCGTGTTGCGCAAGGACGGCCCGCTGTGGCGGGATGTGGTGCTTTGGATCTCGGGGGTCTGTCTTGTGGTCGCGGTCACCGGCTTCTGGATCGGCATTTTGCGCCTGCGGCTGACGCGCCGCTACGCGAGCGGCGCCGTCTCGCCCTATCGCGGCTGGATGGCCTGGCATCACATCGCCGGCCTGATCGGCGGCATCTGCGTCTTGACCTGGATGTTCAGCGGCTGGCTGTCGCTCAATCCCGGCGGCGCGTTCTCCGCTCGCGGCATCACCCGCGAGATCGCGGTCGGCTACAGCGGCCACGACACGCCCGACATCGTCGCCGGCTTCCAGTCGTCGCCATCGATGCCGGCGGTGGAGGCCCGCTTCGTCTGGATCGGCGGACACCGGTTGATGTTGCTCGACGACGGTAACGGCGGCCGCAGCATCGCCGATCCTGTGACCGGTGCGCAGATGCCCCTCTCGCGCGACGAGATCATCGCTGCCGCCCGACACGCAATGCCCGGCGCTGCGATGACATCAGCGCGGCAGCTCGATGAACCCGACGCCTACTGGTACACGCTGCACCAGGCGCGCGAGCTTCCCGTATTGCGGATTGGCTTCGACGATCCCGCCCACACCTGGCTGCATATCTCTCCCGTCACTGGCGAGATCCTCGACCGCAGTGACGACAGCCGCCGGTCCTACCGCTGGCTGTTCAACGCGCTGCACAGCCTCGACTTCCCGCTGCTGCTACGCATCTCGCCGGCGCGCGACGTCGTGGTGTGGCTGCTATCGGCGGCTGGCACGATTATCTCGATCAGCGGGATCGTGATCGGCTGGCGCCGGTTGCGGCGGCGCAAGGTGCGAGCGAGGCCAGTGTCGGCGAGCCTCGTGCGCACGCCCTCGTAAGCCGCGATTACTTGACGGTCAGGTGCACGTCCGACGCTGGCCGATCGGGGGCCCATTCCAGTGCGAACCGCTGACCGGCAATGATCTCATAGGTCGAGAGCTTGGATGCGACCGCATCGCGGAACCGGAGATAGGCATCGCGCTGCCGCCCGTTCGAGCGGGCCGCGGCCAGATTGAGCCATTTGTAGGCCAGCACGAAATCTGTCGGAACGCCGTGACCCTTGTCGTACATCAGGCCGAGCTGGGCTTGCGCGAACGGGTCGCCCTGCACGGCGCCGCGATAGTAGCAGTCGGCGGCGGCTGCGTAGGCCTGCGGCACGCCGAAGCCATGCTCATACAAGAAGCCGAGCATGCCGAGCGCGCGTGCATTGCCGCGCTCGGCGGCCGGCGCGAGCTCCCGAGCCGCCCGGACATAGTCGCCGCGATGAAAGGCGGCCGATCCGCGCGCCACGCTGTCGGCGCTCGCGACAGAGGCGGTCATCGCCCAAACCACGATCGCGAGCGAAGCCGAGAGGCCCGTCCGTTGTGCGAGAACGCGGCGCATCCTGCTGCCCGGCTCAGTGATAGCTGGTGGTGATCGGTGCATTGGTCGATGTCGTGGCGATGCTGCCGCGCAATTTCGATCGAAGCTCCTCGGCCACGGTCTGGGCGTCGGAACCGTTGCGGATGATCTGCGGGCGGATGAAGATGATCAGCTCGGTACGCTGGGTGCCGTTGCTCTGATGCCCGAAGGCATCGCCGAGGCCGGGGATCTGGTCGAGCACGGGAAGCGCATTGCGGGCGCCGCTCTGCTGCTCGCTGATCAGGCCGGCCAGCAGCACGGTCTGACCGTTGGCGACCGAGATCTGGCTCTTGACCCGCCGTTCCGACACCGTCGGCGTCAGGTTGACCGTGCTGCCGCTGCTTTGGGGAACGTTGCTGATCTCCTGCTCGACATCGAGCCGCACGGTGCCGTTCACGCTGACGCGTGGCGAGACCTTCAGGATGATGCCGGTGTTGCGATAGTCGATGGTGTTGACCACCGTGTTGCTCGTGGTCAGCACCGTCGCGCTGCCGGTCGAGACCGGGACGACGTCGCCGACCTGCAGCGTCGCGACCTGGTTGTTGATCACGACCAGCGAGGGATTGGAGAGCACCTTGACGCTGGTGACGGCATGCAGCGCATCCAGGATCAGGCTCGGCTGCGTTGCATTTCCGATCAGGAAGTTGAAGCCCGGGAAGCTCTGGTTGATGAAGGCATTGGTGAGCGATCCCGCGACCGAGACCGCGCCGGTGGTCGCGTCCGTGGTGGTCGCGGGCGCGGAAGTGGCCTGGGTGCCGAGGATCGAGCCGGTGTTCGGCTTCAGGCCGAGATTCTGGCTGGTGAGATAGGTCTGCACGCCATAGGACAGGGTGTTGTTGAGCGTGACCTCGACGATCGTCGCGTCGATCGCGACCTGGAGTTGCGGCTCGTCGATCTGCAGCAGCGTTGCCTCGATGATGCGGTAGTTGGCCTGGTCGGCATAGATCAGGAGGTTGTTGTTCACGGTATCGGGCGTGATCCGGACGTCCTGCATGACGGGCTGGCCGTTGCCGCCGCCGGCGCCGCGTCCGGCATCCAGCGCGGCATTGTTGCCCTGGCCCGGATTGTTGGGATTGTTCGCTTGCCCGCCGGCGCCGAATCCCTGGCCCAGGCCTGTTGCGCCTGTCCCCGACGTGCCGCGGGACGCGAAGCCGCTCATGCCTGAATTCGCGCCGTTATTGTTGTTGAGCGACAGACGGTCGGCGACGCTCGAGGTCGACGAGGTGCCGGAGCCGGGCGCGAGCTGGCTGTCGGCACTGTCGAGCAGGTTGCCGGACGATCCGCCAAGGAACATGTCGGTCAGGACCCGCGCGATCTGGCGCGCATCGCCGTATTTGACGCGGTAGACATGGACCGAGGTGCGCGCCGTGTCGTTGCGGTCGAGGCGCTTGATCCAGGTCGCGGCCGTGTGCAGCATGTCGGGCTTCTTGGTCACCACCAGGATCGCGTTCAGGCGCGCGATCGGCATGAACTTGATGACGTTCTGGCTGAGGCCGTTCTCGCCGGAATCGACGATCTTCTCCAGCTCGGCAATGACAGGTGCGGGCGAGCCGCTCGAGATCGGGAAGATGCCGACGGATTGGCCGCGCATCCAGTCGACGTCGAAGCTGAGCACGGTATCGACCGCGGTGCGGCGCTCGGCGCCGGTGCCCTGGATCAGCAGCAGATTGCGCGTCGTGTCGGCGCGGATCGCGCCCGCCCTGGTGGCGAAGCTGTCGGTCAGCTTCATGAGGGTCTGCGCCGACACATATTGCAGAGGGACCACCGAGATGCCGAATCCGGGCTCCGGATTGGCCGCCGCGGCATCGACGCGGCCGCCGCCGACGGCGTCGCCGAGCGGCGTCAGGCGATAGCCTGCCGTATCCTTGAGCAGCACGACGCCGCTCAGGCGGAGTGCGTTTTCAAGCACGAAGACCATGTCGGATTTCGGCACCGGGCGGACCGAGACCAGGCTGACCGTGCCCTGCACCCGCGGGTCGATGGTGTAGCCGACATGCAGGATGTCGCCGAGCACGACCTTGGCGACGGTCGCCACCGGCGTGCTCTCGAAATTCAGATCGAAGCCATTGCCGTTGGATGTCGGCTGCGGCCGCGCGTCGGCGACGGCCGTGACTTCGCTTCCGTCATACATCGCCGCGCGGACGCTGCCGCTCTGGCTGCCGCCCGTCGCCGCCTGTGCGTTCACCGGTTGCGGCTGGCGCTGCGCCAGATCCAGCGAGCGCACCTTGTCGGTGACGTCGAGTTGGGATGCGTCCACGCTCTCGCCGACCGTCGCGGAATTGCAGGACGCCAACAACCCCAGTGACGTCAAGGCAAAAATGGCTGCGAGGCCGCCACGGATCGTCGGGCAGCGGCCCACTGTGCCTACGCGTTGCATGAAGGCCCTTCGCTTTGACTAACTGAAATTTCGATTGCTTGCGACGATCGGTCCTACCCCGGAGGGACTCTTAGCGATCGAACATGACAGAAATAAATTGGTTACATGATTGTCGTTCGCGACCTGCCCATCGCATCGCACCTAAATAGTGCAGCCGGCGCGCTGCTTGTGTCCGCGATGCCACCCTCAAAGTTTCTTGAGCGGGACGAATGATGTGACTTCGCACAGCTGTCACACTTCGGATCGATAACCGCACAATTGCCGGGAGCCGAACACGACGGCACGCAGCGGCACTTGGCACGAACTGATCCGGGATAGTGTGGCGGGATATCGAGAATGGCCAACGACCTGTCCGTTCGGTTCGTGGATTATCTGCGTCAGAACAATCACCTGGCGCCGATCGAGGGGCCGGCTGAGCGGACCGGGCAGGGCGCCGACGTCAGGCAATTGAAGCTGTGGGAGGTCACCAGCCTCTCCCCGGCCGAATTCGCCGACGAAGCCGCGCGCTTCTTTGCGCTTCCCCGCCTGACGCTCCAGGACATGACCTCGGCCGAGCCGCTGGTCGGGTCGTTCTCGCCGCGCTTCCTGCGCGAGACCATGGTCTATCCGTGCCGGGCGGCCGACGGGACCACGGTGCTCGCGGTCGTCGATCCGACCGATCAGGCGACGCTGCGGGCCGCACAGATCGTGCTCGGCGCTGATATCGATGTGAAAGTGGCTTCGTCGGAGGACGTCGCCATCGCGCTGAACAACTCTTCCAGCGCCGAGGAGGCCGAGGCCGCCGATAGCGCGGCGGCGCTGCCCCGCGAAGACGACATCGAGAGCCTGCGCGATCTCGCCAGTGGCGCGCCGGTGGTGCGCGCAGTCAACGATCTCATCGAGAAGGCGGTCGAGCTTCGCGCCAGCGACATCCATATCGAGCCGTTTTCCGCCGGCCTGATGGTGCGCTTGCGGATCGACGGCCTGCTCCGGCCGGTCGCCGCGCTGTCGGGGGTGCTGCCACAGGCGGTGGTCTCGCGCATCAAGATCATCGCCAATCTCAATATCGCCGAGCGCCGCCTGCCGCAGGACGGCGCGGCGCGGCTGCGGGCCGGTCGCACCGACATCGATATCCGCGTCGCGATCATGCCGACGCAACACGGCGAATCCTGCGTCATCCGTATCCTGCCCAAGGATCGCGGCCTGCTGGTGGTCGAAAAGCTCGGGTTCTCCGAACCTGACGAAGCCAAGCTGCGGCGGCTCTTGAAGCTGCCGCACGGCATGGTTGTGATCACGGGACCGACCGGCAGCGGCAAGACCACGACGCTGGCGACGATCCTGTCGATCCTCAATGAGCCCAGCCGCAAGATCCTGACCATCGAGGATCCGGTCGAATACGAGCTCCCCGGCGTCAACCAGTCCCAGATCAAGCCCGCGATCGGCCTGACCTTCGCCACCGCGCTGCGGTCGTTCGTTCGCCAGGACCCTGACGTGATCATGGTCGGCGAAATCCGCGACTCCGAGACCGCGCATGTCGCGGTGCATGCGGCGCTGACCGGGCATCTGGTGCTGACCACGCTGCACACCGAGACCGCGGCTGCCGCGGTGCCGCGCTTGCTCGACCTCGGCGTCGAAGGCTATCTGCTGCGTTCGGTGCTGCGCGGCGTGATCGCACAGCGTCTGGTCCGGCAACTCTGCGAGCGCTGCAAGACGGCGCGGCCGCTGGCAACAGCCGATTTCGCCGAGGATCCCCGGCTCGCCGCGCTCGGCTTCAAGGCCGGCGAGATCATTCAGGAGCCATGCGGCTGCGAGCGCTGCGGCGGGACCGGCTATCGCGGCCGCCTCGGCGTGTTCGAACTGCTCGAACTGTCCAATGAACTGCGCGAACTGATCGGGGAGCGAACCGACGGGCTGAAGATCGATACGATGGCGATCCGGGCGGGCATGACCACGATGCTCGACGACGGGGTCGCGAAATGCCGCGCCGGATTGACCTCGCCCGCCGAGATCCTCCGCGTCGCAACGGTGCGGTGAACGCCGTGCCGAATTATCGCTATCGCGCTCTGACCCAGGCCGGCGAGATCGTGAACGGCACGATCTCCGCCCCGACCGCGGCCGAGGTGGCGCGGCGGATCGAATATCTCAAGCTGCTGCCGATCGAAACCACCGAGGACAAGCGCGCATCCGGCGCCGCCGGCGGCCGCAGCCTGTTCGGCGGACCGAGCGCCGCCGAGGTCACCACATTCACACGCGATCTCGCGCTGCTGCTCAAGGCCGGTGCGCGGCTCGACGATGCCTTGGAGCTTTTGTCCGGCGACGCCGATGTCGGCCGGATGCGTCCCGTGGTGGCGAAAATCCGCGCCGCCCTCCTCACCGGCGAGAGCTTTGCCGACGCGGTCGCCGATCATCCAACCCTGTTCCAGCCGATGTACATCGCCCTGGTCCGGGTGGGAGAAATCTCCGGCACGCTCGATTCGGTGCTGGAGATGCTGGGGACCGAGCGCGCGCGGTCCGAACAGATGCGGCGCAAGCTGACCGACGCCATGCAGTATCCGGCCTTCGTGCTGGTCGCGGCATCGGGCGTGATGCTGTTCTTCCTGCTGTTCGTGCTGCCGCAATTCTCGACCGTGCTCGGCGATTTCGGCGGCAAGTCGGACACGGCACTCGCCAGCTTCATCGCGGTGTCGGATTTCCTGCGCGCCAACGCCACCGCGGCAAGCCTGATCAGTGCGGCGACGATTGCGCTCGCATGGTCGCTGCTACGGCAGGCGGGCGTGCGCGCCGCGCTGGTCAACGCCATCTCGCGCGTGCCGGGCATCAGCAGCGCCTTCCAGTTCTATCGCGCGAGCCTGTTCTGCCGCAATCTCGGCGTCCTGCTCGGCAGCGGCGTCAACCTCACGGCGGCGTTGCGTATCCTGGTCGACATCATGTCAGTGACCGGAAGCGAGGCGAACTGGACCGCCGCCGCCGACCGCGTCCGTCACGGCGGCAAATTATCGGAAGCACTCGCCGTGGCGGACAGCCTGCCGCCGATGGCGGTCCGCATGCTGCGGCTCGGTGAAGAGACCGGGCAGCTGCCGGTGCTGGCCGGGCGGGTCGCGGAATTCTACGAAGCAAAATTGCAGCGCAGCCTGGACCGCGTCGTCGGCATCGTCGGTCCGCTGGCGATCATCACGATCAGCACCGTCGTGGGTGGGTTGATCGTGTCGGTCATGACGGCGCTGCTCTCGGTCACGCAGCTTGTCGGTTAGAGCAGGGGTCATCGGCCATGATATCGCGCAACACCATCATAAAGGCATTCGCCACGCGGGCGGGACGCGCTCGCACACCGTCGCAAAGCCAGAGGCGTTCGGGGCAGGAGGGCTTCACGCTGGTCGAGATGCTGGTGGTGATCGCGATCATAGGTCTGATCATGGGGCTGATCGGCCCGCGCGTGCTCAACTATCTCAGCGAATCCAAGGTCAAGACCGCGCGCATTCAGCTGCAGAGCTTCTCCAGCGCGCTCGACCTGTTCTATCTCGACGCCGGACGCTTCCCGTCGACGGCGGAGGGGCTTGCCGCGCTGGTCCGGCGTACGCCGGGCGTCGCGGCCTGGAACGGCCCGTATCTGAAGGGCGGCAACGTCCCGAACGATCCCTGGAACCACGCTTATCTCTATCGGTCGCCGGGCGAACACGGGCCGTACGACATCGTCTCCTACGGCTCCGATGGCCAGGAGGGCGGCAGCGGCACCTCCGCCGACATCTCGCTCGAGAAGACCACCGCGGCCAACAACGACCAGTAAGGATGCATGGCAAGCATGAATGACGCGACGCAGCGCGGTTTCACCCTGCTCGAGATGGTGTGCGTGCTCGCCATCATCGCGCTGCTGGCGGCCGTGTTGCTTCCGTTCATTCCGCACCAGACCTCGCGATCGCGCCTGCAGGCCTATGCCTTGCAAACCGCGACGCTGCTGAAGGCCGATCGGAATGCCGCGATCGAGCGCAGCACCAGCGTTGCGACGCTGGTCGATGCGCCGAGCCGCGTGATCCACTCCGGCGCGTCGCGCATGACGGTGCGGATCCCCGAGGACGTGCGGTTCGATGCCGTGCTGCCGCAGAGCTGTCAGCGCCGCGCCGCACTGTCGACCATCCGCTTCTTCGCCAATGGCGGTTCCTGCGGCGGCTCCATCGCGCTGACGCGGCTCGATGCGGGATATGAGGTCCGCGTCAACTGGCTTACCGGAAGGGTAGAAATCGTTGCTCGCGACGTCGCCGCCAACTAACCGCGCTGATGCGGGGTTCACCATCATCGAGGTGCTGGTGGCGCTGGCGCTGGTGGCTGTCTCGATCGTTGCGATCGGCGCCGTCATGGGCGTCAAGACGCGCGGCGTGCGGGCGCTGGAGCAGCACGTGGCGCTGATGCAGGCGGTGCGCACCTTGATGACGGTCGGCATTCCGCGCCGCGCGGAATTGCAGTCGGGCACCTCGACGGGGCAGGCGGAGGGCTATCGCTGGACGATCGATGTCAGTCCGCTCGGCGGCGACTGGAAGGTGCCCGAGGGTAACAACGTGCCCTGGGCTCCGGAGCTGGTGCGGATCCGCGTCAAATCCCCGGGCGGCGCGCTGTCCGACATTCGCACCGTGCGCCTGATGCCGAGGTCGTCGGAATGACCCGGCCATGGGCAGACCGGCGAACGGGCGAGCGCGGCTTCACGCTGATCGAGACCATTGTCGCGCTGGCGCTGATGGGGCTGTTGCTGTCGGCGCTCGCCAGCATCACGGCGCAATGGCTGCCGAGCTGGAACAGGGGCCTCGACCGGATCCAGCGCAGCGAATTGATCGGGATCGCGCTGGAGCGGATCGGCGCCGATCTTGCTGCCGCGGAATTCGTTGCCGCCAACCGCGACAGCCACAAGCCGCTGTTCGACGGATCGGAACTGTCCGTGATGTTCGTGCGCACGTCGGCGGGGCCGAATGCCGGGCCGGGGCTCGACGTGGTGCGCCTTGGCGAGGTCAGGGATCGCCGCGAGTTCGTCACGGTTCGCACGCAGACGCGCTTCACGCCGCTGGCCGACGGGGTGTCGCTGTCGGAGCAGGTCCATCTCGGCAGCCCGGTCGTGCTGCTGCGCGCGCCCTATCGGCTGTCCTTCGCCTATGCCGGCGCTGACCGGGCATGGAAGAGCGCTTGGAAGGACGCCGACCGGCTGCCGGCGATGATCCGGCTGACCGTGCGCGACGCGGCGAGCCAGCGCGTCCTGTCAGTGTCGACTATCGCGCCGGTCCATGTCCAGATTCCGAGCGACTGCACCAAGCCGGACGGCAATTGCGGCGACAAGCAGAATTCCGGCAGTGCCACCGATCAGGGGAAGACGTGATGCGCGCGTCCGGCAAAATCGGCCGATCGCCGGCCAATCGCGGCTTCGTCATCGTTGCCGTGCTCTGGATCCTGCTGGCGCTGTCGTCGCTGGCGATCATCTTCTCGGCCTATCTGGCCGCGTCGGCGCGCGCGCTGGCGGCCAGCGACCTGTCGCTGCAGACCGAGGCGCTGGTGTCGGCCGGGCTCGAGCTCACCGCCTATCAGCTGACGCTGACGGACGACAAGACGAGGCCGCAGTACGGGGCGTTTCAGTTCGGGCTGGACGATGCCAGCGTCGGTGTCACCTTCACATCGGAGGCCGGCCGCCTGGATCTGAACTACGCATCGAAGGAGATGCTGATTGGCCTGTTCGTCGTGCTCGGCGCCCGGAAGGACGCCGCCAGCGAATACGCCGACCGGATCGTTGGTTGGCGAACCCGGCCCGCGCCAGGCAGCGAGAATGTGGAGGCGGCGCGCTACAACGCGCTTGGCTATTCGCCGCGGCAGGGGCTGTTCACCCATGTCAACGAGCTGGCGCTGGTCGCCGGCATTCCCGAAGCGTTTGTCGATCGCGTGTTGCCGTTCGTGACGGTGTTCAACGGCGGCCCGGATGTTGATCCGACCATCGCCGCGCCGGAAGTCGCTCTCGCCGTCGATAAGGCATCGGGGAAGGACCAGGACGGCTTCGGGGCACGCCCGGCTTCGCCTAACGGGAGCGCTGCCGGGACGCAGGCCCCAAACCAGCAAAGCGCGGCATCGACGGCGCAGAGCCCGTGCTACCGGATCGCAATCTCGATCCGCTTCCGCAATGGTCACCGCACCACATCCGAGGCGGTGATCGCACTCGGCGACAAGGTCGAGCCTTATCGGGTGTTGTCCTGGCAAAACGATGTCGAGCCGCGAAACCCGGTTCTGCTGCGCAGGAGAGGATGATGGCAATGCTTGCCGAGGCACGGCAATGGTTCGAGCAATGGATCGGCGCGGTCGCGACCGCCGTCGACGGCGTCGCCGGCAGGTTCGTGCGCCGGCGCAGCATCGAGCTCGTCGAGAACGACGACGGCACGTTCACCGCCCGCCTCGCGGTCTCGAAGGACGGCTCGCCTTCGATGCCGGTTTCGTTCCGGCTCGATCACGACGCGCCGCAGCCTCCGCTGCCAGCCGACTGGAAGACCGCATTCGACGGCAGCCGCATCGAGGTGCGTTTGCGATCGGATCAGATCGTCAGCCGCGTGCTCGATTTCCCGAGCCAGGCAAGCGACTTCCTCGACGGCATGATCCGCGCGCAGGTCGACCGGCTGACACCATGGAGCGCCGCCGATGCTGTGTTTGGCTGGAGTTCGCCGCAGCCGATCGCCAATGACCGCATTGAAGTCGCGTTCGGCGCGACCGCGGCGACGAAGGTCGATCCGTTGATCCGGATGGCGCGGATGCTCGGCGCCGCCTCCGTCGCGGTCTCGGCACCGGCGGTCGGCGGCGACGGCGCCGCGCAGCAGGTGACGCTGCTCGACAAGTCGCTGCGCGGCCTTGCCGGGCCTTCGGTTCCGCGCCTCTTGCGCGTCGGCCTGGTCTCGACGGCGGCCGCGGCCGCAGTCTCGCTGCTGCTGAACATCTATCTCGGCGGGTGGCTGCAATCGGAGCAGGACGACCTGCAACACCGGATCGCGCAGCGCCGCGCTGCGCTGCGTCTCGATGCCAATGGCGACTCGTCCGGGCTTGGCCTGCTGGCCAAGCGCAAGCAGACGACGCCGTCGAGCGTCATGGTTCTGGAAGCGGTCTCGCGTGTGCTGCCCGATACGACCTATGTGACGGAGCTCCGCATCGAGGGCAACAAGGTGCAGGTGGTGGGACTGACCCAGGATGCGCCGTCCCTGATCCGCCTGTTGGAGCAGTCGCCGCAATTCAACCGCGCGACGTTCTTCGCGCCGACGACGCGCGCGGCGAATGAATCGGCCGAGCGGTTCCACGTCGAGGCCAACATCTCAGCCTATTTTGGGTCCGGCTCATGAGCGCAGCATCCCGATCGCTGACGGCTGTCAGCACCTCGCCAATGGTCGCGACCGCGAGCTATCTCGGCCTGTTCGTGCTGCTGCTCTTTGTCGTTATCTCATCGCTCTCGGACATCATCAGCCTGCGCAGCGATGTTGCGGCAGCGGCCGGAATGCTGGAACAACTGGAGGGGCGATCCAGGGCGAATACCGCGCCCGGTCAACCCGCGATGCCGACCGGCTCGGCCTATCTCGAGGGGGCGACCGTCACGGTGGCCGGCGCGACCTTGCTGCAACGCGTGTCGGGGGCGGTGATCAAGGCCGGCGGCAATGTGCTGTCGACGCAGCTCGATGTTCCGAACGCGCCGGCCAAGGCCGGCTTTATCAGCATGGTCGCGAGCAACGAGATCGAGCAGGCGCAATTGCAGCAGGTGCTCTACGATCTGGAAGCCGGCATGCCGTTCCTGTTCATCGACCAGCTGGTCGTGCAACCCGTCGCCGACGAGGCCGCCAAGGGCGCCGATCCCGGCAAGCTGCGCGTGCTGCTCGGCGTCTCCGGACAATGGCGAGGAGCCAAATGATGCGACGCTTCGCGGCGACAATCGTGCTGTTGGCGGTGTCGGCCTATTCGGCGCCGGCTGCGGTGCCTGCCCCATCCGGCGATGCATTGGACGCCGGGATGCTCGACGACGCCCGTCTCGGCGGACCGGTGCTGAGTTCACCGCCACCATCCGAACCGGCAACGTCGGTCCGGGTGGCCCCGTCGCCGGCACCGACGCCGCGGCCGCTCAGCGCAAATCCGTTGTGGGGCATCCCGCTCAAGACGCTGTCCAACACGCGCGACCGGCCGGTTTTCTCGCCGTCGCGGCGGCCGCCGCCTGCCGTCGTTGCGGAACCGGAGGTCAGCAAGCCAGCGCCGGCGCCGCCGCGCAAGGTCGCGATCGAGCCACCGCCGCTGTCGCTGGTCGGCACGATCGCGGGAGATGACGAAAGCTTCGGGATCTTTCTCGATCAGTCGAACAAGACGGCGCTGCGGCTGAAGATCGGCGACGACTTCCAGGGATGGAAGCTGCGGTCCATCAACGGCCGCGAGGTCACGATGCAGAAGGACGATCAGGGGGCCGTGCTCACATTGCCTCAGCCCGGCGGCGACGAGAGCGGCGATGTCCGCCTCGTTCCGGTCAGCACGGAGAGGAAGCCTTTGGCCGCGCGGCGCCAGATGTGACTGCGTATCCGGCCGTGGCGCTAGTTCAGCGCAAGCCAGCTCTGAAGGGCAGGCGTCACGAGAAGCCCGAGCGCCAGAAACGGGCCGAACGGAATCGAGGTCTGGCGCTTCATCTCGTGACCGGCGAGTTGCAGACCGCCGGCAACCCCGAGCGCCGCGAGTGCCGCGATCAGCAGTAGGGTCGGAATGCCTGTCGCGCCGACCCAGATCGCCGCAGCGGCAAGAAACTTGACGTCGCCAAGCCCCAATCCGTCGACTTGCCGCAAGGCGAAGTAAACACGCTGCAATAGCAGGAACAGGACGCCGACCAGGACCGCGATCGCCATGGCGGTGAAGGCGGCCATCGTGCCTTCGGTGACGACGACGTTTGCGAGACCGAGCGCCGCGATCGCAAGGTTCAGCCAATTGGGAATGATGCCGTGGCGAAGATCGATCAGCGCGACGGCGCAGCAGAGTATGCAAAGCGCGCCGTAAGATCCGATAAGATAAAGAGCTTCGCGATCAATCTGCATGACGACGGACAAGTGACAGGTGCGGGCGTTGTGCTGCAACAACTCACGCGCGTTGAACAGTTCAATTTCAATCGGTCTACAGCAGCGCGAACGAGTTTGCGAGATTGTGATCGTCACCGACGCTGGCGAAGCAGAAAAGATGCGACAAAAAGTCCGCGCTGTCACAAATCCGCATAGGATACCGACAATAGTTCGCCCCGCTACATGCCGCGAGCCCTTCGTGGCAGACGAATGGGTTGACTATGCACAAGATGCAAGTGGCGGCGTGCCTTGCTTTGCTGGCAGCGTTCGCAGGCGTGCGCGCCGCGAATGCCGGCGCTCTCGAGGAGGGCGCCGAGCGCTACCGGCCATATTTGATCGAGGGTGTCGCCAGTGCGCTGACAGGCGCGCGTGCGCTGCGCGAGCGCGCCGCGGCGGCGGATTTGCCTGGAGCGAAGAAGGCCTGGCTGTCGGCGCGCGCCGGCTGGGAGCGCTCGGAGGTGTTCACCGCAGGCTTCGTGCCCGAGCTCGATGCGCAGATCGACGCCTGGCCGAACGCCGACAGTGGGTTCCACGCCATCGAGGCGAAACTGTTCGGAGCTGCCAGCACCGATGTTGCCACCGATGCGACCGGCCTTGTCGAGCATCTGAATGATCTCCACGGCAAGCTCAAGGATATCAAGCTGACGCCGCAGGGCCTCCTGGATGGCACGGTGCGGCTCGCCTACGAAGTCGGAGAGAGCAAGGCCGATGGCGGCGAGTCGCGCATCAGTGGCACCTCGCTGGACGACATGCGCAACAACATCGCCGGCATCGACTTCGCCTACCACACGATCTTCTCGGCCGCGCTCAACACGGTCGACGGCAAGCTCGACGAGATGGTGACCAACCGGATCGAGCAGCTCGAAGCGATCGTCGCCACGCCCGACCTGCCGCATGTCAACATTGCCGATCTGCGCCAGACCAGCGAGGAACTGGTCGTTGCGCTGCAGAGCGCCTCGGCAAAGCTCGGGCTGCAGCGGCCGACCCTGGAGGCCCAGGCGCGATGAGATCGCTTCACCTGCGTCTGGCTGCGCTGCTCTCCGGTGTCATCGCCCTGGCACTGCTTGGGCGTGCGGTGGCGTTTCCGGTCGACGGTGACAAGACCGTGCTGCCTGTTGCGACCGAGCTGAACGAGGATGCGCTCGACAAGCCGCGCGAGGTGTTCCAATCCGAGCGGACCGGAGCCAAGTCCTATCTGGTGAATCTCGGCGATCTCGCGTTCAATTCGCCGGGGCTGCTCGGTGACGTGGCGCGGCAGGCCGGCGTGAGCTGCGGCACCTGCCACGTCAATGGCGCGAACAACGCCAAATTCTTCATGCCGAAGATGTCGAGCCGGCCCGGCACGTTCGACACCACCGGTCCGCTGTTCAATCCGAAGGCCAACAATCTGGCGTTCGATCCCGTGCGGATCCCGAGCCTGCGCGGCGCCCGTTATCTTGCGCCCTATGGCGCCGACGGCCGCTTCGCCTCGCTGCGCGACTTCGTCCACAACGTCATCACCAACGAGTTCGCAGGTCCCGAGCCGTCGCCGGCAACGCTCGATGCGATCGTTGCCTATATTCACGACATCGACTTCCTGCCCAATCCGAGCCTTGGTCCCGCCGGACGGCTGGCCGGCAAGATCACCGACGCGGAGCGCCGCGGCGAAGCGCTGTTCGCGAAGCCGTTCCCGCACGATCCATCATTGAGCTGCGCGGGATGCCACGTTCCGTCCTCCGGCTTCCTCGATCACCAGCAGCACGACGTCGGTTCCGGCGGCCTGTTCAAGACGCCGACGCTGCGCAACGCCGACTTCAACGCGCCGTATTTTCACGACGGCCGCTTCGACAACTACAACCAGGTTGTCGACTATTTCGACCGGACTTTTCAGCTCGACCTCTCGGCGCAAGACAAGGGCGACCTCGTTGCCTATCTCACGGCGATCGGCGATGGGGCGCAGCCCTATGAGCGCGACGGTGCCGGTGCAACGCTGAAAGAGATCAACGATTTCTCGACGGTGCTCGCGACCGCGATTCCTGCCGGTGACAAGGACATCGTCGCGCTGGCGGTCGATACGATCGGCCGCGAGTTGCGCGAGTTGACCGAGCAATATCCCGATCGCAAGAACACCAGCGTCTCGGGCGGCGAGCAGCAGCGCGTTCTTGCGCGCAACGGCCTCAAGGAGCTCGTGCTCACGCTGCGGCGAATCGAGATGGCGGTTGCGGCAGGGCGCAACGCGGATGCCACAACCGAGTTCAGGAATTATCGCAATCTGATGGCTGCTGCGGTGCCTGCGCTGTTGGCCAGCGCCGAGCCATGGTCGCTATTCAATCAAGACGTGCATGACCAACATTATGCTGCGCTTCGCCAGGTGATGCGCTCCAAGCACCTTTCGCACTGATTGCCTTGCAACGCGGTGATTTTGCGATCTGCGGCGTGACGCGGATGCTCGATCAATTTTCTATCCCAGATTGCATAGTTGAATCGTGGAGTTGCAGCGCAGCAGCAGATGTCTCCACAGAAAATATTTGAACGTTTCGAAATTTCTCGCGCGTTTTCACGGAAGCGAAAACCATGCGTCATATTGTCGCACTAAGTGTGTTGCTAACCGCAAACACCCTGAGGTCGACAATGAGTTTGAATTACAAAAAGCACTGGCGAACCAGCACCGCGCTCTGCATCGCGTCAACGGTGCTCGTCGCAACAGCCGCATATGCCGCTCACTATCCGGGCGGCCGCAGTGATTGGGACAAGCGTCCGCATCACAATCATCAGGCGCACGAAGAGGGCGATCGTGCGAATCATGAGAACCATGGCCATCATGGTGACGGCGATCACGGCGTGAAGACCGCGTCGCCGATCAAGCACGTCATCATCCTGATCGGTGAGAACCGCGGCCTCGATCACACCTTCGGTATCTATAAGCCGAAGGGCAAGGGGCAGACCATCTCCAACCTGTTGTCGAAGGGCATCGTCAACGAGGATGGAACGCCGGGACCGAACTTTGCGCAGGCGCAGCAGTCCTCGGTCGCGGGCCAGCCCTTGTACTATATCGGTGCACCGACGATCGGGAAGTCGCCCTACAACGCGACCAACCCGATGCCGCAGCCGAACACGGCCGGCACGCCGACCGCGCAGAGCGACACCGGCGCTCCGTTCAAGACGATCGCCGAAGCCAGCGTCGAGAAGGACATGGACCCGGCCGATCTCGATATCCTCACCACCGGCTTCAGCGGCCTGCCGACCGGTGTGCTGGATACCCGCATTCCCGGCGCCGGCGGTCTGAACGGACCGTTCCAGTTGCAGGGAGAGCAGATCAGCGACGACGACTACACCGGCGATTCGACGCACCGCTTCTACCAGGATTGGCAGCAGGAAGATTGCAGCGCCGCCAACGCCACCAAGAAGAACAATTCGGGCTGCCTGAACGATTTGTTCCCGTTCGTGATGGCGACCTATTCGGCGTCCAACAAGAGCATGGCCAACTCGATGGGCTACTACAACGCCCAGCAGGGTCAGGCTCCGGTCCTGAAGATGCTCGCCGATCGCTTCACCCTGAGCGACAACTTCCACCAGTCGTTCCATGGCGGCACCGGCGCGAACCATTTCATGCTCGGTACCGGCGACGCGGCCTTCTGGAGCGACGGCAAGGGCAATCCGGTGACGCCGCCGGCCAACCTGATCGCCAATCCGAATCCGGTCGCGGGTTCGGTTAACCGCTACACCGTCGATGGCAATTGGAGCAATTGCTCAGACGTGTTCCAGCCCGGCGTCAAGCCGATCGTCACCTACCTCAACAATCTGCCATACGCGGCGGAGCCGAACTGCAAGCCCAACCACTACTACATGCTCAACAACGTCAACCCGGGCTATCTGCCGAACGGCGCGCTGTCGGGTGGCAACAACGTGCCGCCGTCGTCGGTTCGCACGATCGGCGATGCGCTCATGGAGAAGAACATCTCCTGGGCGTTCTATGGCGGCGCGTTCAACGACGCCGTGGCGCTTTCCAACGCCGCGGTTGCCGCCAACCCGTCGAACCCCAACCTCAGCGCCGCTGCGGTCGCCGATCCGGCGCACGCGCTCGGTGTTGCCTACTGCCAGATCTGCAATCCGTTCCAGTATGCGACCTCGATCATGGCCAACCCGGCCGTGCGTCAGGCCCACATGAAGGACACTGCCGATCTGATCACGGCGATCCAGAACAACACGCTGCCCGCGGTGTCGTTCGGCAAGCCGGATGGCCTGCTCGACGGTCATCCGCAGAGTTCGAAGGTTGACCTGTTCGAGGCCTATGTCCTGAACGTGCTCAACTCGCTGGACAACAACCCGGAGCTGAAGGCTGAAACCGCGGTCTTCATCACCTGGGACGAGGCCGGCGGCTATTGGGACTCCGGCTACCAGCAGTCCATCGACTTCTTCGGCGACGGACCGCGCATTCCGACCCTGATCCTTTCGCCCTATTCGACGGGCGGCAAGGTCAACCACAACTACGCCGACCACGTTTCGCTGCTGAAGTTCATCGAACGCAACTGGGCTCTCCAGCCGCTCACGAACCGCAGCCGCGACAACCTGCCGAACCCGAGCTACTCGAAGAACAACGAGTACGTTCCGACCAACAGCCCGGCATTGTCTGATATGTTCGACGCGTTCGACTTCAGCAAGCCGGTCACGTTGTCCTACACCGAGTGATCAAGCTCTCGCCCACGGCGAGGTCTTGACACCATCCGAGGGCGGCGCCGATCGAACCAATGGTTCGGTCGGCGCCGTCATGTTCTGTCCCCACCATTTGATCGACCGGAGACATGCGATGAAACGCAACGAGAAGACGTGCTCGATCAGCAGCAGCGTCGCGGCCGGGCTGCTTGCCGTCACCATCCTGGCCGGCGCGGCGATCCCGGCCATGGCACAGCAGTTTTCCGCCGACCTCGTCGCGAACAAGGACGATACGGCAGCGCCCATGGGAGCCTTGCGGGTCTCCGGCGGAAAAGCACGGATCGAGACAAGCGCGCTGCCCGACGGCTTCTTCCTGATCGATACGGGCAAGCCCGCGGCCTATTTCGTCCGTCCGGCGGCGCGGGTTTACATGGACGCGCGGCAATCTAGCCCGCTCACCCAAATGTTCATTCCGGTCGATCCGGATGATCCCTGCCGGCAATGGCTGGCGATGGCGCAGCTGTCCGCGCCGATCGACCTCGCGACGTGGCACTGCCAGCGCGACGGAGAGGAAACCATCGCGGGGCAGAATACCGACGTCTTTGGAATCGCCGCGCCGTCCGGTTTGAGCTTTGTCGGCTGGATCGACCGCGCGCGCAGATTTCCGGTACGGATCAAGACCGCGGATGGGACGGTGATCGCTGCCGATCACATCCGCAACGAGCCGCTGGCGGCGCAAATGTTTGAAATTCCCGCAGGCTTGCGCAAGTTCGACCCGCAAGCGCTGATCCGTCGGATCCAGCAGAGCGACGTATGGGTTGAGCCGCCGGCTTCGGAGTGAGCCCGCCGCCCGTTACTGCGACTGCTGGCTTGTTACCGGCAGGATCCGGCCGAGCGCGGTGTAGTGCGACTGATGCACGTTGCTGTTGAACAGCGACCAGGGCTCGGCCTTTTTCAGGGCGACGGGTACGTCGAAGTGCACCAGCTGCGCAAAGTTGCGATACTCGGCCATCGCATCGTCGATACGGCCGGCGGCGACGTCGAGATCGATGCGGCGCAGGGTGAGAACGAGGTCCTTCAGGATCGCGCGCGCCGCCAGCCGCTCGTCCTTGCCACCGATCGCGGTTTTCCTGATGTCCGGGATGCGCTCGGTCAGTTCGCGCAGTTCGGCCCCGACCCCGGTCACGGCCAGTGACACCACCGCGGTATCGGCAGCCGGGATCGCGACCTCGAGAACGCTCGAGAGCTCGAGCACCTCTTTCATCCGGAGCATAACGCCGTCCTTGTCGAACGGGCGTTCGCCGTCGCCGACCGCATTCAGATAGGCGACAAGGTCCTGGGCGTCCTGCGTCGACAGTTCGAGGTCGAAAACGCGATCGAAATGATCGACCACCTGTTCATAGCTGTCGTAGCGGCCGTCGTGGAAATACGGGGCGTTGAAGTTGGCGTTCAGCAAAGTGGGAGTCTTGACCAGTCCACCGGATCCGACGTCGTGGCGCATCTGGTCGTTGAAAGTTCCACCCGGGACATGACAGCCGGCGCAGCTCAGCTCGGCCTGCTTCGGGAACGGCTTGAAGAACAGCGCCTCGCCGCGGCGCTCGGCCAGGCTCGCCTGCGCGGCAAGCCTGCCGCCGGGCGCAATCTTTGGATTGGGGAGGAAATCGATATCGTTGATATAGGCGACGAGGCCGTCGAGAACCTCGTCGCGCGGCTTCGGACCGGAAAACTCATTGACGATGACATTATAGACGAAGTCGCGCAGCGAGGTGATGCGCCCGTCATGTCCGTAGGGGGCGAGGAAGCGGGCGCCGCGCAGGCTCGGAATCCTGACCGGATCGAGGATGCTGTTGAACGCCTTCGCGTTGAAGATGAGGCTGGTCGCATCGAAGGTGCCGGGGCGGGAGGATGCGCCCGGAACGAACAGTTTCGGGTTCGATGCGCCGTTGACGTGACAGGTGCCGCAGCTCATCTCGGCCTGACGCGCCTTGCCGCCCAGGATGGAAGGCGAGTTGAACGCGAGATCGCCGAGATTGACCAAATAGGACTTTCGCCCACCGACGGCTTCGGAATGAAAGAGTTCGCGGGGCCGCGCCAGCGCCTCCTCGGAAAATTCGGTGCCGGCCGGCAGCACGGTCTGGTCGCCGCCGAGCGGGAACGCCGTCACGCGCAACGGAAGCAGCGCAACGACGAGCGCCAGCCACGCGACGCGTGACGGTCTAACGCGATCGGCAGCTGCACGATGTTTTCCGGAGCCGGACGCCAGAATATCCCAAGCCATTGCGCGAAAACGCCCCTGTCACAAATGCATATGCGCTGCCGTGCGTCGGAAGATGTCGCGGAGGTGACAGTTTCCTGTCGGCAGGATCAATGACCATCTGACTGGATAGACGAATTTTGATTGCGGTTTGATGACGCTCGATCAGCGAACTGCAACGGAGTCTGCGTTTGACAGCATGAAAGTCTGTTGGTGCGCGAGCATCATTCCGCGCGTTTGTGCGCGCGTCGAAAAACAGTCATCCCAGCGAAATGTGTTTTGCATAGCGTGTAGCTCCATTTCTATTTCTTTCTAAATCAGGAGAGCACTATGCGGCTTTGGGGAGCCATTCCGGCGCTCGCGGTTGTTGCTGGCGCCGTTGCCATCTCGCCGGTAGCAAACGCAGAGAATTTGGTCGAAAAGATCGTTGATGAGCTCAAGCACGAGATCAGGGACGAGCTGCGTGATCTGCGTGATCGCGGTCATGAAGGCGTGCGCCAGTACAAGCACATCGTCGTCATCTATCAGGAGAACCACAGCTTCGATAACCTCTACGGCCACTGGGGCGATGTCGGCCGCGACCGGATCAACGGCACATCCGATGCCGATTCGGCGCACACCCTGCAGGTTCGGCAGGACAATCAGACCGTCTATTCTTGCCTGCTGCAGAACGACGTCAACCTGACCTCTCCGTCGCCGCAGCCGACAAGCTGCACCGACAATACGGGCACGGTCGCGATCCTGAGCGCGTTCAAGAACAAGCCGTTCGAGATCAACGAATTCATCCCGACCTCGGCCACCACCTGCCCGAAGCCGCTTGGCGCTTTCGCGGCTCACGGTTTCCTCAACGGCACCGGCGCCCCCGGCGGCTGCACCGCGGACATCGTGCACCGCTTCTACAGCGAGCAGTATCAGCTCAACGGCGGCCGGCAGAACCGCTACATGACCGGCAGTGATGCGGCCGGTCTGGTGATGGGCTATTACGACACCAAGAAGCTGCCCATCTACACCTATCTCCACGGCCGCGGCGCGCCGAACTACATCATCGCCGACAGCTTCTTCCAGGGCGCGTTCGGCGGTTCGTTCCTCAACCACCAGTTCCTGGTCGCCGCCGCGGCGCCGCAGTTCGTCGGTGCCCTGAATGACGGCAGCGCCAACGACTTCCACTCGATCGTCGATGCCAACGGCATGCCGACCAGCACGCCGCTCTACACGCCGCTCTCGACCGTGAAGGATGCGCAGCTGACGGCGAAGTGCAATCAGGCCGGCCTGCCGGCGGGCCTCGCCTGCGGCGACTACGCGATCAACACCACGCAGCCGTTCTATCAGCCCTATTCGCCGGGCACCGCCGACATCAAGCGCCTGCCGCCGCTGCACACGCCGAACATCGGCGATCGGCTGTCGGCAAAGCACGTCGATTGGGCCTGGTATTCGGGCGGCTGGTCGAACGCCAACGGCGACGTCGGCGCGTCGGGCTGGACCAACGGCAACGGCACGACCTGCAACGATCCGAACCATGTTTCCACGGCGGTGTTCCCGAACTGCCCGGACGTGGATTTCCAGTACCACCATCAGGCGTTCAACTACTTCGCCAACTACGCGCCCGGAACGCAGGCCCGCAAGGATCACCTGAAGGACGAGGCTGAGTTCATCCAGGCGGCCAAGACCGGCCGGCTGAAGCAGCTCAGCTTCATCAAGCCGATCGGCGAGGAGAACGAGCATCCGGGCTACACCAGCGAGTCCGAAGGCAGCCAGCATCTCGTCGATCTGGTCAAGGCGATTGTCGAGGGGCCGGATGGCAAGGACACGCTGATCGTCATCACCTATGACGAGTTCGGCGGGCAGTGGGATCACGTTCCGCCGCCGCCGTTCAACCGCCATGGTGCCGAAGCCAAGGCTGCGGACCAGTGGGGCCCGGGTACCCGGATTCCGGCGCTCCTGATCGCCAAGCGCTTCAACAAGTCGGGCGTCGCGCATGAGGACTTCGACACCACGTCGATCCTCAAGATGCTCGAAAAGCGCTTCGACCTCGACCCGCTGGTGACGCGCCCGGTGCGCAGCCTCTCGGCGGCGCTGAAGGCCGGCGAGGGCTGGCATTAAACGAGAAGCGGTTCTGGCCCGCGTCAACGCCCGACGCGGGCCGGAGTGCCGGCCACGCGCCTAAGGGATTGCTACATGAAGGGATCGCTACACGATCAGATCGTGTAGCGGATGGGTCACGACGGTGTCCGGCGTATGGTCCGGGAAGAAATCTGTTTGCGCCGGGATAGCCGGCCCCATTGCCGGCGTTCCACCAACTGCAACTCCTTGTGCCAGCTGGAATCCGGCGGAATCGTCGTGACCGAACCACGTGGGGCTTTGATCGAATTGTGGAGGAGACACAGCTCCCTGCTGTTCAAGACTCGGAAGCTCCTCCGTGAAATGAAAGGACTGCCCGGTCGTTCCGCTGTCTACGAAGGGCAGCATGGCCTGAGACAACGCCGCGTCCTCGTGGCTACTCGTTGATATCGGACTAACATCGGGCGCTGGAGCGCTGGCGCCGACCGGCGGCGCGGGGCTGTCCGGGCTGGCGGCGAATATGAAGGCGTCCATCCCCGCCGTGTGACACTGAATATCGACCTGAAGGTTGGTCGTGGCCGAATCGCCGTCGGCATCGACCGCTGTCACATCGAACAGGAGATCCGCGTTGATGCTCGTCTTTTCAGTATAGCTGATGTTGTTGACCGCGAAGGTGGGACACCCGGCTTCCACCCGATCGTAATCGACCTGGACTTGGCTGAACGAGCTGTCAACGTAAAGCGTGTATGTCGTCGTCGTGGCATCAAAGGAGTAGGTATCGATCAGCGAAGCATCCGATGTCTCCTGGACCACGAAGCTGGCGCTGCCGCAGAGCGGCCTGGGAACATCGATGCAGAAGTCGTGAACGTCGGCGCTGCCATCAAGAACCTTGAAGATCACACCGGCGGTGCCGTAGCCCTGCCATTGCGTGAGATTGAAGCTGACCTGCGATTGTTTCTCGGTGAACGCGAGATTCAACTGCTCGGACGGGTCCATTTGCAGTCCGCTGTCGCCGACCGCAATACCGCAGTCCGATGCCTTGACATCGAGCGGATGGCCGGCGCAGTCGGACCCGGTAATCACCAGTTGTCCGTCCGGAGCAGTCAATGACGGCGTGCCGCAGATCGGGGCATCAAAATCGGAGCCGTTGACGGTGATGTCTTTCGACGGCCCGGCGTGCTCGAGATCAAAGCAGAAGGCTCCATCCGGATCGATCAGCAACTTGAAATACGGATCGTCCAGCCTGCCGCCGCAATCGGTAAGATACGCGTCGAGTTCGACGCCGCCGCCCACCTCATGGGTCGTATAGTAGAAGTTGTAATCATCGCCATGTCCGGTGACGTGCACCGCGGTAATGCCGTTGCCCAGGCACGACGTGGCCAGATCATATCCCGTGCAGCCGACTGGACCGTTGTGGATGGCAACGAACATCGCGGCATCGCCATCCGCGCCGAAATTGATATCGTAGGTGCCTGTCGCAGTCTGATGGTCCTGAGCGGCAACGAAGGTCTCCGGGAAGCCGCAAATGCTCGGGTGATCGTCCGTGATCGTCAGTTGCTTGCCGAGGTCGATGCACGCGCTCTGGAAGTCGCCGTCCTTGTCCGTGATGGTGGCAACCAGGCTGACGACGCCGGCGGTCAGCGACACGGCTTCGCCACTGTCAGGGTTGTCGCAGGACGGATGCGTCACCGCGCGATATTCGGTGAAGGTGACGCATCCCGTCGCCGGATCAACCGCGATGGTGAATGCCAGCGCCCCGCTCGCTGTGCCGACATGGCCTTCGATGGTGTTGCCGTTCAGAACCAGCACGTCGGAGCAGCCGGTATGCGAATCGATCAGACCGGATGGGGTGCAGTCACCTCCGTTGATCGTCAGTGCGTAGTGAGTCGTCGCGCCATCGGCGCCCTGGAGCGAGGTGAACGCCGTCGAGAAATCGGCGGAAATTTTCGTCAGCGCGGCGTCCGGCGCCGAGCCCGCGATGTGGTCGTCCAGCGCCGTTGCCGTCAGGTGCGTCTCGCTCAGCGTCAACGACGGAGCGGTGCAATTGGCCCGGATGCAGGGGCCATCGTCGCTGATGCTTAGCCTGCTGCCGAGGTCGAGGCTGGCGCTCTGGAAGTCGCCGTCCTTGTCCGTGATCGTGGCATTCAGGCCCACGATGCCCGCGGCCAGCGATACGGCTTCGCCGCTGTCCGGGCTGGTGCCGAGCGGCTGCTCCACCGGCCGGTAGTCGGTGAAGGTCACGCGTCCCGTGGCCGGATCAAGCGTGATGGTGAATGCCAGCGTGCCGTTGGTCGCGCCGACGCGGCCTTCGATCGTGTTGCCGTTCAGAACCAGCAGGTCAGCGAGGCCGGTATGCGAATCGATCAGCCCCGACGCCGTGCCGTTGCCGCCGGTGATCGTCAGCGCGTAGTGGATGGTCGCGCCATCGGCGCCTTGCACCGAAGTGAACGCCGTCGAGAAATCGGCGGAAGTCGTCGTCAACGCCGCGTCCGGCGCCGAGCCCGCGATGTGGTCGTCCAGCGTCGTTGCCGTCAGATGCGTCTCACTCAGCGTCAGCGATGGAGCCGTGCCCGCCGCCTCGATGCGCGGGCCATCGTCCGTGATTGTCAGCTGCTTGCCGAGATCGATGCTGAGATCCTGGTATTGGCCGTCGCTCTCCGTGACCGTCGCGATCAGGTTGACGAGGCCGGTCCCCAGCGCGATCCCTTCGCCGCTGTCAGGGCTGGTACCCGACGATTGTTCGACCGCGCGGTGCTCGACGAAGGTCACGCGGCCCGTGGCCGGGTCAACCGTAATGGTGAACGCGAGCGCTCCGCTTGCTGTGCCGACATGGCCTTCGATGGTGTTGCCGTTCAGAATCAGCAGGTCAGCGAGACCGGTATGCGAGTCGATCAGCCCTGACGCCGTGCCGTTGCCGCCGGTGATCGTCAGTGCGTAGCTGACTGTCAGACCCGGTGCGGTGACGAATGCCGCCGAGAACTCGCCTGAGGTCGTCGTCAACGCGGCGTCCGGTGCCGAGCCGGCGATGTTGTCGTCCAGCGTCGTCGCTGTCAGATGAGTCTCGCTCAATGTCAGCGATGGCGCCGTTCCGACCCCGATCAACGGGCCGTGGATGACGAGTGTCACCGTCTGCGGGGTGCCGCCTATCGTGGTCACCGTGAAGCTGTCGGTCAGCGTGTCACCGACATGGAGGGCTTGCACAGAGCTGTTGGCGTTGTCGAGCGTATAGGTCCACACGCCGGCCGTTGTCAGCGTGAATGAGCCGTAGCCACCAACGCTTGTCGTCGGCGCGTTCACGGCGGTGAAGGTATTGGCGGGATCGTCGACATCGGTATCGGTGAGCGTGCCCTTTGCGATGAGCAGGCCGGGCGAGGCATGACTGACGCCGACCGCACCCACCACCGAGCCGGCCTTGGTGCCGGAAATGATGGAGGCGTCATCGGCGCCGAGGATGCTGATGTCGAAGCTCTCGCTGGCCGAGAGCGAGCCGTCCGAGACCGTGATCACGAAGCTCTGGGTCGCGTTGGCCTTCAGCGCGTTGATTGCGGCATTGTTCGGAACGAAGGTGTAGTTTCCGGTGGCGCTGTTGAGATAGAGCGTGCCAAATGTACCGACGCTCGACACGTCGTATGTCGCCTGTCCCAGCACCGTATTGCCCGTGGCGCCTCCGCTGATGCCGAATTTCAGTGCGCCGCCCTTGATGCTGGTCGCGGAAAAGGTCCCGCTCGCCGCATTAAAGTCGTCAAATATCACCGTATCGATTTCAGTCGGCCCCGATCCGAGATTCAGCTTCGGCGGAGCCGGCGGCAGCTTGAAGAGATCATTTTTCGCGAAGATCGCCACCGGCAGCGGCCCGAGCGTATCTTGCACCGGCGACAGCGGGGACTGCTGAATAAAATTGATCGGCAGCAGCAGCTGGCCCCCTTCGAGAGCGGGCATGCCGGACCCTTTCGATGCCGGTCCCTTCTCGAAATAGGCAAGCGTCTCCTGTTGGGCCTCCCGTAATTCCTCCATGTGCGCAGGGGAATTCGTGGCATGGCTTACGCCGACGGAAGATCCTCTTCTGCTCAGAGTGATCGTCTCTTCAGGATCCTCGACGATGATATGACGGGGGATCGCCTCCTTGGTCACGAGCTCGAACACGCCGTGGTGGAGGTCCTTGTATTTGATGTTGTCGTCGTCCAGGAAGGTGACATTCGGCTCCGCGGCCCGGGCGTCCTCCAGCAGTGAGAAGGTCAGGGCGGCCAATGACAGCATGCCGAGGCCGCTGGCCCGAATGGTGCCGACCGGTGTGTCCGCGGTCAGGACGCCAGACCCTGCCAGCCGGCTGCCGATGAGGCGGAAGAGGCTTCTGGCTTTTGCGAACGGGCCCGGCCGCAAGTCCCCGCCGGGATCCTGCGCGATGTCGCCCAACTCCAGCCGGGTGCCGGCCGGCAAATTGAGCACCCTGCCATCGACCAGGCGGATTTCGATCCGCCCGCCGGCTCCGACCTCGATGACGTCACCCTGGCGAACGGGATCGCCAGCTACGATTTCAATCGGTACGCCGCGGGCACGCGCGATCGTGCCGCAGCCGATCGTCGTCCAAACAGTGCCAACCACGCGGGGCGGCTGGCCCAAAACGGCCATGCACGCGTCCCCGAACTCTACGCCGGACGCAACTGACATTGGCTTTTTGCCTGTTGGGCAGTTCGAGCGGGAGGTGGTGCCGCAGTCTTTTTATTTTGGCTTGGTTCGGCCACGCGGCGAAAAACCCCGCGCCGTCAGCCATAGGCTTGTCCGCTGAAACGTCCTGATTGAAACCAAAATTCGGCAGTAAAAATCGAATTCCAATACTGTGGGGAGCAATACGAAAATGACAGCACTGCTGTCCTTTATCGCGCGTGCAGCCCCGCAAAATTAATAGTATGATTACCATGCAAATTGTCCACTTATTAATTTTTAGTCGAACTGCGTCAGGCATTTAGGCCTGTCCGCGACAACTCGTCTGGCACTCAAGGTCCTGCAGTCTCGGCCCGGCGGTTCCGACCACCCATCGAGCCACGACACGACAAGACCTTCTCGAGGAGGGGATCGTGCGCATCCATTTGATTGTTCAATTGCTTGCAAGCTTCGTTCTGGCGCTCGCAACGCTCACGCCCGGCCAGGTGCAGGCGCAAACCGAACCGGCCCAGCCCGCGGTCGACAATATTCAATTGAAATTCATCGGAAGGGTCGTAGCCGCCACCGGTTCGGTCACGATCGAACATCCGAGTGCAGTCGTCGTTCAGGCAGGGCTGCCTGGCAAATTGCCTCAGGCGCAGGTTGGCGACCCCGTTTATCTGGGCGACGTGGTGCAAACTGGGGCTGACGGACGCGTCGGGATCAATTTCACCGACGGCACTTCGTTCAATCTGTCGAGCAACGCCAAGATGGCGATGACCGAGTTCGTGTACGATCCGAACGGCAAGTCAAACTCGACCTTACTCAAACTGACCAACGGGACGTTCACCTTCGTTGCCGGCAACATTGCGAAGACCGGCGACATGAAGATCGACACTCCCGTGGCAACGATGGGCATTCGAGGCACAACGCCACGCATCGAGATATCGGACGATGGAACGGTGAAGTTCGCCACGCTCGTTGAAGAGGGCAAGAGCAAGGTCAGGAAGGTCGGGACACGAACGCCGCAGCAACCTGAGCAAAACACCCTCCACAAGTTCAATCCGAACATCTGTCGAGGGTGCTAGGCCAGGCGCAGCCCGTTTCGTGCAAGCAAGGCCCGATATGAAACTTCGTGCAAGCGCCGGCGCAATTGTCAGCCTGACATCGCTTCTCGTTGCGATGCTCGCCGCGTTGCCTGCGATCGCGCAGAACCCGAAGAAGGACAACTATCTCCGCACCATCGGATTGTGCAGCGGCCTTGATCGCACACCGGCCGACGCGCGCGTTGCTGCTTGCACGGCGCTGATCGATGCGGGTCAGGACATGACCCCTGCCGGCCTCGCGATCGCCTACAACAACCGTGGCAACGCCTACGCGGCCAAGGGAGACTACGACGGCGCCATCCGGGATTTTGATCGATCGATCGAGCTCAATCCGGCCTACACCAAGCCGTTCAACAACCGCGGCGTGGCCTACCTCAGGAAGCGCGAATATGATCGCGCAACCGACGCCTTCGATCAGGCGATCAGGCTCAACCCGAGTTACGGCGAGGCCTTCGCCAACCGCGCCGGCGCCTATTTGAAGAAGAACGATTATGCGCGCGCGGTGCAGGACTACGACGAGGCCATTCGCCTCAAGCCGAACCTGGACGGGGTGTGGAGCGGACGCTGCTGGAGCCGGGCCATCCTTGGCGAATTGCAGGCGGCGCTGGAGGATTGCAACAAGGCCCTTCAATCGGGGCCCGCCAACGCCGCGACGTATGACTCGCGTGGCCTGATCTATCTGAAGACCGGCGAGCTTGGCGCGGCGATTGCCGACTACAGCTCCGCACTTCGCATCGACCCCAAGCTCGCAAGCGCACTCTATGGACGGGGGCTCGCGAAGCTGAAGCGGGGCGACAAGGCCGGCGGCAATATCGACATCGCGGCGGCCAAGGCGATCCAGGGCAGCATCGGCGACGATTTCACGCGCTACGGCGTGCAATAGCGAGTGCGGCCCGGCCGGCTAGTCCATGATCTCGACCGTCGCCGAACGGCCGGCGACCAGCGCGATGCGATCCGGCAGATGGTCCAGCGCGATGCGCACGGGGATGCGCTGTGCGAGCCGAACCCAGCTGAAGGTCGGATTGACGTTTGCGAGCAGGCTCGCGCCTGCCGCGCGGTCTCGATCCTCGATGCCGGCCGCAATGCTCTCGACATGTCCGGTGAGCCGCGCCGGCTCGCCCATCAGCCGGATCTGCGCCTTGTCGCCGACGCGAATGCGCGCGAGCTTGGTCTCCTCGAAATAGCCTTCCACATGCAGCGTGTCGGTGTCGACCAGCGCCATCACGCCCTTGCCTGCGGTGACGTAGGCGCCCGGCCGCAGGTCCATATTGGTGATGGTGCCGTTCACCGAAGCGTGCACCTCGCTGCGATCCAGATTGAGCTGCGCGACGGCGCGGTCGGCGACCGCCTGGTCATAGGCCGCCTTGGCCTGCAGCTGCGTCGCCAGAACCTGCTCCTGCTTCTGCTGCGACACCGCATCGGTGGTCAGCGAGCTGTAGCGTTTGAGGTCGGCGTCAGCTTGATCCATCGTCGCACGATGGCCGGCGACCGCCGCGTCGGCCTGCTTCAGTGCCAGGGCAAAGCGTGCGCGATCGATCCGGAACAGGATGTCGCCGCGACGCACCGGCTGATTGTCCTTGACCAGTACGTCGGTGACGAAGCCGGAGACGTCGGGAGCCACCTGGATCACGTCGGCGCGGACCCTGCCGTCGCGGGTCCATGGCGATTCCATATAGTAGGCCCAGAGCGCGCGAGCGACAGCGAGTGCGGCGATGACGGCGACCGCGGTCAGCGCAACCCGACCGAGCCAGGCGAAATTCCCTTTCATGGCAGAAACTCCGAAAGATAGACCACGACGCCGAGCAGGCATACGTACAGGGCGAAATTGAACAGCGCGCGATGCCAGACCAGCCGGTAGAACCGGAAGCGCTGCATGATCCGGCTCACCACCGCGCTCAATGCATAGGCAACGATCAGCCACAGCAGCAGCGCCGGAACGAGCACGCCGTAAATGTCGAGCTCATATCTCATGCGGCAAAGCTCTCCTCGGGCTGCGATCGATAGGCGGGCGCATCCGGAAACAGGCCGCGGCGGATGCCGACGAGGCCGAGCAACGCATCGTCCCGCGCGCGCTCATTGGGATCCTTGACGACCGCGGACAGCGCTGCATCGATGGACGTCAGCAATTCGGCCGACATTGCCTCGTCCGCATGGGCGCGAAACGCCGCCGCGAGGTCGTCCAGCATGTTGTCGATGGCACGCACGGTCAACGCGGCGAGGCCGTAACCGGCCCGCCGGAGGTCGATGATGTTGAGCCCGATGCGCAACTGGACCAGGCTGTCGGCATCGCGGCGGTCGCTCTCGGAGATGAAGGCGATCCGCTGGACCAATAGGCCGAGCCGATGCAGCATCACGCCGGCAAACTGCGCGCGATCGCCGTGGCCGCGTCGCTCGGCCGCGACCGCGAGCGTCTGCCAGCTCGACGTCATCAGCCGCTTGGCGATCCATTCGGCGCCGACGCCGCGCGCGATCCGTGTCACGATCTCCGCGATGACAACACCGAGGAAGAAGGCGACCGACGTGTTGGCGAAACTGGCGAAATCCGCGCTGTAGGTCGACTGCAGCGCGAGCAGCGTCGCGGTGTTGGCGGCGAGCGCCATGCCGATCGGCGCGGTTTTTGGCCGTGCGATCAAAAAACCGTACAGGAGGAAGGTCGGCGCCAGCGCTGCGATCAGGACCTCGACATGGGATATGCCCGGCACCAGTGCGAACTGATAGATCGCGACGACGACGATCGCGACCAGCGAAAACAGCCCGAAGGCCCGGATGCTGCGCGCCGGCTCGTCCTGCGCAGCGAAGAACGAGCAGGCGACCGCCGCCATCATCGGCGCCGAGGCGCCATCGGCCCAGCCGGTCGCAATCCACAGACCGCAGCAGATCAGGATGGCCACCGCCGCCCCCGCGGCGGACCATAGCGCCATGCCGTGGTCGCGATGACGGACCGGCGCGGCTCCCGACTCCGGGTGAAACGCCAGCGGGACGGTGGAGATGTCCCGGCCCGCGGCAATCGCGTCACCTATTGCGCGGCAATCGGCCGAGATGTCGACAAGCTCGCGGAGCCGGAGCAGCAGGCTGATCGTGATGATGCGCTCCCGCGACACGACGCCGTCGAGCGCGGATTGCCGCTCGGCGATTGCAGCGCGGATCTGCTCGCCGGATTGCCGCTGGCGGTCCTCGTCCACGATCCATGCGGCGAGATCGTCGATCAGGCGCCGTAGCTCCGGTTGCCTTTGCAGCGCCGCCTCGCCGAGTGCGGCAAGCCGGTCTTCGATCGACGTGATGATCGGCAACAGCATCAGCATGCGCAGCCGGACCTCACCGAGGCCACGCACGGTGCCGACGTCGGCCAGGCGGTCATAGGAGACATGGGTCGCCAGCGTATCGATCTCGACGATGTCGGTCGCAAGACGCAGGCGTTGGGCCCGGTGCGTCTCGCTGGTCCCATGGTCAAGCAGCACGTCGCGCGACAGGCGGCGCGCATCCGCTAGCCAGCTCCTGACGCGGCCGCCGACAGCCGGCGCGACGCTGCGCGGAAACACCACTGTCGACACCAGGCTCGCGCAGATGATGCCGAGCGAAATCTCCTCGACCCGTGCCAGCGCGACATCGAATATGCTGCCAGGGTCAGCCACCGACGGAAAGCCGATCAGTGCGACGGTATATCCGCCCAGCATGAAGACATAGCTGCGCGGCGTACCGTCAAGCAGCGACAGATAAAGGCAGAGCCCGACCCAGAGCGCGATCGCGAGGCACAGCAGTTCCGGCGCATTGACCAGGTTCGGCACCAGGGCGACCGTGACGCTCGCGCCGACCAGCGTGCCGATCACGCGGAAGAACGCCTTCGAGCTGGTCGCGCCGGCCAGCGGCTGGGAGGTGATGTAGACCGTCGCCATCGCCCAATAGGGGCGCGGCAGATCGATCGCCAAGGCGATGACGAGCGCCAGCATCGACGCCGCGAACGTCTTCAACGCGAAGACGAGGTCCGCGTGGCGGACCAGGAACGGCTCTTCCGCGCGCATGACTATTTCGCCTCTGGAGCAGTCTTGGCTGGTGCAGTCCTGGCGTCCTGCAGGCGGCTCGCCCGCTGCTCGATGAGCTGCAGCGTCTCGAAGGTTACCGCAAGTTCCGCGCTGCCGATATCCTTCAGCAGGCCGGCCCGCACGCGGCGCAGTACCCGGTTGATCTCCTCGACCTTGGCTTCGCCGCTCGTGGTGAGATGCAGCGTCTTGGCGCGCCGGTCGGTCGGGTCCTCGCGACGCTCGACGAAGCCTTCGGACTGGAGCAGATCGATCAGCCGCACCAGTGAGGGCCCCTCGATTCCCAGTTCATCGGCCAGCACGCCCTGCCGGACGGTTTCCCCCTGGCGCGACAACACCAGCAGCGGAATCGCCGTCGCGTAGGACAGGCCGTGGTCGGACAAGGCCTGATCCGACTCGCGGCGCCAGATCCGGGCGAGCCTGGTCACCAGGCGACCGATCTCGGCGTGGATATGGGACTGCGAAGGCGGCATGCAAATTAGATAGGATGCGAACTATTAGGATGCAATAATATGGCTCCGAACATCGCGGATGATCACGCGAATGCGATCCTGAGTGAGGGAGCGTCAATACTGCTGCACGATCGACCTCGATGCGCTGGTTATGGTGATCGCAGGCTCGGTTGCGGGCGGACCTTGAGCGCGGCCGGTTAGGAACGCATCGGGTTACAGACGCTTCTGTTCCTGAGGAGATTGTCATGAACAGAAGGCCCGTCACGCCAGATTCCGGACGCCCGAGCGACTGGGGTTCCCACGCGCAAACTGACAAGCCGTGGAAGGGAAACCCGGAGAAGGAGCAGCGCTCCGGAGACGCGGGGCGCTCAGGAGACGCGAAGGGCTCCGGAGACGAGAAGCCGGATCTGGAAAAGTGGCATGAATCGAACACGCAGTGATGCGCGGAGATAGCGAATGCCCGCCTTTCACTTCGCGATCGTGAATGATGAGCGCGTGATCGATGCAACCGGCCAGCCGGTTGCCGACCGCGATGAAGCCATTGCGGTGGCCAAGCGGCTCGCCATCGACCTTGCCGAAACCCGACAGGAATATCTGGGACGCGGCTACTTCATCTCGGTGATCGGCAGCGACGCCCGCGAAATTCACCGCGAAAGCATCGACAGCGCCGCGAAGAGCGGATGAACGATGCCGCCCCGGCGGGCGGCAAGAGAGCAAGGCTTCGAGAGCAAGGCTTCGAGAGCAGGGCTTGGAGAGACCGAATGGATATGGGCCTTGAAATCATCTACGGCATCGGAGCGCTCGTGCTTCTGACCGCTTTGATCTTCGGCGTGCTTCAGCACCATTTTTTTAGCAGGCGCGCGGTGCAGGCCGGCGAGGAGGTCGTCCGCGAGAGATACAAGCGGAATGAGACCTGACGCAGCGCCGCTGGCGCAAGGAGGAGACGATGGGATTGGCTCAATATGCGGTGATTGCGGCCGGCGAGGAATGGGGCGTCCTGCACGACGGCAATCTCAACGGCGGATACGCCACCAAGGAAGCTGCATTCGAATCGGCGGCGGCGGCCGCGGCTCTGGCGATCAGGATGGGGCACGAGGTCCACGTCAGCGTACCCGGACGCGAGGAGGGCGAGGCAGCGCTCACCAAGCGGCCCGCCTGAAACCACAGCAGTACGGCTTGCATTCGGTGTGAGGACGACGCGCGCCAGCGCGCTCTACGGATCGAGCTCTGTATCCCAGTAGAGATAATCGAGCCAGCTCTCGTGCAGATAGTTCGGCGGAAACAGCCGGCCGTTGCGATGCAGCTGATGCACGGTCGGGGCATAGGGCGTCTGCCTCGGAAACATCTTGGCTTGCTGCGGCGTCAGATTGCCCTTGCGCAAATTGCAGGGCGAGCAGGCGGCGACGACGTTCTCCCAGGTGGTCTGGCCACCCTTGCTGCGCGGAATGATGTGATCGAAGGTGAGGTCGTCGCCCGACAGGCAATACTGGCAGCTGAATCGGTCGCGCAGGAAAACGTTGAACCGGGTGAAGGCGGGGTGGGTGGTCGGCTTGACGAAGGACTTGAGGGATACGACGCTCGGCAGCTGGATTTCGAAGGAAGGACTTCGTACCGCGCGGTCGTAATATTCGACGATGTTGACACGATCGAGGAACACCGCCTTGATCGCGTCCTGCCAGGACCAGAGCGACAGCGGGTAATAACTCAGCGGCCGGAAGTCCGCATTCAAGACCAGCACCGGCCAACCGCCTTGCGAGACATGTGCGTTCAAATAACGCTCCTGACTCCCATTAGCTGCGAAGCAGCATGCACTCACATACTACAGGCAGCGTGACGGGATTGTGAAGAGCAATGAGCGGCTTATCCGCCGCGCCCTGCCATGTTCCTGCCCCGATTGCCTCCCGCCCGCGAGGCCCGTAAAGGGAGCCGCAAGGCCCTGTCGGCCAGTGACGGACCCTGCCGATGACCACGACGTCGAGCTATCTTGAGGCGCCGCGCCGGTTGCGCGCGTTCGTGCGCGCGCACGAGACGAGCCTTGTGGTGCTGGCGGTGCTGATCGGCGCTATTGGCGGCCTCGTGGTGGCGGTCATGAGCGGCCTCGTCACGGTGCTGCATTCGGTGCTGTTCAATCTGCCGCTCGGCGACCGGTTGTCGAGCCAGCCCAGCATCGATCCCGTGCGCGCGCTCGTGGTTCCCACGATCGGCGGCCTGCTGCTGGGATTTGCGTTCCTTCTGTTGCTCCGGGTCCGGCCGGCCCGCGAAATCGACCCGATCGAGGCCAACGCGCTTTATGGCGGACGGATGTCGTTCCGCGGCAGCGTGATCGTGGCGCTGCAGACGATCTGGTCGAGCGGCGTCGGCGGCTCGGTCGGGCTCGAGGCCGGCTATACCCAGCTCTCCAGCGGCCTCGCCGCCTCGCTCGGCCGCGGCTTTCACCTCCGCCGCAACGACCAGCGAATCATGGTGGGATGCGGCGCGGCGGCGGCGATCGCCGGCGCCTTCAGCGCGCCGCTTGCGGGCGCGTTCTACGCTTTCGAACTTGTGATCGGCGGCTATACGCCGGCCAGCCTGACCCCGGTCGGCGTGGCGGCGGTGACCGGCTACTTCGTCGCCCATGCCTTCGAGCCGCTGCCGCTCGGCGTCGGCGTCGGAACCGTCGGTGATGTGCTCGGGCGGGATCTTGCGATTGCCGCGCTGCTCGGCATGGTCGCGGCCCTGACCGGCATCGCGATCATGCGCGGGGTGACGCTGTGCGAGGCGCTGCTGACCAAGAGCCGGCTGTGGCCGCCGTTGCGGCCGGCGCTCGGCGGGCTTGCGGTCGGCGCGATGGCGCTGCTGACGCCGCAGGTGATGTCGTCGGGCCACGGCGCGCTGCGCTTCGCCGGCATCGTGGCGATGCCGCTTGCCTTCATCGCCGGCGTGTTCGCGCTGAAGGCGGTTGCCTCGATCATCTCGCTCGGCTCGGGCTTCCGTGGCGGATTGTTCTTCGCCACGCTGTTCATGGGCGCGCTCGGCGGCCGGCTGTTCGCGGCCGGCGTCGACATCGTGTGGCCGGGGCTGAACCTCGACCCCAATGCCTATGCGGTGATCGGCATGAGCGCGCTGTCGGCCTCGGTGATCGGCGGCCCGCTCACGATGTCGTTCATCGCGCTGGAATCCACCGGCAACCTTTGGCTCACCACCGCGGTGCTGGTCGCGGTCATCATCTCGACCACGATCACGCGCGAGCTGTTCGGCTATTCGTTCGCGACCTGGCGTTTGCATCTGCGCGGCGAGACCATCCGCAGCGCCGCCGATATCGGCTGGATCCGCGATCTCACGGTCGGCAAGATGATGCGGCAGGACATGACGACGGTGAACGCCGCGATGCCGATCGAGGCGTTCCGCGAGGAATTCCCGCCGGGCTCGAAGACCCAGGTCGTTGCGGTCGACGGCGAGGGGCATTACGCCGGGCTCGCGCTGGTCGCCGAAGCGCACGCGCCGGATCTCGAGGCCGACAAGGGACTTGCCGCCATTCTGCGCTACGCCGACGTGGTGCTGCATCCCGGCATGAACGTCCAGGAGGCGATCGCGGTGTTCGACGCAGCCGAAGCGGAATCCCTCGCCGTGGTCGAGGGCGACGGCGACCGGCGGCCGATCGGCCTGCTCACCGAAGCGCACGCCATGCGGCGCTATGCGGAAGAATCCGAGCAGCGCCGCCGCGAGGTGATCGGCGAGATTTGATTGCGCGGGAGCGCTTTTCGTCCCGTCATCCTGAGGAGCCGCGAAGCGGCGTCTCGAAGGATGCACGGCCCCGCTGGTGGCCGTCGACCCTTCGAGACGCGCGCGATGCGCGCTCCTCAGGGTGACGGTGATATTGTAGGCGCTCTGCTTCAATACAGCGCGGCTACCCCGTCACCCGCTCCAGCTTCTGCAGGCATCGCGTCACGCGCACCGCGGCCGGCATCTCGGTGTCCGGAAAGCTGGTCTTCCAGTCGGTGACGCCGACCTCGCCGACATAGATGTCGCCGCGTGAATCCAGCGCGATGCCGTGCGGCGCCAGGAATTTGCCGGTCTCGACGCCGGGGCCTTGCTCGCCGCCGAGGCGCGCGATGCGCTTTCCGGTGTGATCCACGATCGACAGCCGCGGGCCGAGATTGGGCACCTTGCGATTGACGGCCATGCCGGGGCCGAGCTCGCCGATCACGAAGTTCGGCTGCTTGCCGCCGCCGCAGCAGCACAGGGCGCAGGGCCGGTGCAGGTTGTTCCACTGCGTTTCGTATTTGCCGTTGCCGTTGAACACCTGGACACGGTGGTTCTCGCGGTCGGCGACGTAGACCCAGCCGTCGGCGTCGGTCGCGATGTTGTGCACGATGTTGAACTGGCCGGGATCGGTGCCGGGCTCGCCCCAGGTTTTGATCAGCTTGCCATCCGGCGTGTATTTGTGGACGCAGGCATTGCCGTAGCCATCGGAGACATAGATCTCACCCTTCGGCGACAGCGCGGTGTGGGTGCAGCGATGGAACGGCTCGCCGCTCATGAATGGCGCCGGCTTGTTCGGGATGCCGATCGTCAGCAGCACCTTGCCGTCGGTCGAGCATTTGCGCACGGTGTGGTCGCCGTCATCGGTGCAATAGAGATTGTCGTCGGCATCGATGTGCAGGCCGTGGGCGCGCGAGAACACGCCTTCGCCCCAGCTCTTGATGAAATTCCCTGCGCGGTCGAGCACCACCATCGGATGGTCGCCGCGGTTGAAGACATAGACGCGGTCCTTGCTGTCGACGGCGACGGAGGCGACATCGGTCAGGCTCCAGCCGTCGGGCAGCTTTGCGAAGTTCTCCACCACGCGATAGCGGTGTTCGCCGGTGCCGAGGATGGTTGGCATAAGATGTCTCCCCAAGATCGTCATTCCGGGGCGATGCGCAGCATCGAACCCGGAATCTCGAGGTTCCGGGTTCGCTTCGCGCCCCGGAACGACGGCAGGTTTCTACGAAAGATCCGCCCGTGGCCCGACGTCGCGCGGCAACAGGCCTCCCTCGATCGCCTTGATCTGCAGTGCGAGATAGCGCGAGTTGATGCGGCATTGCGCGAGGCTGCCGGCGATGAACCACAGGCCGGGCTGCGGCGTGCGGGTGTACATGTTGCGCAGCTCCTGGCCGTCGCCAAAGCCCCAGATCGGGCCGACGCGCGCGGCCATGGCCTCGCCGAACAGTCTTTTCACCAGCTCTTCCTGCGGCCGGTAGCCGGTCGCGAGCACGATCAGGTCGGCCTCAATCGTCTCGCCGCTCTTCAGACGCGCGCCCTCGCTCACGAAGGTGTCGATGTCGGCGAATTGCTGCAGGGCGACCGCACCGCTCGCGACGAGATCGGAGCAGCCGACGTTGAAGTAATAGCCGCCGCCGCGGGTCAGGTACTTGAACTGCCAGCCGGTACCGCCATCGCCGAAATCAAGCTTGAAGCCCCTGCGCGCGAGGCCGTCGAGCAGCGGCTTGTCGAGCTGCTTCGACTGCTCGGTCATCAGCACATGGCTGCGCTTGGCGAGCACGAGCGGCATCGAGGTCGCGATCAGATCATTGTCCTCGAGCGTACCTTCATTGTAGGCGGCATAGGCGAGCTGCGCCGACGGCTCGATATTGGTGATCAGCGTCGAGGAGCGTTGCACCAGCGTGACCCCGGCGCCCGAGGAGTGCAGGTCCTGCGCGATGTCGTGGCCGCTGTTGCCGGTGCCGATCACGAGCGCGCGCTTGCCGGTCCAGTTCTCGCCGTCCTCGTAGCGGCTGGAATGCATGACCTTGCCGGAAAAATTCTCCAGGCCGGGGATATCGGGCAGATTGGGGATGCCGCTGACGCCGGTTGCCATCACGACATGGCGCGGCTGCATCTTGCGGGTCGTGCCGTCGGCGCGGCGCAGCTCGACGGTCCAACGCCCCGTTGCGTCGTCATAGCTGCCGCCGACAAATTCCGTGCCGGTCCAGAAGTTCAGCTCCATGGCATCGACATAGGATTCGAACCAGTTGGCGAGCTTGTCCTTCGGGATGTAGGTCGGCCAGTTCGGCGGGAATGGCATGTAGGGCAGGTGATTGACCTGTACCTGGTTGTGCAGGGTCAGCGCGTGATAGCGCTTGCGCCAATTGTCGCCGACGCGCGCCTCGCGGTCGACGATCAGCGCGTCGATCTTGAGCTGCTGCAGCCGCGCGGCGATCGCAAGCCCGGCCTGTCCGCCGCCGACCACCAGGACATCAGGGTTGCGGTCGGCATATTCGGCGGATGCCTGGCGCAGGTCGAGCCAGTTGGGGCCGCGGAAGTCGCGCGAATAGGCCTGTCCGCGCGGCCTGGTGTGGCCCTGCTGCTCCTCAAAACCCTTCAGCTCCTCGAGCGCAGTCAGCAAGGTCCAGGCCTTCAGCCGATCGTCGTCGGCGGCATCAGGGATCAGCCGCACGATGCCGTGGCCGCGGCCAACCGCCGTCTCGAATTTGAAGATCGCCTCGATCGCATGGGTACCGGCGCGCGTCACCCGTCGGGGCGGGGCGCGATCGGCATCGATGCGGAAGTCATGCGGCGCGCTGTGACGCGCATGCGCCGGTAGCTCCTCGATGATCGCGAAGGTCCGGTTGACGGTCTGGATGTTCCAGCTCAGCGCCAGCACGTCGCGCCAGTAGCTGTCGGGATGGAACAGCGGCTTCAGCAGCACATCGTCGGGGCTGGCCAGCGCATCTTCGAACTGCACGAGCCAATTGTCGGCGGCGACCGAAATATCGTCCGTCTTGTCGAGCATTGAGCGTTTCTCGTCATCGGCCGCCTTGCTGACGTTTTCTTGGCGGCGTTCCCTTTCCGCAAAGCCTATACCTATTCGAAGGCACGCAGAAAGGGCGCGACGGGATAGCGCCTATTCGGCCAGCGACAGGATCAGGCCTTGATCCGGCGGAACGCGGCCCTGCAGGGTATCGAGATAGGCCTCGCGCACCGCGGCCGGGCCGCGCCGCTCGACCACATCAAGCCATTTCGGCAGATGCGGCACGAGCTCGGTCCATGCGGCGCCAAAGCGCTGGTCGATGCCGCCCGGTCCCCATTCCTTGGCGCGCTTGCGGATCTGGTCCGGGGCGAAGAACCACACCGGCTTGGCGCCGGGCAGCATCGGCTCCTCCGCCTCGCTGGCGCGATGCGTCAGCCCGACCCGGCCGGAATAGACCATCTGCGCGCCGAAGTGCCGGTGCAGATTTTCGCGCAGCGCACTGTTGCCGGCCATGTCGACATAGGCTGTAGGCTCGGCCGACGGGATCGCGGTGACCTGGTCGTAAGTGACGACCTCGTCGTAGCAGCCGAGCGAGCTGACGAAATCGACATTGCCCCTGGAGGTCAGCCCGATCACCGGGATACCCCGTTTGTGCACGAGATGGGCGAGCCCGAACGCGGTCTTGCTCGAGGCCGACGACAGGATGACGCGGCGTGCGCCGTAGAACGCATTCTCGGCCAGGAAGTCGTCGACCAGGAACGACAGCATGAACAGCGGCAGCAGCAGCGCGCGGAAATCGCCCTGCCGGCCGGCATAGGTCGGATCGCCGGAGACGCGGGCATAGGCATTATAGACCGGCGAGACCTCCTGCCGGTGCGCGGCGCCGTCGCGCAGGCCGCGCTTGCTGACGTCGGCCGCCTCGATCACCAGATGGGTCGCCATCGGGAAATAGCCGAACAGCGTTTCGCCGGCTGCGATCATGGGATGTTTCGATGCCAGCACCTCGCCAAAGCCCCACACCGGGATGATGCCGTAGCCGTCAGGCGCCGGGAACAGGTGCCAATATTTCAGCTGCTCGCCGATTACAGCATAGGTGATGTTGTTGGCGGTGAAGGCGAAGCGGGTCACCTTCACCAGCAGCGCATCGGCCGGCAGCGCCGCGGCGTCGGGCAACTGCGCCTCGATCACCTTGCATTGCTGCAGATCGTTGCGGATGACGATGAAGTCGGTCGAGTTCATGGCGGATGATCCGGGCCCTTGGTGCACCGGCATCGTTGCGTCGATCGCCGGCCTTTTGCAACAGCAACTAAGTTTCAAACGCCGTTCGCTTCGCCGTCACATCGCTCAGCCGAGCTGTCCTTCGCGGTAGAGGTCGCGCAGCTTGCGCTTGAAGATCTTGCCGGTAGCCTCGCGCGGCAACGCGTCCATGAAGCGGATATCCTTCGGCACCTTGAAATTGGCGAGCTTGTCGCGCAGGAAATCCTGGATCGCCGCAACCGAAAGCGTGCTGCCTGCTTCCGGCTCGACGCAGGCGAACAGCCGCTCGCCGTACTCGTCGTCGGGGACGCCGAACACCGCGCAGTCGCGGACGCCTGCCATGCCGATCAGGGCGTTCTCGATCTCGGCGGGATAGATGTTGACGCCGCCCGAGATCACCATGTCGCGCTTGCGGTCGCACAGGAAAAGATAGCCGTCCGCGTCGAGATAGCCGACATCGCCGACGCTGATCAGGCCGTCGTGATCGGCCTCGGCGCGCGCCTTGGCGTTGCCGTGATAGTCGAAGTCCGAGATCAACGTCTGACGCATGAAGATCTCGCCGGGCTCGCCGACGTCGCATTGCGTCCCGTCGGGCCGGAAGGTCTTGACTATGCCACCTTCGATCGCGCGGCCGACGGTGCCGGGCTTGGCCAGCGCTTCGGCTGACGAATGCCAGACCGGGATGCCGGTCTCGGTCGAGCCGAGATATTCGTTGATGACCGGTCCCCACCACTCGATCATCGCGCGCTTGACGTCAACAGGGCAGGGCGCCGCGCCGTGGACGATGAAGCGCAGCGACGACATGTCGTAGCGGCGCCGCATCTCCTCGGGCAGGCGCAGCAGCCGCACGAACATCGTCGGCACCATATGCATGTGGGTGACACGGTGGCGCTCGATCAGTTGCAGCAGATCCTCCGGATCGAACCGCGGCTCGAGCACGATCATGCAGCCGTTGCGGAACGCGAGCATCCCGTAGGAGTGCGGCGCCGAATGGTACATCGGGCCGTTCATCAGGATCACCTGGTCCTCGTTCGGCTTGACGCCGTAGGTGATGGCACCGACGCGCCCGGCCGCCGCCTGCTGCTCTGATGGCATCGGCTTGCGCTTGACGCCCTTCGGCAGTCCTGTTGTGCCCGAGGTGTAGAACATCGGCGCCGCGCCGATCGGCGCGTCGGTCAGTGGTTGGTGCGTCTCGCGCCAGACGTCCCAGTCGGTCATGCCGTCGGGCACGCGGGTGAGCTCCGGCGCGACGCCATAGGCCGCGGCGATCTCCGGTGGCGTCGTCACCACCAGCAGCTTGATTGCCGGCGGCAGGCCGTCGCGGATCTGCGGCAACAGATCGGCGTGGCAGACCAGCGTGTCGGCGCCGCTGTCGGACAGGATGTAGGCGACCTCGTCGGCCTTCAGATGCCAGTTGATCGGCACCGCCGGGCTGCCGAGCGCGGCCGAAGCCGCGACCACCTCGAACAGCGCGAAATCGTTGCGCAGCATCATGCCGACCGGCTTGCCGCCCTGCACGCCAAGCGCCCGGAAGCCGCTTGCCGCCCGCGCGATGCGGGCGTGAATGTCGCCGTAGCTGATCTGTCTGTCGCCGCTGATGATCATGTCGCGCCTCGTCTCCTAGCGATCGTCCAGGATCTCGCCGAAGCTGATCCAGCTCTTGCCGTTGAACCGGCGCAGCCGCAACTGCTGGAACGGCAGGTAGTCGTCCGGCCCGGTCGATACCGTCATGCCCGGCAACAATAGCGGCAGCGGAACGTCGTGCAATGACGCCGCCTGGCGCATGATGTTCTCGCGGCTGAAATCGTTGTTGCACGCCTTCAGTACGGCCATCAGCAGCGTCGCATAATGATAGCCCGCCGAGTAGTTCGAGTTGCTGAGATCCGCATTGGGCAGGTACTGCTTCATGAAGGCAAGATAGTCCTTCACGGCGGGATCATCGGCCAATTGCGCGTCCATCGTGTCCTTCTGGTTGCTGGACGAGATCAGGCCGATCGCGTTCTCGAGCCCGGCGGGCTCCAGGAACGAGATCGACGACGCGGAGGTCGGTACGAAGAACAGGTCCGGCTTCCAGCCGATCTCGGCGACGCCCTTGATCATCTGCGGCGTGAACTTGCCGAGCACGACGCCGAACAGCACATCGGCACCAGACGCCTTTAGGGTTGCGAGCTGCGAGCTGATGGTTGGCGCCGAGGTCTCGTAGCTCGCTTCCGCGACGATCATGCTCGCGGCCTTGCCGCCGAGCGCCCGCTTGAAGCCGGCGACATAATCGCGGCCGAAATCGTCGTTCTGCGCAAGGATCGCGATCTTCGCGTCGGGCTTGGCCTGCAGCACATATTTGGCATAGACCACGCCCTCGGATTCGTAGGACGCCATGCCCGGCATGGTCCACGGATAATTGTTCGGGTCGGCCCATTTGGTCGCGCCGCTCAGCACGAACAATTGCGGGATCTTCTTGCTGTTGAGATAGCGGTGCACGGCGTTGTTGGTGGCGGTGCCGAGCGAGCCGAACATCATCAGCACCTCCTCCTGCTCCACCAGCTTGCGGGTCTGCTCGACGGTCTTCGGCGGCGAATAGGCGTCGTCCAGCGTGATGAATTTCACCTGCCGGCCGTTGATGCCGCCCTCCGCGTTGACCTTCGCGAAAAACGCTTCCTGGGCGCGGCCGATGGTGCCGAAGCCGGAGACCGGTCCGCTATAGGGCAGCGTCTGGCCGATCCGGATCGCTTCGTTGCCGTTGTCGGCGGCGGCCGTGCTGGCGATCGCGCAGACCGCAAGCGCGGCTGCCAGCGCGTGTTGCGCTCGTTTCATGGTTCGCTCCCGGACTTTGTGAAACAGCATCAGGCGCTGGCGCGCAGGAAGTCGCTGCGCGCCGCGGCGAACTCGGACTTGAGCCGCGCCACCAGTTCGGCGACCGGCGGGGCATCGGAGATCTGGCCGATGCCCTGGCCGGAGCCCCAGATGTCGCGCCAGGCCTTGGCCTTCATGTTGCCGCCAGAACCAAAATTCATCTTGGTCTTGTCGGCGACCGGCAGATTGCCCGGATCGAGGCCTGCCGCCGCGATCGACGGTCCGAGATAGTTGCCGTGGACGCCCGTGAACAAGTTCGAATAGACGATGTCGTGCGCGGCGTATTCGGTCAGCGCCTGCTTGTACCTGATATCCGCGTTGGCTTCGTCGGTCGCGATGAAGCGGGTGCCGATATAGGCGAGGTCGGCGCCGAGCGCGAGCGCGGATGCGATGCTCCAGCCGTCGGAGATCGCGCCTGACAGCAGGATCGTGCCCTTGAACCATTGCTTGACCTCGCGCACCAGCGCGAACGGCGACAGCGTGCCGGCATGGCCGCCGGCACCGGCGCAGACCAGGATCAGGCCGTCGACGCCCTGCTCGGCGGCCTTGCGCGCGTGCTTTACATTGATGACGTCGTGGAACACCACGCCGCCATAGGAGTGCGCGGCCTCGACGATCTCGGACGGCGGGCGCAGCGAGGTGATGATCACGGGCACCTTGTGCTTCACGCAGGTTTCCATGTCGCGCATCAGCCGGTCGTTGGAGGCGTGGCAGATCTGGTTGACGGCGTAGGGCGCGACCTTCTTTTCCGGATGCAGCGCCTGGTACTCGCCGAGCTCGTTCTCGATCTGGGTCAGCCATTCGTCGAGCTTTTCGGCCGGGCGGGCGTTCAGCGCCGGGAACGAGCCGACGATGCCGGCCTTGCACTGCGCGATCACGAGCTCCGGCCCCGAGACGATGAACAGCGGGGAGCCGACGACCGGCAGTTCAAGCTTGTTGGCGAGCGAAGCGGGCAGCGACATTTTCGGATCCTCCATGCGCGTCGCCCGGCCGGCAGCCGGGGCGGATCGCGATTTATTGTGGTGGCTGGAGCGGCGGCTCTCTTGGCGCGGCAATATAAGGCTGGACGGCTGCGTCATGGCGTTCAATATTGAACATCGGATCGACCAGAAATGAACGATGTCGCAGGAAGGGGAGCGGCATGGACTGGGAGCTTTGCAAGACATTCGTCGCGGTGGCGGAGACGCGCAGCCTTGCCGGGGCGGCACGGCGGCTGCGCATCAGCCATCCCACCGTCGGTCGCAACGTCGCGGCGCTCGAGCGGCAACTCGGGACCCGCCTGTTCGCGCGTTCCAATGACGGCCTGTCGCTGACGTCGCATGGCCGCAAATTCCGCGAGCACGCCGAAGCGATGGCCGCGGCGGCGCTCCGCGCGGAGGCGGCCGCGTCCGCCACCGGCGAGCAGGCGCGCGGCGTCGTGAAGCTGTCGATCGGCGCGACGCTGGCCGCGCACTGGCTGATGCCGCGCCTCGGCCCGTTCCTGCGCGATCACGCGAACATCCAGCTCGAGATCATCACCCATCCGTTCCCGGCCAGCGTGCGCCGCCGCGAGGCCGACGTGGTGCTGCGGCCGGTCGATGCGGGCGAGGAGAACCTGATCGGGCGCAAGATCGGGCGGCTCGGCACCGGCTTCTACGCTTCCCGCAACTATGCGGCAGGGCGCAAGCTGCCGGAGCGGCGGGACGAGTGGCGGGGCCACCATGTGATCGGTTTTGCCGACCAGGCCTCGAACGCGCATCTGGCGCGCTGGAGCGACGTCATCACGCGGCAGGGCACGCTGGTGATGCGCTGTTCCTCGCAGGGCGACATGCTGGCGGCGGCGCGGGCCGGGCTCGGGATTTGCGCGCTGTCCTGCCTGGTCGGGGCCGACTACCCCGATCTGGTGCGAGTCGCGCCGCAAAAGCTCTCGAGCCTCTCCGATCTCTGGCTGCTCGCCCATCCCGATCTGGTCGAGCTTCCCGCGGTGCGCGCCGTCATCGGCTTCGTCACCGACTGCGCGCGCGAGGACCGCGTCAGGCTGCGCGGCTAGAGCGCGTTGTCAGGCACGCGCCCGCAACAGCGTCACCGCGAGCAAGACAAAGGCAGCGCAGGTCCACAGCGACTGCCAGTTCTCCGGCCCTTCGTTGAATCCTGTGTAGATCGCCGTTGCAACGAAAATGCCGGCAAAGATCGACTCCGCCAGTGGGCGGATTCCCTTGGTGGGAGGATTGAGCAGCGTCACGGCGACAAAGGGCACCGCCGCCATGGTCAGAGGCGCAAAGGGAAAGTCAATGAAGCGAGGGTCGAACACGAGGCCGATTGCGGTCGCCGTGCCGATCACGACGGTGATCATCAAGGCCAGTCCGTGCATGGTCACCAGCACCGATTCAGTGTGGTGGCCCTTCGGACCCAACACTTCGAAAAAACTGGGCGGTGCGCGGCCCGACATCAGGGCGTTGGCGCCCAACACCGGCGAAGCCGTGGCCGCCACCAGCAGCGAGCCCCACACAAGCCAGCCTCCCGTTCCGTAGCTTTCATAGACCAATCTTTGCTCGGCGACGCCAAACAGGATTCCAGCCGTGGTCGCCGATAGCGCGACTGCAAGCCATGACGCGAATGCGGGCTTTCTCGGCTTGCGGCGCAAGGTCAGCCAAGCCGCGCCGAAGACCAGGATCGCCAGGCCCATTCCGCTGACCATTTGCAGCTTCCAGAGCGGAAAATTGCTGACCGGCTGGCCCGGCGGATATTTCGGCATGCGCTGCTCGGAATCGAACAGCCCCCAGGAGCCGCCGACCGTGCCCTCGATCTCCCGCTTCCAGCCTTCATCATAGGCCTCGAACAGGTTGACGCGGAAATGCTCGCGCCGGGCAAGGTCGAGGACCTCCGAAACCACTCGCGCCTGATTGATGCGGGACGGCAGCGCGGACTCGCGCATGCGCCCCTCGCTCGGCCAACCGATCTCTCCGATAAAGATTTCCTTGCCCGGAAAAGCTGCCGCGATCTGCCGGCGCATCTCGTCGGCGTGAGCGGCGGCATCTTCCGCCCGGATTGGAACATTTTCCCAGTACGGCAGGATATGAACCGTGACGAAGTCGACGGCGTCGGAAAGTTCGCGATTGCTCAGCCAGAATTCCCAGACGTCGGCGTAGGTGACCGGGACGGAGACCTGCGCCTTGATCGAGCGGATGGTGGCGGCGAGGTCGGAAGCCGACATTTCCTTGCGTAGCAAGACTTCGTTGCCGACCACGAGTGCAATGATCGTGTCCGGATATTCCTTGGCGAGGCGGATCGCGGTTGCGACCTGCGTTGCATTCTTCTTCCGATCCCGATCGAGGAAGATACCCTGGATGACCTTCAGCCCCGCCTTGGCCGCGAGTGCGGGAATCTGATCGAGACCAAGATCGGTCGCATAGGTGCGGATACAGTCGGAAATCTTCGCGAGTTGGGCGAGGTCTTCCGCGATCTGTTCCGGCGAGACCTGTGTCGCCGGCGAAAGTGATGTCTGATTGTTGCGGAACGGCGCGTACGAGATGCACTGGACCTTGTCGTTCGGATCGATCGGCGCGCGCGGCAGGTTGACCGGGATGCCGAGCCACCACCACACCGCGGCGATCGCGCCCAAGGATACCGAGAGAAGCGTCAGCGGGATACGGAGATAAATCAGGTCCGTCTCCTTGCAATAAGGACATGCTGCGCGTGCTAAATGGGCGAGGCCGGCAAATTGAAAAAGTATCTGTCCGCTGATTCTATATCACGCGATCACGCAGTTGGTGTGTTTTTCTCGACGACTACTTTGCACCGGCGATCACGCCCTCGCGATTTCTGAGCACGCGATAATACGCCCACCACAGATGCGCTGCGGCGCCGCGCAGCGGACGCCACGGCTCCGCAAGCGGCGCCATCTGCTTCGGCGTCGGCCGCTCCTTCAAGCCGAGCCCGACCTTGACCGCTTCCTGTACGGCGAGGTCGCCCGCGGGCCAGGCATCGCCATGGCCGAGGCAGAACAGCAGATAGACATCGGCGGTCCACGGGCCGATCCCGGGCAGCGCGGTCAGCGTGTTGTGCGCCGCATCGGCCTCCTCATTGGCAAGGACGTCGAGGTTCAGCCGCTCCTCGGCGAGTTCGCGCGCGATGTGCTTCAGCGTCTTGATCTTGGCCGCCGACAGCCCGAGCCGGCCGAGCCGGTCGGCCCGCGCCTTGCGGATCGCGTCATGATGGAACGGGTCGAACGCCGTGCTGACGCGCCCCCAGATCGCCGCCGCACTCGCGGTCGAGAGCTGCTGGCCGCAGATGATCGCGGCAAGCCCGGCAAATCCAGGCTCGCGCTGCCGGATCGCCGGCATGCCGGTCAGTTCCAGGATCGGGCGCAGGCGGCGGTCCTGGTCGACCAGTTTGTGGATCGCGTCGTCGAGATCGGCCTGGGTTTCGAGATGAATCAGCATTTGCGGGGTCTGCATCGGCTTGTCAGGCGCGGGCTTGACCCGCGCATCGATCTCCTATCGTAACAGAGTCTTGTCCGGGCGCATGAACCAGAGTCGCCGGGCAAGCCCGGCAATGACGCGTGACCGATGACCATGCCACCCGTTTTCCGCTTCGCGCCGAGTCCGAACGGCTACCTGCATCTCGGCCACGCCTATTCGGCGCTGCTCAACCACGACCTCGCGCGGCAGTCGGGCGGACGCCTGCTGCTGCGGATCGAGGATATCGACGCGACGCGCTGCCGGCCGGAATTCGAGCAGGCGATTTATGAGGATCTGGCCTGGCTCGGCATCGCCTGGGAGACTCCGGTGCGGCGGCAGTCCGAACATTTTGCCGCCTATGGCGCGGCGATCGACCGCCTGTCGGCCCAGCGGCTGGTCTACCCGAGCTTCGAAAGCCGGACCGAGATCGCGCGGCTGGTCGCGGAGCGCGAGGCCGGGGGCGCGTGGCCGCGCGATCCGGACGGTGCGCCGCTTTATCCGGGGCTAGCCAAATCGCTGTCGGCCGAGGCACGCGACCGGCTGATCGGGCAAGGCGAGCCGTTCGCGTTGCGGCTCGACACGGCCTCAGCCCGCGCGCGCGCCGGCGAGCTGCGCTGGCAGGAAGCGGGTGAGGGGCCGACTGGCGAGAGCGGAGACGTCGTGGCCCGGCCAGAGGCCTGGGGCGACGTGATCCTGGCGCGCAAGGAGACTCCGACCAGCTACCATCTCTCGGTCGTGATCGATGACGCCCTACAGGGCGTTACCGACGTGGTCAGGGGCGTTGACCTGTTCTGGTCGACCAGCGTGCATCGGCTGTTGCAGGAACTGCTCGGTCTGCCCGTGCCGAACTACCGGCACCACCGGCTGATCCGAGATGCGGCCGGCCAAAAACTGTCGAAATCGACCCGGGCGACCGGACTGCGCGAGTTGCGAGCGGAGGGGGCGAGTCCGACCGATATCCGCCGCCTGGTCGGTTTGCCCTAAGATTTTGGCCAGGTTTGATCGCAAAGGAGTGCGGTTACCATCATGGCGCTTTGCGCGGACGCGCCGTAAACGCTGCCGTGACTCCGGCACGCCTGGCATGCCATGTTGTTGAGCGGGGCGGGGATCACGGAGACCATGGCGTCAAAATCGCGCGCACGGCGCAGCAAGCGGCCATCCAAAAGGACGCCGCTGAAGACGCGCGCCGGCAAAACGCGTGCTACCAAGACACGAACTGCCAAGATAGGTGCCGCCAAGACGCGAACGGCCAAGGCCAGCGCCACCAAGGTGGCGGCCAGGCCGCGCCGCAAGCGGCCCTTGCCAAAGCCGGCCCCGAAGGCCGGTCCCGGCATGGTCGATACCGCACTTGCTGCCTTTGCCCATGAGGTACGGACGCCGCTCACCGGAATCCTCGCGATCAGCAATCTGCTCGCGACATCCGATCTCGGCGAGCGCGAGCGGCGCTGGGTCGATACCATCAAGGCCGGCGCCGAGCATCTGGCGAGCCTTGCGACCCTGTTCGTCGACGCCGCCCGAAGCGAGGGGCCGGGGCTCGAGATCCGGCAGGATTTCTTCGACCTGCGCACGCTGGCGCGCCACGCTGCGGATTCGCTGGCCGGCCGCGCGGCAGCCAAGGGGCTGCAGGCTTCCGTCGAGGTCTCCGACCGGCTGCCTGCCTTCGCGGTCGGCGATCCCGTCCGTCTGCGCGCGGCGCTGGAAAATCTGATCGACAACGCGGTGAAGTTCACCGAGCAGGGCAGCATCGAGCTGCGTATCGCGCCGGTGGGCGCGGCCAAGGGAAGGTCGAGCGACAAGATCGGCGTCGCGTTCGCGATCTCCGACAGCGGCATCGGCCTGACGCTATCGGAGGTCAAGCGCCTGTTCCGGCCGTTCTCGCAGGCCAACGTCTCGATCGCCGCGCGGTTCGGCGGCGCCGGGCTCGGCCTGTCCTCCGTCAGGCAGCTCGCGCGCGCCATGGGCGGCGACATCGTCGCGGACCGGCGCGCCGGCGGGGGCACCACCTTCACGCTCAAGGTGGAGCTGGCGCCTGCCGAAGGGTCGGACGGCACCGCCTCCGGCGCGAGCGCGGCGGCGCTGATGTCGCAAGGGCTGCGGCTGCTCAGTGTCGAGGACAATCCGTTCGGCCGCGTCGTGCTCAACACGATCCTGACCGAGCTCGGTCACCACGCCGAATTTGTCGGTCAGGGCGAGGCCGCGCCCGACCGGCTCGTGCAGGGCGCCTTCGATGCCGTGCTCATGGACATGGTGCTGCCCGGCATCGGCGGCATCGAGGCGATCAAGCGCATCCGCGCGCTGCCGCCGCCGCACGGCCGTATCGTGATTGTCGGGATTTCCGGCCGGGCCGAGGACGAAGCCGCGGCGCGCGCTGCCGGCGCCGACGGCTTCCTGGTCAAGCCTGTGTCTCCGCGGGCGCTCGCGACTGCGCTGCATGAAGCGACACGCCGTGCGGCAGCCGCGACTTGATGATCGCCGCGTTCAACTCGCCGCCGAACACGAAGATCGCGGCGATGAAATACAGGAACACCAGTGCGATCACCACCGAGGCCAGCCCCGCATACATCGTGACGTAGTTGTTGGCGAAGCGTGCCAGGTACATGCCGAAGCCGATGCCCGAGAGCAGCGAAGCCACCATGGTGAAGATGATGCCGGGCAGGATCTGCGTGAAGCTGCGACGGCCCGCCGGCAGCCAGGCATGCAGGATGAAGAGCGCGACGACCAGCGCCAGGATCGTGACGCCGTAACGGGCGGTGTTGAGCAGGCTCTCGTTCGATTCGACGAAGAACGGGATATAGCGCCGCGCCGCCTCGATGATCAGCGGTCCGAGCACGATCAGGAAAGCCATCGCGAGCGAGGTGAACGCCGCGACCAGCGTGTAGCCGATCGATTCCAGCCGCAGCCAGTACCAGCGCCGCGGCTCGATCACGGCATAGGCGCGGTTCAGCGCCACCCGCAGCGCCTCGACGCCGTTGGAGGCGAAGTAGACCGCGAGCACCGCGCCGATGGTCAGGATGTCGCCGCGGGTGTTGGTCAGCACGTCGTGGATCTGGCCGGACAGCGCTTCGGCGACCTGCTGCGGCCAGACCTGCAGCATCAGCCCGACCGCCTGGTCGGCGAGCTGCTTGGAGCCGAAGAAGCCGGCCACCGAGGTCAGCACGATCAGGAACGGAAACAGCGCCATCAGCGTCGACAGCGCGATGTGGCTCGCGATCGCCCAGCCGTCGTCGGCGAGGAACGTGTAAAAGGCATCCATCACGACGTGGGTGACGTAACGAAGCTGCTTCACATTCCACCCGGCATTGTCGAAAACCGCTCGGCCCGAGAACCGACCCAGCATCTGATATTACGCGCTGAAAAGCCAGTTGGTTGCATGGCCGGGCTGTGTGGAAGTCCGCGTCCTGCGGTGTTATGTACCGCAAATGACATCTCTCCTCAGCACGATCATTCTTCCCATCGCCGTCGGCGCCGTCGCGCTGGTGCTCCTGCTCGGCCTCATCAATATGATGAAGGGCGGCTCGCCGAACACGTCGCAGAAGCTGATGCGGCTGCGCGTGCTGCTGCAGTTCGTCGCCATCGTCATCGCAATGCTCGCGGTCTGGGCGATGGGGCGTTAGGTGAGGTAGATTTGTCGGGTCATTCTCCACCTCTCCCGATCGGAGTGGTGGACGCGAACATCGAACACCGGAGCCTGCCATGGTCGTTCTCAATCGGATCTACACGCGCACCGGCGATGACGGCACCACCGCGCTCGGCTCCGGCGAGCGGCGGCCGAAATACGATCTGCGCATTGCTGCCTATGGCACGGTCGACGAGACCAATGCCGCGATCGGCGTGGTACGGCTGCATCTTGCCGGCAGCCCCGAGGTCGATGCGATGCTCGGCCGGATCCAGAACGATCTGTTCGATCTCGGCGCCGACCTCGCGGTGCCCGAGCGCGAAGGCAAGGCCGAACGTCTGCGGATGCTGGCAAGCCAGGTCGAGCGGCTGGAGCGCGATATCGACAGCCTGAACGACCAGCTCGCGCCGCTGACCTCGTTCGTGCTGCCCGGCGGCACGCCCGCCTCCGCCTATCTGCATCTCGCCCGGACGATATGTCGCCGCGCGGAACGGATGATGGTGGAACTCGCCGCCCAACCCGATGAGCCGGTCAATCAGGCTGGCATCCAGTATATGAACCGCCTGTCGGATTTCCTGTTCGTTGCCAGCCGCTTCCAGAACAATAAGGGCGCGGGAGACGTGTTGTGGGTGCCGGGCCAGAACCGCTAAACTGGTTCAAAACCGGGGGACGGTTTTTTGGCTTTGGCGCGTTGACCGGGAGAAACGGGACCTTTAGGTTCCGCGCCAGCCAACCGAAACCCATAAAATCAAAGCGAAAGAGGATCGATGAAGGTTCTTGTGCCGGTAAAGCGGGTCGTCGACTACAACGTCAAGGTCCGCGTCAAGAGTGACGGGACGGGCGTGGAGCTCGCCAACGTCAAGATGTCGATGAACCCGTTCGACGAAATCGCCGTCGAGGAAGCGCTGCGGCTGAAGGAAGCCGGCAAGGCGACCGAAGTGGTGGTGGTGTCGATCGGACCCGCGCAGGCCTCCGAGACCATTCGTACCGGACTTGCGATGGGCGCCGACCGCGGCATCCTGGTCAAGGCTGAAGGCAATGTCGAACCGCTCGCGGTTGCCAAGATCCTGAAGGCGGTGGTCGAGGCGGAGCAGCCCGGCCTCGTCATTCTCGGCAAGCAGGCGATCGACGACGACTCGAACCAGACCGGCCAGATGCTGGCCGCGCTGCTCGGCTGGTCGCAGGCGACCTTCGCCTCCAAGCTCGAGGTCGAAGGATCCGACTTCAAGGTCACGCGCGAAGTCGACGGCGGCCTGCAGACCATCAAGCTCAAGGGCCCGGCGATCGTCACCACCGACCTGCGCCTCAACGAGCCGCGCTATGCGTCGCTGCCCAACATCATGAAGGCGAAGAAGAAGCCGATCGACGACAAGAGCGTCGCTGACTACGGCGTCGATGTGACGCGGCGTCTGGAAGTGCTGAAGACCGCGGAACCGGCAGGCCGCAAGGCGGGCGTCAAGGTCAAGGACGTCGCCGAACTCGTGAACAAGCTCAAGACCGAAGCCGGGGTTCTCTGATGACGACGCTGTTGATTGCTGAACACGACCACGAGACGCTGAAGGACGCGACCAACAAGGCGCTGACCGCGGCGAGCCAGCTCGGCGGCGATGTCCATGTGCTGGTTGCCGGTGGCGGCCAGGGCACCAAGGCGGCGGCGGAAGCAGCCGCCAAGCTTGCCGGCGTCACCAAGGTGCTGGTGGCCGAAGGCCCCGCCTATGAGCACGACCTTGCCGAGCCGCTGGCTGCGCTGATCGTCGCGCTGGCTCCCGGCTATGACGCGTTCGTCGCGCCCGCGACCTCGCGCTTCAAGAACGTGATGCCGCGCGTTGCAGCCTTACTCGACGTCATGCAGGTCTCCGAGATCATCAAGGTCGTCGCGCCCGACACCTATGAGCGACCGATCTATGCCGGCAACGCGATCCAGACCGTGAAGTCGAAGGACGCCAAGAAGGTGATCACCGTGCGCACCTCGACCTTCGCCGCCGCCGGCGAAGGCGGCAGCGCGGCGATCGAGAACGCCGCATCGGCCGCCGATCCCGGCCTGTCGACGTTCGTCGGCGAGGAAGTCGCCAAGAGCGACCGTCCGGAGCTGACCTCGGCCAAGATCATCGTCTCGGGCGGCCGCGCCATGCAGAGCCGCGAGAACTTCGCCAAGTACATCGAGCCGCTCGCCGACAAGCTCGGTGCCGGCGTCGGCGCCTCGCGCGCCGCGGTCGATGCCGGCTATGCGCCGAACGACTGGCAGGTCGGCCAGACCGGCAAGGTGGTGGCTCCGGAACTTTATGTCGCGGTCGGCATCTCCGGCGCGATCCAGCATCTGGCTGGCATGAAGGACTCCAAGGTGATCGTCGCCATCAACAAGGATGAGGACGCGCCGATCTTCCAGGTCGCCGATTACGGCCTGGTCGCCGACCTCTACCAGGCGGTTCCGGAGCTCACCGAAGCGCTCGGCAAGCTCGGAAAGTAAGCGACAAGACACCGGCCGGATGGGTAAGCTCCGGCCGGTGTTATTATTTTCGAGGCAATGATCCGGAAACGTTTTTCCGAAAGTATCATGCTCGACAGGGGAAATGGGATCCGGGTGCGATTACCTGTAATCACATCATGGTCCCGGGAAACGTTTTCCGGCGGATTGGGCAACCCGGAAGGCTTCGCTTCGGGTATCGTTGGAATTGGGCAGGCGCGATGTGCGCGCCGTTCCGGTGGATGACAAGATGACGGTGGCAATCAAAAAGGTCGGCGTGATCGGTTCGGGTCAGATGGGCAATGGCATTGCCCATGTGGCGGCGCTGGCCGGCTTCGACGTGGTGCTCAACGACGTGTCCGGCGACCGGCTGAAGTCGGCGCTGGCGACCATCAACGGCAATCTGACCCGCCAGGTCGCCAAGAAGGCGATCAGCGAGAGCGAGCGCAAGCAGGCGCTCGACCGCATCGCCTCCGCCGAGTCGCTCGACGCGCTCGCCGATTGCGATCTCGTGATCGAGACCGCGATCGAGAAGGAAGAGACCAAGCGCAAGATCTTCCATGAGGTCTGCGCGGTGCTGAAGCCCGAGGCGATCGTCGCGACCAACTCGTCGTCGATCTCGATCACAAGGCTTGCTGCCTCGACCGACCGCCCGGAGAAATTCATCGGCATTCATTTCATGAATCCGGTGCCGGCGATGGAACTGGTCGAGCTGATCCGCGGCATCGCCACCGATGACATGACCTTCGACACCGCCAAGGCGTTTGTCGCCAAGCTTGGCAAGCAGGTCGCGGTGTCGGAAGATTTCCCCGCCTTCATCGTCAACCGCATCCTGTTGCCGATGATCAACGAGGCGATCTACACGCTGTATGAAGGCGTCGGTAACGTCGAGGCGATCGACGCCGCGATGAAGCTCGGCGCGCACCATCCGATGGGCCCGCTCGAGCTCGCCGATTTCATCGGCCTCGACACCTGCCTGTCGATCATGCAGGTGCTGCACGAGGGGCTGGCCGACTCCAAGTACCGGCCGTGCCCGCTGCTGGTGAAGTATGTCGAGGCCGGCTGGCTCGGACGCAAGAGCCAGCGCGGCTTCTACGACTATCGCGGCGACAAGCCGATCCCGACGCGGTAATCATTGCGTCTTCAGGTCAGTGCCCGCAGCAGCGCAAGCGCCGCGGGCACCAGACCGATAATCATCGTCACACCCGTTCCAAGTCCGAACAGATGCGCCGCCAATGCGAGGCGCTGGCTCTGTCCGTGAGGCGTCATTGCAGGGCCTCGCACGCGCGCTGCAGCCGCTTTGCGGCTTGCTCGATGATCGATAAGGGGTTGGCGAAGCTGAGGCGGATATAGGGCGACAGCCCGAGATCCTCGCCGGGAAACACCGCGACATCGGCGGCCTCGAGCAGATAGGCCGAGAAATCGCGGTCGGTCCGGATCACCCTGCCATCCGGCGCGCGCTTGCCGATCACGCCGGCGCAGGCGACCAGCAGATAGAACGTGCCTTCCGGCGGCGTGCAGGATAGCCCGGCGCATTCGTTCAGCAGGTCGGCAAAGCGGTCGCGCTTGGCGCGCAGGATGGCGGCGCGCTCAAGCAGCACATCCTGCGCGCCGTCGAGCGCGGCAACCGCCGCGGCCTGGCTGATCGACGACGCGCCGGACGTGGTCTGCGACTGGATGGTGACCATCTCGCGGATCAGCGTCGATGGCCCGCCGGCATAGCCGATGCGCCATCCCATCATGGCGTAGCTCTTGGCGAGGCCGCTGACGGTCAGCGTCCGTGGCTTGAGGCGCGGCTCGATTTCCGCAAGCGTCGGCGCGGGCGCGCCGTTGAACACGATGTGCTCGTAGAGCCCGTCGGCCAGCACCCAGATGTCCGGATGCCGCAGTAGGACCGCGGCGATCTCGGACAGATCCTCACGCGAATACAGCGCGCCGGATGGGTTGACCGGATTGTTGACGATGATCCAGCGGGTTCGCGCCGAAATCGCCGCCTGCAAATCCTCTGCGCGCAGCTTGAAGCCGTTGTTCTGTGCGCACGGCACCACCGCCGGCGCCGCGCCGGCAAGCCGCACCTGATCGAGATAGGGCGCCCAATAGGGCGCGGGGATGATCACCTCGTCGTCAGGCGCCATTGTCGCCAGCAGCGCGTTGAACAGTGCCTGGGTTGAGCCGTTGGTGATGACGATCTCGTCCAGCCCGTAGTCGAGATGATGGTCGCGCAGCAGCGCGGCCCGCACCGCCCGCTTCAGCTCCGGCGTGCCGTCGACATCGGTGTAGCGGGTTTCGCCGCGCAATGCCGCTTGATGCGCCGCCGCGATCACGTGATCCGGCGTCGGGAAATCCAGATTTCCCGACGACAGCTCGATGATGTCGCGCCCGGCCGCGCGCAGTTCGCGGGCACGGCGCCGCAGCACCGACGCGGGCGATGCCTTGATGCCGTTCATCCGCGGCGAGAGGGATGGCAAGACGGATGGCAAGACGGATGGGATGGCTGAAGCGGGCGCCATGGCGGTTCTCCTGTCGGGTTGGACCCAACCTAGGAGCTTCTTGATCATTGAAAAATCATATGAAATAGTATTTCAATGATTGTGATTTTAAATGTATGGCCATGAAAGCACTCGATATCGAGGCAGTGCAGGCCTTTGTGCTGGTCGCCGATCTCAGCAGCTTCACGCGCGCGGCGCAGGCGATGGAGACCACGCAATCCGCGGTCAGCCTGAAGATCAGGCGTCTGGAAGACGGCCTCGGCCGGCGGCTGCTGGAGCGAACGCCGCGGCTGGTTCGGCTGTCAGCTGAAGGTGCCGCCTTCCTCGGCGCCGCGCGCAATCTGGTTGCCGCGCACCAATCGGCGATCAGCTCGTTTGCCGTCGAGCATCGGCGATTGGTCGTCGGCATCAGCCACCACATCGTCGGATCGGAACTCGCCTCGCTGCTGAAGCGGATGAACACCACCGATCCCGCGCTGGTGATTCAGCTGCACGTCGATACGTCGCATTCGGTGCTCAGCGCATTCGACGACGGCAAGCTCGATGCTGCGATCGTGCTTCGCCACGACGCCAAGCGCCGCGATGGCGACGTGCTGTTCGAGGAATCGTTCGGCTGGATGGCCGCGCCTGATTTTCACCATCGGCCGGGCGAGCCGTTGCGCCTCGCCACGCAAGCCGAGCCATGCAGCGTGCGGGCCATGGCGGTCGAGGTTCTCGACGCCGCCGGCATCGCCTGGACCGAGGCGTTCGTCGGCGGCGGGCTGTCGACGATCGGAGCTGCGCTCTCCGCAGGCCTTGCGGTCGCGGCGCTGGCGCGGCGCGTGGCGCCGGCCGATACCGTCGACCTCGGGCCGCGGCTTGGCCTGCCGCCGCTGCCGTCCCGCGACGTCGTCCTGCACTCAAGGCTGTCCGACGCGCGGACACGGCAGGCGCTGCGCACCCTCGGCGCGGCCTTCGCGGCGAACGCGGCCTGAGACGCGGATCATCGAGCGAGCGGGACCTTCGAGGCCAATGCGTCAGCCTGACGCGGCCATCGATTACCCAAGCATTAACTTTCGCGCGTTACCTCAAACCCCAGTTTTGGGAGTGCCGCGCATGGACATGATGAGCATGGTCACCAGCATCCTGTCGATGCAGCAGGGCAATTTGCAGGGTGAGATCGCGACCCGCGTCACCAAGCAGAACCTCGACGCCGAGAAGTTCGCGGTTCAGACCCTGCTCGGCACGCCTTCCACCGCGAATTTGTCGCCCGGCATCGGCGACAACCTCAACGCCGTCGCCTGATCCCACACTCCAAGCGCGCTTGTCCTCATCCTGAGGAGCCGCGCAGCGGCGTCTCGAAGGATTGAGGCCACCGACGGGCCGGCATGGTTCGAGACGGCGCTCCGCGCCTCCTCACCATGAGGGTCTGAGATCTCTAGAACCCGGCTGCGGCCGGCTGTAGCGCGGCTTTCACCAGCTTGATCGCGTCGTCGCTCGCCCATTCGGCGGGACCGGCGATATTGGCGATCTCGCAGCCGTTGCCGTCGACCAGCACCGAGGTTGGCATGCCGAGCGCCTTGCCTATGTTCTTAAGATCCTGAAAAACCTTGGCTTTCTGATCCGAAAAATAGCCGAGACTGGTCAGATTGGCCTCTTTCAGGAAGTTTTTCGGCTTGTCCGGGTCGCGGGTGTCGATGTTGATCGCGACCACCTCGAAATCCTTGCCGCCGAGCTTGGTCTGCAGGCTGTCGAGCGCCGGCATTTCCTTGCGGCAGGGCACGCACCAGGTCGCCCACAAATTGACCAGCACGGTCTTGCCGCGCCAGTCCGAGAGCTTCTTCGGCTGGCCGTTGGCGTCCTCGAAAGTCAGGTCGGGCAGCCTCAGGGGGGTGGTTGCCATGGTCAGCGCCGCGACCTCGCCGTGGGCGAGCGGGGCGATCTTCTTCGCCAGAGCCACCGCGCTGTTGCAGGCGATATCGCCGCCCGCCGGATGCTTGAGGCTGGAGACCCCGACATAGCCGATCACGGCCCCGGCCAGCACGGCGCCGATCACCAGCGGGATACGCCACTTGGCGGTCGGCCTGACGGTCGGGTTGGGTGGGGTCGTCTCGGGCATATCGTTTGTCATCCTGGGTCAGATGTGGCTAAGCAGTGCCGGGAATACGACCGGAACTGCGGTGCTGTTTCGCCGCCTCCGGCCATGAAACCGCAAGGCTGAAATACGAATTCGTGAGCGAGATGTCATGAGCAACAAGATGTGGGGCGGCCGGTTCTCGGAACGTCCCGACGCGATCATGGAGGAAATCAACGTCTCGATCGACGTCGACCGTCACCTTTATGCCCAGGACATTGCCGCGTCCAAGGCCCACGCCGCGATGCTCGCCGCGCAGGGCATCATCACGTCAGCTGATGCGAAAAATATCGGCAAAGGTCTAGACACGATTTTGTCAGAGATCGACAACGGCGATTTCGATTTCAAGCGCGCGCTCGAGGACATTCATATGAATGTCGAGTCGCGGCTGTCCGAATTGATCGGGCCCGCGGCGGGCCGGCTGCACACCGCGCGCTCGCGCAACGACCAGGTCGCGACCGATTTCCGGCTCTATGTCCGCGACACCATCGATGAGACCAATGCGGCGCTGGCCGCGTTCCAGCAGGCGCTGGTCGCCCGCGCGCTGGAGCATGCCGGCACGGTGATGCCGGGCTTCACCCATCTGCAGACCGCGCAGCCCGTGACCTTCGGTCATCATCTCCTGGCCTATGTCGAGATGGCCGGCCGCGACCGTGGCCGCTTCGCCGACGCACGCAAGCGGCTGAACGAATCGCCGCTGGGAGCGGCCGCGCTCGCCGGCACCTCGTTTCCGATCGACCGCGCCGCGACCGCCAAGGCGCTTGGCTTCGACCGTCCGATGGCCAATTCGCTCGACGCGGTGTCCGACCGCGATTTCGTGCTGGAGACGCTGTCGGTGGCCGCGATCTGCGCCGTGCACATGTCGCGCTTTGCCGAGGAAATCGTGATCTGGACCTCGCCCTTGGTCGGCCTCGTCAAGCTCAGCGACAAGTTCACCACCGGCTCGTCGATCATGCCGCAGAAGCGCAATCCGGACGCGGCCGAGCTGGTCCGTGCCAAAACCGGCCGCGTGATCGGCGCGCTCACCGCGCTCCTGATCGTGATGAAGGGCCTGCCGCTCGCCTATCAAAAGGACATGCAGGAGGACAAGCAGGGCGCGATGGAGGCCTTCGAGGCGCTGTCGCTGGCGATCCGCGCCATGACCGGCATGGTCGAGGACCTGGTGCCGGACGAGGCGAAGATGAAGGCCGCCGCGGGCGAGGGCTACGCCACCGCGACCGACCTCGCCGACTGGCTGGTGCGCACCCTGAAAATGCCGTTCCGCGACGCCCACCACGTCACCGGGCGCATCGTCGGCCTGGCCTCGAAGCAGGGCGTGGCGCTGCACGAGCTGCCGCTCAGGGCCATGCAGGAGGTCGAGCCGAAGATCACGGCGGACGCGCTGAAGGTGCTCAGCGTCGAATCCTCGGTGCAGAGCCGGACCTCGTTCGGCGGCACGGCGCCGAAGAATGTGATGGCGCAGGCCAAGGCCTGGGCCAAGCGGCTGGAAAAAGAGCAAAAATTGGGCTGAACCGGAAAATTTGGCCGTGATTTCATAGCGCTCCGCCTCTCGCCAGAGCACGCCAATGTTTGTATGGTGCCGCCCGAATTGGGGAATTCGTCGTGATTAGCAAGAACCGCCTGACCCCCTCGGGATGGGCCATCATTGTGCTGGGCGTATCAGCGCTGGCGCTCGGCGGCTGCGGCCGCAAGGGACCGCTCGACTTGCCGCCGACCGCGAACGTCGCGCCGGGCGCGGCACCGAGCGACACCGAGAGCGAACGGGCGGCACAGCCCAGCGTGTTCAATCCGACCTATGGCTCGGATGCCGCGCCGGCCGCGCCGCGAGGCAATAAACGGCCCTTCATCCTCGATCCGCTGCTCGGCAATTAGTATCTGGAGCATGATCCGGAAAAGTGGAAACCGGTTTTCCCTCGCGACAAACGCGGAAGGCGTTTGCGCGGAGATCATGCTCAAACAATCTAGCGTGTCATGAACCATTTCGACTATCGCGACGGCGTGCTGCATGCCGAGGCGGTCAATCTCATTGAGCTGGCGGAGGCCGTCGGCACGCCGTTCTATTGCTATTCGACCGCGACGCTGGAGCGCCACTACCGCGTCTTCACCGAAGCCTTCGCCGGCGAGAAGGCGCTGGTCTGCTACGCCATGAAGGCGAACTCCAACCAATCGGTGCTGCGTACCCTGGCCAAGCTCGGCGCCGGCGCCGACGTGGTGTCCGGCGGCGAATTGAAGCGGGCGCTGGCGGCCGGGATTCCGCCCTCGAAGATCGTGTTCTCCGGCGTCGGCAAGACCGAGGGCGAGTTGCGCGCCGCGCTTGCCACCGACATCCTTTGCATCAATATCGAGTCCGAGCCGGAGCTCGAGATGCTGTCGCGTCTCGCGGTCGAGATGAAGAAGACGGCCCGCATCTCGGTGCGGGTCAATCCCGATGTCGATGCCGGCACCCATGCCAAGATTTCGACCGGCAAGTCCGAGAACAAGTTCGGCATTCCGATCGCCCGCGCCCGCGAGGTCTATGCCCGCGCGGCAAAGCTGCCGGGCATCAAGGTCACCGGCACCGATGTGCATATCGGCAGCCAGATCACCGATCTCGGGCCGCTGGAGGTCGCTTTCCGGCTGCTCGCCGAATTCGTGCAGACGCTGCGCGCCGACGGCCACGACATCTCGCATATCGATTTCGGCGGCGGCCTCGGCATTCCCTACTACATGGATCGCGCCGCGCCGCCGGCGCCCGACGCCTATGCCGCAATGGTCAAGCGCGTCACGCACAATCTCGGCTGCACGCTGATGTTCGAGCCGGGCCGCATGATCGTCGGCAATGCCGGCATCCTCGTCACCCGCGTGATCTATGTGAAGCCGGGCGATGCCAAGAACTTCGTCATCATCGATGCCGCGATGAACGACCTGATCCGGCCGACGCTGTATGAGGCGCATCACGACATTCTGCCGGTGCGCCAGCCTGCGCCCGGCACTCCGACCATGATCGCCGACGTGGTCGGCCCGGTCTGCGAGACCGGCGATTACCTCGCGCTCGACCGCTCGCTGCCGCAGCCGAAGGCCGGCGACCTGCTGGCGATCATGACCGCCGGCGCTTACGGCGCGGTGCAGTCGGGCACCTACAACACGCGGCCTCTGGTGCCCGAAGTGCTGGTTAAGGACGACCAGTACGCCGTGGTCCGCCCGCGCATCGACGTCGACGCCCTGATCGCGATGGACAAGCCCGCGCCGTGGCTGTGATCTTGTAGGATGGGTAGAGCGCAGCGAAACCCATCATCTGCTGCGCGGACGCAATTGATGGGTTTCGCTGCGCTCTACCCATCCTACGCAGTCGTTACTTCGCAGCGTGCGCGCCGCCTTTACCACCACCGACGATCACGCCCGCGGCCTTCTCGATCGGCTTGATCGCCGCGGTGAAGTCCGAATCCGGTCCCTCGTCGCGGATGATGACTTCCCAGAGCCGGCCGACCGCTTCGGCGACTTCCATCGACAGCCCGAGCGAGCGCATTTCCTCGACCGCAAGCCGCACGTCCTTCACCATCAGCCCGGTAGCGAAGCCGAAGTCGAAGCTGCGCGGCAACACCGAGCGCGGAAACTTGTCGCGGCTTGCAGTGTTCAGCCCGGAGCCGGCATTGATGACGTCGATCATCACGGCCGGATCGAGCCCGGACTTCACGCCCATCACAACCGCCTCCGAGGTCGCGACCATCGCGGTCGCCGACAGGAAGTTGTTGGCGAGCTTCATGGTCTGGCCGGAGCCCGGCTTGGTGCCGATGAAGAACACCTTGCCGATGACGTCGAGCGCGCCCTTCACCAGCTCGAAATCGGCGCGCGGGCCCGACACCATCACCGCGAGCGTGCCCTTCTCGGCGCCGGAGACGCCGCCGGAGACCGGGCTGTCGATCTGCACGATGTTCTTCTTGGCCAGCAGATCGTGGATCTTCACCGCCATCTGCGAGCCGACGGTGGAGAGGTCAATGAAGCGTTTGACGCGCGTGCCCTCGATCACGCCGCCCGCGCCGGTCGCGACCTCGAGCGAAGCCTGCAGCGAGGGCAGGCTCGCCATCACGGTCTCGACGCGGTCGGCGATGTCCTTGGGCGAGGTTGCGGCCACCGCGCCGAGCGCAACCAGTCTGTCGAGCGCGTCCTTGCTGGTGTCGAACACGGTGAGCTTGTGGCCGGCCTCGATCAGCCGGCGCGCCATCGGGAAGCCCATCTTCCCGAGGCCGATGAATCCGATTTCCATGAGTCGTTTCCTCTACGTCGTTATGTGGCGAGCCGTGCACCCCGTACTCGATGTCGTCCCTGCGAAAGCAGGGACCCATAACCCCAGGACTAAGTTGTTTGGTTCCGCTGGGGCCACAGCCGTCGTAGCGACAACGAGCTGTGGTTATGGGTCCCTGCTCGCGCTGCGCTTGGCCGGGACGACAACGAGTGGAGTTCGCTCACGCCTTGTCGAGTTCGGCGAACACCTCGCGCGCGATGCGGAAGCTGTCGACGCCGGCCGGGATCCCGGCATAGATCGAGACCTGCATGAAGATCTCGCGGATTTCGTCGCGGGACACGCCGTTGGTCAGCGCGCCCTTGATGTGGGCCTTCAATTCGTGCGGCCGGTTCAGGATCGAAATCATGGCGAGGTTGAGCATGCTGCGGGTCTTGCGCGGCAATTCCTCACGGCCCCAGACCGCGCCCCAGCAATATTCGGTGACGAGTTCCTGGAATGGCTTGTTGAAGCTGTCCGAATTCTTCAGCGCATTGTTGACATAGGCTTCGCCCAGCACCGCCTTGCGGATTTCGAGCCCCTTGTCGTGCGTTTTTTGGTCCATATCGCGTTCCTCATGCGTTAATGCGATGGTTCGGCCGCGACGTTACGGGGTCGAACCGCCGCAGTCACGCCTTCGTGTTATGCGTATTTCCCGGTGTGGGTTACGCCTTGGAACGGGTGCCTCAAAGCCGCCGCCGTGCTAGGCTGACCTGCCGGCTACCCCGGAGATTTTATTGAGCGGAGCCAACATCGATCCCTCTGACCCGTCACGCGCCGTCCGCGACAGCGATGCGGTCGCGCGGCTGAAACTGACAGAGGCTCTGCAGCGGGCAAGGTTCGCGATTGCGTGGGAACGGGCCTGGCCGCATCTGGCGCGGTTCCTGACGGTCGCAGGATTGTTCCTGGTCGCGTCCTGGGCCGGCCTGTGGCTGGTGCTGCCGTTTGTCGCACGCGTGGCCGGCGCCGGCCTATTCGCGATTGCCGCGCTCGCGGCGCTGTCGCCGCTGGTGCGCTTCCGCTGGCCGAGCCGCGAGGAGGGCCTGAGCCGGCTCGACCGCGGCGCCGGCATCCGCCATCGCCCGGCGACCACGCTCTCCGACACGCTCACCAACAAGGACCCGTTTGCGCTGGCGCTGTGGCAAGCGCAGCGCGAGCGCACGCTGGCCTCGATCAAGCGCATCCGCGCCGGGCTGCCGCGGCCGCGGGTCTCGCTGCACGACCCCTGGGCGCTGCGCGCGCTGGTCATCGTGATGCTGGTCGCGAGCTATGTCGCCGCCGGCGACGAGCGCGGCCTGCGGGTCGCCTCCGCATTCGACTGGAACGGCATCATGGCGCCGGCCAATGTCCGGGTCGATGCCTGGGTGACGCCGCCCAACTACACCGGCAAGCCGCCGATCATTCTGTCGAACGCCAACAAGGACGCCAACGCGGCCGACACCACCCCGCTCGCGGTTCCGGCCGGCAGCACGCTCCTGGTGCGCTCCAGCGGCGGCAGCATCGACGTCGTCGTCGGTGGCGGCGTCACCGAGGTCGCGCCGGACGGGCAGGCGCCCAAGGGTACCAACGAGCGGCATTTCAAGATCACCGGCGACGGCACCGCGCATGTCCGTGCGCCGACCGGCCAGCCGCAGTGGAAATTCACCGCGACGCCGGACCGTCCGCCGTCGATTGCGCTCGCCAAGGATCCGGAGCGGCAGGCGCGCGGCGCGCTGCAGATGTCCTACCGGCTCGAGGACGATTACGGCGTCAGCGAAGCGCGCGCGCAATTCGCGGCGCGGCCGACCGATGCGCCGAAGGATGCCGACGGCAAGAAGGATGCCGACGGCAAGGCGGCGCAGCCGCGGCCGCTGTTCGAGCCGCCGCAATTCGCGCTGGTGCTGCCCAACGCGCGCACCCGCAACGGCGTCGGCCAGACCGTGAAGGACCTCAGTGAAGACCCCTATGCCGGCGCCGACGTGACCTTGACGCTGACGGCGAAGGACGAGGCCGGCAATGAAGGCAAGAGCGAGCCGTTCAACATGCGGCTGCCGGAGCGCCTGTTCACCAAGCCGTTGGCGCGCGCGCTGATCGAGCAGCGCCGTATCCTGGCGCTCGACGCCAACCAGAACGGCCAGGTGTTCGCCGCGCTCGAGGCGCTGATGATCGCGCCGGAAATGTTCATGCCGGAGACCGGCCATTACCTTGGTCTCCACACCGTGAGCCGGCAGCTCGAGGCGGCGCGCACCGACGACCAATTGCGCGAGGTCGTCGCCAGCCTGTGGTCGCTCGCCGTCACCATCGAGGACGGCAACATCTCGGACGTCGACAAAGCGCTGCGCGCGGCGCAGGACGCGCTCAAGCAGGCGCTGGAGCGCGGCGCGACCGACGAGGAGATCAAGAAGCTCACCGACAATCTGCGCGCGGCACTGGACAATTTCCTGCGCCAGATGGTCGAGCAGTTCCGCAACAATCCGCAGCAGCTCGCCCGGCCGCTCGATCCCAACGCCAAGGTGCTGAGCCAGCAGGATCTCAAGAACATGCTCGATCGCATGGAGCGGCTGTCACGCTCCGGCGACAAGGATGCGGCGCGGCAGCTGCTCGAGCAGATGCAGCAGATGCTGGAAAACCTGCAGATGGCGCAGCCCAATCAGGGCGACGACGACATGCAGCAGTCGCTCAACGAGCTCGGCGACATGATCCGCAAGCAGCAGCAATTGCGCGACAAGACCTTCAAGCAGGGTCAGGATTCCCGCCGCGATCGCATGCGCGGCAAGCAGGGCGAGCAGTCGATGGGCGACCTGCAGCAGGACCAGCAGGCGCTGCGCGATCGCCTGAAGAAGCTGCAGGAAGAGCTCGCCAAGCGCGGCATGGGACCGGACCAGCGCGGCCAGAAGGGCCAGAAAGGTCAGGGTCAGAAGGGCGACCAGGCGCAGCAGGGCGATCAAGGCGGCGACCAGGGCGATGACGGCGATGATGGGCTCGACCAGGCCGATTCCGCGATGGGCGATGCCTCCGGGCGGCTCGGCGAGGGCAATGCCGACGGTGCGGTGGATTCGCAGGGCCGCGCGCTCGATGCGCTGCGCAAGGGCGCCCAGAGCCTTGCCGACGCGATGCAGCAGGGTGATGGCGACCAGCCGGGCGACAGCCCCGGCAACCGCGCCGGCCGCCAGCAGAGCGGCGGCAACCAGACCGATCCGCTCGGCCGTCCGTTGCATGGCCGCGAATTCGGCGACGACTACACGGTGAAGATCCCCGGCGAGATCGACGTGCAGCGCGTCCGCCGCATCCTCGAAGAGCTGCGCCGCCGCCTCGCCGATCCGTCGCGGCCGCAGATCGAGCTCGACTACATCGAGCGGCTGCTGAAGGATTATTGAGGCCCGCGCCTCGTCCTCGACTGTCGCCGCGAAAGCGGGTGACAGCATTCAAGAGACATCAACGCCTGAATCGAACGGCCGTGGCAAGCTGGATGCCGCGCTTTCGCGAGCATGACGCGAAATCTGCACGACGGCCGTAAGCCGGCAGACGTCAGCTTCCGCTGGCGACGCACCTCGCGTTGCAATCGGTGCGATCGGGTCCGCCGGTTTCGCACAATTTCATTAAAATTGCAGGGTTCCCGTTGGCGCGCATTTAAGTCGCTTGCTTCACCGTACTTCGGAAAATTGGCAAGCGTCTCAGGAGAGCACATGAGGCACAGCCGTTTATTCATTGCATCGTCATACCGGCCATTGGGTATTACTCGCCGGCACCAACGGAAGACCAGCCTGTTTCGACACTTCGTTCGAGACCAGTCGGGCAGCTATGTCATTATTTCAGCGCTGCTCATGCCGGTCCTGGTCGGCACGGCAGGGCTCGGTACCGAAGTGGGATGGTGGTACTACAAACACAAGAACATGCAGAGCGCCGCCGACTCCGGCGCGGTCAGCGCCGCAACGGCGGCAAGTGCAGGCGCCGACCTTTTGTCCGAAGCCAACGCGGTTACGGCAAACTACGGTTACGCGAACGGGGCGAACAACGTCACGGTCACGGTCAATCAACCGCCGAAAACCGGCAGTCAGACGTCGAACCTGCAGGCGATCGAAGTCATCGTGAGCCAACCGCAACAGCGGTTGCTGTCGGCCTTGTTCGGCTCGGCCCCCGTGCCGGTCACCGCGCGCGCGGTCGCCCTGCCGAATTCCGGGACGGGCTGCGTGCTTGCGCTCAACGCCAGCGCCAGTCCCGCGGTCAACGTGAGCGGCGGCAACCAGCTCAACCTGATCAAGTGCAACCTTTACAGCAACTCGGGTGCAAGCCCATCGCTCAACGTGGCCGGCAGCGCGACCGTCTCTGCGAATCAGGTCGGCGTCGTCGGCGACGTCTCCGGCACCAGCAACATCACCGCCACCAACGGCGTCAAGACGCATGTGAAGCCAATGGCTGACCCGTATGCGAACGTCTCTCCGCCGTCGAAGCCGAGCTGCACGAATGCCAAGATTACGGTCAATTCCAACGGAAAGACGAACTCGCTCAGCCCCGGCTGCTACTCCGGCAGCATTACGGTCAATGCCGGCGCAACGCTGAACCTCGATCCGGGCATCTATTACCTGGACGGCGCCAATCTGAGCGTCGCGGGAAACGCCACCATCACGGGCAGCGGCGTGACCCTGGTCTTCACCGGCTCGGGAAGCAAGTGGGGCACGGCTTCGATCGGCAGCAACGCGATCATCGATCTGACGGCGCCGACCTCGGGCTCCACGAAGGGCATCGTCATGTATGGCGACCGCAACATGCCGGCCGGGACTGCATTTAATCTCACGGGTGGCGGCACCCAGAACTTCGGCGGCGCCATCTACCTGCCAAAGGTCAACCTCAGCTTCAGTGGTGGTAACGGCACCAGCACATCCTGCACCAAGATCATCGCAGATACCCTGACGTTCACCGGCACGTCGAGCGTTCAGGTCAATTGTTCGGCGCTCGGCACCGCGACGATCGGCTCGCAGACCGCGCAACTCATCGAATGAGGTTGGCCCCGATGCAAATCCAGAAATCCTCACCCACGAGCCACGGCGGGTTGCTTTGCTCTCTGACACAGCGCGTGAGCGCCGCCGTTCACGACAGACGCGGCGTCGCGGCCATCGAATTCGGCATCATGATCCCGTTGCTGTCCCTGATGGTCGTCTCGGTAACCGACATCGGGCTTGCACTCTATCGCAAGATGCAGGTCGAAAATGCCGCGCAGGCGGGAGCGCAATACGCGATTGTGCGCGGCTTTGACGAGACTGGCGTTACCGGCGCCGTGACAGCCGCCACGAATTCCACAGCCATCAACGCTTCGCCCAAGCCGTACCAGTTTTGCGGATGCCCGACGAGCTCGGGGGTCAGCACCGTCAGTTGTGGTGCGGTCTGCCCCAGCGGCGCGCAGGCCGGAACATATGCCATGGTTTCGGCGCAAGGGACGTATTACACGCTGATCAATTATCAGATCGTGGCGGCCTCATACACCTATAGCGCCCAGTCCACTGCGAGGCTGCAGTGAAACTCACAACGCTATGGCAGGACAATCGCGGGGCCTCGGCGCTGGAATTCGCCCTGACCGCTCCCGTGTTCTTCCTGTTCATATTTGGCATCGTCGAATTCGGGCTGCTGTTCTGGACCCAGCTCGGGCTGCAGCACGGCACTGAAATGGCGGCGCGTTGCGCGACCGTCAACAGCACGCTCTGTCCAAGCGGCAGCGCCATCACGAATTACGCCGCGCAGCAGGCGTTCGGCCTTACGCTGCCGGCGCAGACATTCACCTATTCCACGTCAGCCTGCGGCAACGTGGTCAGTGCGAGTTATGCATTTCAATTTGCACAATTTCTCAATTTGTCGCCGGTGACGCTGACCGCCCGAGCATGCTTTCCGAGTTGAGCTCGTAACCCTAGCTGGCCTTCCGCGCCGCCAGCGCGTCCGCGACTGCGGTGCGGATATCGGCCACCGAGAACGGTTTCGTCACCACGTCATGCACGATCGCCTCGAGGCCGGAGGCGCGCTCGCGCTGATGGGCGAAGCCGGTCATCAGCAGGATCTTCAACGCAGGGAAGTCGCGCGCCGCGGTCAGCGCCAGTGCGATGCCGTCCATCACGGGCATCTGGATGTCGGTGAGCAGAAGGTCGAACGCGCCTTCGTCGCGCGTCAGCACCTCCAGCGCCTCGGCGCCGTCCTGCGCGGTCACGGTTTCGTGGCCGTCCATGGCGATGGCGCGCGCCACCAGCGAGCGCATCGAGTCTTCGTCGTCGGCGATCAGAACACGCGTCATGGTGATTGGTCGGTTCCCGATGGAGTTGACCGGCGGCTCACGCGCGGCTGCCGGTGAGATCACGCTTGTTGAAGAAGCGTACGTCGATATTGCGGCCTTCGGGCGGCGGCGAGGCGAGGCGCGACTTGAAGAAGGCCCGCTCGCCGGGATTGAGCACCGGCTGCTCCAGCACGGCGTTCCAGGCATAGATTTCGGCGCCCTGCGCGTCGCGGACCGAGAAGCGCAGCCGCGGCAATTCGACCGGCTTCCTGGTCTGGCCGACGATCATGCCCTCGATCACCAGTACCGGCTTGCCGTCCACGGTCTCGTTGGTGATCTTGAGATCCTTGAAGGCGAGCCCGCGCAAATTCACGTCGAGCCCGGCCATCTTGTAGAACAACGCGGTCTGCGGCAGCAGCCGCACCACGTCGTTGCGCCAGACGAACAGCGCGACGACCAGCGCGGCCATGGCGCCACAGGTGGTCGGCAGGGCGCCGATCACGGGCATGAACGGAATTCGGGGCAGGGCGGGCAGGCGGAACAGGCGGGGAAGCCGGGGCAGGCGGAGGCGCCCCCTGGTTCCGGCGTCCCCGGCGTCGGCATGGGCTGCGGCATCCGCCTCGGCCAGCGCCGGCCATTCCGAGGCTGCGTCGCTGCCCTCGGCGGGCAAATCGGCCGAAATCGAGGGGCTCTCGACCACCGGGGTCGCGTCAGCTTCCTCCCGGCCCAAGGCCTCCCATTCGGCGGCGAGATCGGAACCGGCGGACTGATAGGCCAGGGTGGGCGCGGTCGCCCCGATGGCGTCCTCCGGCCGGGCCAGCCAGACCTCCCGGCAGCGGGAACAACGGACGGTACGTCCGGCCTCGCCCAAGGTGGCCGGATTGATGGCGTAGGATGTTGTACAATGCGGGCAAACAATATGCATGGAGGCCGAATCTCCACCGTGTGGATGCCCGGATGCTACTTAGCGACCGTTAACGAATCGGAAACCATAACCGAAGCACAAGCTTTCTGTGCGGTTCGCGGACGCTCGGCCGAAGTTCGGGCCGTCTTCGCCGTCGGTGTGGGGTATTGGGCCATCGGCCCTCTCGAACGGAGCTAGCGCATTGGTTCGGTTCGAAAATGTCGGTCTGCGCTACGGGCTCGGCCCGGAGATTTTGCGCGACCTCTCGTTCATGATCCCGGCGCACTCGTTCCAGTTCCTCACCGGGCCGTCGGGCGCGGGCAAGACCTCGCTGCTGCGGCTCTTGTTCCTGTCGTTGCGGCCGACCCGCGGGCTGGTCAATCTGTTCGGCAAGGACGTCTCGCTGCTGAGCAAGGACCAGGTCGCCGACCTGCGCAAGCGCATCGGCATCGTGCTGCAGGATTTTCGCCTGCTCGATCATATGACCACCTATGAGAACGTCGCGCTGCCGTTCCGCGTGATGGGCCGCGAGGAATCGAGCTATCGCCGAGAGGTGATCGACCTCTTGAAATGGGTCGGCCTCGGCGAGCGCATGGATGCGCTGCCGCCGATCCTGTCGGGCGGCGAGAAGCAGCGCGCCGCGATCGCGCGCGCGGTGATCTCGCGGCCGCAGCTGCTGTTGGCGGACGAGCCGACCGGCAGCGTCGATCCGACGCTCGGGCGCCGCCTGCTGCGGCTGTTCATCGAGCTCAACAAATCCGGCACCGCGGTCATCATCGCGACCCACGACATCACGCTGATGGATCAATACGAGGCGCGGCGGCTGGTGCTGCATCAGGGACGGCTGCACATCTATGAATAGGAGCGGCGACGAGAAAGTGTCGTTGGTCGATCTCGGGCGCGAACGCCCGCAGGTCCCGGCCACCGCGCGCAACATGTCGCCGATCGTGCCGCGGGCGTCGATTTCGGGCCGTGCGCTGGTCGCGGTCGTCGCGATCATGACCTTCCTTGCCTCGCTGACGACAGGCACCGTGCTGCTGGTCAGCGCGTCGGCCGCTGAATGGCAGTCGGAAGTGTCGAGCGAGATCACCATCCAGGTGCGCCCCTCGCCGGGCCGCGACCTCGATCGCGACGCGCAGGCCGCGGTGGAGGCGATGCGGGCGCAGCCCGGCATTCTCGAGGTCCGTCCGTTCAGCAAGGAGGAATCCGCCAAGCTGCTGGAGCCGTGGCTCGGCAGCGGGCTCTCGATCGACGAACTGCCGGTGCCGCGCGTCATCGTGGCGCGGGTGCAGCCCGGCACCACGCTCGATCTCACCGGCTTGCGCGCGCGGGTGACGCAGGTGGCGCCGACCGCAAGCGTCGACGATCACCGCGCCTGGATCGAGCGCATGCGCTCGATGACCGGCGCCACGATGTTCGCCGGTGTCGGCATCCTCATCCTCGTGATTATCGCCACCATCATCTCGGTGTCGTTCGCGACCCGCGGCGCGATGGCTGCCAACCGCCCGATCGTCGAGGTGCTGCATTTCGTCGGCGCCGGCGACAGCTTCATCGCCAACCGCTTCCTGCGGCATTTCCTTCGGCTCGGCCTCCAAGGCGGGCTGATCGGCGGCGGCGCGGCGATGCTGGCGTTCGGCTTCTCCGAATCGATCGCCAACTGGTTCTCCGGCACGCCGGTGGGCGACCAGTTCGCGGCCTTGCTCGGCACGTTCTCGCTGCGTCCGTCGGGTTATCTCGTGCTGGCGATGCAGGCGGTGCTGATCGCGGCGATCACCGCGTGGGCATCGCGGCGCACCCTGTTTGCCACGCTCGACGACATCGACTGACGGCGCCGCGAAAACTCGAAATCATGGCGCCGCCTCGTGATTGCATTTCGTCGCCCGCATTTCGTCGCCCAGGTGTGATTTCGCGCGCATGCATGCGGCCCTGGCGGAGGGGAAAACCGGTTTCCACTTTTCCGGATCATGCTTTAAAATCCCCCGGGGGGAAGGATAACCGCATCACATGAGTTTGCAGTCCGACGATACGTCGCCGAATGGCCTTGCCGCGCGCCCGCGTGGCTGGCTGCGCGCCGCCATCGTCGCGCCGCTGGCGCTTGCCTTCGTCGCCGCGGCGGTCGGCTTTGTCGGCTTCCTCTCGCAATTGCGCGGCGTCGAGACCGATCCGCCGCACAACGCCGACGGCATCGTGGTGCTGACCGGCGGCTCGTCGCGGGTGTCCGACGCGATGGAGTTGCTGGCCGCGGGCTACGGCAAGCGCCTGCTGATCTCGGGCGTGCATCCGACCAACGACGCCCACGACATTTCCCGCTCGGTTCCGGACAGTCAGGGGCTGATGCGCTGCTGCGTCGATCTCGACCGCTCGGCGGTCAACACCCGCAGCAATGCGGCGGAGACGCGGCGCTGGGCGCGCGAGCGCGGCTTCAAGTCGCTGATCGTGGTGACCTCGAACTACCACATGCCGCGGGCGCTCGTGGAACTGTCACATGCGATGCCCGATGTCACGCTGATCCCGTTCGCCGTGGTCGGCGACAAATGGCGCGACGAGCCGTGGTGGACGAGTGGCGGAACGTTCCGTCTCTTGCTATCGGAATATGCCAAATATGTCGCCGCGGAGATGCGGGTGCGGCTGGCCGATCTCGGCCTCGACCTGACCTCCGATCTCGCCGAGCAGCCGGCAACGCCGCCACCCCGCCCGGCTACGGCGCTGGCGAATTAGTACTGGGACTTAGATGATCTTCCTGCGTTCGCTGATCTTCAACGTGCTGTTCTATCTGGTGCTGGTGGCGCTCTGCATCATCGCGCTGCCGGCGCTGCTGCTGCCGCGCGGCGCGCTGATGGCGATCGAGGCCGCGTGGGCCAACATCAGCCTGTTCCTGATGCGCGTGATCTGCAACATCAGGATCGAGTTTCGCGGGGTCGAGAAGATTCCGAGCGGGCCGCTGGTGGTCGCCTCGAAGCACCAGTCGTTCTGGGAGACGTTCGCGCTGGTGCGCTTCTTCGAGCATCCGCTGTTCATCCTGAAGCGCGAGCTGATGATGATCCCGGTGTTCGGCTGGTACCTCAAGAAGGTCGGCATGATCTCGGTCGAGCGCGGCGGTGGTCCGCGTTCGCTGATCAAGACGCTGAAGCGCGCGGCGGCCGAGGTGAAGCTCGGCCGCCAGCTTGTGATCTTCCCCGAAGGCACCCGCACCGCGCCCGGTGCGGCGCCGAACTACAAGGCCGGCGTCGCGCAGATCTATGCCGAGAGCGGCGTGCCGTGCCTGCCGATCGCGCTCAATTCCGGGCTGTTCTGGCCGCGCCGCACCTTCATGCGCTATCCCGGCACGCTGGTGGTCGAATTCCTCGATCCGCTGCCGCCGGGATTGCCGCGCGATGAGTTCATGACCCGCCTGCGCGACCAGATCGAAACCGCCACCACCCGCCTCGTCGAGGCCGGCCGCGCCGAGCAGGCGAAACTGTTCGGCGGTGTGCCGAACGCGAAAGGGTAGGCCGCGATGCGGTGAGTTACCGTATCGCGAATGGCGTCGCCATCACTGACCGGCCGCCGCGTCGGTGTTGAAGGTCTCGCCTTGCGGCACCCAGCTCTTCCCGTCGAACGTCGCGATCTGCATCTGCGTGAACGGCGCATAGCGGTCCGGCCGTGTCGAGATGGCGATGCCGGGCAGGAGCAGCGGCGCGACGACCTTGTTGAGGTTGGTCGCCTGCTTCAGCAGGTTCTCGCGCGTCAGATCGTCGCCGCACATCTCGATGATCTTCACTGTCATATAGGCCGAGATGTAGCCGGTGACGTTGCTGCCGTCGGCGATGTCGCCTTGCGGATACCACTTCGCCAGGAAATCCTTGAACTCCTTCACATCGGCCGCGTTCTCCCAGCTCGGATCAGTGGGCGTCTTGAACGCCAGTGCGGTCAATAATCCCTTCGAGGCTTCGACGCCGGCCGGCTCCATGACGCCCTTGATCGATGAGGAGACGCTGACCACGTAATTCAGCGGTTTCCATCCGAGCTCGTAGACCTTGCGGATCGCCTGCGCGCCGAACTTGGGCGTCGCCATCGTGAACAGCGTGTCGGCGCCGGATGCCTTCAGGGAGACGATCTGCGAGTCGACGGTGGGATCGGAGACCTCGTAGGTCACCTCCTTGACGATCATCGTCTTCGCCTTGTCGCCGAGGCCATCCTTCAGCCCCTTGACGTAATCCTTTCCGGCATCGTCGTTCTGGGAGAACACGCCGAGCTTCGCGTCGGGCTTGTTCTTCAACAGGTATTTGGCGAAGATCATGCCCTCCATCTGGTAGGGCGGATAGAGCTGCGTGGTCCATGGGAAGTTCTTCGGGTCGTCCCATTTGGCCGCGCCGGTCGAAATGAAGATCTGCGGGACCTTCTTCTGGTTGAGATACTTCTGGATCGCTGAATTGGTCGGCGTGCCGATGGTGCCGATGATTGCCAGCACCTCGTCCTGTTCCACGAGACGTCGCGTCTGCTCCACGGTCTTCGGCGGCGAATAGGCGTCGTCCAGTGAAATCAGCTTGATCTTTCGGCCATTGACGCCGCCCTTCGCGTTGATCATCGCGTAGTAGGCCTCTTCCATGCGCCCCTGGGTGCCGTAGGCGGACGCTGGACCGCTGTAGGGCATGGTCTGGCCGATCTTCACTTCGGTGTCGGTGACGCCGGGGCCGTATTTCTTGTCGGCGAACGCCGGTTGGGCGGCGGCAAGTGTGAGCGCGCAGAACAATGCGCCTGAGTAACGAAGCGTCATGGCGAATCTCCCCAAATATCGGCCACACTCTTCGGTGTATGCCGTAGGCACTCATGATCGCTGCTCCGCGCTGCACGTCAAGTGCGGCCGCTTGGCGCGCGGGTGCCGTCGTACCTCTGTCCGTCCGAAAGAGGTAAAGCAAGCGACGTCAGTGCGGAAAGCTTACCGCATCACGAACGGGTTCGCCGGCACGTCCGTCGCGGTCGAGATCCAGACACTCTTGGTCTCCTGATATTCGCGGACCGCGTCGATGCCGCTTTCGCGGCCGACGCCGGAGTGCTTCATGCCGCCGAACGGCATCATGTAGCTGATGGCCCGGTAGGTGTTCACCCACACGGTGCCGGCGCGCAGTTGCTTCGGCACGCGGATGGCGCGTGCGAGATCCTTGGTCCAGATGCCGGCGGCAAGGCCGTAGATCGTGTCGTTGGCGATCCGGATGGCGTCTTCCTCGGTGTCGAAGGAGATGATCGACAGCACCGGGCCGAACACTTCCTCGCGCGCGATTCGCATGGTGTTGTCGACATCGGTGAAGATGGTCGGCTCGACGAACTGGCCGCCCTTGATGCCGTCGCCGGAGGCCGGCTTGCCGCCGAGCAGGCAGCGCGCGCCCTCGGCTTTCGCGATATCGATGTAGTCGAGCACCTTCTTGTATTGCGCCGGCGTCGTGATCGGGCCGACATTGGTGTCTGACTGCATGGGATCGCCGATCTTGGCGGACTTCGCCAGCTCCAGCACCCGCGCGACGAATTTCTCCTTGATCGAGCTCTGCACCAGAAGGCGCGATCCGGCGATGCAGGTCTGCCCCGTCGCGGCGAAAATGCCGGAGATCGCGCCGGCCGCGGCGGCGGTGAGGTCGGCGTCCTCGAACACGATGTTGGGCGACTTGCCGCCGAGCTCGAGCGAGACGCGCTTCAGGCTCTTGGCCGCGGTCTCGTAGACCTTTGCGCCGGTCGTGTCCGATCCGGTGAAGGTGATCTTGGCGACGCCGGGATGGGCGATCAGCGCGGAGCCCGCCTCGGGACCGAAGCCGGTCACCACATTGAAGATGCCGTCGGGAATTCCGGCCTCCTTGGTCAGCGCGGCGAATTCCAGCGTGCTGGCCGAGGTGAATTCCGACGGCTTGACGACCACAGCGCAGCCGGCGGCGAGCGCGGCGGCGCATTTCCAGGCGACGAACAGCAGCGGCGAATTCCAGGCGGTCAGCGCCGCGACCACGCCGACCGGCTCATGCGTCGTGTAGGCGAAGGTGTCCGCCTTGTCGATCGGCACCAGGCCGCCCTCAAGCTTGTCGACGAGCCCGCCGAAATACCACCACCACTCCGGATGGTAGCGCAGCTGGCCCAGCATCTCGGCCATCAGCTTGCCGTTGTCGCGCACCTCGATCTCGGCAAGGCGCTCGGCATTGGCCGCGACGAGGTCGCCGAGCTTGCGCATCGCCTTGCCGCGTGCGGAGGCCGTCATCTTCGCCCAGGGGCCGCGCCACATCGCCTCATTGGCTGATTTCACCGCCTTGTCGGCGTCGGCGGCTGTGCCGCGCGGGATCTTCGCCCAGGTCTCGCCGCGATAGGGATCGATGCTGTCGAACCATTCGCCATTGGCGGGGTCGACATACTGGCCGTTGATGTAGAGCTGATAGGTTTTCATGACATCCTCCCGCAAGGCGATGGTTCTGGTTGGCGGAACGCTATCACGCAATGCGCGACGCCGTCATAACGCAGTCGCGTGAGCCGGGTTGCAGCCGGGGCGGGGCCGCTATCGGCTATGCGGCGTGCCTTCGCCGGCCTCGTCGACGCCGATCGGGAAGGTCAGCCGGTACTCGTGGATGAAGGCTTCCAGCGACACCTCCGTCATCGCCGCGTGGTGCTCGAATACGGTGTGCAGCCCGATCACCTGCAGATCCGAATGCTTGAACAGCTCGAACGCGCGCTGGGTCTGCGGCGTGCCGTGCGCGACGCAGCCGGGGCACAGCATCTGGAACGCGTGCAGCAGGACCGGGCGGCCGCGCAGCGCGGCCAGGGTCAGGGGTTCGCTGGTGTTGAACCAGCGCGACGCGGCGATATCAGGTGCGAGAGTCACAGCTGGGTTCCTTGCGTCTGTCACCTTGCGGCAGGGTGGCAAGATCGGCGCGGGTCTGTCAACGACCGGCGAAGCATGACCCGGAAAAGTGCGAAGCGGTTTCCGGACCGCGTGTCCTCTGCGGCCCAAGCCCGCTCGGCATACGTCGTCTCTTTCGTGATCGATGGATCATTCGGACAGGAGCGGCTCACGCAAGGGGCGGATTTTCTTCGAGACGCTCGATCAACAATTCAGTGAGGGCCCGTACCTTCCGTGAGGGATGTTGGCCCGGCGGGCGAACGACGTATGCACCTGCCGAAGGTGGTGGATGGCGTGTCATCACCGGAACCAGCGCTCCGGATGCCAAGTAGTCATGGATGACGCAATCGGGGAGCCAGGCGACGCCGAGCCCTGCCGCCGCGGCGACGGCGAGAGCTGTGCCGTTGTCGGCCTTGAAGCGCCCCCGCGGATGAACCGTGACGATTTCGTCGCCATCCATGAGTTGCCAGGTTTCGGTACCCTGCATCAGCGCTTCATGGGCGATGAGTTCGTCGAGCGTCTCGGGGGCACCGTGCGCCTCGATATAGTCCGGGCTCGCGACAAGCTTCCCGTAGATCGGTCCGACGCGTCTCGCGATCAGGTTGGAGTCTGGAAGATAACCAACCCGGATGGCGCAATCGAATCCTTCGGCAATAAGATCGACGAAGCGATCGCTGTAGGCGGTATAGATGTGAAGCTGCGGGTAGCGTCGCGCCATTTCCGCGAGTATGGGGGCGAAGTGGGTGGGTCCGAAAGAAAGCGGCACAGCAATTCGCAAGCGGCCACTTAGTTCTCCGCCAGGCAGGATTGTTTCCTTGGCTGCATCGATTTCTGCGCGGACTCTGGCTGCATGATCTCGAAATGTGTTGCCGGCTTCTGTGAGAGCAGCGCCACGGGTGGTTCTTGCAAGAAGTTGGACGCCTAGTTCCGCCTCAAGCCGGATCAGCCGCCGGCTGACGATCGACTTCGAAACGCCAAGCCGGCGCGCGGCGGCCGAGACGCCGCCAGCATCGGCAACTTCGACGAATGCAATCACGTCTTCGATGTCCAAATCAGCGTTCCCCATTTTGCGACACAGCTTGGCGGAATAGGGCGCTATCGTATCACAAAGGGGAATGACAAGTGTCCGGGCACGGCGCCGCAGGCGGCGCATGTCTCACCACAACAGAGGATGTATTCATGAGCTTTCGTAATGGGCTTGCTTCGCTTCTTCGCCCTGAAGACTCGGTGCTCGTTCTGATCGACCATCAGCCTTACCAGCTTGCGAACGTGAACAGCCACGAACCGCAGATGGTGATCAACAATACGGCGGGCTTGGCGAAGGCCGCCAAGGCCTTCAATGTCCCCACGATCCTGACGAGCGTGGTGGCGGAACGAGGCGGACTGCTCTTCCCCCAGATTACGGATGTGTTTCCCGGCCAGAAGGTGATCGACCGTACGTTCATCAACACCTGGCAGGACCGGAAGGTGGTGGATGCGGTCAAGGCGACCGGCCGCAAGCAGCTTGTCATCGCGGGCCTGTGGACCGAGGTGTGTGTCGCGATGCCGGTGATCCAGGCACTCGGCGAAGGCTGGGACGTGACGGTGGTCACCGATGCGTCGGGCGCCGTGTCGGTCGAGGCGCACGAGGTCGCCATCCAGCGCATGATCGCGGCTGGCGCTAACGTGATGACCTGGCTGGCGGTGGCGGCAGAATGGCAGCGCGACTGGGCCCGGACCGAACAGGCCGCCAAACTGACGGAGGTGGTCACGCAGCATGCCGGCGGCAGCGGCATCGCGTTTCTGTGGGAGCAACAGTTGCTCAACACGCCCGTGCCGAGCACTCGAGACTGATCTAACCGGGGATGACGAGAGCCACGAGCGATGCGCCGCGAGAGCTCACCGTTTGTCGAGCCTCGTCATTCCCCTCCCTATGAGAGTCGTCCACGCCTGGAAAGTGGGCGAGGCCCGATCCGTGGGCTCGATTGCGGCACCTTCGTCGCCTAGTCAGGACGCGCGTGCTGCGGCCCGGCGTGCGCGGCGCGCCGCGCGGCGGCGCTGGGTCCAGAGCCTGGCGCGGTCGAGATAGAGATAGACCACCGGTGTCGTGTAGAGCGTCAGGATCTGGCTCAGGATCAGCCCGCCGAAGATGGCGATGCCAAGCGGCTGACGCAGCTCGCTGCCTTCGCCGAGGCCGATCATCAGCGGCACCGCGCCGAACAAGGCGGCGAGGGTCGTCATCATGATCGGGCGGAACCGCATCAGGCAGGCTTCGTAGATCGCATCGCGCGACGACAGCCCGCGCTGGCGCTCGGCATCGAGCGCGAAGTCGATCATCATGATGGCGTTCTTCTTCACGATGCCGACCAGGAGGATCACCCCGATCATGCCGATGATGTCGAAATCGGTATGCGACAGCATAAGCGCGGCCACCGCGCCGACGCCGGCCGAGGGCAGCGTCGAGAGGATGGTCAGCGGGTGGATGTAGCTCTCGTAGAGCATGCCGAGCGAGATGTAGATCGTCGCCAGCGCGGCGAGGATCAGGAACAACTCGTTCGCCAGCGCCTGCTGGAAGATCTTCGCGGAGCCTGCAAACCCGCCGGAAATGCCCGCGGGCATGCCGAGCGCGTGCATCGCGTTCTCGATCGTGGTGGTCGCCGTGCTCAGCGAGACGCCCGGCGGCAGGTTGAACGAGATGGTGCTGGAGACGAGGAGATCCTGGTGGTTGACCGAGAGCGGCGTCTCGCCGTGCTCGAAGCGCGCGATACTGGACAGCGGGATCATGGTTTCCGCGCTGGTGGAGACCGCGGTTCCGGTCGATGCGACGCCCTTGCCGGTGGCGCCGATCGAGTTGGTGGCCTGGTTGCGCACCACATTGGCGGCGACCGCGCTGACCGAGCTTTTTTGCGAGGACGAGGCCACCGTGCCGGCCACCGCGTTGGTGCTCTGCGTGCCGCTCGCCGAGCCGCCCGAGGTCGAGATATAAACCTCCTTCAGGGTCTGCGGGTCCTGCGAGAAGCGCGGCGCGACCTCCATGATCACGTGATACTGGTTGCGCGCGACGAAGATTGTCGAGACCTGGCGCTGCCCGAACGCGTCATAGAGCGTGTTGTCGAGCTGGCTGACGGTGATGCCGAGCCGGGAGGCGGCGTCGCGATCGATGACGAGATTGGCCTGCAGCGCCTTGTTCTGCTGGTCGCTGTTGACGTCGGCAAGTGTCGGCTCCTTCTGCAATGCCGCGACGAGCTTTGGCGTCCACTCGTTCAGTTCCTCGAAGGTCGAGCCCTTCAGCGTGTACTGATACGCCGCGTTGCCCGAGCGCCCGCCGGCGCCGAGGTCGCCGATCGATTGCAGGAACAGGGTGGCGCCCGCGACGCTCGCCAACGGTTCGCGCAGCCGCTCGATCACCTTGTCGGCGCGCAGCCGGCGCTCGTCCATCGGCTTCAGCGAGGCGAACACGGTGCCGGTGTTGGTGCCGCCGGGACCCACGCCGCCGCCGCCGGTGAAGCCGACCGCGGTGTCGACCGCCGGATCCGACTTCACGATGTCGATGAACTGGATCAGCTTCTGCTGCATCAGCTGGAACGAGGTGCTCTGGTCGGCCTGGATCGAGCCGATCAGCAATCCGGTGTCCTGCTGCGGCACGAAGCCCTTGGGCACCACCTTGTAGAGATGGAAGTTCAAATAGAGCGTCGAGCCGAGGATCAGCATCACCAGGAGCGGATGGCGCAGCGCGAGGCCGAGCGTCGCCCGGTAGCCGTGCAGCATCAGCTCGAAGATGCGCTCGCTGATCCGGTAAATCCGGCCGTGCGGCTGGCCCTCCTCCTTGCGCAGCAGCACCGCGCACATCATCGGCGTCGTGGTCAGCGAGACCACCAGCGAGATCACGATCGCGATCGTGATGGTCATGGCGAATTCGCGGAACAGGCGGCCGACCAGGCCGCCCATCAGCAGGATCGGCACGAACACCGCGATCAGCGACACGCTCATCGACAGCACGGTGAAGCCGACCTCGCGGGTGCCGACCAGCGTGGCCTCGAGCCGCGACAGCCCGGCATCCATGTGGCGGGTGATGTTCTCCAGCACCACGATGGCGTCGTCGACCACGAAGCCGGTCGCCACCGTCAGCGCCATCAGCGAGAAGATGTCGAGCGTGTAGCCGAGCAGATACATCACGGCGAAGGTCGCGATCAGCGACACGCCGACCGCCACCACCGGGACCAGCGTCGCCCGCGCATTGCGCAGGAAGGCGAACACCACCAGGATCACCAGGGCCACCGCGATCAACAGCGTGATCTCGACGTCGTGCAGCGAGGCCCGGATCGTCTTCGAGCGGTCCATTGCGAGGGTGATGTCGACCGCGGGCGAGACCGAGGCCTTCAGCTGCGGCATCAGCCCTTTGACGCTGTCGACCATCTTGATGATGTTGGCGCCCGGCTGCCGGTACACGATCATCACGACGGCCGGCTTGCCATTGGAAACGCCGAGCGTGCGGACATTCTCGACGGAATCGATCACGTCGCCGACGTCGGTCAGGCGCACCGCCGCGCCGTTGCGGTAGGCGACGACCAGCGGCCTGTAGTCGGCCGCCTTGCGGGCCTGATCGTTGGCGTAGATCTGGTAGCGCTGGTTGCCGACGTCGATGCCGCCCTTCGGGCTGTGCGCATTGGCGCTCGAGAGCGCGGCGCGGACGTCCTCGAGCCCGATGCCGTATTTGTAGAGCGCCGGCGGGATCAGCTCGACGCGCACGGCGGGCAGCGAGCCGCCGCCGACCGAGACTTCGCCGACGCCCTCGACCTGCGACAGCTTCTGCGCCAGCACGGTGGAGGCGGCGTCATAAAGCTCGGCCGGCGTCAGCGTGTCCGAGGTCAAGGTGTAGATCAGGATCGGCGCCGAGGCCGGGTTGAACTTGCGGTAGGTCGGGTTGGCGCGCAGGTTGGTCGGCAGGTCGGCGCGCGCCGCGTTGATCGCCGCCTGCACGTCGCGCGCGGCGCCGTTGATGTCGCGGTCGATGTCGAACTGCAGCGTGATGCGGGCGGAGCCCAGCGAGGACACCGAGGTCATTTCGGTGACGCTGGCGATCTGCCCGAGATGGCGCTCGAGCGGGCTTGCCACCGTGGAGGCGACGTCGGCAGGGCTCGCGCCGGGCAGCGTCGCCTGCACCATGATGGTCGGGATGTCGACGTCGGGCAGCGGCGACACCGGCAGCTTGAAGAACGCAATGATGCCCGCCACCACGAGGCCAAGCGACAGCAGCGTGGTGCCGACCGGCCGTCGGACAAAGGGGGCGGAGAGGTTCATCGAATTTGCGAGCGCTGTTTGCGGAAGAGCTTCTATCCGTCCGCGCCGGGATGCAAAAGCCTAAATGTCACAGGGCGGCGCCATACCGCCGCCGCGATGTGTCTGACCGCAACACAGCGCCCGACGGCGGCCGTATTCTCGATCGTGTGGTTGTCGATCAATGCGCTCGAATCCGGTGCGGTGCGCGTCACGGTGCGTGGGAACGCGGGTGGAACTGAGCTAGTTTTCGGCCCTGATGATCGCAAGGGGGCGAGGGTGCAATGGCACGACTGATCGCACTGGCCGGGCTGCCCGGCGCCGGCAAATCCGGCATTGCGCGGCAGCTGGCGCCGCGCATCGGCGCGATGTGGCTGCGGATCGATTCGATGGACCAGGCGATCTGGGCATCGCCCTCCGCGCCGCGCGATCTCGCCGACTGGACCTACCGCGCGGCGCAGGCCGTCGCCACCGACAATCTCGCGCTCGGCTTCGACGTCCTCGCGGACTGCGTCAACGATTGCCAGGCGTCGCGCGAAGGATGGGAGGCGGCGGCGCAACGGGCCGGCGCCGACGTGAAATGGCTGGAGATCGTGTGCAGCGATCCGGCCGAGCATCGTCGGCGGGTCGAGACGAGAACGAGCGACATCGCGGGGCTCGCTCTGCCGGATTGGGATGCTGTCGCGCGCCGCGCTTACGATGCCTGGGATCGCGATCGGCTCATCGTCGACACGGCGCATCGCAGCCTTGAGGCCTGCGTCGACGAGGCGTTTGCGCTGCTGGGCAGATAGGCGCGCCGGGCCGCGGGCGCCGCATGCGGACTATTTCGCCGCATTCTGGCTCGCGCCGACGAAGTAGAAATCCTCGCTTCCCGGCACCGAACCATAGCTGAAGGGCTGTTGCCGCCGATCCGTCGCCGCCATGACGTCGTCGCGCACCAAGTCGAACAGCTTGCGGATCTCGATCCGCGGCGTCTGCATGCGCTTGATCAGGGCGGTCACGAACGGGCTGTGACCACCGTCGCCGTCGAGCGCGACCTGGCCGTGCTTGGCGGCGTAGACGACCAGCGTGCCGCTGTCGGGCTCGACCTGGGCCAGTCCCCTGCCGATGGAGCGCGACGCGACGGTGCGCTTGATCTGGTTGGCGAAGGGATTGTCGCGACAGGCATCGAGGATGACGAGATGCAGCTTGCGCGCACCTTCGGTCGCGCCCAGCACCTGGGTCAGGGCAACCGCCTCGAACGGCACATCGCGGTCGGTGGCGAGTTTCGCGTCGACCGGCACCAGATAGTTCTCGCCCGCCATCTCCATGCCGTGCCCGGCATAGTAGATCACCGCCCAGTCCGCGCCGTCGGCCGCGTTGGCGAACGACTTCAGCGCCTCGACCAGGCTGTCCCGCGTGGCGTCGTTCACGAGGCGGACATCCTGAAAGCCGACGGCGCGCAGCGTATCGGCAATCGCCGCCGCGTCCTGGCCGGGGTTCGGCAGCACCGGCACGGAGCGATATCTGGAATTGCCCACGACCAGCGCGACGCGCCGCTCCGGAATTGCTGCCTTCTGACCCACGCCGATCGGCGCGATCGGCACAGCCGCGGCGACCGCGGGGGGTGGCTTGGCCGCACCGTGATCCACGATCACGCTCTTGTCCGTGGTGGCGACCTTGTCCAGCCGTTGCAGGCCGTCCCTGGCGACGCGCTGGCCCTGCGTCCGGTCGAGCTGATCGAGGCCGATGACGTCGAGCGCATGGCGGAAGTCGGCGCGCGCACCTTCGATATCGCCCTTCTTCTCGTCGGCGAGGCCTCGGCGTGCGTAATTCAGCGCGCCCTGTGCATTGAGTTGAGTGGCGCGATCGTAATCGCGCACGGCCTGATCGAGCTCGCCTTTGCTGGCCAGCGTCAGGCCGCGCAGCGAATAGAACTCGGATTGCCCGTCCTGGATGGCGATCGCGCGTTCGATATCCCGCGACGCATTGTCGATGTCGCCGGCGCTGATCTCGACCACCGCCCGGCAATAATAGGGGCCGCCTGCGCGCGGTGCGACCTTGATCGCATCCTGGCAATGCAGCGCCGCGAGCCGGTCCTTGCCGCGGAAATCGTAGACCAATGCGCGATTGACATAGGCGTACCACGAGCTCGGATCGAGCTCGATCGATCTGCCGTAGTCGGCGAGCGCGCGATCGTAGTCCCCGGTAGCGACGAACAGCTCGGCGCGATTGTTGAACCAGCCGGCGCTGAACGGGCCGGCAGGCTTCAGCCGGATCGCCTGATCGAAGTCGCTCAGCGCGCGGTCATAGTCCTGGTTCTGCAGGAAGACCTTGGCCCGCTGGCCATAGGATGGCGCAAACGACGGATTGATCGCGATCGACTGATCGTAGTCCGCCTTGGCTTTCTCCAGATCGCCCTTGTTATGCCAGGCGAGCGCGCGGTTGTAATAGGTGATCGAAAGGTCGCGTCCCCTGGGATTGGCCGCGATCAGGCGGGTGCAGGCGGGGATCGCGAGCTCGGGGTGCGGATCCCTGGCGTCGCACGCCGCGCCATCCTCTCTCAGACCTGCATAAGATGGGGAATTCAGCAGCAACAGCAGGCCGATTGCGGCGAGCTTGGGCAATGAGAGGCGCATTCCGGTCATTCCATTCCAGCGACCGGAAATTGAGACCACAATGTTGTTCGCGCCGTGGCAAAAATTCGCGAGCGAGGTTCCGCGCCTCAGCCCGGATCGAGCCTGTCAGCCGCGCGCGCATCGCGATGCAGCGTGCCCGCATCGTGCAGCGTTGTCGCCAGCTGGTGCAGCTGCGTGTCGCGAAAGCCCTGCTTCTCGATCGAGGCCACGGTCGAGAGCACATAGTCGCGGTTGTTGCCGGAGCGGCCATGGCCCTGCAGCACCAGGCGCTGCTGCTCGGCGAGCGACAGCCGCCCGGCATATTGCACATGGCCGCGATCGACCACATAGGCCAGCGCAGAGACGCGCTCGCGCGCCGCATTCTCCAGCCACACCGAGCGCATCACCTCGCGATAGACGTTGGTGGTCTGCTCGCGTCCGCGCAAATAGGCGATGGTGTCGTGGCGCAGGCGGGCGGCGACGCGGAACGCGATGCCGCGGCAGGCGCCGCCGCGGTCGAGCCCGAGCACCAGGCCCGGCTTCTCCGGCGTGCCGCGGTGGTCGAACGAATAGACGCAGAGCGCGCGATGCTCGCCGATCAGCCGCGCCGGCAGCTGTTCCAGGAACTCGAAGCCCGGCTTCCACATCAGCGAGCCATAGCCGAACACCCAGAGGTCGCCGTCGGTTTCGGAATGGGGAGGATTTGCTGACATCGCGCTGATGGGCTAGCAGAACGGGCCGTCGAAGCGAAGCGGATTCCGTGATGTTTCCAAGGCTTGCTCAAGGCTTGCTCAAGGCTTGCTCAAGGCTTGCTCAAGGCTTGCTCAAGGCTTGCTGAAGGCTCGCTCAAGGGTTGCTCGGGGCTTGTTCAAGGCTCGCGGCCGCTTAGATTTTGACAAATTCGCCCGCCAAAGGACCTGCATGTCGGATCAGACCTCCGCCCCCCGCCGCCGCTCGCGCTTCGGCCTCTATGCCGTCCCCGTCGCGGTCCTGATCGCCGCGGTCGCGTGGAGCGGCTTCTGGTTCTTCGCCGCCTCGCAGGTCGGCGTGCAGGCCGATGCCTGGCGCGCGCAGGAGGCGAAGGCCGGCCGGGTCTATGATTGCGGCGATCGTTCGGTGGCGGGCTACCCGTTCCGGTTCGAGGTCCGCTGCACCGATCCGAGCGTGATGCTGGTCTCGCAGACCGCCTCGCCGCAGATGGCGTTCGTGGCGCGGCTCGCCGAGATCCTGGTCGTGGCGCAGGTCTACGATCCCAAGCTCGTGATCGCCGAATTCAAGGGCCCGGCCACGATCGCCGAGCGCGGCGCGCAGCCGACGCTGTCGGTGGGCTGGAGCAAGGGACGCAGCAGCGTCGTCGGCCTGCCGGCGGTGCCGCAGCGCGCCTCGCTGGTGTTCGACGATCTCGCCATCGACCGCACCGGCGGCGCCGCGCCGGCGCCGCTGGCGCGGGTCAATCACATCGAGCTGCACGGCAGGCAGGTCGACGGCTCGGCGCCGGACAGTCCCGCGATCGAGACCGTGCTGCAGATTGCCGGCGGCACCTTGCAGGACGTGCATCCGCTGCTCGCCCAGCCGTTCAACGCCGACATCCATGCGCGGCTCAACGGCCTGAAGGATTTCTCGCCGAAGCCGTGGCCGGATCGCTTCCGCGAGATCCAGGCCGCCGGCGGCAGCGTCGAAATCCAGCAGTCGCGGATCGAGCAGGGCGATGTGCTGTCGGTCGCGGCCGGCACGCTGCGCCTCAACGCGCAGGGTCGCATCGAGGGCGAATTGCAGATGACGGTCGCCGGTCTCGAGCGCGTCATCCCCGCGCTCGGCATCGACAAGATGCTGGAGGAGGGCGTGCCGCAGTCGACGCTCGACCGCGTCGCGCCGGGTGTGAAGAGCCAGGACCTCAGCAATCTGTTCGGCGCGCTGGATCGCGCCATCCCCGGCCTCGGCAAGGTGATCAAGCAGAACGCCAATGCCGGCATTTCCGCCGGCATCAATTCGCTCGGCACCGAGGCCACGCTCGAAGGCAAGAAGGCGCGCAGCTTCCCGCTGCGCTTCGCCGACGGCGCGGTGTTCCTGGGGCCGCTGAAAGTCGCGCAGATTCCGCCGCTGTTCTGAGCGGATGGACGCTGCGGAAACATCCGTCATTGCGAGGAGCGATAGCGACGAAGCAATCCATGGCTCCGCATATGCCGCGCGATGGATTGCTTCGCTTCGCTCGCAATGACAGAGCTTACCGGTAAGGCCGCTCACTATCTCCTCGCGCGCGATATCGTCCGTCGCGGCAATCTATTCCCGGCGCCGCGATGAGAAAAACGTGACCGGAATAATGCGCCCCGGCGCGAATATCACTCCCCGAATACCGCTCTCTCTCGCCTGAGGAAACAACCTCGTGTGGAGGAAGCGATGCGAATTCTCGGGGGAATTCTGCTCGGCAGCGTGCTGCTGTCAGCGGGTCCGGTATTGGCGGAGGACGATGCGTCCGAGCTGCGTGCGTTGAAGGCACGGCTGAAGCAGCTCGAGCAGAAAATGGAGACGCAGGCGCGCAAGGAGGAGGCGCTGGCCGCAAGACAGAGCGCAATTCAGAACGCGCAGATGACGGCGAAGGCGCCGGTGCCGTTCGATCCCTGCGCTTCGGGCAAGCTCTGCTACAAGGGCGTCACCTTCACCTTCGGCGGCTGGGTCGATCTCACCGGCATCTATCGCAGCCGTAACCTCGCCTCCGATTCGGGCTCGGTCTACAACTTCATCCCGTTCCCGCAGAGCAAGAACTACAACACCGGCGAGTCGCGCTTCACCGCGCGCCAGACCCGCTTCTCGGTGCTCGCCGAAGCCAACGCCACGGAGAACATCCACGTCGCCGGCTATGGCGAGCTCGATTTCGAGGGCGCGGCGCAGACCGCCAATTCGGTCGCGACCAATTCGTTCAATCCGCGGCTGCGGCAGGCCAGCATCGAGATCGACCGCAGCGATCTCGGCCTGCATGTCCTCGCCGGCCAATCATGGTCGCTGAACACGCCGAGCAAGGCGGGCATCGATCCGCGAGGCGCCGATACGCCGGGCGTGATCGATTTCGAACTGGTGCCGGGCTTCCTCGGCGCGCGTCAACCGGGCGTCCGGGTCTGGCAGGATATCGGGCCCGAGTTCAAGCTCGCGGTCTCGGCGGAGAACCCGCAGACGTCCTTTTTCGGCGGCAACAACCCGCTGGTCGGCACGCCGGCTGTCGGCCCGCAGGGCGTGCTCAATCCGAACCTGCTGGTCAATCTCGCCGGTCCGGGCGGCAGCTTCTTCAACAGCCTGAACAATGTCAGCCTCAACCACGTTCCGGATCTCACCGTGAAGGGCGCGTGGGATCCGCGGCTCGGGCCCTACAAGCTGCATGTCGAGGCGTGGGCGCTCTACCGCGACTTCTATGATCGCTTCAACTTCGCCAATCACGACGTCAACACGGTGAGCTTCGGCGGCCATCTCTCGGCCGAGATCGTGCCGAAGCTGCTCGAGGTGCAGGCCTCCGCCTCTTACGGTGCGCTCGGCCGCTTCACCGCAACGCCATTCCCGGATGCGACCGTGCGCCAGGACGGCTCGATCCAGCCGCTGCCGATCACGGCCTTCCTGGTCGGCTCGGTCTGGCACACGACGCCGTCGCTCGATCTCTACGCCTATGCCGGGCTCGAAAAGACCAAGGCGACCTTCTCCAATGTCGGCACGGTGCCGTTCGGCTACGGCAATCCGCTCTACAACAACCTCGGCTGCAACATCGAGAACTCGCCGGCCGCGACCTGCAACGGCAACACTTCGGAGGTGAGGCAGTACACCGCGGGCTTCTACGACACGATCTTCAAGGGCTCCTACGGCACCATCAAGGCCGGCGCGCAATATTCCTACACCCAGCGCTTCGCCTTCCAGGGTGTCGGCGGCGCGCCGAAGACCGACGACCACATCGTCATGACCCAGATCCGCTACTACCCGTTCTAGTCCTCCGTGTCGCAAGACCCTCATGGTGAGGAGCGCGAAGCGCGTCTCGAACCATGAGGCCCGGTCCATGGCCTGCATCCTTCGAGACGCCCGCAAGCGCGGGCTCCTCAGGATGAGGGGAAGTCGGTAGTGACCAGGATGGCTTCGCGCGCGGTGGACATTGATTCCGATGCGGCCAGAACCGATGCCGCTTCTGGAAAGGGAGGCTACAGATGAGGATCGTGACCAGACCGAAGCAGAGGGCCGTGATCGCGCGCGAATTGATGATGGTCAGCCGCGCCGCGCATGTGCTGCAGCGGACCGGCCTGGCGATGGCCGGTGCCATGGCCGGCACGTTCGTCGCCGCCCAGCTCGCCAAGGGCCATGTCGCTGTCTTCGGCACGCTGATCTTCATCGCAACGACGATCGTGATCGGCGCCGCCGGTTTCTATCTCGGCATCGATATTCCCAAGCCCGCGATGCGCGGCACGGGGCGCATTGATGCCGTCGAGCTTATGAGCGCGGGCGGCATCTTCCTTGCCGCGCTGGCTGCGCTGGTGTCTGTCTACGGCATCGTGTTCGACGAAATTCCGCCGCGCGCCTGGGAGTTCGTGATCGGCTCCTGGTGGTTCGGTGGCGGCATCATGCTGGCGACCGCCGGCCTCGTCGGCCGTCAGCGGCCGGCGCAGAAGGCCGCCGCGATATCGGCGGGGCCGATCCGGGATCAACGGTTGCGGCGGTGAGCACGGTCGCGACGAGTGAATTCGAACGATCGCGCTCTCACTCCGTCACCCTGAGGTGGCCGCCTCTTCGGCGGCCCTCGAAGGGCGGCGGCCCGGCTGCGGCCGTGCATCCTTCGAGGCTCGCGTAGCGGCGCAGTTGCGCCGCTGTGCTCGCACCTCAGGATGACGGGGCTGACACCATTGCGCGCCTTGCCTCGACCAGTGCGTCGCAGCCTTCCGCTGCCACATTTCCCTGCTGCGCCAATCTGTCCCGTAGCTGCGACCGGCCGATGCGATACCCTCACCAAAAAATCGGGGAGGGACTTTAATGCCAGCGAAATTCACCCGCCGTCACGTCATCGCTGCCGGATCAGCGGCCGCCGCGATGCCCTTCCTGTCACGCGGAGCCTCGGCGCAAGCCGCCTGGCCCTCGCGGCAAATCCGCATGATCTGCAGCTACCCCGCCGGCGGGCAGACTGATCTCCTGGCGCGAGCCTTCGGCGAATTCATCGCAAGGCAAGTCGGGCAGACCGTCGTCATCGAGAACAAGGCGGGCGCCTCGGGCTCGATCGGCGCCGCCGAGGTGGCGCGCGCCGCGCCTGACGGTCACACCATCCTGTGCTCGATCTCGACCACTTACGTGATGAACCGCGCTATGATGAAGAACCCCGGCTACGACATGGACAAGGATCTGACGCTGGTCAGCGTGATCCCGGGCGCCGGGCTGCTGCTGGTCGCGAGCCCGAAATTGGGCGTCAAGACACTGGCGGAATTCGTCGCCTATGCGCGCAGCAGCGGCAAGGTGAATTTCGGCACCTACAGCGCGGGCTCCGCGCCGCACATGACGATCAACGAGCTCAACAAGCAGTATGGCCTCACCATCGAGCCGATCCATTATCGCGGCGAGGCGCCGATGTGGACCGGGCTTGCGGAAGGCACGCTCGATGTCGCGATGGGCAGCTACACCGCCGCGCAAACCGTGCTGCAGAGCAACCGGGGCGTCGTCTTCGGAGTTCACTCGAAGAAGGTCGACGCGATCCCCGAGATCAGGACGCTGCCCGAGCAGGGCGCGACGTCGAAGTTCTTCACCGTGAGCGGCTTCTCGGGCTGGGCGCTGCCGAAGGCGACGCCGCAGCCGATCGTCGATCGGCTGTCGGAGATTTGCGTCGCCGCCAATAGCGATCCGAAGGTGAAGGAGGTGCTCGCGACCTTCGTGCTGGAGCCCGCGATCGGCTTCAAGGACAGCAATGCGCTGTATCAGCGCGAATTGCCGGTCTGGATGGAGGCCGCGCAGTCACTCGGCCTGCCGCCGGCTTAAAGCGATCAGGAACTGAAGGATGGCTGCATCGGCGGTCACCATTCGTCGTAGAACCACTCCCTTGGGATTCGAGGTCGCGCCCTTGCGTATGGCGGGATAGACGTCCGCTCGGGCTTGCGCACGGCCGGAGCCGGCTGCGTCGGAGGCGGTGAGGCCTTCGGCTCGGAAACCTTCGCGAGTGCCCGTTTCATTTCTTCCTGGCTCGCCTTGAGTTCCTCAATGGCTTTGGAGTTCTCGCGGGCCATCTGTTGCTGGTTCGCCTTTAGTTGCTCGATATTTCGCTCAACATTCGCGAGGTCGCGTGCGATCGTTTGCAGCAGCTGCGTCTGATCGGGAGGGGCTGTGTTGGCTGTCGGCGCGGCGTCCTGCGGTGGTGCGGTCTGAGGCAACGGCGTCGCTTGGGGCGGAGCGGTGTCTGCCGCGGCGACCTGAACGGCAGGTGGAGCGGGCTGCGCCGGAGGCTGCGGATCATCCGGCGGCAATGCTGGAGTTGAAACGAGCTGCGGCGCCCAACGGGCGACAAGCAGCTTGGCTTCCCCGCCATATGACGATTGCAAAGCCAGGGCAGCGACAACGATACATGCTGCCACCGACAAGGCGGTGAGGGCTCGGAATATCGGTCTTCCGGGTCGCGATTGCAAGCCAGGTCCGGAAGAAGAGGGGCTGGGCCCGGAAGAAGCAGGGCTAGGTCCGACCGAGGGCGGGTTTGGCTGCACCGAAGGGCGGGACGCGGCATCGCGCTCCATTCTTGCGAGCTGTTCACTCAAGCGCGTGAGTTCTTCATCGGCGCGCGCAATCTGCCTGTGGGCTTCCGCGAGTCTTTCGTCGGCGCGCGCGCTCACGCTATCGTTCGATCCAGCTGGGTCCGGAGTGGGTGCGGAGTTCATTGACGTATCCCTTTCCGTGCAATGTCACCCAAGAGTACCGACTCGGCTATCCGTCAGGGGCGATCAGCCTCCAGCACTCGCTTCAGTCTTGTCCAAAGAATGGCCGGATGATAGCGCGCCTGAGGTCTCGTGATAATGGGGCGAGGTACCGGCAAGCCGACATCGGGGCAGGCTTGCGAGTTGTCCTTGGGGCAATGCAAAAGGTCCTGGCCAGCGTAGTCTCAGGCGTCCCGCTCCACCAACTCGAAGGTGATGCCCTCCGGGCCCTCGAACAGCCGGAGCTTCCGGCTGATGTAATCCATCTCGTCGCTCAGCATGGTGACACCGTTCGCCACCAGGTGCGCGGTGGCCGCCTCGATGTCGTCGACGCGGAAGGCGAGGTGATTGAAGCCCAGCCTTCGCAGATTGGTCGGGTGCACCCCCGGATCGGTCCCCGGGGGCGGGTCGAACTGGAGCAGCTGGATCTCGAAATCCGCTCCTTGGAGTGCGAGCGTGATGTGCTGCGCTCTCATGGCCGGCATGCCCATGTACCGGGCGGGAACGCCGCCGTCGATGGTCGCGACGTGGGTCTTCTTGAAGCCAAGCAGTGCGAAGAACGCGATCGCCGGGCCGGCATCTGCCACTGCGATCGTCACATGATCCGGACTGAGTATCATCTGATCGCTCCCTGTCATCAGTGACGCGCCGGCTTTCCTGCTGGAGGCTACCAGCTCGCTCCGTCCGCCGGTAGGCGGACCGAGCCCCGCCTACGTCTTCAAATTCGCATGCGGCCGGCCGAAGTCGGGCGCGGCGGAGTCCTGGCCGGTCTCGACGATGCCGCGGCGGATGGCGCGGGTGCGGGTGAAGTGGTCGAACAGCGCTTCGCCGTCGCCGCGCCGGATCGCGCGGGTCAGCTTCGACAGATCCTCGTTGAAGGTGCCGAGCATCTCGAGCACGGCGTCCTTGTTGGCCAGGAATACGTCGCGCCACATCGTCGGGTCCGAGGCCGCGATGCGGGTGAAGTCGCGGAAGCCTCCGGCGGAGAATTTGATGACCTCGGATTCCGTCACCTGCGCCAGCTCGTCGGCGGTGCCGACGATGGTGTAGGCGATCAGATGCGGCAGATGGCTGGTGATCGCGAGCACAAGGTCATGATGATCGGGCGTCATGACCTCGACCTTGGCGCCGAGCGCGGCCCAGAACGCGCGCAGCCGGTCGGTCGCCGCGGGATCGGTGCCTTCGGGCGGGGTGAGGATGCACCAGCGATTGATGAACAGCTCGGCGAAGCCGGAATCCGGCCCCGAATGCTCGGTGCCGGCCACCGGATGCGCCGGGACGAAGTGGACGCCGTCAGGCAGATGCGGCGCCATGTCCTTGACGACGGCGCCTTTCACCGAGCCGACGTCGGAGATGATGGCGCCGGGCTTGAGATGCCCGGCGATCTCGGCGGCGACCGGGCCGCAGGCGCCGACCGGGATACAGAGGATGACGAGGTCGGCATCCTTCACCGCCTCGATATTGGTCTCGACGACGCGATCGACGATGCTGAGCTCGGCGACGCGCGCACGCGTCTTCTCCGAGCGCGCGGTGGTCACAATCTCGCCGACCAGCCCTTGCGCGCGCGCGCCGCGCGCGATCGAGCCGCCGATCAGGCCGAAGCCGATCAGCGCGATGCGTTTGAAGAGCGGGGCGGTGGTCACGATGTCACTTTCCGGCCAGGAAGTCGCGCAGTCCCTCGACCACGAGGCGGTTGGCCTCCTCGGTGCCAATGGTCATGCGCAGCGCATGCGGCAGCTTGTAATTGTTGAGTGCGCGCAGCACGAGGCCGCGCCGTGTGAGATAGGCGTCGGCTTCCGCCGCGGTCTTGCCCTTGTCGGTCGGGAAGTGGATCAGCACGAAATTGGCGACGCTCGGCGTCACCTTCAGCCCGAGCTTGCCGATCTCCTCGGTCAGCCAGTTGCGCCATTGTTCGGTGTGGGTCCGCGACATCTGCACATGCGCCGTGTCCTCGATCGCCGCCACCGCCGCCAGCATCGCCGGTGTCGTGACGTTGAACGGACCGCGGATGCGGTTGCAGGCATCGACGATATGCGCGGGCCCGAACATCCAGCCGATCCGCAGCGCGGCAAGGCCGTGGATCTTCGAGAAGGTGTGCGTCACCACCGTGTTGTCGGTGGTCGCGACCAGCTCGATGCCGAGCTCGTAGTCGTTGCGCGAGACGTAGTCGGCATAGGCGGCATCGAGCACCAGCAGCACATGCGACGGCAGCGCGGCGCGCAGGCGCTTGACCTCGTCGAACGGGATGTAGGTGCCGGTCGGATTGTTCGGGTTGGCGAGCCAGACCAGTTTCGTGCGCGGCGTCACCACCTTGAGAATGGCGTCGACGTCGGCGGTGAAATTGGTCTCGGCCGCGATCACGTTCCTGGCGCCGTTCGCCATGGTGGCGATCGGGTAGACCAGGAAGCCGTGGGTGGTGGAGATCGCCTCGTCGCCGGGCGCGAGATAGGTGTGCGCCAAGAGATTGAGGATCTCGTCGGAGCCGGCGCCGCAGATGATGCGGTCGGGATCGAGCCCGTAGGCGCGGCCGATCGCCTCGCGCAGCACGCGCGAGGTGCCCTCCGGATAGTCCTCGAGATGGTCAGCCGCGGCCTCGTAGGCCGCGATCGCCTTCGGAGACGGACCGAACGGCGTCTCGTTGGCGGACAGCTTGAACACCTTGCGGCCCGGTTCCGGCACCGGGCTCTTGCCGGGCGTGTAGGGCGCAATATCGAGGATGCCGGGGTTCGGCACGGGGCGGGACATCATCAACTCCGAACAGAGCGTTTTCAAGCGAAGTGGACACCGGTTCGCGTGAAGAAAACGCGTCAAAACAAAAGCCTGGACGAGCGGCCGGCTGCTACTTCAGGTCCTGGCCGATCCGTTAGAGGGCACCGTATAGCGCGTTGCGTGGCTGCCGACGAGGGCCGACGAGCGCACTGAGGCGCCGGCCTTGATCAGGGCGAGCTTGATGGCCTCGAAATCGTGGCCGGTGACCGAGACCAGGAGCGCCGCGCCGTCGAAGGCGGTGTCGGGGACCGCGACGATCTCGGCGAGCGGCGCAAGCGCCCGGGCGACATCGGCGTTCCAGCCGGAGACGCGCACGCTCCAGGTCTGCACTTCGGTGACCATGGCGTCGTCGGCGACCCGCGAGATCACGAACACCGGCAGCGCAGCGGGATGGTCGGCGCGTTCGAGGAACGGCAGCCGCGCGATGATCTTCGGCGCGCCACTGGCCTCGAGCGCATTCCACCACGGCGTGCGGCTTGCGATCGCGGAGACCAGCGCGAGGTCGCCCTTCGACTTCGCCACCGCTTCGACCGCGGCCTGTGCGCTGAAATGCGAGACGTAAGGCACCACGAAGCCGAAGTGAAACCGCGCCGAGTCGCGCATGGCCGACTCGCCGACCGAAACATCGGCATGCACCGCGAACGGCGCCTGCACATAGGTGAAGGTCGAGATGATGACGCGCCAGATGCTCTCGATGGTGTCGAGCGGCAGGATGCCGCGATGACGCCGCACCAGTTCGCGCATCATGCTGGCCTCGCGCGCCGGGCGAAACGCCGAGCCGACCTCCTGGGTCTTCTTGACCTGGATCAGGCGGTCGATGATATCGCCGCGCGCCATCAGCAGGCGGTGAACCTGCTCGTCGATCGCATCGATCTCCTTGCGCAGATCCTGCAGCGAGGGCGGCGACGGGGGTGGGTTGGACATGCTCTCAAACCTTGTCGTCGGGGCGGCCCGTTGCCGCGTCGGACAGGGTCCCTGATTAGGAAAGACGGGCAGCGAAAGCAAAGAGAAACGTCGCAGGCGTGCCTTGCGCATTCGGTTAACCAATTGGCCGTGGGCAGGGCTGTCTTGACGCCGGGGGGCGTGGGGACTACGTTCCCTGCGTCCCGTGGTCATTTGAGCCGGCCGGCTTGCAGCCACGTTAAACAACTCGCTAAACAGGCCGGGGACCTTATCAGCTCCCGGCCGAACCTTTGTTCAGGCCGGGTTTTTTATTGGCCTGAGGTCCGTCGAGCCCTCCCGCGCGGAGGCAGGGTCGCCTAGATGAGCAACGTGCGTCCGATACCGAGCCCACAAACCCCGAGCGATGATCGCGCCCATGAGGCCGACCATCCGTCGTCACTGGTGGCGAAATTCGGGATGGACCAGCCGCTCAAGCTCGATTGCGGCGTCGATCTCGCACCGTTCCAGATCGCCTATCAGACCTATGGCGAGCTCAATGTCGACCGCTCCAACGCGATCCTGGTCTGCCACGCGCTGACCGGCGATCAGCACGTCAACAACATCCATCCCGTCACCGGCAAGCCCGGCTGGTGGGAGACCATGGTCGGCATCGGCCGGCCGATCGATCCCGATAAATACTTCATCATCTGCTCCAATGTGATCGGCGGCTGCATGGGCTCGACCGGCCCTGCGTCGCTGAACCCCGCGACCGGCAAGGTGTGGGGACTCGATTTCCCGATCATCACCATCCCCGACATGGTGCGCGCGCAGGCGATGCTGATCGATCGCCTCGGCATCACGACGCTGTTCTGCGTGGTCGGCGGCTCGATGGGCGGCATGCAGGTGCTGCAATGGACCGCGGCCTATCCGGAGCGCGTGTTCTCGACGCTCGCGATTGCCTGCTCGACGCGCCACTCGGCGCAGAACATCGCGTTCCACGAGCTCGGCCGCCAGGCCGTGATGGCCGATCCGGACTGGCGCGGCGGCCGCTATGTCGACGAGGACACCCATCCGCATCGCGGGCTCGCCGTGGCGCGGATGGCCGCGCACATCACCTATCTCTCGGACGCCGCGCTGCATCGCAAGTTCGGACGGCGGATGCAGGACCGCGAGCTGCCGACCTTCTCGTTCGATGCGGATTTCCAGGTCGAGAGCTATCTGCGCTACCAGGGCTCGTCCTTTGTCGAGCGCTTCGACGCCAACTCCTATCTCTATCTGACCCGCGCGATGGACTATTTCGACATCGCCGCCGACCACAACGGCGTGCTGGCGAAGGCGTTCACCGGCATCCAGACGCGGTTCTGCGTGGTGTCGTTCACCAGCGACTGGCTGTTTCCGACCTCGGAATCGCGCGCGCTGGTGCATGCGCTGAATGCGTCGAGCGCGCGGGTGTCGTTCGCCGAGATCGAGACCGACAGGGGGCACGACGCCTTCCTGCTCGACGTGCCCGAATTCCTCGACATCTCCCGCGCCTTCCTGCTGGCCGCAGGCAAGGCGCGCGGACTGAAGGACGACGGCCAGTCATGAGCATGCAGCAGACATTGCCCTTGCCGGGTATCGCGCCGGAGCGGACCGGCGGCCATCGCACCGATCATCTCCTGGTCGCCGACATGGTGCGGCCGGGCTCGCGCGTGCTCGATGTCGGCTGCGGCGATGGCGAATTGCTGCAGCTGTTGGAGAGCCGCGGCATCGACGGCCGCGGAATCGAGCTGTCACGCGAGGGCGTCAATGGCTGCGTCGCCAAGGGACTCGCCGTGGTGCAGGGCGATGCCGACACCGATCTCGTCAACTATCCCGACGATGCGTTCGACTACGTGATCTTGTCGCAGACCTTGCAGGCGACGCGACAGCCCAAGGTGGTGCTGGAAAATCTGCTGCGCATCGGCCAGCGCGCCATCGTCTCGTTCCCGAATTTCGGGTTCTGGAAGATGCGGCTGCAGCTCCTGATCGGCGGCCACATGCCGCGCACCGAGAATTTGCCGGCGAGCTGGTACGACACCTCGAACATCCATTTCTGCACCATCAAGGATTTCGTGCAGCTCTGCGAGGAGATCAATGTCAAGATGGAGCGCGCGGTGGCGCTCGATCTCTACGGCCGTCCGGTGCCGCTCAACCTGCCGTGGTGGGTGTGGAACATGTTCGGCGAGCAGGGCGTGTTCCTGCTCAGCCGGGGTGGGCAGGGGAAGTGACGTCATGGCGTCATTTCGGGGCACGCGAAGCGTGAACCCGGAATCTCGAGATTCCGGGTTCGATGCTGCGCATCGCCCCGGAATGACAGGACTACACCGGCGCCGCCACCAGCGACCGCGGATCGCGCGCCGGCCAGCGGCCGGCCTCGACCAGCGCGATGAAGCGCTCGACCATCTCGTTGAACAGCGCTGGCTCCTCGAGGTTGAGCACGTGACCCGACTTCGGGAAGAAGGAAAGCCCGGCGGCCGGCAGATGCTGCTTCAGGAACATGCTGGGGGCGATGCAATTGTCGTCCTCGTCGCCGCACAGGATCAGCGCCGGCGTCACGGCGCGCCTGATCGCGTCGGTCATGGTGTAGATCGAGGGTCGGCCGCCCTGGAAGCTGCGCATCGTATTGGCCGAGCCCCTGGCGTCGTGGCGGGCGAGCGCGGCGTAGAAGTCGGCGTGGCCGCGCGGATCCTTGACCAGGAACGGAATCCGGCTCGGCGCCTCGCGCGTCACCTTGGCGACCTCGACCGCGCCGATGGTCTCGTATTGCTCGGCATTGGCGCGGCACTGCGCGCGGAAGGCATCGAGATTCTCGAGGCTCGAGCCGGAGCCGACCGCGGCCAGCGTCATCGACAGCGCGCGCTCCGGCGCGTTGAGCGCGATCTGTAGCGACGAATAGGAGCCCATCGAGAGCCCGACGAAATGCGCCTTGGCGATGCCGAGATGATCGAGCACCGCGAGCGCGTCGGTATAGAAGTGCTGGTAGGTGTAGACGTCGGCGCTCGGCGGCACGTCGGACGGCGTGTAGCCGCGCGCCGAATAGGCGATGCAGCGGTGGCCGCGCGCGAAGTAGCGCATCTGCGGCTCCCAATTGGTGTGATCAGCGGCAAACTCGTGCAGGAAGATGATCGGGGTTCCGCTGCCGGCCTCTTCGAAATGGAGGCGGACATGATCTTTCGTCGTGGCGTAGGGCATTGAAATTCTCCTCTCGTTGGCCGCGTCCAGATTTGCAGTTAATTTTCAGGGCCGCAATGCGGCAGTTCCGGTTCCTTTCTCGTCATCGAATCATCGCGGAATGACCCAGAAATGGTTCCCGCTGCGCCGCATGAAATCTTCCTCGCGCCATCCCGATTTTCAAAACCACCGTCGCGTTCCCCCGGGAACGCGACGGGGAGTTGGGGGGCGTTACAGAGGATCTAGTGAAGTATGGTTCAGTTGCTTGCGTGTCGCCGGTCGCTTCGTGTTTTGGCGCTGGCTCTGTGTTCGCTCACTCTCGCAGTGATCTCCGCCGCTCCGGCATCCGCCCGTCCGCACCACTCACGTCACGCGCATTCGGCCCATGCCGGCCATCACGCGCGTCATTATGCCCGTCATCACTATCGGCACGCCGCGCGGCTGTCGCGCGCCGAGCGCCGCGCGCTCGCGCAGCCGGGTGGGATCATCGAAACCAACGCAGCGCCGTTGCCCGGCAGCGCTGACCCCGTGCCCAACACCGGCGGCGTCAGCGCGGCAGGTGGCTTCGGCTCGTCCGGCATCGTGGCCGAGGCGCGCCGCTATCTCGGCGGCAATCCGACCGACCGCTCCAGCCTGTGGTGCGCACGCTTCATGAACATGGTGCTGCAGCACACCGGCCATCGCGGCACCGGCTCCGACATGGCGAGCTCGTTCGCCAAATACGGTACGCGCGTTTCGGGACCGCAGGTCCGCGCCATTGCCGTGATGAGCCGCCGCGGCGGCGGCCATGTCGGCATCATCACCGGCGTCGATGCCAAGGGCAATCCGACCATGATCTCCGGCAACAGCGGCCACCGCGTCCGCGAGACGCCGGTCTCGCGCGGCCGGATCTACGCCTATGTGATGCCGACCAACTGACTCGTCGAAAGCGGGGCAGGGCGCGTATGCGCCTTGCCCGGCCTACGACGCGACAGGTCCCTCGGCGGCAATCGTGTCGCCGACGGCGGCGCCGCCATCGCTGATGATCTCGGCATAGATGCCGCATTCATTGTTGCCGAAGCGCTGCATCAGCGTGTTCGGCACCGAGAGGTCGCGTGCGCCGGTATCGGGATCGACATTGACCGCCGCACAGCGGGTGATGCGCTTCACCACCCTCGCCCGTGCGCTGCCGATCGCAATGGTCTGGTCGAGCAGGCTGGCTTCATGCCAGGCCGGCCAGCCCTCGACATAGAGATTGGCGCGGAAGCGCAGCGGATGGACCGGCGCCTGCACCATCTCCTCGATCGCCCGCAGGCTGGCCAGATTGATGATCGAGACCACCTTGCGCGGCACGTCGGAGAAACTGTGGCCCGGGCTGACCAGCACCTTGGGCGGTCCCTTGATCTGGCCGGTGTGACGGTCGGCGAAATAGCGCTCGATGGCCGCGCGGCCTTCCGCGGTCTCGAGGTCGCCCTGGGCCACCATCGCGCCATCCCGGCGCAGCGTCAGCACGTGGCTGTCATCGTCGAACTGGGCGCGCAGCGGCGCCAGCCACTCGTCCCGCTGCAGCATCAGGAAATGCGGCTTCGGCAACCACTTCGGCGCGGAGGGATCGAAACCGCTCGGGCCGTTCTCGATCGCATAGCGGCGATCGGAGCGGAGCGTCTCGCCGGCCTTGAGCTCTGCGTGCGGCAGCGACTCGGGCGTGAGGCCCTTGACGGGGTAGCGGTAGATGCCGGTGATCCTGGCGGAGGAGGGTTGTGCGTTGTCCATCCGCTCGCTCTAGCCTGTTTGGCGGGCGAGGAGAACTGCCGGCCGCGGGAAGGTACTAAAGCGTGATGGCATTAAGTTCGATAGCCTGAATTTTTGAGGTAGTTGGCACATTCCTCGGAGGTGAAGGCGTCGAGCGCGTGGCCGATAGCGGCGCAGACTGCGTCGACGGTTCGCGCGGCGG
>Ga0315911_1000022_pt1 | contig 118114 bp, 115 predicted proteins | sample Edanod1MG_FD_207737 | JGI IMG/M metagenome (GOLD analysis project Ga0315911, IMG submission 207737) | Root nodule microbial communities collected in Santa Monica, California, United States - Edamame nodules 1 | ecosystem: Host-associated > Plants > Roots > Nodule | place: USA: California... | reverse complement strand
TCGACAGCGGCGCCTTCCGCGGCAAGCGCAAGATTGCGGGCGGCCGAAAGCGCGTTCGTGACGCCCTTTATATGGCGGCCCTCAACGCAGTTCGCAGAGCTGATCCGTTCAAGGCCTTCTATGCACGGCTGCGACAGGCCGGAAAACCAGCCAAGCTCGCCCTCATCGCCGTCGCCAGGAAGCTGCTCACGGTCCTCAATGCCATGATGCGAGACCGAAAGCCGTACCTGCAGACCAAACCGACATAACAGTTGCCGGCCTTCGCCGGGACGACGTGGGGAGGGGTCTCGCCACCTTCCATCCCGCGGAAACTGTTCATCTGTGGAACCCGCCAACCTCCCCGGCCGGCGGCATTTCCCGCCTCCAAATTTCCCTTTGGTAACCTCGCCTTAACCATGATTAGCGTTTGGTTAGGGTCGGAATGACGCGTGAAAAGCCCTCGTTTTGACATGTTGGCAGGGGAAGCAGGGCCCGGCTTTGGACGGGCCCCCCATGCGACAGATGTAAGAGGCTCTCGCGCAGTTTTGCCGCGCCGGGCGCGCGGCCGTGGAAGGGGTGCCGATTGGCGGCCCGCCGAATTGGGACACTTGCGTTGAGAGGATATTGCCGATGAATCCCGCCGATGTGGCTCAGTCAACTCTGCCACTGGCATCGAGCGACGTGTCGCTGATCGCGCTGTTCTGGCAGGCCCATTGGGTCGTCAAATGCGTGATGTTGGGACTTCTGTCCTGCTCGGTGTGGGTCTGGGCGATCGCAATCGACAAGATCCTGCTCTACGCCCGCACCAAGCGGGCCATGGACAAGTTCGAGCAGGCCTTCTGGTCCGGCCAGTCGATCGAGGAACTCTACCGGGCGCTGTCGGCCAAGCCGACCCAGTCGATGGCGGCCTGTTTCGTCGCGGCGATGCGGGAGTGGAAGCGCTCCTTCGAGAGCCAGTCGCGGTCCTTTGCCGGTCTGCAGGCGCGGATCGAGAAGGTCATGAACGTCTCGATCGCCCGGGAGGTGGAGCGGCTGGAACGCCGGCTGCTGGTGCTCGCCACCGTGGGCTCGGCCGGCCCCTTTGTCGGCCTGTTCGGCACCGTCTGGGGCATCATGTCGAGCTTCCAGTCGATCGCGGCCTCCAAAAACACCTCTTTGGCGGTGGTGGCGCCCGGTATCGCGGAAGCGCTGTTTGCCACCGCAATCGGCCTGATTGCCGCAATTCCGGCGACTATTTTCTACAATAAGTTCACTTCGGAGGTGAACCGGCAGGCCGCGCGCCTGGAGGGCTTCGCCGACGAGTTCTCCGCCATCCTGTCCCGTCAGATCGACGAGCGGGGTTGAGTTAGATGATGGACACTGTTGCGAGCGCACAATCATGGCGATGAGCATGGCAGGGTCCGGCGGCGGTGGCAGACGCCGCCGCGGGCGCAAGCCTGTGATGGCCGAGATCAACGTCACGCCGATGGTCGACGTGATGCTGGTGCTGCTGATCATCTTCATGGTGGCGGCGCCGCTGATGACGTCGAACATCGACATCGACCTGCCGGTGGCGAGCGGCGGCAAGTCGATCTCGTCGAACCAGCCGCCGCTGACATTGTCGGTCAAGCGCACCGGCGGTGGCTGCAACTCGAATGTCGAGCTCTATCTGGGCGACGCGCCGGTCACGGCCTCCGATTTTCCGGCCAAGATCAAGGCGATCGGGGACGCCCGGTCGGATGCCGAAAAGGTGGTCTATCTGCGCGGCGACAAGGACGTCTGTTACACGGATATGATGAAACTGCTCGGGGAGGTCCGGGCCGCAGGATTCAAGGCGAATATCGTCATCATCCCGGAAGGTGGATAGTGCCAATGTACGGCAAGGCACGGGGAAGCCTGATTTGAAGGTCAAGGTCGACAAGACTCTGGCGGCATCGATTGTCCTGCACGTCCTCGTGATCGGGTGGGGCCTGATTTCGTTCTCGACCAAGGCGTATGTAATGCCGGAAGAGGAATCGGTCGCCGTCGACGTGATCTCGTCGGACCAGCTCTCGCACGTCATGGCCGGCCAGAAGGACGGCAAGAAGGAAAATCCCAAGCCGCTGGTCGAGAAGGTCGCCGAGGCCAAGCCAATGGATGATGCCGTCGGCAAGATCGACGACAAGAAGCCGCCGGTCGTGACCGATACGGCGCCAGCGCCGACGCCGAAGGTGGAGAAGCCGGAAGACAAGAAGCCGGATCCGCCGAAGAAGGTCGAGAACAAGCCGAAGGAAGAGCCGAAGCCGGTCGAAAAGAAGCCCGATCCGGTGAAGCCCGACCCGATCGCCGAAGCGATCAAGAAGGAAGAGAAGAAGCCGCCGCCGAAGCCGGTGCAGCAGGCCGCGAAGCCGCCGCCGGAGCAGAAGCCGAAGGATCGCGTGTTCGACCAGAGCAAGATCGCGGCGCTGCTCGACAAGCGTGACCCGACGCGCGCATCGGCGACCGGCGACACGCTGAACGCCAACGCCGCGCTCGGCACGGCAAAGGGCAAGGCCGCCGACAACTCCGCGACCTGGGGCGCGATGTTCAAGCAGCAGGTCGAGCGCTGCTGGAAGAAGCCCTATGGCGGCATCGAGGCGCAGCAGACAGAGGCGGTGTTCTCGATCAAGCTGAAGCGTGACGGCTCGCTCGAGGGCATGCCGGTGCCGGAAGGGACGCCGGCGACGCCCTATCTGCGCGTCTATCAGGAGAGCGCGCTGCGAGCGATCATCGAATGCCAGCCGTACAATCTGCCGGCGGCCTTCTTCGAAGAATGGAAGTATTTTGCGCCGGTGTTCACAGAGCGAAAGACCTGAGGGCGACGGCGTCGCTTGGCCAATAACAAACAAAGTCTACGGACAATGACCGACCAGAATGATTTGCGTGCAATGACGTTTCGCCTCGACCGCCGACAGATGATCTCCGGAATGGCTGCCCTTGGCGTGCTGGCCGGAAGCCGCAGCGTCTTTGCACAGAAGCGCGTCGTCATTCCGGAAGGCGACTTCGCGCCGCTGCCGATCGCGATCCCGAACTTTGCCGCCGGCACGCCCGGGGACACCGAGGTCGGTGTCGGCGTCACGCAGGTGATCACCAACAATCTGAAGCGCAGCGGCCTGTTTGCGCCGATCGATCAGGCGGCCTATCTCGAGAAGCAGATCAACATCGACGCGGCGCCGAACTTCAACAACTGGAAGAGCATCAACGCGCAGGCGTTGGTGACCGGCCGTATGACGCGCCAGGGCAACGGGCGCGTCAAGGCGGAGTTCCGGCTCTGGGACGTCAACACCGGCCAGCAGCTCGCCGGCCAGCAGTACGACACGTCGGCTGAATACTGGCGGCGCATCGCCCACATCATCTCCGACCAGATCTACGAGCGGCTGACCGGCGAGAAGGGCTATTTCGATACCCGCGTCGTGTTCGTTGACGAGAGCGGCTCGGCGGACCGCCGCGTCAAGCGCCTTGCGCTGATGGACCAGGACGGCGCCAATGTGCGCTACCTGACCCGCGGCTCGGACCTCGTGCTGACGCCGCGCTTCTCGCCGTCGACCCAGGAAATCACCTACATGGAGTTCGGGCAGGGCGACCCGCGCGTCTATCTGCTCAACATCGAGACCGGCCAGCGCGAGATCGTCGGCAATTTCCCCGGCATGTCGTTCTCGCCGCGCTTCTCGCCCGACGGCCAGCGCGTCATCATGAGCCTGCAGCAGGGCGGCAACTCCAACCTGTTCGTGATGGATCTGCGCTCGAAGTCGATGACGCGGCTGACCGACACGCCGGCGATCGACACCTCGCCGTCCTACGCGCCCGACGGCACGCGGCTCTGCTTCGAATCCGATCGCGGCGGCAAGCCGCAAATCTATGTGATGCCGGCAACCGGCGGGGGCGCACAGCGCATCTCGTTCGGCGACGGCACCTATTCGACGCCGGTGTGGTCGCCGCGCGGCGACTACATCGCCTTCACCAAGCAGGGCGGCGGGCAGTTTGCGATCGGCATCATGAAACCCGACGGCTCGGGCGAGCGCATCCTGACCTCGGGCTTCCATAACGAAGGCCCGACCTTTGCGCCGAACGGGCGCGTCGTGATGTTCTTCCGCGATCCCGGCGGCAACAGCGGCCCGTCGCTGTTCACCATCGACGTCTCCGGGCGCAATGAGCTGCGGGTGCCGACCCCGGGCTTTGCCTCCGACCCGGCCTGGTCGCCGCTGTTGTCGTGAGCCGGGTGCAGACTGCTCCTGGGGAACCCCGGCGCCGATCGGCACTTCTCACCTAGCGCACTGAATTTTATGGTGAATTCCGGCCGTCGCCCTGGCGCGGCAAGGACTTGCTAACGATGTTCGCTCAGAAAGACTTCACCTGCGATCAGTAAGAGTGCGAGCTGAAAAGGACGCGCGCTCTCACAATGCAGTTTGCAAGTCAGACGGGTGAACCGGACCGGTCGATGTCGCCGACGATTTCGGCGGCGTTGGTCGATTCCCTGTTCATGAACCCCGCGCCCATGATCTTCGGCGCCTTCGGCCCCGCCATTGCGGGCGCCGTGATTGCGGCTGTCACGAGCAATCTCCTGTGCTGGCTGTGCGTGCCGCTGTTCATCGTGGTAGGGCTGGCGCGCGCGCTGCAGATGTACCGCTACCAGCAGCGCAATTCCCGGCTCACCGTCGAAGAGTCCGTGACCTGGGAGAAGCGCTACCGGATCGGCACCATCGCCTACGGCATTTCGCTCGGCATCTGGGGCGTCACCGTGCTGCTCACGACCGATGATGCCGCCGCGCACATGCTGTGCGTGACCACGGTGGTCGCCTACACCTCGGCGGGGGTAGGGCGGACCTTCGGCCGGCCGCAGATCTTCCACCTGCATCTGTTGATGTCGATCGGTCCCCTGATCCTGGCGCTGATGTATGTCGGCGGCCCCTATCACATCGCCCTTGCGCTGCTCAGCCTGGTGTTCTTCAGCGCCATCCGGCACCTGACCTCCAGCCTGCAGCGCATTTACGTCAACGCCTGGATCGCCAAGGAGCGCGAGGCCGCGCTGGCGGGCCAGTTCGATACCGCGCTGAACAACATGCCGCACGGCCTGTGCATGTTCAGCGCCGACGGCCGCGTTGCGGTGATGAACCACCGCTTCATCGAGATGATGCAGCTGTCGGACGATTTCGTGCAGCGCGGCGCCAGCGCCACCGACATCTGCAACGCCTGCGTCCTGTCCGGCTCGATCTCGGCCGCGGCCGCGCAGCAGATTCTCTACGAGATCGAGAGCTCGCAGCGCGGCGATATCGTCACCAGCGATCCGGATCCCACCAAGAACCGCTCGCTGGACTGGACCTTCCAGCCGATGGCCGGCGGCGGCACGGTGGTGCTGGTCGAGGACATCACCGAACGCAAGGACGCCGAGGCCCGGATCAGCCACCTCGCGCGCTACGACGAGCTGACCGCGCTGCCCAACCGCGTCAATTTCCGCGACGAGATCGGCCGGCTGCTCGCCATGCAGCACGGCGACCATCGCTCCGCATTGCTGTTCGTCGACCTCGACCAGTTCAAGCAGGTCAACGATACGCTCGGTCATCCCTGCGGCGACCAACTGCTCTGCGCGGTCGCCGAGCGGCTGCGCGAGATGCTGCGGCCGGAAGATTTCGTGGCGCGGTTCGGCGGCGACGAGTTCGTCGTGTTCCAGCAGAACATCCACTCGCACGAGGACGCTGCGGCGCTGGCGCGGCGCATCGTCGACCGCCTCAGCGAGCGCTACAAGATCGACAACCACCTGGTCGAGATCGGAGCCAGCGTCGGCATCGCGATGACCGCGCCCGGCGTCGGCGCCGACACGTTGCTGAAGAACGCCGACATGGCGCTCTACCGCGCCAAGGCCGACGGCCGCGGCACCTTCTGCTTCTTCCGCGACGAGATGGCGCAAACCGTCGAGGCCCGCCGCATCCTCGAGCTTGACCTGCGCAAGGCGCTCGCCAACGAGGAATTCGAGCTGTTCTACCAGCCGCTGATCAACCTGAAGTCCGGCAAAGTCAGCACCTGCGAGGCGCTGTTGCGCTGGAATCATCCGGCGCGCGGCACGGTCTCTCCGGTCGACATCATCCCGGTCGCGGAGGACATGGGTCTGATCGTCGATCTCGGCCGCTGGATCCTGCGCAAGGCCTGCATGGAATGCATGAAGTGGCCCGAGGCGGTCAGCGTCGCGGTCAACTTCTCGCCGCAGCAGTTCCACCAGCGCGACGTGCTGAGCGAGGTTCGCTACGCGCTCGAGGTCTCCGGGCTGCCGGCGCACCGTCTCGAGATCGAGATCACCGAATCCTCGCTGCTGCACAACACCGAGCTGACCCACGACGTGCTCTCGCAACTGCGCTCGCTCGGCGTGCGGATCTCGCTGGACGATTTCGGCACCGGCTACTCGTCGCTCAGCTACCTGCACAATTTCCCGCTGCAGAAGGTCAAGATCGACCGCTCCTTCCTCGAGGGCATCGACAGCGACCGTCCGCTGACGCTGCTGCGCGGGGTGGCGCGGCTGTCGGCGGATCTCGGCATGTCGGTCGTGGTCGAGGGCATCGAGACCAATGAGCAGCTCGAACTGATCAGCGCCGATGGCGCGGTGACTGAAGCACAGGGATACCTGTTCAGCCGGCCGGTTCCCTCCGTCCGCATCCGCCAGCTGCTCAATGCCTCGCACGGTCGGCGGACCGACGAGCAACTGCACGTGGTTCCCTCGCGCTCGATCGCCTGACCCGGCGCAATACCCTCAATCGATAGTTGTGAGATCCTTCGGCTGCACCATTCGTGGTGTGCCCTTGCGGCCAGTGGTTAACTGTATTGCCTCGATTGCTTTGACGGAAATTAAGAAGCTGTTAATCTTTTGGCTCGCGCGTTGAAGTTGTTGAGTTGTTCAGGGAGTACCAAATGAGGTCCGCGGCCGAAGCCATCAAGCCCGCGACAGGAAGGCTTGCGGACCCTCTGGATCAAGTCGATTACCGCCTCGCTCAGACCCCGGAACAGAAAGACGAGATCTACCGGCTTCGCTATCGCGCCTATCTGCGCGAAGGCGCGATCCGGCCCTCCGCGGACGAGCGGGTCGTCGACCGGTTCGATGATGCGCCGAATGCCTGGGTCTTCGGTGTCTATCTGCAAGGCGAACTCTGCAGCTCGATCCGCATCACCGTGGTGACGCCGGAATGGCGTACCTCGCCGACGCTCGAGGTGTTCGGCGACGTGCTGCTGCCGAAGCTTGATCAGGGTCTGGTGTTCATCGACTCGACGCGCTTCGTCGCGGATCCCGAAAAGGCCCGGAACAATCCGGAACTGCCTTATGTCACGGTGCGCCTCGGCTCGACCGCGGGTGTGCATTTCAATGCCGATTACGGCCTTGCACCGGTTCGGCCCGAGCACATGGCGTTCTACCGGCGCGTGTTCCTGCACGAGACCTGGTCGGAGCCGCGGCTCTATCCCGGGCTGGTGAAGCCGGTCGGCTTGATGGCGTCGCATCTACCGACGGTGCGGGAACGCGTGCTGGCCCGCTATCCCTTCCTGCGCTCGAGCGCCTTCGAGCGGCGAATGCTGTTCGACCGTGAAGGCCAGTTGCAGCCCGACGGCGTCGTGCAGCCGTTCGAGCGCGCGTCGATCGTGCCGAATCCCTGAGGAAATCGGCATTCTCATCGATTCAGTGTCGATCGACTGTTGCGCGCAGGCCAAATTGTCCTGCAAAAGCGGCCGGTTCCCGCGAACCTGGCCTTCCCTTCACCATCGCGCCACATTTGCCACCCATTAACCATCGGGGGCGCTTTTCGCCATTGCCTGGCATTTGATGGGGTCCAGCAAGGTCTCGTCAAGGTTGACGGAACGTTCGCTTAACCATCGCCCTGTAGACCGATTGGGTAGTACGAAGAGCGCGAGCGTGGAGGCTCCGGGAATGAATTATCTCCAGGGTATGAAGCTGGTTGCGGTTCTGGCGGTGGCGCTGTCGATGGGTGCCTGCGCCAACAAGAACCCGTTGGACGCCAATGGCGCAATTGGGGGCGCCGCGACCCCGGGCAGCCAGCAGGATTTCGTGGTCAATGTCGGCGACCGCGTGTTCTTTGAGAGCGATCAGACCGATCTGAGCCCGCAGGCGACGGCGACCCTCGACAAGCAAGCGCAGTGGCTGCAGACCTATAACCGTTACTCCTTCACCATCGAAGGTCATGCCGACGAGCGCGGCACCCGCGAATACAACATCGCGCTCGGTGCCCGCCGTGCCCAGTCGGTCCGCGCCTATCTCGCCTCGCGCGGCATCGATCCGAGCCGCATGCGCACCATTTCCTACGGCAAGGAGCGTCCGGTCGCGGTCTGTAACGACATCTCCTGCTGGTCGCAGAATCGTCGCGCCGTCACTGTGCTGAACGCCAGCTCCTGACGCGATCCGAGATAACTGCTTTCAAGCCGGCGCCTTCGGGCGCCGGTTTTGTTTTGGCCACGTGAAAGCCCGGCCTGACGTCATCAAGATGAACGAAGCTGCGCGCAATTGGCCGCTTGCTTGTTCCAGCGTCCGTACTAAACCGGTATCCCGCGACGCTGACCCGGATTTGAAGTGCCAGTCACAATTCCGGCGTACTCCGTCTTTCAATGTCGCTCGCTTTTCACGTCGATCTCGTCGTCAGGGCAAAATGTCATCCAGGATTCATTTTCTTTCTTCCGCCGCGGCGATCGCGGCGCTGTTCGCCGTTTCCGCGCCAGTGTTTGCCCAATCCGACGATTCCGATGCCGAAATGCGGATCGAGCGGCTCGAAAACCAGCTGCGGCAGCTGACCGGCCAGAACGAGGAGCTGCAATACCGCAACCGTCAGCTCGAGGAACGCTTGCGCCAGCTCGGCGGCCAGCCGCCAGGCCCTGGTGGACAGGCCCCAGCGGCGCAGCCCGGCGTCGCGGCGGTGCCGCCGGCGCAGCAACCGCAGGCCTACCCGCAAGCGCAGCCGGGCTACGCCCAGCCCCAGCAAGGCTACGGCCAGCCGCAGCAAGGATATGGCAGGCAGCCGCAGGGCGGCTATGACCAGCAGCAACAGATCGCGGCGCCCGCGCCGGTCGTGCAGGAGCCCGCGCCGGCGGCGGCTTCCGGCCGCCGCGGTCGCGGCGATGCGTTCGATCCGAGCCAGAACCCGAACGCCCCTGGCGCCCCGCGCGTGCTCGGTGGCGGCGGCCAGATGCCGGTGCAGAGCAATGCGGCGGTCGGTGCCCCCGGCGGCCGCGGGGCGGGCGAGCCGCTCGATCTCGGCAACACAAGCCCGCAGCGTGCCCCCGGCGCGAGCGCGGCCCTGACCACATTGCCCCCGTCGGCCACGCCGAAGGACGAGTTCGACCTCGGCATCGGCTACATGCAGCGCAAGGACTATGCGCTCGCCGAAGAGACGATGAAGAACTTTGCGGTGAAATATCCGAGCGATCCGCTGGTGGCGGACTCGCAATACTGGCTCGGCGAAAGCTATTTCCAGCGCCAGCAATATCGCGACGCTGCGGAGACCTTCCTCGGCGTGACCACCAAGTTCGACAAGTCCGCGAAGGCGCCCGACGCGCTGCTGCGGCTCGGCCAGTCGCTGGCGGCGCTGAAGGAAAAGGAAGCCGCCTGCGCCGCGTTCGGCGAGATCTCGCGGAAGTACCCGCGCGCGTCCGGCGGGGTCAAGACCGCGGTTGACCGCGAGCAGAAGCGCGTGAAGTGCTAAACCAGATGCGGGAAGGCCGCTTTCGGCCTCTCCGCCAGCAGCTGGTTTTGCGATGCCCGACGATCAATCCGCTATCCCGGCAAGGGACGCCAAGCGCCTGTTCGCGGGCCTCGCGGGCGCGCCGGCGATCCTGCTTGCGGTGTCCGGCGGTCCCGATTCAGTCGCGCTGATGTGGCTGGCCGCGCGCTGGCGCCGTGCGCTAGCGCAGGGACCGCGGCTGGTGGCGGTCACCGTCGATCACGGCCTGCGTCCTGAAGCGGCTCGCGAGGCGCGCGACGTCAAGCAGCTGGCGCGAAGTCTCGAGTTGCCGCATCACACGTTGCGTTGGACTGGACCAAAGCCTGGAACCGGCGTGCCGGCGGCCGCGCGCGCGGCCCGCTATCGCCTGCTCGCGCAGGCCGCACGCAAGCATGGCGCCACGCATATCTTGACCGCGCACACCCGTGACGATCAGGCCGAGACGCTGTTGATGCGGATGCTGCGCGGCAGCGGCGTTGCGGGCCTCTCGGCTATGGCGCGCGAGACCGAGCGCGACGGCGTCTTGCTGACACGGCCGCTGCTCGACATCTCCAAGGCGCAGCTGATCGCGACGCTGAAGAAGGCGCGCATCGGCTTTGCCGACGATCCGACCAACCGCGATCGATCCTACACGCGTCCACGGTTGCGCGCGCTGATGCCGATGCTCGCGGAGGAGGGCGGCGACGCGCGGAACCTGGCGCGGCTCGCCGCAAGGATCGCGCGCGCCAACGCCACCCTGGAACTGCTGGTCGACGGCGCCGAACACTATCTTGCGTTGAAAAGCGAGGATAACCCTCGTACCGGCTTCGACGCTGCGCTGTTCGCGGTGATGCCCGAGGAAATCCGCGTCCGTCTGCTCAAGCGCGCGATCGACCGCGTCGGGCATGAGGGGCCGGCCGAACTCGGCAAGGTCGAAACCCTGCTCGCCGCGGTCGATCAGGCCATCGATGGCGCCTTGGGAAAACGCGAATCCAAGCTGAAACAGACGCTTGCCGGAGCGGTCATCAGCGTCGCCGCCGGCCGTATCAGGATCGGGCCGGCGCCACCCCGCCGGGCGCGCTCCCGCTGAGCCGGGTTCGATTGTTTCAATCGCTGTCATAATCCGGCAAGGAGGCTTAACCACCCCGGAAAAACACCGGATTCAGCGCCATTTTTTGACCGGGAATCGCGCTAGGATGCGGTAAATAGTCGTGCGTGGTTCCCTTGGCATCGACCCCAGCGGCACCTAGATTGTAAGGCATCGACGGGATGGATTCCCTGGGGATTCCCACAGAGCCTGCCCAAGGATTAGAGAGAGGCCGCGATCCGCGCGACCACGAAGGAAGACCATGAACGCCAATCTGCGGAATTTCGCCCTCTGGGTCATCATTGTCCTGCTGTTGCTGGCGTTGTTCACGCTTTTCCAGAATCCTGGCCAGCGTTCGTCGTCCTCGGACATCTCGTTCTCGCAGCTTCTCACTGAGGTCGATCAGGGCCATGTCCGTGACGTCGTGATCCAGGGGCCTGAGATTCACGGCACGTTCAACAATGGCACGAGCTTCCAGACCTACGCGCCGAGCGATCCGTCGCTGGTGAAGCGTCTCTACGACGCCAAGGTGCAGATCACCGCGAAGGCGCCCGGCGACAACGTGCCGTGGTTCGTTTCGCTGCTCGTCTCCTGGTTGCCGTTCATCGCGCTGATCGGCGTGTGGATATTCCTGTCGCGGCAGATGCAGGGCGGCGCCGGCAAGGCGATGGGCTTTGGCAAGTCGCGCGCCAAGATGCTGACCGAGGCGCACGGCCGCGTTACCTTCGAGGACGTCGCGGGTGTCGACGAGGCCAAGCAGGATCTGCAGGAGATCGTCGAATTCCTCCGCGACCCCGGCAAGTTCCAGCGGCTCGGCGGCCGGATTCCGCGCGGCGTGCTGCTGGTCGGCCCTCCCGGCACCGGCAAGACGCTGATCGCGCGCGCGGTGGCGGGCGAAGCCAATGTGCCGTTCTTCACCATCTCCGGTTCTGACTTCGTCGAAATGTTCGTCGGCGTCGGCGCGAGCCGTGTCCGCGACATGTTCGAGCAGGCCAAGAAGAACGCGCCCTGCATCATCTTCATCGACGAAATCGACGCGGTCGGCCGTCATCGCGGCGCCGGTCTCGGCGGCGGCAATGACGAGCGCGAGCAGACGCTGAACCAGTTGCTGGTCGAGATGGACGGCTTCGAGGCCAATGAGGGCGTGATCCTGATCGCGGCGACCAACCGTCCCGACGTGCTCGATCCCGCGCTGCTGCGTCCCGGCCGCTTCGACCGCCAGGTCGTGGTGCCGAACCCGGACGTCGTCGGCCGCGAGCAGATCCTCAAGGTTCACGTCCGCAAGGTGCCGCTGGCGCCGGATATCAACCTCAAGACCATCGCGCGCGGCACCCCGGGCTTCTCGGGCGCCGACCTGATGAACCTCGTCAACGAGGCTGCGCTGACCGCCGCCCGCCGCAACAAGCGGATGGTGACGCAGGCCGAGTTCGAAGAGGCCAAGGACAAGGTGATGATGGGCGCCGAGCGCAAGTCGCTCGTGATGACCGAGGAAGAGAAGTTGCTGACGGCCTATCACGAGGGCGGCCATGCCATCGTCGGCCTCAACGTCGTCGCGACCGATCCGATACACAAGGCGACCATCATTCCGCGCGGCCGTGCGCTGGGCATGGTGATGCAGCTGCCCGAGCGCGACAAGCTCTCGATGTCGCTCGAGCAGATGACCTCGCGCCTCGCTATCATGATGGGTGGCCGCGTCGCCGAAGAGCTGATCTTCGGCCGCGAGAAGGTGACCTCGGGCGCCGCCTCCGACATCGAGCAGGCGACCCGCCTTGCACGCATGATGGTGACGCGCTGGGGCCTCTCGGAAGAGCTCGGCACCGTCTCCTATGGCGAGAACCAGGACGAGGTGTTCCTCGGCATGTCGGTCTCGCGCACGCAGAACGCGTCCGAGGCGACCGTGCAGAAGATCGACTCCGAGATCAGGCGTCTGGTCGAGGAAGGCTACAACGAGGCGACCAAGATCCTCACCGAGAAGCGCGAGGATCTCGAGGCGCTCGCCAAGGGCCTGCTCGAGTTCGAGACGCTGACCGGCGACGAGATCATCGACCTCTTGAAGGGCAAGAAGCCCAACCGCGAGTCGGTGCTGGAGCCGTCGACGCCGCGCGCATCCGCCGTGCCGCCGGCCGGCAAGCCGCGCCCGCGTCCCGATCCGGACACCGGCATGGAGCCGCAGCCGCAGGCGTAAGCCTCGCCCGCGATGGCCGGCACGTGCGGCAAACCAGTTGTGCAAAAGCTCGGCCTCAAGCCGGGCTTTTGTATTTTTGTCGACGGGTTGTCCGTTCCCTACGGTGACGTTGTCGGCGAACTGCCCGCCGATGTGCTGGTGGCGAAGACCGCACGCGCACCGCTCGATGCCGTGCACCTGTTCGCCGCCAAGGCCCAAGGGCTTGCGGCCAAGCTGCGGCGTTACCGTCAGGCGATCGCCCTTGACGGAATGATCTGGGTGTCGTGGCCGAAGAAGAGCTCGGGTGTCGCGACCGATCTTACGGAGAGACAGGTCCGCGAAACCGGGCTCGCGAACGGCCTGGTCGACGTCAAGGTCTGTGCGGTCGATGACGTCTGGTCGGGACTGAAATTCGTGATCCCCGTCAAGGACCGCGGCAAGCGCTGAGATCGCGCCTTGCGAATATCCTTGGCCCCCGTTGCGGCGCCGTGGCATCCTCGCGCCAAGCCGTCAAACGGCACGGCCGCGTTGTCTGAAGGCGCGGCAAGAAAAGGGGAGGGGAGGCCGATGCGCAAGGCATTCGGCGCGCTTGGCGCCATTTCGTTCCTGCTGCTGCCCACGTCTTCCGTCGCCGCCGAGATGCGCGGCGTCACCTCAACCGAAATCAGGATCGGCCAGACCATGCCCTATAGCGGGCCGGTGTCGGCGTTCGGCGCACTCGGCAAGGGCGAGGCCGGCTATTTCAGGATGCTGAACGAGCGCGGCGGCATCAACGGCCGCAAGATCAACTTCATCTCGCTGGACGATTCCTACGCGCCGCCGAAGACGGTGGAGCAGACGCGCCGCCTCGTCGAGGGCGACGAGGTCGCGCTGATCTTCTCCTCGATCGGCACCGCGCACAACACCGCGATCGCAAAGTACCTGCAGGGCAAGAACATCCCGCAGCTGTTCCTGGCCTCCGGCGCCTCGAAATTCGGCGACGTCGCGCAATTCCCGCAGGCGACGATGGGCGTGCAGGCGCCGTTCCGCTACGAGGCACGGCTGTATGCGCGCTACGCGCTGGCAAAGAATCCGAATGCAAGGTTCGCCGTCATCTCGCAGAACGACGACTACGGCCGCGATTATCTCGCCGGCATCAAGGACGTCCTCGGCGAGAAGTATGATGCCGTCGTCACCGTTGCGACCTATGAGATCACGGATCCGACGATCGACTCCCAGATCGTCAAGCTGAAGGCCACCAATGCCGACGTCTTCGTGATCGCGGCGACGCCGAAATTCGCGGCGCAGTCGATCCGCAAGGCCTTTGAGATCGGCTGGCGGCCGATGACTTTCCTGTCCAACACAGCGGTGTGGATCTCGACCGTGATGCAGCCTGCCGGCCTCGAGGCCGGCACCGGCATCATCTCTACGGCCTATGTGAAGGACCCGGACGATCCGGCCTGGAGCGACGATCCCGGCATGAAGGGCTGGCGCGAGTTCATGACCAGATACGTGCCGGAAGGCGACCAGCACGACACCAACTACGTCAACGCCTACAACAGCGCGATGGCGCTGGAGGCGGTGCTGAAGGCCTGCGGCGACGATCTCTCGACCGAGAACATCCTGCGTCAGGCATTCGCGATCAAGGGCCTGGAATTGCCGATGCTGCTGCCGGGCATCAAGGTCAACACCTCACCGGCCGACCACGTGCCGGTCGATCAGATGCAGCTGATGCGTTTCAACGGCAAGACCTGGGATCGCTTCGGCGAGCTCCAGACGGGGAATTGAGGACGGGTATTATCGCCATTCTAAGCCCGTCATCCTGAGGAGCCGCGAAGCGGCGTCTCGAAGGATGAATCGGCCACAATGCGGCCGTGCATCCTTCGAGGCTCGCTCCGCTCGCACCTCAGGATGACGGGACAAGCAGCGCGCGACGCTTGAGGAAGCAATAGCGTACGCTACTTCGCCCCCTCGGCCGCCGCCGCCGCGCCGGCCTTGGCATTGTCCGACCGCACATGGATGACGGCAATGTCGTCCTTGTACAGCCGCTTCCAGCCCTTCAGATGATCCAGCGCGTTGCCGGCGGGAGAGTCCGAGCTCAGCAGCGTGGCATCGATCCGGTACTTGTCGAGCAGGCCCAGCAGCTGGCCGACGTCGCGGGCATCGAGCGCATCGTAATAGTCGAGCACGAATTGCTCGCCATAGAGCTCGGCGCGGCCGTCTATGAACACTTTCATGTCTCGGCTCACCATGTAGCCGCCAAACGGCGCGGTGCTGAACACGCGCTGCGCCTTGTGCTGCTGCAGCACATCGACCGCGGCAACGGGCGAGAACATCGGCAGGAACTTGAACTGATGCTGCGCGACGAACATCGCCGTCGTCACCCAGGCGCCGATCACCATCGCGATCACAGCCAGGATCGTGACGAGCGGGAATGAGCGCGTTTCTCCGAAGCGGGCGGCGGTGGCGCCTGTCGTTCCCCATTGCTCGGCGATCGGCTTGGCGAGCACCAGCGGAGCGATGAACGCGAACACCTCGATGTTGCGGACATGGCTCAGCGCCATCCAGATCAGCCCGAGCAGCAGCAGGATCCGCGGCACCGACAGCGTCAGCCTGCGATAGCAGATCAGGCCGATCAGACCGAGCAGCGTGGCTTCGAAGAAGCTGGGCTTGCTGAAATCCGCCGGCTTCCATTCCCCGATCAGCGTCAGCAATTTGCCGAGGCTGAGGATCTTGGTCGCGCCGAGCAGGCTATTCCAGCCATAGGGCGTCAGGCAACTCGCGGCCAGCGCGGCGAGCCCGAACAGGCCCCATCGCACGACAAGCTGACGGCGGCGGCCGGGCTCCGCGTTCCACACCGCCTCCAGTCCGATCGGTCCGATCAGCGCCAGGCCGAGAACGAAGCCGCCATGCAGATTGGCCCACAGCGTCATCAGCGGCAGCAGCCACCATGACGGTGAGGTGCGGCGATCCGCGGCCACGAGCAGGCCGCCGATGAACGCCAGCAGCACCGGCAGCCCCAGTACATGCGGCCGCGCCAGAAAGTGGATCGTCGACAACAGCAGCGCCAGCGCCGCGATCAGGAGCGCGCGCGCCGGATCGAAATACGGGCTCAACAGATGCAGGAAGATCGCGACCGTCGCGCCGATCGCCATCGACGACAGGATCACCGGTCCGGCCCAATCGCCGCCGTACACGAGCGCGTACACCACCTGCGCCAGCCACGAGCTCGAGATCCAGGGCTCGCCGAAACGGGTGAACGAGAACACGTCCGATGTCGGCATCGCGCCGTGTTCGAGAATCCACTGTCCGACCCTGATCTGCCACATCGTGTCGGAATCACGCAGCAGGATTTCGCCGGCCGAGAGATAAAACAGATAGGCGCCCACGGCGGCGCACAGCGGCACCAGTCCTCGTGCCGCGCTACGGCTGCTCACGCTGCTGGTGATGGAGAGTGACATGCGCTTTCTTGCTTGTTTCGGCCGGGGCATCCAGAGCCAACGCCACGCGTGACGCCAGCGCGCACTCGACCACGGCTTCCGATAAATTCGGGTAAATGCCGCAGCGATATCGCGCGCATGCGCAAGATCAGATGTCTCGATTTCGAGCGATCGCCTTAGCCAGCGATTTACCATCGCGGCCCTGATCCGGTTCGGGAGGGGCCGGAGCGCCGCCGGCTCAATCAGAGGTGGTACCAGAGGTTGCAAAAAATCCTTACAATTCCAGCTTGTCATTCAGTCTGAATAGTTGTTCACTTCTTCAGACGATTGCGGGATCAATCGTTCAAAACGTTGAAGACTCGTGTGTTCTGCCGGTGGGCGCCGGCCGGGGCGCACGGCGGGGGGACGGAACGCCATGGTTTACCGGCGAACTCATCAGGTCGTGAAACGGCTGGCCGCACGGCGCAGCGCCATCCTGTCGGCTGCGCGGGACGCGGCGGCGGCGGGCGGCATGGCGGCGGTCCAGATCGCACCCGTCGCGGTGCGGGCCAATGTCGCGGCCGGAACGGTCTACCGCTATTTCCCGTCGAAGGCCGAGCTGATCTCGGAACTGATCACGGAAGTCTCGCGCGACGAGCTCACCGCGATCCGGCGCGCCGCCGATGCCGCGCCAGGGCCGTCATCGGCGCTCGCCGCTGCGGTGACGACGATCGCCGTCCACGTGCTCTCGCAACGCAAGCTTGCCTGGGGCATTTTGGCCGAGCCGGTCGACGTCGACGTCACCGCCTCGCGCCTCGCCAGCCGCCGCGATATTTCCGGCGAGCTTGCCATGCGCATCGATGCCGCGGTGCGCGCTGGCCACCTGCCGGCGCAGGACACGGCGCTGGCCGCCACCGCCTTGCTCGGCGCGCTGCACGAGGCGCTGGTCGGCCCGCTGGCGCCGTCCAATCTCGACGATCCGATCAAGCTGCGTGACGCGGTGCAGACCGTGACGCTGCTTGCGCTGCGCGCGGTCGGCGTGATGGACGCACGCGCGCGTGGCCTGGTGGTGCAGGCAACGACCCCGGCGAAGGCGCTGGTCGGCGCCTGAGGCCAACACGCGCGAAGAACACTTCTGTCGCAATGGCGTTGTAGTTTTGCGGGCTGGGTTCAACCAACCTCACGGAGCAACGCATGACGACGACCCATGGCTCGGCCAAATGGCAGGGCGGCATCAAGGACGGCAAGGGCGCGATCTCGACCAAGAGCGGCGCGCTTTCGGATTACCCCTACGGCTTCGCCAGCCGCTTCGAGGGCAAACCGGGTTCGAACCCGGAGGAGCTGATCGGCGCGGCGCATGCCGCCTGCTTCACGATGGCGCTGTCGCTGATTCTGGGCGAAGCCAAGCTTACGGCGGAGCATATGGAGACCAAGGCCGATGTGACCCTGGAGAAGGTCGCCGACGGCTTCGCCATCACCGCGGTGCATTTGACGCTGTCGGCGAAGATCCCGGGCGCCGACAACGCGACGTTCCAGGAACTGGCCGGCAAGGCGAAGGCCGGGTGTCCGGTGTCGAAGCTGCTCAACACCAAGATCACGCTCGACGCGTCGTTGCAGGGTTGATCGCCGCGCGGCGGGCTAGCGCGTTTTCGAGCGAAGTGGGCACCGGTTCGCGTGAAGAAAACGCGTCAAACAAGAATCTAGAGCTGCGCGTCGCCCCTCGGGCCGACCGAGGCGATGCGCAGCATGTTGGTGGTGCCGGGCGCGCGCAGCGGCACGCCGGCGACGATGATGACGCGCTGGCCGGCCTTGGCAAAACCGTCGCGGAACGCAATCGAGCCGGCGCGGTCGACCATGTCGTCGAGATCGTGCGCGTCCTCGGCGACCACGCAATGCACCCCCCACACCACCGACAGCTTGCGGCCGGTGACGAGGTTCGGCGTGATCGCGACCACCGGCACCTTGGGCCGCTCGCGCGCCACCCGGATCGCGGTCGAGCCTGATGACGTCCAGCAGATGATCGCCGACAGGTCGAGCGTCTCGGCGATCTGCCGCGCAGCGTCGGCAATGGCGTCACCCACCGTCGCTTCGGGATCGACTCGCTGCGCGTTGATCACGTTGCGATAGGTCGGGTCGCGCTCCACTTCCTCGCCGATGCGGTTCATGGTCGAGACCGCCTCCACCGGGAATTTGCCGGCGGCGGATTCCGCCGACAGCATGATGGCGTCGGCGCCTTCGTAGACGGCGGTGGCGACGTCGGAGACTTCGGCGCGCGTCGGCACCGGCGCCTGGATCATCGATTCCAGCATCTGGGTTGCGACCACCACCGGCCTGCCGGCGCGGCGCGCCATCCGGATCATCTGCTTCTGCAGGCTCGGCACCCGTTCCAGCGGCAGTTCGACGCCGAGATCGCCGCGCGCCACCATCAGCGCGTCCGACGCTTCGATGATGTCGGCAAGGCGGTCGATCGCCTGCGGCTTCTCGATCTTGGCCATCACGGCGGCGCGGCCGCGGATCATCTTCTTGGCCTCGATCACGTCCTCGGCACGCTGCACGAAGGACAGCGCGACCCAGTCGATCCCCTCCGGCAGCGCGGCTTCCAGGTCGGCGCGGTCCTTTGCGGTCATCGCCGACACCGGCAGATCGGTATCGGGCAGGCTGACACCCTTGCGGTCCGACATCTTGCCGCCGATCACGACGCGCGTGACCGCGCGCTCGGGCGAGGTTTCCTCGGCGATCAGCCGCACCTTGCCGTCGTCGAGCAACAGAGCATGGCCCGGGCGGAGCGCGGCGAGGATCTCCGGATGCGGAAGCTGGACGCGGCTGTTGTCGCCCGGCGTCTTGTCGGAATCCAGAATGAAGCTCTGGCCGTTCTTGAGCTGGGTCGAGCCCTCCGCGAACGAGCCGAGCCGCAGCTTCGGCCCTTGCAGGTCGACCAGGATGCCGATCGGCCGGCCGTAGCTCGATTCGACATTGCGGATGGTCTTGACCAGCTCCCGCATCTTGTCATGCGGGGTATGGCTCATGTTGATGCGGAAGACGTCGGCGCCCGCCTCGAACAGCTTGCGGATCATCGCGCTGTCTGAGGAGGCCGGGCCGAGTGTTGCGAGGATCTTGATGCGACGCAGTCGTCTCATTGTTTGTTTCCGGGTGGTGCGGCTGGCGGCAGACCAGACGCGCCCGGAGGCGCTGCGCCCGGCGGCGGGTTGGGCAGGCCCGGCATCGCCCCGGGACTTCCTGGACCCACGCCGCCCGGCATTCCCGGTACTTTCTGCGGCTGTTGTTCGTTGGCTTCGGTCAGCTGGACTGTCCATGCACGCTGCTCGCCGGTGTCGACCTCGAAGAAGCCGGTGCGGTCAAACCCGCGCGCCAGGCAATTTTCGGTGCCCTTGATGGTGAATTCCTTGTCGCGCGAGCACATGAAGGCCTGGCCGGACCATTCGCCGCCGCGATCATAGTCGAGAGCGTAGATGTAGTAGTAGCGCGCCACAAGGTTGCCGCGCAGCAAGGTCTCGCAGGTGCGCGACGACACGTTCCACCAGCCCTCGGTGGTCCAGCCCTCGGCGTCCTTGTAGCCGAGCGCGATGCCGACGCGGCTCGAGGTGTTGTTGCAGAGCCGGAAATCGGCGGCCGCCGGACTCGTCCACAGGCAGGCCGCGACAAGCGCCAGCACCGGCAGCAGGCCGACCAGGATCAGGCGGATATTGCGGGGAGCTGAGGCGAGGGAATCTGTTGGGCTCATGCAGCGAAGCTATATCAAATCATGGACGATTTCGCGTGCCCGGCCGGCACTGTCAACGGGCGGGCGCCCGTCTGCGACGCTGCCGGACCGTGGCCGGAGTGGCCGGACAGGTCCGTTCTGCGCGCCGATATGGCAAAATCTGTGACAATTCCCACCTGATATCAATATGGTGAGCGCGACACACGGGATCACGATCATGAGCATTGACGACAAAACCAGAACGGAACTCGAGGCCGCGGTCTTCCGGCGTCTCGTCAGCCACCTACGCAACCGCACCGATGTGCAAAACATCGACCTGATGAACCTCGCCGGCTTCTGCCGCAACTGCCTGTCCAACTGGATGAAGGAAGAGGCCGACGCCAAGGGCCTTGCGGTGAGCAAGGACGAGAGCCGTGAGGCGGTCTACGGCATGCCGTATGAGGAATGGAAGGCGAAGCATCAGGGCAGCGCGACGCCGGAGCAGCTCGCGGCGATGAAGAAGGCCCAAAGCGGGCATTGAACCTCAGCCTGTGTGACGTCAGTTCCGCGGCCGTCCGCATCTCCTGTGGGCGCGCTGTGGATGAGCGCGATGTTTCCTTGACGGAACGCGCGCCAAAATCGAGGGTCGCCCGCAGCAAGCGGTGCGCGAGGCGCGTATTCGCGTAACATTTTGATACCTGTTCAGGAGTGCGCGATGGCCACCACGTCTGCCGCCGTCAAGGAAGAGCCCGCAACGCGATTTGCCAAGGACCAGCTCAAGTCCATCATCGAGCGCATCGAGCGGCTGGAAGAAGAGAAGAAGACGATCTCGGACGACATTCGCGACGTCTATGCCGAAAGCAAGGGCAACGGATTCGACGTCAAGGCGCTGCGCGCCATCATCCGTCTGCGCAAGCAGGATCCGAACGAGCGCCAGGAGCAGGAGACCATCCTGGAAACCTACATGCAGGCTTTGGGGATGCTCTGAGGCGGCCCAGCGGCCGCTCCTGCCGGGCGTTCGCCAAGGCGCCCCCAAGGCGTCCTCCAAGGCACGCCCCCAAAGGCTCAGGTCAAAGCTGCTGGCGGGCCTCCTGTCGAGGCTTGGGTGAAATCCCGGGATTTGCTACACTGCCGGCGAGGTAACCGGGCAGATCGTTCAGATGGACGTGCCAGGACCAGAGCGTCGGCTCGCTGCGGTCCTCGCCGCCGACATGGTCGGCTATAGCCGCCTGATGGAGGCTGACGAGACGGGCACCCTTGCGCGCCTCAAAACCCATCGCATCGAGCTGATCGATCCGGCCATCGCCAAGAATCGCGGCCGCATCATCAAGACCACCGGCGACGGCCTGCTGGTCGAATTCCACAGCGTCGTCGATGCGGTGCTGTGCGCGGCCGAGGTCCAGAACCGGATGGCGAAGCGCAACGCCGACGTCACGCCGGCGCGCTGGATGCAGTTTCGCATCGGCATCAATCTTGGCGATGTGATCGTTGACGGCGCCGATATCTTCGGCGACGGCGTCAACGTCGCGTCCCGCCTGGAGACGCTGGCCGAGCCCGGCGGCATCTGCATTTCCGGCGCGGTCCGCGATCAGGTCGGCGATCGCCTGGAAGATCTGAGCTTCGAGGATCTCGGCGACCAGACCGTCAAGAACATCGCGCGCCCGATCCGGGTTTTCCGCGTCCATCTCGAAGCCCGTGCCAGGCCCGTTCCGGAGCACCCGAGTGCGGTGGCCGCCCCTGTCGTCGCCAAGAAGCCCTCCATCGCCGTGCTGCCGCTCGTCAACATGAGCGGCGATCCCGAGCAGGAATTTTTCGCCGACGGGCTTACCGAGGACATCATCACCGAGCTGTCGCGCTTCCACGATCTGCTGGTGATCTCGCGCAACTCGACCTTCGTGTACAAGGGCAAGGCCGTGAAGGTGCAGGATGTCGGGAAGGAATTCGCCGTCGACTACGTGCTGGAGGGTAGCGTGCGGAAGGCGGGCGGCCGGATCCGCGTCACGGTGCAGCTGATCGACGCCGTGGCCGACCGGCACGTCTGGGCCGAACGCTACGACCGCGAGCTTGCCGACATCTTCGCCATCCAGGACGAGATGACGCGCGCGATCGTAGCGACCCTGCCTGGGCGCCTCGAGGCTGCCGCGCATGACCGCGTCAAGCGCAAGCCGACCGACAATATGGCGGCCTATGAGTGCGTGCTCGCCGCCAAGGTGCTGCATCATCGCTCGGCACGGGACGACAACGCGGAGGCGCAGCGCCTGCTCGAGCGGGCCATCGTGCTCGACCCGAACTATGCCCATGCCCACGCCTGGCGGGCCTGCGTGCTCGGCCAGACCTGGGTCTACAACTGGTGCACCGACCGCGACGCGACCATGGCGCAGGTCGCTGCCGAGCTCGAGATCGCGCTCAAGCTCGACGACAATGACAGCGACGTGCACCGGATCCTCGCCGCGCTGAACCTCAACCGCGACGACCACGACAAGGCGGCCTTCCACCAGGAGCGCGCGCTCGCGCTGAACCCGAATTACGACCTCGTCGTCGTGCAACAGGGCGAGCTCCTGACGTGGCTCGGGCGGCCCGAGGAAGGCATCGACTGGATCAAGCGGGCGATGCGCCTCAATCCGTTCCATCCGGAGCGCTTCTGGAGCCATCTCGGCCGGGCCTGCTATTGCGCCGAGAAATACGCTGACGCCGCCGAGGCGTTCTCGCGGATCACGCGCCCCGACCATACCCATCACGCCTTCCTCGCGGCGACCTTCGCGCAGATGGGCAACACGGTGGCGGCCTCCGCCCACGCCGCCGAGGTGCTGAAGCGCGAGCCGACCTTCTCGGTTGCCGCGCACCTGACAACCCAGCGCTACAAGTGCGAGCCCGATCGGGCGCGCTACGAGGCCGGCCTGCTCAAGGCAGGGCTGCCGGCCTGAACCGGCGCAAAGCTATCTTGTCGGTAGAAGCGCGGCTCAGCGCAGCGAGGCGGTGCGGAGCACGAAGGACTGGGTCGTCAGCAGGGCGGTCGCCGAGCCCGAGAAGCGGTCGCAGGTCATGCCCATCATCGGATCTTCCGAGAAGGTCATGACGACGGCGGCCTGCGGCTTCACGAAATGAGCCCGCATCATCGTCATGTCGGTGTCGCCAAGCACCGTGGTCAGCATGGCATTGCTGGCGCTCGGCGCCAGCATCACCACGCGCATCCAGATATCGTTACCCTTGGCAGCCGAGATCCGCGCGGAGGTCGTGATCACGCCCTGGCTCGGTGCGCCCTTGGCAACGACGGTGTTGATTTCGATGCTAGGAGCCGCGGCATTGCGCGTCGGGCGTACGTTGCGCGGGATCGGCGCGGTCGCTGCGACGATGTTGGCGCGATCGACCGGTGACGCCGCCGCCGGCGCATAGGCCAGCGCCTTGTTGAAGTTTTCGGTTGTCGTGCTGGCAGTGGTCTGCGGATCGGTACCGCCGACCGCCTCGCGGGCCTTCAGCGCGGCAATCTGCGCCGCCGACGCCTGCTTCGGCGCCTCACCCTCGTCGCCCCAGAAGCCGCGGGCGTTGATGATGTCGGCAGGCGATTGCGGCGCGGTGTTCTCGGCCACCTGCACCATTTGCACCGCGGGCTTCGCCTTCGGCATCGGGACGAGCTGGGCGTCGGCGGCGGCGAGCTGGATGGCGGCGGCGAACTGCGGCTTGGCGCGCGGCAGCGGAACCGGATCGGCGGCTTTGGCGGGCGCGGCGGCGGCCACCACGGTGTTGGCGGCGGGCTTGTCGTTCACGCTGGCCGCGCCTTCGTCTTCATCGTCACTCGGCTTGCCGCCACCGAACAGCTTCGCGAACAGGCTCGGCTTGCCGATGGTCGCGGCATCGTCACCATTGCCGCGGCGCTCGATGTCGGCCTTGGCGAGCTCATAGCCCTTGAGCGGCGTGCCGTCGGTCGGGACATGGACGGTGCGGCCGTCGGGGAACACCCTGACCAGCTGCTCGCGGGTCATGCGCGGCCAGTGGCGAATGCTGCCGGTGTCGAGATGGACGAACGGCGAGCCCGAGGTCGGATAGAAGCCGACGCCGCCGCGCTGCAGGCGGAGGCCCGCGTAGCGGATCTGCTCCAGCGGCACGCCCGGGATGAAGAAGTCCATCGCATGCCCCAGCATGTGCTGGCTGTGGCGCGCAACGCCCGAGGAGCGGCGGCGGAGCATGGCGTTGGTGGCAGGGGCGCGATAGGCGGAGATGATCTGGATCGGCTGCTTGCCGCCGACGTCGTTATAGACGTCCCACAGGATGTCGAAGAGGTGACGGTCCATCACCGTTTCATCCTGGGAGCGCCAGTCGCGCAGGAAGTGGTTGAGTTGCTTCAGCGCGCCTTCGTCGTAGCGGCCCTCGCGCTTGAAGGTGACGGTGAGGTCTTCGCCGGAATGGGTGTGGTGGAAGGAGAGGGTGCGGGTCTGGTTCAGCGCGGTGGCATCGTGCACCGATCCCGCGCCCGCCAACAGCAATAGCGCAGTCAGGCCGACTTGGTATCCGGCCTTAGGCAACGACAGCGGATTGCAGCGGCGTGCGAAGACAGCCAGCACTATGAGCCCACCCAGTCGACGAGCGTTCGGTCGGCATCTTTCGCAGACCCCCTGCGGAAGACGGTGAACGCTTTCTTAAAGCGGGAGGGTTAACCGAGGTTTACCGACCCGCCCCCAAGTTAGGCTTAACTAACTGGGCGACTGTGGCAAAAGATAGCCCTGCTCCCCAGCCGAGACCCGAAATGGTTAACGTAAACGATCTCGCCTTTTGAGCGAGATCGTTGATTTTGCTTCAAAATTTATCCCAATCGGGCGGAAATGCAGATTAGCGGGTGATCACCCGGCGCTGCTGCTGGGCCTGCCCACGACGGATCGGCTGCGGCTCCGGCTGTCCGAATCCCCCGAACAGGCGCTCGAAGAAGTTTGGTCCGGAGGAGCCAAAGCCGTTGTCGCCGGCGACATTGACGCCGGCGGGCAGGCTGCTGCTCGGCGGACGCGAGTAGCTCGGCTGGGCGTGCGCCACCACCGTCTCGAGATCCTTGCCGCGGCTGTTCCTGAGCAGCGACAGCATGGCGGCGTCGCGGCCGTAAACGTCCCTGCGGAATTGCAGCTTGCCAGCATCGTCCACAAACGCGGTCTGGTAGGTGATGTTCACCGGGATCGGCGTCGGGAATTTCAGGTCGACCTCGCTCGAGCCGTACATGCTGCGGATCCGCTCCGGCGTGTAGTGCTGGTTCGGCTCGGTGATGTTGAGCAGGACGGCGGCGTACTGATCGGGATTCTGCACGCGCATGCAGCCGTGGCTGAAAGCACGCTCGTCCTTCGCGAACAGGTACTTGTCCGGCGTGTCGTGCTGATAGACCAGGAACTTGTTCGGGAAGTTGAAGCGGATGCGGCCGAGTGCGTTGGCTTCACCCGGCGGCTGCGAGATGTGGATCGAGCCGTCGCGGTTGCGCTCGAGCCTGAGGCCCATGCGCTGCAGCACCGTCGGATCCTGCTGCAGGGCCGGCAGATACTCGTTGTAGATGATCGACGGCGGCACGTTCCAGGTCGGATTGACCGTGATGTACTTCATCGTCTCGGTCAAAAGCGGCGTGGCATGCTGGCCGGGCTTGCCGGTGACGACTCGGGTGGTCCAGACCGGCGCGCCGTTCTGCATCACCCTCAGCGTGTAGTCCGGGATGTTGAGGATCACATAGGCGTTGCCGACACTGGCGGCGCCGAGCTGGCGCGGCAGCCAGCGCCAGCGCTCCATGTTGACGATCACGGTGTCGATCTGCCGATCGCGCTTCGGATTGTTCAGCGCCTTGACCGTGCGCTCGTCGAGAACGCCCGTCGGCTTGAGGTCGACGCTGCTCTGGAATTTCTCCACGGCCCGCGCGACCGTCGCGTCATACTTGGTGCTGTCGGCATCCTCGGTGATGCCGAGCTTGTTGCGCAGGTCCGGCACGCGCGGATCGTCCATCTCGACCGCGGCCTGCTTCTTGCGCGCCGGCAAATATTTCAGCGCCGGGCCGTCAGCGATCGTGATGACCGGACCGTCGCCCTGGCCACGCAGCTCGGCGAGCTTCTTCTTCAGCTCCTTGTAGAGCTTCTGCTGCGGGTTATAGCCGTCGAGCGCGGCGGAGGCGTCCTTGGCGGAGGTCACATTGGCGAACACTTCCGCCGGATCGATCGGGTGCTCCGGATAGAGAATGTCCCCCGACACCTGCGACCAGTGCATGCGGCCGCTCTGGGCTTGGCGGGCATAGTCCAGCATGCCGGCCGCGAGCTTCAGCTCGGCGTCGGCCAGCGCGTCCGGCGAGGTCGCCGCGGCGAAATCCGGCGCCGGATAGTCTGATGCATCGAGGCCGTCGGCGGCCGCGTCCTTCAGGCGGGCAATGACGCCCTTGCCGGCGTCGGTGAGCTTGCCGGCCTTGGTGAAGACCGGTGCGTAGTCGCGCGCCGAGTAGAATTTCTCGGCCGCCGCGCGCTCGTTCTTGCGATCGAAGGTGCGCAGCGACTTGCTGGCGAGCAGTTCGCGCAGCTTGTCGGCAACCGGCTGATCCTCGGCGGCAACGTTGCTCGCTGCCTTCGCCGGTTCGCTCGCCGGAGCTGCGGCGGTCGCGGGAGCAGGCGCTGTGGCCGGCGCCGCGGCCGTTGCGGGCGCGGGGCTTGCGGCCGGCGCGGTGGCCGTTGCAGGGGCGGGGGCCGGCGGCGCGACCGCGGTATCGGTCTTCGGCGCATCGGCGGGCTTCGTGGCCGGCGCGGTCGCTACATCGGCGGGCTTCGGCTCGACCGCCTTTGCAGTCGCGCTCGGCTCTGCCGGCCTGGCGTCGACCGGCTTGGTCTCAGCAGGCTTGGCCTCGGTGGCTTGCACATCGGCGGGCTTCACGTCGGCCGGCTTGGCTGCATCGGGCAGCGCTGCGGTGGTGTCGGCCTTGAAATCGCTTGCGGTGGGGGGCGGCACGTTGGCCGGTTCGGGGCGCGGGATCGCCGCGTCGATCGCGAGTTCCGATGCGCTGGAGTGAGGCGTGTCCTGCGCGAGGGCCGAGGTCGCGGACACCGTGAGGAAGGTTGCCGCGACGGCCATCAATACGCGGTCAAATCCTCGACGGTTGTTCGAACAGTCACGCATCGTCACACCCCCTGGGTGAAACTGCCCCTCGTCAAACTGGAACAGTTCAATTCAGAATTTGGTTTCATAGCTTGCGCGAAGCGCCGGCCTCTCGATCGACTCGCACGCCTGCACACAACGAACGCAGACGATACATTTGCCCCTCTCATGCAGCCAGCGCCATGCGGGGCAACTCACGACAAACTGACCTCGAAGCAGCTGATTTCACTCCAGGCCGTGCGTTTTTGCCACGCGGCACAGCCTTTGTCTGTCACCGCCACGACACGGTTCAAAAGGTTCCCTGGTGTGGCCCTGTCGGCCTCAAGGGCTAAGTGGCGTCGCTTGCGCGCGCGCCGGCCGCAGCTTCGTCGAGCTTGCGGTAGAGCGTCGAACGGCCGATCTTGAGGCGGCGCGCGACCTCCGACATCTGTCCGCGGTAATGCGAAATCGCGAAGCGGATGATCTCGTTCTCGAGATCTTCTAAGGGGCGCACCTCGCCCGCGGCATTGAGCATCGCAAGGCCGCCGACGGTGGGCAGGGAAACAGCGACCGGTATTTCATTACCGGAAATCATGGCCGGAGCCGTGGAGGGCGACACCACCAGCGGCTCACCCTGCAGCGATTTGCCCTCCGGCACGGGATGCGCCGTTCCTTGCGGGAAATCGGCGAGCCCGAGCTGGTCGCCGTCGCTCATCACCACGGCGCGATACACTGTGTTCTCGAGCTGGCGGATGTTGCCCGGCCAGTCGAGCTGCGCGAGGTGCGCCATCGCCTCGCCGCTGATGCCGGTGATGTTGCGGTTTTCCTCGGCGCAGAACCGCGCCAGGAAATGCCGCAGCAGATGCGGGATGTCTTCGCGCCGCTGTCGCAGCGCCGGAATGGTCAGCGGCAGCACGTGCAGGCGATAGAACAGGTCCTCGCGGAACTGGCCGCCTTTCACGAGATCGAGCAGCTTGCGGTTGGTGGCCGAGATGATGCGAACATCGACCTTGACCGGCTTGCGGCCGCCGACCGCCTCGACGGTGCCTTCCTGCAGCGCGCGCAGCAGTTTCACCTGCGTGGCCAGCGGCAATTCACCGACCTCGTCGAGGAACAGCGTGCCGCCATGCGCTTCGACGAACTTGCCCTGATGGCGCTCGGTGGCGCCGGTGAAGGCGCCCTTCTCGTGGCCGAACAGGATCGATTCGACGAGATTGTCCGGGATCGCGCCGCAATTCACCGCAACGAACGGCCTGGCCTTGCGCTCGCCGCTGCCGTGAATGGCGCGCGCGAACAGTTCCTTGCCGACGCCGGATTCGCCCTCGATCAGCACCGGGATCGTCGAGGACGCGGCCTTTTGCGCGGTGCGCAGCACCCCGGCCATCGCCTCGCTGCGGGTGATGATGTCGGAGAAGGTCAGCCGGCCCTCGCGGCTGTGGCGGATCCGCTGCAATTCGCCCTTCAGCGCCGAGGCGTTGAGGGCGTTGCGCAGGGAAACCTGCAGCCGCTCGAAGCCGACCGGCTTGACGACGAAATCCTGGGCACCGGCGCGCATCGCCGACACGACATTATCGATGCCGCCATGCGCGGTCTGCACGATGACCGGGACGGTCAAACCAGCTTCACGAATTTTTGCGAGGACTCCAAGACCGTCGAGGCCCGGCATCACGAGGTCGAGCACGATGGCGTCAATCGCCTGCGTCTCGGATGCGGTCAGGGCCGCGATCGCCGCGTCGCCACTGTCCACGACGAGGGGCTCATAGCCGCACTTCTGCACCATGTTTTCAACCAAACGGCGCTGTACTGCGTCGTCATCGGCGATCAAAATGGTGGCAGCCATGGTTTTCCCCGCACGCTACGTTTATTTGTCTCGAATCGGGGCAATGTCGCCGATGCCGATTAACGCACTCTTAAATGTTGCAAACCCGCATTCATTCCGCCGCCGCCGACATCTTTCCGACTGAACTAAGGTTACGAACAAGATGACCTCGCGCTCCAGAACTGCACCCAACAAGTCTGCCCTCAGCAAGTCTGCTCTCAGCAAGGCCGCTCTCCGCAAGGAAGCCGCGTTGCGCAAGACGGCCGCGCAACGCAAATCGTCCGCAGGCGGCCCGGCGGCGAAAAAGGCAGCCAGCAAGACCGGCAAGCTTCCGGAATGGAATCTGGCAGATCTCTACTCCGGTATCGATGCGCCTGAAGTCGCACGCGACTTGCAGAAAATGGACGCAGATTGCGTCGCGTTTGAGACCGACTACAAGGGCAAGCTTGCCGAAAATACCGCCAAGGAGGGCGGCGGAAAGTGGCTGGCCGAGGCGATCAGGCGCTATGAGGCGATCGACGATCTGGCTGGCCGTCTCGGCTCTTACGCCGGCCTCGTCCATGCCGGCGACAGCGTCGATCCCGCGATCTCGAAATTCTACGGCGACGTCTCCGAGCGGCTGACCGCCGCGTCGGTGCATCTGTTGTTCTTCTCGCTCGAGCTCAATCGCGTCGACGATGATGTGATCGAGCGCGCGATGGCCGAACCCGAACTCGGCCATTACCGGCCGTGGATCGAGGATCTGCGCAAGGACAAGCCGTACCAGCTCGAGGATCGCGTCGAGCAGCTGTTCCACGAAAAGGCGCAAAGCGGCTACGCGGCCTGGAACCGGCTGTTCGACCAGACCATCTCCGGCCTGCGTTTCAAGGTCGGCGGCAAGGAGCTCGCGATCGAGCCGACGCTGAACCTGCTGCAGGACAAGGCGGGGGACAAGCGCAAGGCTGCCGCGCAGGCGCTCGCCAAGACCTTCAAGGACAATGAGCGCAGCTTCGCGCTGATCACCAACACGCTCGCCAAGGACAAGGAAATCTCCGACCGCTGGCGCGGCTTCCAGGATGTCGCGGACTCCCGCCATCTCAACAACCGCGTCGAGCGCGAGGTGGTCGATGCGCTCGTCGCCTCGGTGCGCGCGGCCTATCCGAAGCTGTCGCACCGCTATTACGCGCTGAAGGCCGGCTGGTTCAAAAAGAAGAAGCTGCCGCACTGGGACCGTAACGCCCCGCTGCCGTTCGCGGCGACCGGCACGATCGCCTGGCCCGAGGCACGCAACATGGTGCTGTCGGCCTATAGCGGCTTCTCGCCCAAGATGGCGGAGATCGCGGAGCGCTTCTTCGACGATCGCTGGATCGATGCGCCGGTCCGTCCCGGCAAGGCGCCCGGCGCGTTCTCGCATCCGACCACGCCGTCGGCGCATCCCTATGTGCTGATGAACTATCAGGGCAAGCCGCGCGACGTGATGACGCTGGCGCATGAGCTCGGTCATGGCGTCCATCAGGTGCTGGCGGCGAAGAACGGCGCGCTGATGGCGCCGACGCCGCTGACGCTGGCGGAAACCGCAAGCGTGTTCGGCGAGATGCTGACCTTCAAGCGGCTATTGTCCCAGACCAGGAACGCCAAGCAGCGCCAGGCACTGCTCGCGGGCAAGGTCGAGGACATGATCAATACCGTGGTGCGGCAGATCGCGTTCTATTCATTCGAGCGCGCGGTCCATACCGAGCGCAAGAACGGCGAACTCACCGCCGAGCGGATCGGTCAGATCTGGCTCAGCGTGCAGGGCGAGAGCCTGGGGCCGGCGATCGAGATCAAGCCGGGCTACGAGACGTTCTGGATGTACATTCCGCACTTCATCCACTCGCCGTTCTACGTCTATGCCTATGCGTTCGGCGATTGCCTCGTGAACTCGCTCTATGCGGTCTACGAGCACGCGTCCGAAGGGTTTGCCGAGCGCTATCTCGACATGCTCGCCGCCGGCGGCACCAAGCACTACTCCGAGCTGCTGCGGCCGTTCGGGCTCGATGCCAAGGACCCCAAATTCTGGGACGGCGGCCTGTCCGTCATCGCCGGCATGATCGACGAGCTGGAAACGATGGGCTGAGGCCCATCCGCCATGCTGTCCCTGGCCTGAAGCCGGCGTTTTTGCGCCGGACGGCATGATCTTTCCTTGGCGTCCGCGCTGGGGAGATCAATCCGGCCCGGACGCGGCCGTTGGCGGGCCGCCCGGATCGGGGACGATTTGCGCTTCAAATCGCCTGATCGGGACCGTGCCGTTGCCCTGCCTACCCGTTTGCGGTAATGGCTCGCGGAGGAACGCGAATTTCTGACTGGGGACAGCGATGGCAGACCATAGCGAAGTGGCCTACACGACCGCCGACGGCAACGATTACGTGGCGCATGAGCAGACCTATGAAGGGTTTATCATGCTGGTCAAATGGGGCACCATCAGCGTCGCCATTATTCTCGCCCTGATGGCCTATTTCCTGGTCTGATCCTTAGATCGGCTAGCGGCGCCGCCGTCCCGCGGCGGTGCCGGAATTCCTGTCGAACCCGGATGTGTAAAAACCGGGTATCCAAATCTGGCGAAAATAACGCTAGTTTGAAGACGCGTGCGCCGCTCGCGCCGCCGGAGGGCCCATGAAGATTGCCGTTGCCAAGGAAATTGATCCGTCCGAGCCGCGGGTTGCGGCCTCGCCCGATACCGTGAAGAAGTTCAAGGCACTCGGCGCTGAGGTCGCGGTCGAGCCGGGCGCGGGCATCAAGTCGGGCCTTCCCGATTCGGAGTTCACCGCCGTTGGCGCCACCGTCAGCGCGGACGCGCTCAAGGACGCCGACATCATCATCAAGGTGAAGCGGCCGGAAGCCTCCGAACTCTCCAAATACAAGCGCGGCGCGCTGGTCATCGCGATCATGGATCCCTATGGCAACGAGGCCGCGCTGAAGGTGATGGCCGATGCCGGCGTGTCCGCCTTCGCGATGGAATTGATGCCGCGCATCACCCGCGCGCAGGTGATGGACGTCTTGTCCTCGCAGGCCAATCTGGCCGGCTATCGCGCCGTGATCGAGGGCGCCGAGGCCTTTGGCCGCGCCTTCCCGATGATGATGACCGCCGCCGGCACCGTTCCGGCCGCGAAGGTGTTCGTGATGGGCGTCGGCGTCGCCGGCCTGCAGGCGATCGCGACCGCGCGGCGGCTCGGGGCCGTCGTCACTGCGACCGACGTGCGCCCGGCCACCAAGGAACAGGTCGAATCGCTCGGCGCGAAATTCCTCGCCGTCGAGGACGAGGAATTCAAGAACGCGCAGACCGCCGGCGGCTACGCCAAGGAAATGTCCAAGGAGTACCAGGCCAAGCAGGCCGCGCTGACCGCCGAGCACATCAAGAAGCAGGACATCGTGATCACGACCGCGCTGATCCCGGGCCGTCCGGCACCGAAGCTCGTCACCGGCGAGATGGTGAAATCGATGAAGCCCGGCTCGGTGCTGGTCGATCTCGCGGTCGAGCGCGGCGGCAATGTCGAGGGCGCCAGGCCCGGCGAGGTGGTCGAGACCGACGGCATCAAGATCGTCGGCTACACCAATGTCGCCGGCCGCGTCGCGGCGTCGGCCTCGGGGCTCTACGCGCGCAATTTGTTCTCGTTCATCGAGACGATGGTCGACAAGGCCAACAAGGCGCTCGCGGTCAATTGGGACGACGAGCTGGTGAAGGCCACCGCGCTGACCAAGGACGGCGCCGTCATCCATCCCAACTTCCAGCCGAAGTAAGGAGAGAAGCCATGGAGCATCTCGCGCAGGCCGTCGATCCGTTCGTGTTCCGGCTGTCGATTTTCGTCCTCGCCGTGTTTGTCGGCTATTTCGTGGTGTGGTCTGTGACCCCGGCGCTGCATACGCCGCTGATGAGCGTGACCAACGCGATCTCCTCGGTGATCGTGGTCGGCGCGCTGCTCGCGGTCGGCGTCGGCATGGTCTCGAGCGGTTCGGGCTGGGCCCGCGGCTTCGGCTTCGTCGCGCTGATCTTCGCCTGCGTCAACATCTTCGGCGGCTTCCTGGTCACCCAGCGCATGCTCGCGATGTACAAGAAGAAAGCCAAGTGAGCGGCAATCACCTCGGGGTGATGAGGATTTTGGGGGACCTGAGATGAGCGCCAATCTCTCTGCACTGTTGTATCTCGTGGCGGGGGTGCTGTTCATCCTGTCGCTGCGCGGCCTGTCGAGCCCGGCGTCGTCGCGCCAGGGCAACATGTTCGGCATGATCGGCATGGCGATCGCCGTCGGCACCACGCTGGCGAGCCATCCGCCGGCCGACGGCGTGGCCTGGGTGCTGGTCATCCTCGCGGTCGCGATCGGCGGCGGCATCGGCGCCGTCATCGCGCGCCGGGTGCCGATGACCTCGATGCCCGAACTCGTCGCCGCATTCCACTCGCTGGTCGGCATGGCCGCGGTGCTGGTCGCCGCCGGTGCGTTCTATGCGCCCGAGGCGTTCGACATCGGCACGCCCGGCAACATCCATCCGCAGAGCCTGGTCGAGATGTCGCTCGGCGTCGCGATCGGCGCGCTGACCTTCACCGGCTCGGTGATCGCGTTCCTGAAGCTGTCGGCCCGGATGAGCGGCGCGCCGATCATCCTGCCGTTCCGTCACGTCATTAACATCGTGCTGGCGCTGGCGCTGGTGTTCTTCATCGTCGGCCTCGTGATGAGCGGCAGCGCGCTCGACTTCTGGCTGATCACCATCATCGCGCTGGCGCTCGGCGTGCTGATGATCATCCCGATCGGCGGCGCCGACATGCCGGTCGTTATCTCGATGCTGAACTCGTACTCCGGCTGGGCCGCGGCGGGCATCGGCTTCACGCTGGGCAATTCGGCACTAATCATCACCGGCGCGCTGGTCGGCTCCTCCGGCGCGATCCTGTCCTACATCATGTGCCACGCGATGAACCGCTCGTTCATCTCGGTGATCCTCGGCGGCTTCGGCGGCGAGACCGCGGCGGCCGGCGGGGGCAGCGGCGAGCAGAAGCCCGCCAAGCTCGGCTCGGCGGATGACGCCGCCTTCATCATGAAGAACGCCTCCAAGGTCATCATCGTGCCCGGCTACGGCATGGCGGTGGCGCAGGCCCAGCACGCGCTACGCGAGATGGCCGACATCCTGAAGAAGGAAGGCGTCGAGGTGAAATACGCCATTCACCCGGTCGCGGGCCGCATGCCCGGCCACATGAACGTGCTGCTGGCCGAGGCCAATGTGCCCTATGACGAGGTGTTCGAGCTCGAGGACATCAACTCGGAGTTCGCCCAGGCGGACATCGCCTTCGTGATCGGCGCCAACGACGTCACCAACCCGGCGGCGGAAGAGGACAAGACCTCGCCGATCTACGGCATGCCGGTGCTGCAGGTATGGAAGGCGGGCACCGTGATGTTCATCAAGCGCTCGCTCGCCTCGGGCTACGCCGGTATCGACAACCCGCTGTTCTACCGCGACAACACCATGATGTTGCTCGGCGACGCCAAGAAGGTCACCGAGAACATCGTCAAGGCGATGTAAGGCGGTAGCGATGACGCTGAACCGGGAGTGGCATCGAGCGCATCGCATGCCGCCCCGGGCGACGCGCGAGCAACGCATCAAGTGGCACGTCGCGCACGCGGCGGCGTGCGCGTGCCGGCCGGTCCCCGACAGCATCGAGGCGGATGTCGAGAAGCTGCGCAAGCTCCGCGGCAAGACATAGCCGCGGCCACCGCTGATGGCACTGGCACTCGCAATCCTGAAATGGCTCCTGATCGTCGCGTTCGTCATCTATCTCGGCGGGCTCGTGGTGCTGTACGTCAAGCAGCGCGAACTGCTGTTTCCGATCCCGCCGGTCGGGCGAACCGCGCCGGCAGCCGCGGGGCTTCCCGAAGCGGAAGAGCATGTCCTGACCACTGACGACGGCGAGAAGGTCATCGTCTGGCACGTGCCGGCGAAGCCGGGCCGGCCCGTCGTGCTGTTCTTTCACGGCAATGGCGATTTTCTTGCCGGACGGGTGGCGCGCTTCAAGGCCATCACGGCCGACGGCACCGGGCTGGTGGCGCTGTCCTTTCGGGGTTACGCGGGGTCGAGCGGGTCTCCGAGCGAGCAGGGACTGCTGCAGGACGCCGCGGCGGCTTACGCCTTCACCACCGCGCGCTACCGCGCCGAGCAGATCGTGGCCTGGGGATTCTCCCTCGGCACGGGCGTTGCGGTTGCGCTCGCTGCCGAACATCCGCTCGGCAAGCTGATCCTTGAGGCGCCGTATACGTCGACGGCCGACGTCGCCGGCGCGCATTTCTGGTATGTGCCGGTCAGCCTCTTGATGCGCGATCAATTCCACTCCGACCGGCTCATCGCGCAGGTCAAGGCGCCGCTGCTGATCATGCATGGCACCGACGATCCGGTGATCCCGATTCGCTTCGGCGAGCGCCTGTTCGGCCTCGCCCATGAGCCCAAGCAATTCGTGCGACTGCCCGGTGGCGGGCACGATAATCTCGATGATTTCGGTGCGATGGCGACGGCGCGGCGGTTTATCGACGCCGCAAGAGGCTGACGGCGGCGATTGTCTGTCGCATAATCGCGCCACCGAAGTGAGGGGACCCCACGATGAGCGCACACGGACCGATGCCGCGGTCGGCCTGGCTGTATCCCGTTCTGGCGGTGCTGTTGTTTGCCGCGGTCACGGCCACCGGCTACAGCTTCGCGCCATCGGCCGGGGGCTGGGTGTTTGCGGCGGTGCTGCTGGTCATTCTGTTCGGCACCGTGTTCGCGGCGGTCCACCATGCCGAGATGATCGCCGAGCGGATCGGCGAGCCGTTCGGCACATTGCTGCTGACGCTCGCGGTGACGATCATCGAGGTGGCGCTGATCTCGACGATCATGCTGGGCGACACGCCGGCGCCGACCCTGGCCCGCGACACGGTGTTTGCGGTGGTGATGATCGTCTGCAACGGCCTGGTCGGGCTCTGCATCTTCATCGGCGGCTTGCGCTACAAGGAGCAGGATTTCCAGATCACCGGCGCCAACCTTTACCTCAGCGTGCTGTTCGTGCTCGCGACCATCACGCTCGATATGCCCAATTTCACGCTGGCCTCTCCGGGCCCGGTGTTTTCCACGGCCCAGCTCGCCGTCGTCAGCGTCGTGACCGTGCTGCTCTATGCGGTGTTCCTCTACACCCAGACCATCCGTCACCGCGATTATTTCGTCAGCGGCGCCAATGAGGCGGCGGCGCATGGCGAGGTGATGTCGGACCGCATGACGGCGATCAGCGTTGCGCTGCTGCTGATCTCGCTGCTGGCGGTGGTGCTGCTGGCGAAGAAATTCTCGCTGGTGGTCGATGTCGTCACCGTCAAGATCGGCGCGCCGCCGGCCTTTGCCGGCCTGGTGGTGGCGGCCCTGATCCTGTTGCCGGAGAGCGTTGCCGCAGTGTCGGCGGCGCGCAAGAACGATCTGCAGAAGAGCATCAACCTTGCGCTCGGCTCGTCGATCGCCACCATCGGGCTCACGGTTCCCGCGGTCGCCGTAGCCGCCTATGCGCTCGACAAGCAGCTGGTGCTCGGGCTCAGCAACCAGCATATGCTGATCCTGCTGCTCACCTTCATGGTCAGCATGCTCACCTTCGGAACCGGCCGCACCAACATCCTGTTCGGGCTCGTTCACATGGTGGTGTTCGCCGTGTTCGTGTTCATGGTTTTCGTGCCGTAGAGCATGATCCGCTCAAATAAAAATGGAGAGAATGACGATGCTCAGCGCCAAATCGGATGTGCAGGTGGATACCGCGGAGGTCCGCGTGACCGAATGGCGGCTCGCGCCGGGCAGCGCCACCGGCCACCACACCCATGAGATGGACTATGTCATCGTTCCGATCACGGCCGGCGAGATGACGATCGTGGCGCCGAACGGCGAGCGCTCGAAGGCGCAGCTCGGAGCCGGCAAATCCTATTTCCGCAAGGCAGGGGTCCAGCACGACGTGCTCAACGAGACCGCCAGCGAGATCGTGTTCCTCGAGGTCGAACTCAAGCCCTGATGCGGCGCAAGAACCCTCCAAGGAATCCGGCAAGGAACCCTGCACCCGGCGAATGGCAGGTCCGAGCCGGCGCGGCTGTGGAAATTCATAACCCGTTAACGGCTGCGCGATGATCTAGCAGGCGGATGCGGCCTGCGCAGGGGGCGCCTCCGGCTGAAACCAAAGCGACACCAAAGGTGACGTCGGAACGGGGGTTTGCCACCGATCCGACGCAGTTGATCCCTGAATGTGCCTCAAAGTTCCAGCATGTAATACCGGGGTGGGGAGTGGCAGGTCATGCTGAGTTACCTGAAGAAATTTGTGATGGACATCTTACCCTCGGTGGCAGCGACCATCATCGGGGCGTACATCGTTAATCACTACATCGTGGCCAAGCCGGAGGCGCCGGCAGCCGCAGCGGTGACCGCCGCAGTCGATCCCAAGGCAGATCCGAAAGCCGCCGCCAAGCCGGCCACCGTCGTCAGCAGCCTCCCCGAAGCCGGTGTGAAGGCCAAGGGCATGTCCGAGCGCACGCTGATCGAGCGGTCGGCGTCCGAGAAGGCCACCGTCACCGAGAAGCCCGCCGAGAAATCGGCCGACCCCAAATCTGCCGATGTGAAGCCTGATGCGCCGGCAGATACCGCCAGCATCCCCGCCGACACCCGCCATCACCCGGCGGCGCCGAAGGCCGTCGCGAAGGTCGCGCCCGCTGCTGCGCCGCAGCCGGCCGCGCCCGCGACGCCAGCCGCACCGGTCGAGGCTGCGGTGACGCCCGAGGAAAGCCGCGACGCCAACGACCTCGCGCGCGCCGCCATCGAGCGGCTGCGCAAGGAGCGTCCGCAGGAGGCGGCGCGTTCCCAGGACGCTACGCGTTCCCAGGACGCTGCGCGCACCGATCTTGCGCGCCTGCCAGAGGCGCAGCGTCCGGCAGCCGCCTCGGCGATCCGGCCTTTGCCGCCGCCGATCATGGTGTCGAGCCCGTCCACTGACAATGTCGATCAATCCTCGCAGCCGCGTCCGCCCTACGCCGCCGGCGGCCAGGACTCCAACCGGCTGACGCCGCCGGCCGACATTCCGGTCCCGGTGGTGCAGGCCCCGCTCGACCTGCGCGCCGAGGCGATCATGCCGGCGCAGAAGAACGAGCGCACGTCGGTGACCGACGACATGTTCTCTGGCATGAAGTCGATGTTCCACGCCGTCCTGCCGAAGTAGCCGCAGCGAATCGGCTTGCCGCGATTTCGGTCCACCTCTCCCCGTCGGGGAGAGGTCGGATTGCGCCTGGCGATGCGAAGCATCGTCCAGTGCAATCCGGGTGAGGGCTCTCGCCCTCTCGATAGACCGTAACCCCTCACCCGATTTGCTGCGCAAATCGACCTCTCCCACGGGAGAGGTGAACCTTCGACGCCGTTTCCAGCTCAACCTAATCTCATCATGCTTAGCCGCCGGTGCGCGCCAGCCCGCTGCGCGCGTTGCCGTCGCTTGGCCGCAGCGCGAGCGCGCGATTGTAGGACGCCGCCGCCTTGGCCTTGTCGCCGAGCCGCTCATAGGCCTGGCCGCGAGCGCTCCACGCCGCAACATTGCTTGGATCGGCCTGCACGGCCTCGTCGAGATCGCTGGCGGCCTGCTTGGCCTTGTCGAGCGCGAGGTAGCTGGTCGCACGGCCGACCAGAGGCTCGGCCTTCTGCGGCGACAGCCCGCTGGCCGCGGTGAAATCGTCGATCGCCTGCTGATGCTGTCCGCGGCCCTGATAGATCAGAGCGCGGCCGTAGAGCGCCTGGATGTTGTAAGGGTCGGCCGCCAGTGCCTGTTCGAACTCCGCCATCGCCTCGTCGAGCTTGCCGGAGCGCGCCAGCACCTGAGCGCGCGTGGTGTGATCCTTGGCGCTGTTGACGTCTTGCGGGGTGATGGTGTCGGCGGCGGGCTTGTCGGCGGTGGCAGCCGGCTTCGGCTTGTCGTCCGAGGAGCCCCATGAACCGAGGTCGAAGGAGCAGCCCCCGAGCGGCAGGCCGAGAACCACTGCAATGATGACGAGATGCGGCGCGCAACGGCGGTGCGCGGGTCCTGGAAAGGGCGGGCGGGCTGCCGGATCAGCCGTCATGCAAAATGCTCTTGCCGGTCGTTTTGCATGGGTACCCCGGAACGCGGCGTGCTTCAAAACGACAACGCGGGCCCGTGGCCCGCGCTGTTAGACTTCCATATCGGCAAAACGGTTCAGCGAGGGCCGCGACCAGCGCCTGCACCGCCCGGACGGCCGCCGCGGTCGCCACCGGGGCCAGCGCCGAACACCGGCTTCGGCTTCATCGGCAGCAGGCCTTCGCGCTGCAGCTTCTTGCGCGCCAGCTTGCGTGCGCGGCGCACGGCTTCGGCCTTTTCGCGGGCCTTCTTCTCGGAGGGCTTTTCGTAGTGACCGCGGAGCTTCATCTCGCGGAAAATGCCCTCGCGCTGCATCTTCTTCTTCAGCGCCTTCAGGGCTTGGTCGACATTGTTATCGCGGACGAGAACCTGCACGCGGCATCCTCTTTTGAATTGATCGGTTCGGAATTCTGGCGAGGTGAAGAGGCGGCAAAAGGCCTGCCTCTTAACCCTAGGCGCGCGCATGTATCAGAGAAACGCGCAGATGTCCACCGGTCGAGTGACTTTCGGGCCTAGTAAAGCCACGAAATAGGGCGAAAATGCCATTGTGCGGCCCTGATTTGGGTGGTTTGGCGCCCAGATGAGGGCCGCTCCCGGCGTTTTGGATAACCCGGACATTGGAAATAGGGGAGATGCGAGATGGAGATGAAGAAATACGCTGCCGAGGCCATCGGTACGTTCTGGCTCACATTCGCTGGCTGCGGCAGCGCGGTGATCGCGGCCGGCTTTCCGCAGGTCGGGATCGGCCTGGTCGGCGTGTCACTGGCCTTCGGGCTGAGCGTGGTGACCATGGCCTATGCGATCGGCCATATCTCGGGTTGCCACCTCAACCCGGCGGTGACGGTCGGGCTCGCCGCGGGTGGGCGCTTCCCGGGCGGCCAGGTGCTGCCCTACATCATCGCGCAGGTCGTGGGCGCCATCATCGCGGCCTGGCTGCTCTATGTGATCGCGAGCGGCGCGCCCGGCTTCGATGTCAGCAAGGGCTTTGCCTCCAACGGCTATGACGCGCACTCGCCCGGCCAGTACAACATGGTGGTGTGCTTCATCACCGAGGTGGTGATGACCATGATGTTCCTGTTCATCATCATGGGATCGACCCATGGCAAGGCGCCTGCCGGCTTCGCGCCGCTCGCTATCGGCCTCGCGCTGGTGATGATCCATCTCGTCAGCATTCCCGTCACCAATACGTCGGTGAACCCGGCGCGCAGCACCGGACCGGCGCTGTTCGTCGGCGGCTGGGCGCTGGGGCAGCTCTGGCTGTTCTGGGTCGCGCCCCTGATCGGCGGTGCGCTCGGCGGCGTGATCTATCGCTGGCTCAGCGACGAGCCGGCCGGCATCGTCGCCGGCGCGAAGACGGCGTGATCGGCGAGAGCGTTTTCGAGCGAAGTGGACGCCGGTTCGCGTGAAGAAAACGCGTAAACAAGAATCCAGAGCATCGGTTCTGATTGAATCAGAGCCGATGCTCTAATGGATCGTGGCTGCCACGATCCCATTTCCATCGATGCGTCGAAGGCGGCTTGCGGGCCGCGTGTGAACTATGGCTTGCGGGCCGGCGTCACTTCGGTGACGTGCCCCATCTTGCGGCCGGGGCGCGGCGTGCCTTTGCCGTACAGATGCACCGTGGCGCCGGGAACGGTGAGCCACTGCTCGTAGCTCAGGATATCGTCGCCGATCAGGTTGGTCATGACGACATCGCCGTGACGCACCGGCTTGCCCAGCGGCCAGCCGGCGATCGCGCGGATGTGCTGCTCGAACTGTGAGATCGAGGCGCCGTCGAGCGTCCAGTGACCGGAATTGTGCACACGCGGCGCGATCTCGTTGACCAGCACCGTCGCCTTGCTGCCGTTGCCGGGCACCGCAAACATCTCCACCGCGAGCACGCCGACATAATCGAGCGCCGAGGCGATCTTTTCGGCGATCGCGCGCGCCTGCGCGGCAAGCTCATCGGGGATCGCGGCGGGCGCGCGGGAAGTTTTCAGGATGTGGTCGCGATGCTCGTTCTCGGTGACGTCGAAGCATTCTACGTCACCTGAAGCGGAGCGGGCGGCGATGACCGAGATCTCGCGTTCGAACGGCACGAAGGCTTCGAGGATGGCCGACTTGGTGCCGAGGTCCTGCCAGACCTGTTCGAGATCGTCGCCGGCGCGGATGATGGCCTGGCCCTTGCCGTCATAACCGAAGCGGCGAGTCTTGATCACCGCGGGCAGGCCGATGCGCTCGATCGCCGTGCGCAGCGTGCCGACCGAGGAGACGTCGGCGTAGTCGGCGGTGCCGATGCCGAGCTTGCTGATGAAATCCTTCTCGATCAGCCGGTCCTGCGTGGTCTCGAGGATCTTATAGGCCGGCAGCACCGGGCGGCGCGCGGCGAGCACCATCGCGGTCGCGGCCGGGACATTCTCGAATTCATAGGTGACGACGTCGACGTCGTTGGCGAACAGTTCGAGCGCCTCGACGTCGGCATATTCCGCGCAGGTCGCGTTCTGCACCACGTCGAACGCCGGGGAGTCCGGATCCGGCGAAAACACCTGACAGCGGAGTCCGAGGCGCGCCGCCGCCATCGCCAGCATCCGGCCCAATTGCCCGCCGCCGAGGATTCCAATGGTGTCGCCCGGCTTCAGCTTCACTCCGTTCGAAGCCGTCACGCCGCGCCCTCCGGATGCTCGTTGACCGCGTCGGTCTGCTGCTTGCGCCAGGCCGCAAGGCGGGCCGACAGAGCCGGATCGTTGAGTGCGAGCACGCTCGCCGCGAGCAGCGCGGCATTGATCGCGCCGGCCTTGCCGATCGCGAGCGTCCCGACCGGGACGCCGGCCGGCATCTGCACGATCGAATAGAGCGAATCGACGCCCGACAGCGCCTTCGACTCGACGGGAACCCCGAACACCGGGAGTTCGGTCAGCGCGGCCGTCATGCCCGGCAAATGGGCGGCGCCGCCGGCGCCGGCAATGATCACCTTGCGGCCGGCTGCCTTGGCGCCCTTGGCAAAGGCGTAGAGTCGATCCGGGGTGCGGTGGGCCGAAACGATGCGCGTTTCGCAGGCCACACCGAGCGCAGCCAGCGTCTCGGCGGCATGGCGCATGGTTTCCCAGTCGGACTGACTTCCCATGATGATGGCGATCGGAGCGGTCATCTCTTCAATTCTGTGCAGGAATCCAAAAGCATAGGCCGATTATAGGGGCGGCCCGGGCGTCATCCAAGGCGTGGCAAGGGAGTTAGAATGGACTATCCTGTCTTGGTGAATCCCGGCAAGCCTTCATAAGCAGGCCTCAACAAGGATGCGCATGAAGAAGAAGACGACGGCGGCCGCCTCCGGGGCCGCGAAACGACGCAAATCCGGGCCGGGCAAGACTGGAGCCAAGCGGGCTGGAACCAAACGGGCTGGAACCGAAGCTTCCACGCGAGGCGCGGTCGCATCCGGCGACAAATCGACGATCCGCAGCTTGCGGGCGCAGCTGGCGCGGGCGCAGGCCCGGATCGAGGAGCTGCAGGCCTCCGCCGAGACCGACTTCCTGCTCGACATCCTGAACCGGCGCGGATTCGAGCGCGAGCTCGCCCGTTCGCTCTCCTTCATCAAGCGCTATCAGGCCTCCGGCGCGCTGATCGTGCTCGACGTCGATCGCCTCAAGCCGATCAACGATGCCTTCGGCCACGCGGCGGGCGACGAGGTGCTGAAGGCGATCGTTGCCGCGATATCGGATCAGGTGCGCGCTTCCGACGTGATCGGCCGTCTCGGCGGCGACGAGTTCGCCGTGCTGCTGTGGAATCTCAGCGAGATCGATGCCCGCGCCAAGGCGGCTGCGCTGGAAGAGGCGATCGATCGGTTGACCTTCATGTTCCGGGACAGCCAGGTCACCGCAGGTGCCTCCGCGGGCGTTGCGATCCTCACCGCGCATTCGGACATCGATCGCGTTCTCGATGAGGCCGACCGTGCGATGTATGTGCGCAAAGCGCAGCGGCGCCACGAATCCTAAGCATGATCCGGAAAAGTGCGAAGCGGTTTTCCGAAAAGATCATGCTCAAACGATGATGATTCGACCCGATCCCATCGCGCTTGAGAGATCAAAGCGCGCTCAGATCCTCCGGCACATTGCCGTAGGCCCGCAACAGCTTGGCATCGCCGAATTCGCCGATCGCGGGATCGCCGGTGCGGCTGAACGCGACGGCGCCGATGCTGCCGGGCATCCGCGACATGGTCTCCGCGCGGCGCAGCGCGACCGCCGAGCTCTGGCATTCCTCGGCATTGCCGGCGACCGGCGTGCCGTCATCATCCTGCATGAAGGGCAGTGCCACGTAATAGGTTACATCGGCCATCGCTGTGCTCCCTGAAGATCAGGCCAAGGATCAGGCCAAGGATCAGGCGGCATCGCTCGCCGCCGGGGTCTGCGCCGGCACGCAGCCGGCGGTGATCGCGGCCTGCAATTCCTCAAGCTCGGCTTCCAGATATTCGTTGGCCATGATCAGCGCCTTGATGGTGCTGCGCAGGTTGCCGTCGCACATCGCGATCGCCTGATCGCAGGCCTTCTCGTAGCGGCTGTTGTCGGGCAGGGAAGGCGGTGCGGACATGGCGAAACTCCCTCTGATGGCTGGCGGCTGGATCGTTATGTTCTCTTTTTGTTCCGATAGAGTCAAGCGCCGGGAAACCGCCTCGCGTCCGTTGCCGCGAACGTGAAGCCGGTGCGGCGCTGTGGATGACGGGGAAAACCGCCGCCCGGCCTGAACCGGAAGCGCCGAACCGCGAAGGCCCGCGCCGCGACGCGCGTCAGGCGATGATGTCGGGCGTGATCTGGTCTTCGATGAAGGCGATGCGATCGCGGAGTTGCAGCTTCCGCTTCTTCAAGCGTTGCAGCATCAAGAGATCCGGCGCCGGCGACTGGTGCAGCGCGTCGATCGCGGCATCGAGGTCGCGGTGCTCTTGTTGCAGACGCGCGAGCTCGGCGATTAGTTCGCGCTCATCCTGATCGTTCATGGTTGTATATTAACTGATAAGCACGATGAGGTTGTTGCGGCGGAAGTCGCCGCTCGCCGGAATATCCTCCTTGCGCGCGCGCCGCGCAAGCCAGACCGGTTCCATAGTCACGATTGGTTACAGATAAACCGAAATGAGTGCGTGCGGCATTTCGCGTTCCCCATCGACAGCGCCGTCCACTTGTGTACACTCGGCGGTCCGGATCGAACCTGAGGTTTAACGCACCGAGGAGAGTTCGCAATGGCAATACAGGCCCATCTCATTGAGCTGGAGCGTAAACACAAAATACTCGAGAACGAACTGCACGAAGCGCTCGTTCACCCCTCCGTAGACGACCTGCATATTTGCGAGCTGAAGCGCCGCAAGTTGATGGTCAAGGATCAAATCGAGCGGTTGAGACTGTCCGCCGACGACACGGTCCACTAGACCGCCCCCCTGCAAATTAGCAAATAGCCTGGCCTTTCACCGAGGGATGAACGCACAAGTGCGCGCGCATCCCCCGGACGGCCATACTGTATTTGCTCAGAGTTCCGCCAACTCGCCGACATGGTCGGCGACCGCGAGCGATGACGTCAGTCCGGGCGATTCGATCCCGAACAGGTTGATCAGGCCCGCGACGCCGTGATCGGCCGGCCCCTGGATCAGGAAGTCCTGCGTCGCCACCGCCGGCGGCACGATCTTGGGGCGGATTCCCGAGTAGCTCGGCATCAGCGCGCCGTCCGGCAGGGCCGGCCAATATTTCCGGATCGCCGGATAGAACCGCTCGGCCCGATCAGGGTCGACGGCGTAATCGATGTGATCGATCCATTGGACGTCGGGCCCGAACCTCGCCTGTCCGGCCATGTCGAGCGTCAGGTGCACGCCGAGCCCGCCGGGTTCCGGCACCGGGTAGATCAGCCGCGAGAACGGCGCCCTGGCGCTGCAGCTGAAATAATTGCCCTTGGCCAAATAGGCCGTTGGAATCAATTCGATCGGCATGCCCTCGACGTTGCGCGCGACCGCCGTCGCGCCGAGCCCGGCGGCATTGACCAGGAGATCGCAGGCCAGTGTCATCGGCGCCGCGCCGCCGGCCTCGATCTCGAACCCGTCGGCGGTGGCCCTGGCGTGGAGCAGCGGCGTATGGAAGGCGAACGCCGCCCCGGCCTCCTCGGCGTCACCGCGCAGCGCCAGCATGTAAGCATGGCTGTCGATGATCCCGGTCGAGGGCGACAGCAGCGCTGCGTCGCAATTCAGCGCCGGCTCCAGGGCGCGCGCCGCCTCGCCGGACAACAGCTGCATGTCGTCGACGCCATTGGCTTTCGCATGCGCGCGGATCGACTGCAGCTTCTCAGTCTCCGCAGGCGTGGTGGCCACGATCAGCTTGCCGCAATTCTTGTGCGGAACGCCGTGCTCGGCGCAGTAGCGGTAGAGTGCCCGCTTGCCGCTGACGCACATCCGCGCCATCAGGCTGCCGGCGCGGTAGTAGATGCCGGCGTGGATCACCTCGCTGTTCCGCGACGAGGTCACCGTGCCGATCCCCTCGGCCTCCTCGATCACAATCACTTCGCGGCCGGCCTGTGCCAGCCGCCGCGCCACCGCGAGGCCGATCACCCCCGCACCGACGATCACGCAATCAACCCTGTCCATCTCGTCCTTCAGGTCCGAAAATTTCCGCCCGGCCGCGCCCTGGCCGCTGCCGCCAACATCGTTCAGCCGATCCGGTCGCTTTGGGCAAGTGCTTATTAGGCAAGTGCTTGGGCCATCTCAAATAGTTGGGAAGCCATGCCCTGTTAGTGGAGCATTAATCATGTCAGGGCAATTGCCATTAATTGAGTCAGCATTTTCCGGTTGCATCAGTACGCGTTTACCCGATCCAAACCGCCGGAGCCGGACACTCGCCCCGGAAATCCGCGGGTGATCGATGGCTGGCAGGAAGGTGCAGGCGGGCGGGAAGAATTCGATTCCGGCAAAGGCCGTGCTCTGCCTGATTGCCGCCGTCGCGCCGTGCGCTGCAGCCCGGGCCGGCACCGGTGCGTTCGCGCCGTCCAGCTATCTCGGCAGCCTCGATCCCGGCGTGGTCTGGGAGCTGCTGATCGGCAGCGTGGTGGTGGCGTCCTTTCTCGGCGCGGTCGGGCTGTGGATCCTCTCGGCGCTGCGCAAGGCGAAGCGCGCGCAATTGCGGCGCAACGCCTTCGTCTCGTCGGCACTCAACCATTTGAACCAGGGCGTGGTGATGACCGATGCGCAGGAGCGCATCGTGTTCTGCAACGACCGCTACCTCGACATCTACGGCCTGTCGCGTGCCGACATCCGGCGCAACATGACGGGCGTCGAGCTGCTGGAGCTGCGCCGCGACCGCGGCGTGCTCGACCTCAGCGCCGAAGATTTCTTCGCCAGGGCCGCGGCGCCCGAGGGATTGGTCACCGAGCTGCCCGGCGGCAGGTCGGTGCTGGTGAAGTATTTTCCGCTGCCGAACGGCGGCTCGGTCGCGACCCATCTCGATTGCACCGACCAGCGCAAGCTGTCGCGGAAGCTCGCCTCGACCACGCAATTCCTGGAATCGGTGCTCGACAACGTTCCGGTCTGCGTCGCGGCCAAGAACATCGAGGACGGCCGCTACATCTTCGCCAACCGCGCCTTCGAGCGCTTCTCGCGCTTCTCGCGCGATCACATCGTGGGCAAGCGCGCCGACGAGATCTTCCGCCCCGAGACCGCCGCCAGCATCGACACCGCCGACCGCGCGGCACTGAACGCGGCGGAAGGCTATCATCGCAGCGAATTCTTCGTCGAACGCGGATCGGACAAGCGGATCCTCGCCTCCAACCGCGTGATCGCCCGCAACGAGGCCGGCGAGCCGGAATTCCTGATCGCACTGTTCGAGGACGTCACCGATCGCCGTTCGCTGTCGCGCGAGCTCGAGAACAACAAGAAGTTCCTCGAGCTCGTGGTCGACAACATCCCGGTCTCGCTGATCGTGCAGCGGGTCAGCGACGGCCGCTACCTCCTGGCCAACCGCAGCGCCGAGACGATCCTCAATCGCCGCCGCGAGGACGCCGCCGGCCTGACCGCGTCCGACATCTTCAATGCGCGTGAAGCCAAGCTGATCATCGCCCGCGACGAGGCCGCGATCAGGAAGCGCAGCATGATCGCCGAGGAGCATCCGATCTCGACCAAGGACGGCCTGCGGCTGTTCCTGACCCGCCGCATGACCGTGCTCGACGATGTCGGCGAGCCGCAATATCTGATCAAGACCCATGAGGACGTCACCGATCGGCGCCAGACCGAGTCGCGCATGGCGCACATGGCCTATCATGACGGCCTGACCGATCTGCCGAACCGCGCCGCCTTCCTGCAGGCGCTGACCCAGATGATCGAGGCCTGCGACGGCACCGACGAGGAGTTCGCCGTGCTCTGCGTCGACCTCGACGGGCTGAAGGAGATCAACGACGTCTATGGCCATGCGATGGGCGACAAGGTGCTGATCGAGGTCGCGCAGCGCCTGCAGACCGTGGCGCGCGGCGGCGTGGTGGCGCGGCTGTCCGGCGACGAGTTCGGCCTCATCATCGACGGCAAGCAGCCGGTCGCCGGCATCGCACTGGCCGAGCAGGCCGCCGAGGCGCTCGGGCAGGATTTCCTGATCGACGGCAAGTCGGTGCGGACCGGGCTCACCACAGGGATCGCGGTGTTCCCGGACAACGGATCCGACGCGGCCTCGCTGCTGGCCAATTCCGGCGCGGCACTGTTTCGCGCCAAGGCGAAGTCGCGCGGCACGATCTCGATCTTCGAGCCGGAGATGGACCAGCAGATCCGCGATCGCCGCGTGCTGCACCAGGAGCTGTCGGTCGCGATCAAGAATGGCGAATTGTCGCTCTACTACCAGCCGCAGGCCGCCGCGGGCGGCAGCGTGGCGGCCAGCCGGATCATCGGCTTCGAGGCGCTGGCGCGCTGGCACCATCCGGTGCGCGGCTTCGTGCCGCCCGGCGACTTCATTCCGCTCGCGGAAGAAAGCGGCCTGATCGTCGAGATGGGCGAATGGATCCTGCGCGAAGCCTGCCGGGAGGCGGCCTCCTGGGCGATCCCGCTGCAGGTTGCGGTGAACCTGTCGCCGGCGCAATTCACCCATGGCGACCTCGTCGGCCTCGTGCATTCGATCCTGCTCGAAACCGGGCTCACGCCCGACCGGCTCGAGCTCGAAATCACCGAGGGCGTGCTGATCGAGGATTTCGACCGCGGCCTGTCGCTGCTGCGGCGGCTGAAGGCGCTCGGCGTCCGCATCTCGATGGACGATTTCGGCAGCGGCTATTCCTCGCTGAGCTACCTGCAGGCGTTTCCGTTCGACAAGATCAAGATCGACCGCGCCTTCGTCATCAATCTCGGCCGCAACCCGCAATCGGCCGCGATCGTGCGCGCGGTGATCGATCTCGGCCACGGCCTTGAAATGTCGATCGTCGCCGAAGGCGTCGAGACCGAGGCACAGCTCGGCTTCCTCGCCGAAGAGGGCTGCGACGCGGTGCAGGGCTATCTGATCGGCAGGCCGGCCCCGATCGGCCAATTTGCCGGGCTGGTCGGTGGCGACCAGCTTGCGGAGACCGTGCGCAGAGCCGGGTAATTTGGCCTGAATGGTCGCCGGCCCGGCCGGCTATGCTTGCCATCCGTTGCTCGCCCGGCTACATCTCGACCCACCACATCATTTCAGCCGAGAAAGGAGGGCCGCGTCGTGGCGAGATACACCGATCCCCACCTCAAGCGTGGCCCCGTCAACGCCCTGCAGATGCGTTTGCAGGGCTGACCGGAAACTCGCGCAACATCTCTTCCTGGTCTGCCCTTCGTGGCCGTGCGGCGTCGAACGTTTGAGCGTTCGTGCCTGCACATGAATCCCTCGCCGCGCTTCGACACGCACATCCGATGATGGCTGGACGCCTCGGGATGTCGCGATCGCCGGCAAGACCAGAGAATTGATCGTGACCCTCATCAATGTACGCAACCTCGGCGTGACGCTGAACGCGCCGCTGTTTTCCGAACTGAATTTTGTCGTCAATGCCGGCGACCGTATCGGGCTGGTGGCCGCCAACGGCCGCGGTAAGTCCACGCTTTTGCGCTGTATCGCAGATGCGATGGAGCCTAACGAAGGCGACATCACTCGTGCGCGCGGACTGACCGTCGGCCATGTCGAGCAGGATGCGCCGCCAAGACTGCTGGATACGCCGTTCCACGCCGCCGTGCTCGAGGCGCTTCCCGGCGAGCAGCGCGCCAGCGAGGGCTGGCGGGTCGACTTCGCCCTGCAATCGCTCGAAGTTCCGGAGGAGCTGTGGACGAGACCGCTGAAGCAGCTGAGCGGCGGCTGGTTGCGGCTTGCGGTGCTCGCCTGCGTGCTGGTGACCGAGCCCGATGTGCTGCTGCTCGACGAGCCGACCAACCATCTCGATCTCGCCAAGATCGGCCGGCTTGAGGCCTGGCTGAACGCGTTGCCGCGCGAGATGCCGGTGGTGATCGCAAGCCACGATCGCGCCTTTCTCGATGCAACGACCAACCGGACGCTGTTCCTGCGCCCGGAGCGGTCGCAGCTGTTCTCGCTGCCCTATACCGCGGCGCGCGCGGCGATCGACGAATTCGATGCCTCGGACGAGCGGCGCTATCAGCGCGACATGAAGGCCGTGCGGCGGCTCCGGCAGCAGGCCGCGAAGCTCAACAACCTCGGCATCAATTCCGGCAGCGACCTTTTGCTGTCGAAGACCAGGCAATTGAAGCAGCGCGCCGAGAGACTGGAGGAGACGGCGAAGCCCGCGCATCTGGAACGCTCGGTTGGAACGATCCGGCTCGCCAACCGCGACACCCATGCCAAGGTCCTGATCAGGCTGACCAACGCTGGGATCGCCGCGCCCGAGGGCCGGCTGTTGTTCAGGACCGGCCAGCAGTTCATCTGCAAGGGCGACCGGATTGCGCTGCTCGGGCCGAATGGCGCCGGCAAGACCCGGTTCGTCGCGGCGCTGCGGCTGGCGATCGAGAATGCCGCAGCGGCAGCGGCCGAGATCCGGGCCACCGAGTCATTGGTGCTTGGCTATTGCGACCAGGCACTGGCCGATCTCGCCGATAGCGACACGCCGATGCGCATGCTGACGCGGCGCTTCGAGGCCGGCGATCAGCGGGCGCGCGGCTTGCTCGCCGGTGCCGGGCTCTCGATCGAGATGCAGGGCCGTCCGATCGGGCGGCTGTCGGGCGGGCAGAAGGCCCGTCTCGGCATGCTGGTGCTGCGGCTCACCCAGCCGAACTTCTATCTGCTCGACGAGCCGACCAACCACCTCGACGTCGAGGGCCAGGAGGCACTGGAGGACGAGTTGATGGAACAGCAGGCCAGCTGCCTCCTGGTGTCGCACGACCGCCATTTCGTGCGCACGGTGGCCAACCGGTTCTGGGTAATCGAAGGCAGGAAGCTGATCGAGGTCGATGGACCGGAACAGTTCTTTGCCGCGGCCGGTGCGGACTAGCGGGTGATGGAGTCAGATTGGATCGCCGTCGCGAAGACGGTGTGCCTCTCCCGCTTGCGGGGCCGTCGCAGGAGGAGCGCTGCCAAAATATCGAAAACAACCCCATGCAAAGTAGCCGGCGGCGGCCGGCATTCGAGCAGGCTACTTGACACGTCGGGCAACTCAGGGGCATTATTCCAATATTCCGAAATCGTGCAAGCGTACGCTCGCCCCCGCAAGCGGGAGAGGTGAGTGCGCCGTGATTCACCCGGACATCATGTAGTTCAGCGCCGCGCCTTGACGCATTTTTCGTGCGAACCCGTCTTTTGTTCGCATGAAAATGCGATAGGCGTTGCCCATGGCGGACTATGACGTCGCGATCATCGGCGGTGGCCTGAACGGCACGAGCATTGCCCGTGATGCCGCCGGCCGCGGCCTGCGCGTGATCCTGCTGGAACAGGGCGATCTCGGTTCCGGCGCATCGCAGGCTTCGCCGCGGCTGGTCCATGGCGATCTGGCCGGGCTGGAACGGCGGGAGCTCTTCCGCGTCCGCAGGGCACTGAGGGAACGCGACGTGTTGCTGCGCATCGCGCCGCATCTGGTGCGGCCGGTACGCTTCGTGATCCCGTCGCATGCCGAGGAGCGGCCGCCGTGGCAGTTGCGGTCGTTGCTGCTGCTCTACGAACGGCTGACTTCGCGCAGCGGCCTGCCGCGCTCGGCGACGCTCGATGTCACCCACCATCCGGTCGGCAATGCGCTGAAGCGGCCGTTCGGAACCGCGTTCGAATATTCCGACTGCGTCGTCGACGATTCCCGGCTCGTCGTGCTCACCGCCGTCGATGCCGCAGCGCGCGGCGCCGATATCCGCACCGGCGCGCGCGTGACCCGGGCCGAGCGCGGCGAGACCTGGCAGCTGGTCGCGATCGACCGCGGCTACCGGCGGGCGATCACGGCGCGGGCGCTGGTCAACGCGACCGGCGCGTGGACCGCCTCGGTCGCCGACATCGTGCTGCGCGTGTCCACGCCGCAGCTTGCGACCGTGCAGATCAGCCAGATCGTGGTGCGCCGCCTGTTCGACTGCGACAACGTCTATGTGTTTCAGAACCCTGACGGCCGGCTGATCTTCGCCAGTCCCTACGAGCGCGACTTCACCCTGATCGGCAGCGTCAGTCATCCCTTCAAGGGTGATCCGGCGGTTGTCGCGATGGGCGTGCGCGAGGAGGCCTATCTCTGCGACGCCGCCAATCGCTACTTTCGCGAACAGATCGCTCCAGTGGATGTGCTGCGGACCGTCTCCGGCGCCAATTCCGTGGTCGTGCCCGCGCGCCGGCACATGAGCGATGGCGCAGCGCTGCTCGATATCAGGCGCGGCAAGGCGCCGCTGCTCACGACCTTCGGCGGCGACGTCACCACCGCGCGGCGCCGCGCCGAGCGGGCAGTGTCGGAGTTCACGCGGTTCTATCCGATGACACCGCGCTGGACCGCAACGGCGCCGCTGCCGGGCGGCGAGTTCGCGTGGCAGCGCTTCGAGACCGAGGTCGACATCGCCCGCGACCGCTGGCGCTTCCTCGGCGAGGCGCCGGCGCGGCGGCTGGTGGCCGCCTATGGGTTGAATGTGAAGGACATTTTGGGCGACGCCAAAGAGAAGGCCGATCTCGGCCCGGCCTTCGGTCCCGAACTGACCGGCGCCGAGGTGCGCTACCTCATGCGCAAGGAATGGGCGCGCTTTCCCGACGATATCCTGTGGCGCCGCTCCAAGCTCGGGCTGACCATGCCGCAAGCCGATCGCGACGCGCTTGCGACGTTCATGGCGAAGATGGATTGAGCTCGCTTCAAACCTCCCCTTGAAAAGGGGAGGTCGCTTTGCTCGCCAGAGCAAAGCGGGTGGGGATTCGGAGTTCCCACAAACTCGTCATGCCCGGGCTTGTCCCGGGCATCCACGTCTCCGTTTCCACGCGAAGAAAAGACGTGGATGGCCGGGACAAGCCCGGCCATGACGGCGCGGAAGAATCGGTTCATTCCAAATGCGATTACCCTGTTTTGAGGGGGAAGGAGAAGGGCTCCAGCAGCGGCTATTGCCTCGCGGCCTCGTGTGACCACGCGAGGTCGCGCCGGGACGGACGGCGATGCAGCCGCTCCGAGATCAGGCTCGTTGCCTGCCGGCCCTGGCCGGCGCGCAGGCACGCGACGATGAAGGTATCCTCCCACAATTCGCGTTGCGCATGGCTGCCGCCGATCCGCACCAGTTCGGGCATCAGCGGCGCAAGGATGCGCACGGCGTCGTCGTGATCGCCAGCGGCGAACGCCGCGATCCCGCGGCCAAGCCCGATCGCCGCAGGGCCGGGCGCCAGCCTGCCGTCGGCGTCGCGCGCCGCCATCTCGACCAGCCGCGCCTCGAGCGCGTCGTTGTTCGTCGTCGCTGCGACCAGCGCGTGGTGCACGTCGGCGAAATGCGCGCCGGCCTTCGGGAAATAGCCGTCGCCATAGACGGCGACATCCTTCCAGTGCTGCTCGAGGCCGGTCTTGCCGGCGACCGTCAGCCGCCACAGCAGCGAGGCCGTGTCGGTGAAGATATTGAGCGGCGGATAGGGCCGGCCCGCCGGCTTGATGTGCTGCTCGTAAATGTCGAGCGCGCTGTCGGCGTCGCCTTCCTCGATTGCGATCAAGGCGAGGTGCCAGGCGAGATGGCCCTGCAGGAAGCTGGTGCGATCATTCGCCGGCAGCCAGGCGGAGAGGAAGCTGCGGCCTTCCGCCGCGTCGCCCTGCTCGAACAGCGCATGCGCGACGGCGTGCGCGGCACCGGCGTTCTCCGGCTTCAGCGCATAGCCGCGCTCGGTGATGGCGCGGCCGGACACGACATCGCCGGCCTCGGTCTTCGACCAGCCGAGATAGGTGAGGAACCACCAATCGTCGCCATAGTCGCCGGCGTAACGTTCGGAGATTGCGAGCCGCGCGGCGTCATGGTCGGACCGGCCGGAGAAGGCATAGAGGCCGAAGGCGCCGAGCAACAGCGAGAGTATCTGCGCATCGCGCGGATATTCGCTGAGATGCTGTTCGGCCGCTGTCATCGCCCTCTTGCCCTGGCCCTCGATCACCGACGCGATGATCTCGATGTGCTGACGCTCGCGCGGGCTTGCGGCCGCGGCCAGCTGTCGCGCATCGGCCGCCTTGGCACGGGCCTGGGTGCCTTCCATGTTGAGCTGGTGGACGCGGGCACGGCCGAGATGGGCCAACGCGAAGTCCGGGTCCTCGGCGATCGCCGCCTCGAACGCGGCATCGGCTCCGTGCAGCGCCGCCAGCATGCGATCGACGCCGTCGACATAATAAGCGGCGGCGCGGTCCGAGGTGGTGGTCAGCGGCAGGCCGTAGCGGTCGTGAATCATCGGTTGCCCTCCCGGATTTGGCTGCGGAGTCTAGCAGAGGCATGGAAGCCGACAATATTGCGGGAGATGTCCGTGAGGCGGTTGAGCCGGTGCCGATCCGCCGCTAGCTTGCCGCCAGAATCGGACCTTACGGGGAATCGGGGCTGACGGACGTGACATCGGGCGAAGCGAGTGCGGAGGCGGCAAGGCCGTTGCCTGAACCGGCCGTCTCGGACATGCCGCTGCTGCGGATCGAGGGTGTCGCCAAGTCGTTCGGCAATTTCCGCGCGGTCGACAAGCTCTCGCTCGATATCCGCGTCGGCGAGTTCTTCGCGCTGCTCGGCCCGAGCGGCTGCGGCAAGACCACGCTGCTGCGCATGCTCGCCGGCTTCGAGACGCCGGACGAGGGCCGCATCCTGCTCGGCGGCAGCGACATCGCGCAGGTTCTGCCGCATGGGCGGCCCGTCAACATGATGTTCCAGAACTACGCGCTGTTCCCGCATCTGTCGGTGCGCGACAACATTGCCTTCGGGCTGAAGCGTGCCGGCGACGCGCGCGGCGATATCGCCGCGCGCGTCGCCGAGATGGTGGCGCTGGTCAAGCTCGAGGGGATGGAGAAGCGCAAGCCCGACCAGCTCTCCGGCGGACAGCGGCAGCGCGTCGCATTGGCGCGCTCGCTGGCGCGCCGGCCGCAGGTGCTGCTGCTCGACGAGCCGCTCGCCGCGCTCGACAAGAAGCTGCGCGAGAGCACGCAGGCCGAATTGATGGAACTGCAACGCCGGCTCGGCACGACCTTCATCATCGTCACCCACGATCAGGAGGAGGCGATGACGATGGCCGGCCGCATCGGGGTGATGGATGCCGGCCGTCTGGTTCAGGTCGCAACCCCGCGCAATCTCTACGAGGCGCCGGCCTCGCGCTGGATCGCCGAGTTCGTCGGCGACATTAATCTGTTCAACGGCGAGGTCACGTCCCGCGAGAATGGGCGCCTGACGGTCGCGACCGCTGATGCGGGCACGCTCGCGGTCAGCGAGCTGTGGCCACCGGTGACCAGGCAGGTCGTTGCCGTCGCGATCCGCCCCGAGAAGGTGAAGCTATCGCGCCGCGCGCCGGCAACGGACGGGGGCGCGTCGCATGCGATCAACCGGCTGGAGGGTGTCGTCACCGACGTCAACTATCTCGGCGGCGTGACCAGCTACCGGGTGAAGCTGGAGACGGGCGCGGTGGTGCGCGCGTCGATGGCCAATACCGCGCGGCTCGATGTCGATGCCTATCTCGCCGGCCAGCGCGTGGTGGCATGGTTCACCGCCGACGATTGCCTGGTGCTTGAGCAATGAGCGCGCGCCGCATCTTCGCCCGGCCGGCGCGGTTCGCCGCGATCGCGCCCTATCTTTGGATGGTGCTTTTCTTCCTGGTGCCGTTCGGTTTCGTGCTGAAGATCAGCCTGTCGCAGACCGCGATCGCGCAGCCGCCCTATACGCCGGTGTTCGATTTCACCGATGGCCGCGCGGCGCTGGCCGCGGCGTTCGCGCAATTGTCGTTCGACAATTTCCGCCTGCTGATCTCGGACAACCTCTACATCCTGTCCTATCTGCGCAGCCTCGTCGTCGCGGTGAGCTCGACGCTGATCCTGCTCCTGATCGGTTATCCCATTGCCTACGGCATGGCGCGGTTGCCGCAGCGTTGGCAGGGCGTGGCGATGATGCTGGTCATCGTGCCGTTCTGGACCTCGTTCCTGATCCGCATCTATGCCTGGATCAACATCCTGCAGCATGACGGCCTGCTCAACCAGGTTCTGCTGGCGCTTCATATCGTGTCGACGCCGGTGGTCTGGCTGTCGACCGACAGCGCGATGTACCTCGGCATCGTGTATTCCTATCTGCCGTTCATGATCCTGCCGCTCTATGCGACGCTCTCCAGGATGGACGCGTCGCTGCTGGAGGCCGCGGGCGATCTCGGCGCCTCGCCGTTGCAAGCGTTCTGGCTGGTGACGTTCCCGCTGTCGCTGCCCGGCGTCGGCGCCGGCGCGCTGCTCTGCTTCATTCCTGTTGTCGGCGAGTTCGTGATCCCCGACCTGCTCGCGGGTTCCAACTCGCTGATGATCGGACAGACGCTGTGGCTCGAGTTCTTCACCAACAAGGACTGGCCGGTCGCATCGGCCGCCGCGGTCGCCTTGTTGCTGCTGCTGGTGCCGCCGCTCGTGCTCTACGACCGCCTGCAGCGCCGCCAGCTGGAGGCGGGCCGCTAATGGCGCGTACGGTCACCAGGCTCACCCGCTTCAACATGACGTCGCTGGCGCTCGGGCTGGCGTTCCTCTATCTGCCGATTGTCATCCTCGTGATCTACTCGTTCAACGCCTCGCGGCTGGTGACGGTGTGGGGCGGCTGGTCGCTGCGCTGGTACCGCGAGTTCTTCGGCGACCGCGCCATGCTGGAGGCGGCGTGGATGAGCCTGTCGGTCGCGGCGGTGTCGGCGACGCTGGCGACACTGCTAGGCACGCTGGCGGCGGTCGGGCTGGCGCGCGGCGAGCGGTTCCGGGGGCGGGCGCTGTTCTCCGGCATGCTGTACTCGCCGCTGGTCATGCCGGAGGTGATCTCCGGCCTGTCGCTGCTGCTGCTGTTTGTGGCGCTCAACGCCGAGCGCGGGTTCTGGACGGTGACGATCGCCCACACCACGCTGACGATGTGCTTCGTCACCGTCGTGGTGCAGTCGCGCCTCTCCACGCTCGACCGCAGCCTGGAGGAGGCTGCGATGGACCTCGGCTGCGATCCGGTGCGGGCGTTCCTCCTGGTGACGCTGCCGCTGATCGTGCCGGCGATCGTCGCCGGCTGGATGCTGGCCTTCACGCTGTCGCTCGACGACGTCGTGATCGCGAGCTTCACCACCGGCCCGGGCTCGGCGACGCTGCCGATCCGGATCTATTCCGAGGTGCGGCTCGGCGTGAAGCCCGAGATCAACGCGATCTGCACGCTGGTGATCGCCCTGATCGCCGTGATCATCGTGGTCGCCTCGTTCGCCTCGAAACTGTCGAGCGCGCGCGGCGAGAGCGCCGCGCCGTTGTAGTTTCCGTCATTCCGGGGCGATGTGAAACATCGAACCCGGAATCTCGAGATTCCGGGTCTGGTGCTAGCGCACCATCCCGGAATGACAGCGCATCAAGATTTAACCGCGCCTGCCGTCAGCCCGCCAACCATGTAGCGCTTGAAGGCGTAATAGACCGCGGCCGGCGGCAGCGCGTAGATGAAGCCGGTGGTCATGAGCAGCTCCCACGGCGAGTCGTCCGCGGCGAGGAAGTTGCCGAGCGCGACCGGCAGCGTGATGTCGGTGTCCTTCGACAGCAGCAGGAACGCGTAGAGATATTCGTTCCACGCGAGCAGGATCGCATAGGTGCCGACCGCGACCAGCGAGGGCATCATCAAGGGCACGTAGACCAGGCGGAACAGCTGCAGCGTGGTGGCGCCGTCCATCGTCGCGGCCTCGTCGAGCTCGACCGGCAGCTTGTCGGAGGCCTGCTTCAGGACCCAGATCGCGTATGGCGCGGCGATCGTCACCATCGCGAGGATCAGCGACCAGTGATTGTTCAAGAGGCCATAGGTGCCCATGGTGCGGTACATCGGCACGGCGAGGAACGCGGCCGGGATGAAATAGGTGAACAGCGCCATGTTCATGACGGCGCGGCCGCCCGGCACGCGCAGCCGCGAGATCGAGAACGCGGCGGCGGTGGCGACGAACAGCGTCAGCGCGCCGACCGCGAGCGCGATCACGGTCGAATTCCAGAACTGGATCCAGAAGTCGCGCAGGAAGTAGTGCTGCTGGTTGAACACGATCTCGAAATTATGCAGCGTCGGATGCGCCGGCCACACCTTGCCGGAGAACGCGTCCTCCTTCGGCGAGATCGCAAACACGAACATATGGTAGATCGGGATCATGGTCCAGATGAAGACCGGGATGCCGATCAGGAGCAGCTTGGCTTCGGTGCCGACTTCGCGGAGGGTGGGCAGCTTCATCGCGACAACCGTTTCATCATGTAATAGACCAGCGGCAGCACGAACGGCATCGCACAGACGATCGAGGCCATCGCCAGCGAGAGCTGGTCGAGGCGCAGATAGCGGATGCCCAGGGTCGACAGCACGTGGGTGAGGTCGGCGGGCCCGCCGCCGGTGAGCAAATAGACGCTGTTGAAGTCGCCGAGCGTCCAGATCATCGAGAGCAGCGTGCAGGTGACATAGAGCGTCTGCATCGACGGCCAGGTGATGTAGCGGAATTTCTGCCACCAATTGGCGCCGTCAACGTCGGAGGCCTCGTACAGATCGTGCGAGATGGCGAGCCGTCCGGTCAGCAGGATCAGCGTCCAGAACGGCAGCGACTTCCAGATGTGCACGCCGATCGCCATCGCCAATGCGACCGAGGGATCGTTCAGCCAGTTCGGGCCGTCGTCGCCGGTGAACTTGAAGATCAGCTGGTTGACCACGCCCCATTCCGGATTGAGCATGAAGCGCACCGACAGGATGGTCGGGATCGAGGGCACCGCCCAGGGCAGGATGAAGATGACAGACAGCCACCTGATCCACGGCCGCTGCTGGGCGAAGAAGCCGGACAGGAACAGCGCGATCAGCATCTTGATGTTGATGCCGATGACCAGGAAGATCAGCGTGTTGACCGCCGCGCGGGCGAAGATCGGGTCGTGATAGAGCGCGACATAGCTCGCCGGATGGCGCGCCAGCCACAGGCCGTAGCCGACCGGATAGACCACGAAGGCGAGGAAGACGAGCAGATAGGGCGCGAGCAGCACGATGCCCCAGACCTGCGGCGGCGACAGCCGCGCCGACAACGGCGGCGAGGGGACATCGGATGCGGAGAGTGTGATCGCCATACGGTTACTCTTTGAGCAAGCTACCGCTTGCGCCTACGCCTACCCTGTCGTCCCTGCGAAAGCAGGGACCCATAACCACCGGCTTTCGTTATTGCACGAAAGCCGGTGACCAGCATGTTTCAAAATCACCGCCGCGGCGTATGGGTCCCTGCTTTCGCAGGGACGACCAGAGAAATGTGCCGCGGCAGCTGGTCTTGCAACGTCTACCCCGCGACCTGCTTGATGCGGGCGATCAGTTCGTCGACGGCCTTGTCCACCGGCACCTTCTCGCTGACGACGCGGTTCATGGCCTTGGCCCAGACGTTCTCGTTGTTCAGGATGGTGAACTTCCAGTTCTTGGTAAAGTCGAACGGCGCGGTGCCGCCGGTGAACTGATTGTAGACCGCCTTGCGATGCCGGTCAGCCTGCCAGAACGGGCTCGCCTGGCTTGCCTTGGTCACCGGGAACCAGCGGCCAAGCGCGCCCTCGACATAGGGCCGCAAATTGTCTTCCTGCATCAGGAAGGCAATGAACTGCTTGCCTTCCGCCTTGTTCTTGGCGTTGGCGAAGATCAGCCCGGTCTTGACGTCGGAGCGGTAGCGGATCGTCGATCCGTCCGGCGCCTTCGGGAAGGACGCGGTGATGATGTCCTGCTCATAGGCCTGCTTGCCGGCGGCGCGCTGCGCGTCGGTCAGCGCCGGGTTGGTGGAATCCTCGAACCACTTCGCCGCGATCGAGATCGTGAAGTTGTGGGTCATCACGATCGTCTTGTTGTGGAACGCGACGTTGTTGTCCGGGTCCTTCCAGGTCGTGGAGGAGGGCGGCGAGCAGCCCTTGATGTAGGTGTCGGTGTAGTCCTTCAGCGCGTGAATCAACCCGTCGCGCACCTTGGGATCGTCGACCAAGAGCTTGCCGTCGTCGTCGACCAGCTTGACGTGATAGGCGTCCATGAAGGTGTAGAACGACTGGAACGAGTCGGTGGATTCCACGCCCATCGGCTGGCCGACGCCGTAGATGCGCTGGCCGGTCGCCTTGCGGATTGCCGGCTGCACCTTGTCGCACCAGAACGACCAGTAATCCTCCCACTTGGTCGGGATGTCGGCGGCCTTGAAGCCGGCCTTCTCGAGCATGTCGCCCCAGATCTGGACGTGCATGCTCTGCTGCTTCAGCGGGAAGCCGTAATAGGCCTTCTTCTTGGCGACGTCGTTGTAGAGCAGCGCCGTCTCCAGCGTGTTCGGCGCGAACGCGTCCTTCATCGGCAGCAGGATGTCGGAGAGATCCTCGAGCTTGCCTTCATAGGCCCATTTGCCCTGCGCCTGCACGTCGTAGGAGTCGGAATAGGCGACGTCGGGCACGGTGCCGGAATCGAGCGCGGCGACCGTCTTCGGAATCATGTCCTGGATCGCGTATTGCGACAGTTCGACCTTGATGCCGGTCTTGGCTTCGAATTTCTTGATCGTCTCGAGCAGCGCGTCGTCTTCGGATTTGTAAAATCCCTTGCCCCACCAGACGGTGATCGTCTTGCCCTGGGCGAGAGCGGGTGCAGTTGCGGCAAACAGGCCGACCGCGGCGACCGCAATTGATAGCGCACCGATAACCTTGGATCTCACGTTGTTCTCCCTCATGAGGCCGGCTTTTTAACCGGTTGGAGAAAACACTAGCGCATGCCCGTGACCCGATAAAGATGTCGCGCCGCCGACTTGTGTAGGGGTTTGCGGCGAGCGCGTGGATCGGTCCCGGTGCATCGATGCGCAAAGTGAATGGATTCGATCAGTTCGACTTCGCATTCTCGGCCGACGCCGCCGGTGCGCCGCCGGGCGCGCCTGCCGCAGCATCGGGCGCCGCCGCGGGCCGTGCGGCGCCGCCGGTGAAGCGCTCGATCACCGAGCGCACCGCGTCGCGGGTCTTGCGATCCTTCACCGCATCGAGCAGCGGGGCGGACGCCGGCGAGCGGCGGATCAGGCTTTCCGGATCGGGGAAGATCAGCGGATCGTCCCACGGCCCCTGGATCACGAAGGGCAGATCGAAACCGTTGCCGCCGGCCGATGCCGAGGTCAGGCTGGCGACACCTTTCAGATCGTATTCGCGCGACGGCACCGAGGCCGTGCCGGTCAGCGTGATCTTCGCCGTGGGGCTTTCGACATGAATGTCGTCAGCGGTCGCGACGCCATCGGCGAATTTCACCGAGATGCTGAGATTGTCGTAGGGCGTCGAGCCGGAGCGGAAATTGCCGCCGCCGGACAGCGGCCGCTTCTCCAGCCGCTTCAACAGCTGCTCGACATTGAAGCCCGCGATCGCGCCGTCATGCCCGTTCAGCGTGGCGGTGCCGTCGAGCGACGACGCGAGCCCGAACGGGCTCGAGCCCGAGGCCGTCAGCGAGACGTTGAGGTTGCCGCGGCCGGACAGCTTGTTGATGCCGAACAATTCGCTGGCGCAGGCCTGCAGATCGACATCGGTGAACTGGAATTGCGCCCTGACGTCGGCGACCGCATCCGAGCGCGCGATCGCGAACGAGCCCTTGGCGATGCCGCCATACATCTGCGCCTCGCCGACGCTGAGCGCCAGCGCGCCGCCGCGCAGATTGGCGCCGAATGCGGTGCGGCCGAGCTTGGACGGGCCGACCGTCACCTTGGCCGCCGACAGGCGCATGTCGAGATCGGTCGACGACAGCGAGGACAGGTCGAACAGCTGCCTGTTCCAGTCGCGCTGACCGCTGGCCAGCAGGCGGAACGTCGAGATGTAAGGCGTGAAATCGAGATTGCCGGCGGCAAGCGTCGCCTGCAGCGTCTGCCGGCCGTTATTGGCATAGGTCATCACGCCCTCGGCGACGTTGCCGTCGAGCTCGACATTGACATTGGTGAGCGCGACCGAGCCGCCGACCACATTGGCGCGGGCCTTCAGCGCGAAGCGGCCGAAGCCGCCACCGCCGCCGGGCGGGGCCTGTCCCATCCAGCGCAACGCGTTGCGCAGCGACGGGCTGTCCATTGTGGCGACGCCTTCCATCATCAGGCTGGTGCGGTTGGCGACGGTTCCGTCGAAGGCAACCTTCAGCGGCGCGCTGGCGAGCCGTGCCTTCAGGCCGGAGCGGTCGCCCGACAACAGCGCGACGAAGTCGCTGGCGCTGATCGAGCCGTCGACGCGTTCGCCGCGCCAGTCGAACTGGCCGGTTGCGGCAAAGGAGCGCGAGATCGAGGGCCAGGCCAGCGACAGGTCAATATCGCCAAGCTGTTCGGAGATGTTGTTGGTGCCGTCCTGGTAGTTCAGTTCGCCGTCCTGGATCCGGATTTCGGAGAACGACACCTGGTTCTCGGCGCCGGGCGTCATCGCCTTGGCGATGGTCTCGACGAACGGCGTCCAATTGCTCTCGCCGGCGCCGTCGCGGACCACATGGATATGCGGACGGAGCATCATGACGTCGGCAATCTCGAACCGCCGCAGCAGCAGCGGCAGCAGGCGCAGATTGGCGGTCAACACGTCGACCTGTAGGGCGGGACCGATGGTATCGGCGCCCTTCAGCCCGACATTATGAAAGGAGACGTAGCTGCCGGGAAAAACCGAGACGTCGATCGGCCCGTTGACGACGAGATCGAGCCCGGTCACGGCGCGGATCTGCGCTTCCACCGCCCGCTGCAGCGCGTCCCGGTTGAGGAACCACGACGTTCCGACCAGCCCGACCAGCGCCAGGCCGAAAAGCGCCGCGATCGGCATCCCCAGGCGCTTAATTCCTTGGGCCATCGTCAATGACATATCCGGGTCGGGTTGAGTTTTGTCGGGTCGTCGTCGAACACAGCGGGCTCTCGCCGGAGGCCCCTGCCAACCCACGCAACTTGAAGGGTTTTCTTGTCGCTTTCAAGGCCATGTTGATCGCCGCAGGCCGCCGCCCGTCGCCGCACCCGGCCATGATTGACGCACTGCGAAGATTTCGCCTAATAATCCGCTTTGCCACAGCCGTTCCGCGCCCTCCATCAGGTATTCGCTGCATGAACAAAGTTTATCCCGACGCCAAATCGGCACTCGATGGTCTCCTCAAGGACGGCATGATGATCATGTCGGGCGGCTTCGGCCTCTGCGGCATCGCCGAGACCCTGTCGGACGCGATCCGCGACTCCGGCGTGAAGGGGCTCACGGTCGTCTCCAACAATGCCGGCGTCGACGGCATCGGCCTCAGCCGGCTGCTGGAAACGCGCCAGATCAAGAAGATGATCTCGTCCTATGTCGGCGAGAATAAGCTGTTCGCCCAGCAATATCTCGCCGGCGAGCTCGAGCTCGAGTTCAACCCGCAGGGCACGCTGGCCGAGCGCATCCGCGCCGGCGGCGCCGGAATCCCGGCCTTCTACACCAAGACCGGCGTCGGCACGCTGATCGCCGAAGGCAAGGAAGTGAAGGAATTCGAGGGCGAGAAGTACATCATGGAACGCGGCCTGTTCGCCGATGTCGCCATCGTCCATGCCTGGAAGGGCGACACCGCCGGCAACCTCGTCTACCGCAAGACCGCGCGCAACTTTAACCCGATGATGGCGACCGCCGCCAAAGTCACCGTCGCCGAGGTCGAGCACCTGGTGCCGGCCGGCGAGATCGACCCGGACCACATCCACACCCCCGGCATCTTCGTCAAACGCATCATCGAGGTCGGGACCGGCAAGAAGCGGATCGAGTTCCGCAACACCCGTCCGCGTCCCGCCGCCTAAAACATAATCCTTCAGGAGAGCCTCATGGCCTGGACCCGTGAACAGATGGCCGCCCGCGCCGCCAAGGAGTTGCGCGACGGCTATTACGTCAATCTCGGCATCGGCATTCCGACGCTGGTCTCGAACTATATTCCCGACGGCATCGACGTCAGCCTGCAGAGCGAGAACGGCATGCTCGGCATGGGCCCGTTCCCCTATGAGGACGAGGTCGACGCCGACCTGATCAATGCCGGCAAGCAGACCGTGAGCGAGCTGCCCTCGACCAGCTATTTCTCGTCGGCCGATTCCTTCGGCATGGTGCGCGGCGGCCATATCGATCTGTCGATCCTCGGCGCCATGCAGGTGGCGCAGAACGGTGACCTCGCCAACTGGATGATCCCCGGCAAGATGGTGAAGGGCATGGGCGGCGCCATGGACCTCGTCGCCGGCGTCAAGCGCGTCGTGGTCGTGATGGAGCATTCCGCCAAGGACGGCCCCAAGCTGCTCAAGCAGTGCAACCTGCCGCTGACCGGCGAGCGCGTGGTCGACATGGTCGTCACCGACCTTGCGGTGTTCACCATCGACAAGCACGGCAAGGACGGCATGGCGCTGATCGAGCTCGCCGACGGGGTCACGCTCGACGAGGTCAAGGCCAAGACCGAGGCCGAATTCCGCGTCGCGCTGAAGAACACCTGAGATGATCGGCGCGGGACGATCCTCGATCCGTCCCGCACGATCCGACGACGCCGGCTTCATCGCCGGCATCGTCCTGGCCGCGCAGCGCGGCCCGTTGCCGCGCGGCTGGTTCGATATCGCGCTCGATCGGGGCGAGGCGGAATGCCTGGCGTTCATGACGCGGCTTGCCGTGGCGCGGGTGCGGTCATGGTATCACGTCGCCCATTTCCTGATCGCTGAAGTCGATGGCGCGCCGGCCGCCGCGCTGTGCGCGATGCCGGCATCCGGAACGGTCGTCGCGGCACGTGCGGCGATCGAGGAGGTCGCGGCAGAGACCGGCATGGATGCCGATGCCATCGTCGCGCGCGGCGGCTATGCCCGTAACTGCTGGGTGCAAGGCGGCGAGGGCGACTGGCTGATCGAGCATGTCGCCCGACAAGCGTCCCATCGTAGCGGCGGTCTGGTGCAGGACTTGATCCGCCGCGCACTCGCCGACGGCAAGGCGGCCGGTTACACGCAGGCATCGATCTCGTTCCTGATCGGCAACGCCGCCGCCGAACGCTGCTATGCCAAGGCCGGCTTCGCCTTCGCCGAAGAGAAGCGCGACGCCGCCTTCGAAGCGATGACCGGCGCGCCGGGCTTTCGCAGATTTGTGCGGATGATGTGAACGGGGTGCACGGCGAACGGCCCGCATATACATCTGTCGTCCCGGCCTAGTGCGCAATTGCGCACGGGGGGCCGGGACCCATACGCCGCGGCGGATGTTGCAGGCGGGACTCGTCGTTGCAATCGCGCATAACAATTCCCGTCGGTGGTTATGGGTCCCGGCCCCCCGTGCGCAATAGCGCACTAGGCCGGGACGACAGTGAGTGTGCGGCACGGTTTGTGAGTCATACGCCCGCATTCTTGCGACATGGTTTGTCCGAGTTGACAGGTTTGTGCCGAGTTGCCCGTCCGGCAGTCACGCAGCGCGTCACATTCGGCGCGCCGACAGCGCCGGCTTGTCCGGTCGCCCATGCAATGGCAGAATTGCACCATATTGTGCAAGATCGGACACGCCATGCCACTCATCCGGATCTGGGTCTATGACGGCATCCTCGCTTCGGGTGTGGCGGGGATTGTCGACGTGTTCACCGCCGCCAATTCGGTGACGGCGCGGCGGCCCCAGCGTCACAACGGCAAGCCGTCCCAGCTGCGGTGGCGCGTCGAGTCCTTGAGTGGCCGGCCGGTCCAGACGGCGTCCGGCCAGATCGTCGGCGTCGACGGACCGATCGGCGCGCGGTCTTCGGCAGACGCGGTGGTGATCCCGGGACCGTTCGTCGGCGATATCGAAAGGTTCTTTGCGCGGCTCGATACCGTCGAGCCGCTGCTCGCGGCGCTGCGGCGTCAGCATGAGCGCGGCACTTTGCTCGCCTCCTATTGCACCGGCAGCTTCATCCTCGCCGAGGCCGGCCTGCTCGACGGCAGGGTTGCCACCACCCATTGGGCCAAGGGGCGGACATTCGCGATGCGCTATCCGGCGGTGGATCTGCGCGTCGCCGAGATCCTCACCGAGCAGAACCGCATTGTCTGCTCGGGCGCGGTGACCACCTCGCTCAATCTCGCGCTTCGGCTGGTCGAGAAATTCGCCGGCGCCGACGTGGCCGCTGAGACCGGCAAGCTGATGCTGATCGACAGCAATCGCGTCTCGCAGGCACCCTATGCCAGCCGCGCGCGTGACACGCAGCACTCCGACGCGCTGGTGGCGCGGGCGCAGAGCATGATGGAGAAGTCGCTGCAACAGGGCTTCAGTCTGGCCAGGTTGGCCCGCGACCTTTCGGTCAGCGAGCGCACCCTGAACCGCCGCTTCAAGCTGGCGGTCGGCGAGGCACCCCTGCAATATCTGCAAGCGTTGCGTGTCGATGTGGCCAAGCGCCTGATCGAAACCACGCGGCTGAAGCTCGACGCGGTCAGCGCGCGCGTCGGCTACGGCGATCTGTCGACCTTCCGCCGGCTGTTCAAGCGCGAAACCGGGCTCTCGCCACGCGAATACCAGCGTCGGTTCGTGCGCAGGGCCGCCGCGAGCTGAGAACGCCGTGTCCGAATTTGCCCCCAAAATGGCGATACTGCCACTGCCGCCTGGAGCACGCCGCGCATAGACCTCGTGCTGTCAACAACAGGAGGTCTCTCAATGCCGATGATCGACGTGACAATTCCCGAAGGAGCCCTGAAGCCGGAAGCGGAAGCGCGGCTCATCAAGGAGCTCGGTGATATCCTGATCGGTCACGAGGGGTTCGATCCGGCAAACAAGGTCGCGCAAGGCGTCACCGTTGTCTTCCTGCATCGGCCGGCCGCCGTTTATGTCGCGGGCCAGCCATCGCCATCGCCGCGTTACCGGATTGTCCCGACCGTGCCGGAAGGCCAGTACACCGAAGCCTCGCGCGCGGCGCTGGTGAAGGACGTGACCGATGCGGTGGTACGCGCCGCCGGCGGTTCGTTCGAGGATGTGGCACCGCAGGTCTGGGTGTTTCCGACCGAGATCCCCGACGGCCAGTGGGGCAGCCGTGGTGTCATTCGTCCGCTGCCGGACATCCAGGCCTTCATCGCCGGCGAGCACGAGCGCAAGGTCGGCGAGGCGCGTCTGGCGCGACGGCGGCGCGTCAAGGCGCTGGAGTTGCTTGCGGGCGCGCTCGACGCGGCCCGCAAGGGCGTCGACTGACGCGGGCGCAGCCATGACATCTGACACGCATTTCAGGCTCGCGGCGGTCCAGGCCGCCGCTGTGCCATTCGATCGCGACGCCTCGGTGGAGAAGGCCTGCCGCCTGATCGGCGAGGCCGGCGCCATGGGAGCGACGATCGCCGCCTTCGGCGAGACCTGGCTGCCCGGCTATCCTTTCTTCTGTCACGCGCCGACCGGGCCGAGCACGTTTCGCGCGATGGCCGAATATCTCGACAACGCGGTCGAGATTCCCTCGCCCGCGACCGATCGGCTCTGCGCCGCCGCCGAGGCCGCCGGACTGGATGTCGTGATCGGCGTCGCCGAACGTGATGCCGTGACCAAGGGCACGGTCTACTGCACACTGCTGTTCATCGGCCGCGAAGGACGGCTGCTCGGCCGCTATCGCAAGCTGAAGCCCACCTTCAACGAGCGCTCGGTGTGGGCCGACGGCGACGCGGCGGGGCTGCGCGTGCATGAGCGGCCCTATGGCCGGATCAGCGGCCTCAATTGCTGGGAGCACAACACCATGCTGCCCGGCTATGCGCTGGCGGCGCAGGGGACGCAGATCCACGTCGCGGCGTGGCCGGGGCGGGAGCCTGCGGTGGCACCGCCGTCGCCGACGCCGCTCTGGCCGCGGCAGTTGTTGTTGTCGCGAGCGTTCGCCTCGCAGGCGGCCTGCTACGTCATCGCCGTCGGCGGCATGCGCTCGCACGAAGCGACACCGGAACGCTACCGCGAGCTCTCGACGATCGAGTACAGCGGTGACAGCGTCATCATCGATCCGCGCGGCGAGGTCATCGCAGGTCCGGCGCAGGGCGAGACCATCCTGATCGCGGACGGATCGCGGGAGGCCGTGCTCGCCGCCAAGGCGCTGTGCGATATCGGCGGTCATTATTCGCGCCCCGACCTGCTGCGGTTGATCGTCGATCGCAATCCACAGGAGCGGGTCATCGACTGCGGCTTCGCCGGGCGTGTCACGCCGGAGATGTGGGAGTGACGCGAACGGCGCGGGTATCCCGCGCCGTCAAAGCTGCTTGTAGCGAAGAAAGCTCGCTGCGTGTCACGAAGCTTCCTGCGGGATTGCGGATGGTGAGTCCTCGCCCTTGAGCTCCTCGAGGCTGCGGTGCCGCGGCTCGATACCGAGCGCCCATACGGTGATGATCTGCACGATGAGCAGTCCGATCATCAGGGCCATCACGCCGGCGACGCCGCGCGCTTCGAACAGCATCACGACCAGGAATGGTGTCACGATGGTGGCACCTCGACCGAGTGTGTTGACTATGCCGGATGCCCGCAGCCGTACCTCGGTCGGGAACAGTTCGGGAATATAGATGCCGAACAACAGCGCGACCAGGACATAGATCGGCACGGTCAGTGCGAAGCCGACGGCCGGCAGCAGCAACGGATCTGAGATCATCGGATAGATGACGCCGAGCATGATCGAGATCAGCGACGCGCCGATGATCGTGGGCTTGCGGCCCCAGCGGTCCGCGGTCAGGGCGCCGATCGCCGAGCCGATCGGCGCGCCAAGCGCCATCAACAGCGAGTAGCCGAACGAGGTCGCGACGGAGAGGCCCTGCTTGATGAAGAACACCGGCAGCCAGGTCACGAAGCCGTAGAGCAACGTATTGATGGTAATCAGGCATACCGCGCCGACGATCATGCGGGACAGCAGCGGCGCTGTGAACAGCGTGGCGAGATCGGGCGAAACCGGTGCCGGCGTTGCAGCCGCGGGCGCCGGCAAGGGCTGCCCCTGGGAAGCTTCCTTCTCGATCGCCTGCATCAGCGCCTCGGCCTCGGCGGTGCGTCCCACCGCCTCCAGCCAGCGCGGCGACTCCGGCAGCGACTTGCGCAGGTACCAGACGATCAAGGCGCCGACGCCGCCCAGCACGAACATCGCGCGCCAGCCGAATTGCGGGACGACGACCGATGCGACCAGCAGCGCGATGGGCAGGCCGGTCACGACGCAGACGGCGGTGAAGCCGAGCCACTTGCCGCGGCTCCGGGCCGGCACGAACTCGGTCATCGTCGAATAGCCGACGACATTTTCGGCGCCGAGACCGACGCCCATCACGAAACGGCAGGCAATCAGAAAGGCCATGTTTGGCGCAAACGCCGCCGCCAGGGACGCGATACCGAACAGCAGCAAATTGAACTGGTAGGTGAAACGTCGTCCGTAACGGTCGCCGAGGAAGCCGGTGCCGAACGATCCGAGCATCATGCCGACGAAGGTTGCGGAGATGAACGCGGCGTTTTGGGCGAGCGTCGAGAACCCGGTTTTCAGCGTCACGCCGAGCACAGTGCCGGCGATATAGATGTCGAAACCGTCGAAGAACATTCCGATCCCGATCAGGATCATGATCCGGCGATGGAATGGTCCGATCGGTAGCCGATCGAGGCGGCTCCCGGCATTGACCGATGTCGACATATGCGCTCTCCCCTTGACTGTTTCCTCGGTGATGCGGCCCGCCATCTGTGGGCGGTTTGCCGCTTTGCTTGACTGCGGCTAATTCAAGCGGCGCTGGCTGGCCGTGTCGCGGTACCAATCGAACGGCTGTTCGTGGGTCGCGACCATTACGCTCTTGGTGTTGAAATGATCGTCGAAGCTCTCGGTGCCGCATTCCCGGCCGATGCCGGAATCGTCGACGCCGCCCCAGGGCGAAGCCGGATCGAGCCGGTGGTGATCGTTGATCCAGACGATCCCGGCCTTGACCGCGGCGGCGACGCGATGGGCGCGCGCGACGTCGCGGGTGCGAATGGCGGCGGCGAGGCCAAAGGGCGAGTCGTTGGCGAGCCGGAGCGCGTCGGCCTCGTCCTTGAAGGGGGTCACCGAGGTGAAGGGACCGAACACCTCCTCCTGGAAGATCCGCATGTCGGATTTGACGTCGGCGAACACGGTCGGTTCGACGAAATAGCCGTTGTCGTGGCCTGCGACCTTTGCAGCCACGCCGCCGGTGAGCAGCCGCGCGCCGTCTTCATGACCGTAGCGCGCATAGCTGAGAACGCGGTCGCGCTGGCGTGCCGAGATCACCGGCCCAAGCTGTGTGTTCGGATCGAAGGGGTCGCCAATGCGGATGGTGCGGGTCTTGGCCTGCAGCTTTTCGACGAACTCGTCGTAGATCGAGGCCTGCACGATATGGCGCGACGCGCAAACGCAGGTTTGGCCGGCGCCGATGAAGGCGCCGAACGCGGCATAGTTGACGGCGCGGTCGACGTCGAAATCGTCGAATATCATCACCGGCGTCTTGCCGCCGAGCTCCATGGTCTGGTGCGCGAACACCTTCGCCGCGGCGCTGCCCGCGATGCGGCCGGCTTCGGTCCCGCCGGTCAGCACAAGCTTGTTGATGTCGCCATGCTCGGCGAGCATCTTGCCGGCGCTCTGGCCGAGGCCAAGCACGATGTTGAAGACGCCGGGAGGCAGTCCGGCCTCGCTGAAGATCTGGGCGAGCTTCAGGGTCGTCAGCGGCGTGTATTCCGATGGCTTGACCACGGTGACGCACCCGGTCGCCAGTACGACGGCAAGCGACTTGCACAGGATCATGAGCGGGTGATTGAAGGGCGTGCAGTTGGCGACGATTCCGATCGGCGTGCGCAGGGTGTAGTTCAGATACGCGCCTTCGACCGGAATGACGGAATCACGGCGCGACAGTGCGAGTCCGGCGAAGTAGCGGAAGAAATCCGGCAGGCGCGACAGCTGCGCGCGGGTTTCGTTGACGGGACGGCCGTTGTTCAACGTCTCCAGCCGGTACAGCGTGTCAAGATTGGCCTCGAACGCGTCGGCGAGCCTGTTGACGAGCCGGGCGCGCGCCCTCGTGTCCATCCTGCCCCACGCCTTGCCTTCGAATGCAGCGCGTGCGCTCTTCATCGCACGGTCGATATCCGCGGCGGTCGAATTCGGAATCCGGGCGATGACGTCGCCGGTCGCGGGATTGCGCACGTCGAGCATCTCGCCGTCTCCGGCCTCGACCTCGCGTCCGTCGATGAAGTTGCCGTGGATCTCGACGTCGATCGTCGCGGGCTTCGACGGAATGTTCATGATGACCTCTCTTCGACGATGACGGCGTTGCGCTTGAGTGCCGGCAGCACGCGCTTTTCGGTCGCCGCGATGTGAGCCTTGATGATGCGGGCCGCGGTGCGTGCCTCGCGCTGCTGCATGGCGTCGATCAATGCGACATGCTCGGCCACGAGCTTCGCCGGGTCGTGGCCCTTCAGATTGGAGACGCTGACGCGCACCAGCCGGTCGGCCTGGCCGATCAGGTCGCAGAGCGTGGTCGCCATGCGGCGGTTGCCCGATGCGTGCGCCAGCGCCGAGTGGAAGCCGCGATTGTAGGTGATGAAGTCCTCATGGCTGCCGGAGAAGCGGCGGAATTCATCGAGTGATTTCAGGATGCTGTCGGGCGCGCTCTCGATTGCTTCGGCGACGCAGGCCGGCTCGAGCGCAAGGCGGAAGCGCAGCAGATCGCGCGCGTCGGACAGCGAGATCGGATTGACCCGGTAACCCTGGCGGGGCTGCACCGTCACGAGGTGCTCGCGCTCGAGCCGCAGCAGGGCGTCCCGGACCGGCTGGCGGCTGACGGCGTAACGCTCGGCCAGATCCTGCTCTCGTATTTCATCACCGGGAGCAAACTGACATGATAAAATATCAGATCGCAGGTTTTCGTAGATATTTTCGCGGAGAAGGATCATCTAATTGGGGTCTCCTTCCCATTAAAATGCATTTTGTGAAATATCACGTCAAGCTAAAATCCTTGAAATCCGGGTGATTTGATTTATCAATCGTCCGCAGGGGCGCTTCGGAGCCCAAATGCGCGAATTTCGGGCGCGATTTGAAAGAGAGCGACGATGGACAGGCTTTTGGCCAACCGCACAGTCAACGCAGCCCAGTCGGGCGAGGGGCCGCCGTTGGTCCTGTTTCACTCGCTGCTGTCGGATCGCGCGAGCTTCGATGCGATCGTGCCGGAGCTTGCCCGGTCGTTTCGGACCATCGTGCCGGAACTGCCGGGTTTCGGTCGGTCGAGCGCGGTTGAGGGTGGCCTTGCCGCGATTGCCGACCGGATGGCGGATGCGGTGCATGATGCGGCTGATGGCACGCCGGCCATCGTGCTCGGCAATGGTTATGGCGGATTCGTCGCGCTGCAGATGGCGATCCGCCACCCGGCGATCGCGAGCCGGCTGATCCTCGCCGACAGCGGCGCGGCGTTCTCCGAGCCGGGCCGCGAGGCGTTTCGCAACATGGCCAGGGTTTCACGCGAGAAGGGGCTCGCCGCGATCACCGACATTGCAATGCGCCGGCTGTTCGCACCGGATTTCCAGGCGCAGCATCCCGCGCTGATGCAGGATCGCCGCGATGCATTCCTGCGCACCGATCTCAACGTGTTCTGCGCGGCCTGCGATGCGCTGGCGAGCCTCGATCTTCGTGCCGAACTACGCAGCGTGACCATACCGACGCTCGTCGTGGTCGGCGAATATGACGAGGCAACGCCGCCGCCGATGTCATACGAATTGGCAGGCGGTTTGCCGAGAGCGAAGCTCAGGGTCGTTCCGGGGTGTGCGCATGTCCCGCAACTGCAATCGCCAAAACTGTTCCTCGATACGATCGGCGATTTCCTGGCGGTCAAGCATAACGCCCCCGCCTGAGGCAGTGCATACGGCTGGATCGCGCCGCGGGTCACGCGGTGGCGTGCCGACAATTTGGGCAGAACGCCCAGCTAATGCCGTTTGACGCGACAGCATCTCTGCCTAGTCTGACCGGAGACGGAGATGAAACATGCGAGCGATCCTTGATCACTGCACCGGCGGTCGCAGGCGCAGCTTGCCGGCCGGCACGGATTTCATCGAGGAGGGCGGCAAGACCGGGCACCTGTTCGTGCTGCTCGAGGGCAAGGTGGAAGTCGTCAAGGGCGACAGCCTGGTGGCGGTCATCGACGAGCCCGGCGCGGTGTTCGGCGAGATGAGTGTGCTGCTCGACCGGGCGCACAGCGCCAAGGTGCGCACGGCGTCCGATTGCGTGCTGTACGAGTTCGACGACGCGGCGTCGTTCCTGCGCCAGCAGCCGGCGGTGGCGCTGCTGATCGCGCAGCTGCTGGCGCAACGGCTTCATGTCGCCACGACCTATCTCGCCGATCTGATGCACCAATATGCCGATCACGGCACCCATCTGGCGATGGTCGGCGAGGTGCTGCAGAGCATGATCAACCTGCCGCCGATGCAGGTCGCGCCAGGCTCGGATCGGCAATCCGATCCAAGGATATGAGCCAGTCCGGCGCATCGCGCAGCGGCGCTGCCGGCCGCGACAGCGGCGCCTTGAGATCGATCATCTGCGCATCGCCGGCGGCGAGCCAGAACGCCTTGTCCTGCGCGAGATCGAGCACGATGTAGACCGGGGGCCGACCGGGCTGCAGGCCGGTGTTGAACACCCAGGTCGCTCCGATCCGGTCGAACCACGAGCCGCTCTGGATGAACGGCGACTGATGCACATGGCCCGAGATCACCAGCGCCGGATGGTGGCGCCCGATCCAGCCGAGCAGCTCGGCGTCGCCGAAGAAGCGCTTGCCGCCCCAGCTGGTCGGCGAATCCGCCGGCGGGGCGTGATGGACCCAGACCCAGCGCTTGTGCGGCACCGCGGCTGCGGCGCGAAGCTGCTCGTCGATCCGCGCCTTGACCAGCGGGCCGTCCCACCACGGGCACACCGTGAACAGCGTGTCGCCGATGGCCAGATTGTCGCCGTCGCAGGCGACGCCGAACTCCCTGATGCCCGCGACCCAGCGCGCGATCTTCTCACCCTCCGGGTTGCGCTCGTCGAGGTCGTGATTGCCCGAGCAGAAGATCACCCGCGTAAGATCGGCGAGCCGTGACAGGTATTTCGTGACGACGACGATCTGGGCGCGGAAATCGACCGCCGAGCCGAGATTGAGCGCATCGCCGGCGAAGATCACGAGATCGAATTGCGGTGCCGCCGCCAGCAGCCAGTCGAACTGCGGCAACGAGTAATGCAGATCGGCGACGACAAGACAGCGCATCGGTGAAATCCGAATGCCCGGAAAACGGGCGGGGTCGCATGGCAATGAATTCAAACAAGCCAAATCGCAGCAAGATCTATGCCGCGCTGCGCGGGTCCGACGCGACAGATGTTCGCAGTGCCCGGCGAGTAGTTGGTCCTGCTGGCGCGGCGGTGGAGCGCGAATTTCGAAGCGACTTGAATTTTGCGCGGTTGTGCGCCGCTCAGGCAAGTGAGGTGAGCACGCCTGTCAGGCTCCCTCTCCCCTTGCGGGAGAGGGTGGGGAGAGGGGTGGCCCCGGGCGAGATTCTTGCGATGAGTGTCGGTCTCACAGTGTCGGCCGCGCCGTTCTGCAAATGGAGAGAGCACCTCGTATGGTACCCCTCTCCCCAACCCTCCCCCGCAAGCAGGGCTATCGCATATGGAAAGAAATCTGTCGGGCAGCGTCCTCGCGGCCGTCCTTCGAGACGCCCACCTTCGGCGGGCTCCTCAGGATGAGGATCTTGTTTTGCGGCAAAATCGTAGACCCTCATGGTGAGGAGCGCCGCTTGCGGCGCGTCTCGAACCACGAGGCCGAGTTACCTCCGCAGCCGCCGAAGGGTCATATGCGATTGCCCTGCCCGCAAGGGGGGAGGGAGCCCTTCCGCCGGTGCGTCCCTTACGGGAGCGCGAGACAGCACACGCGCTGCATGCTCGCGCCGCCGCTCACGCCCTTGCCGTGGCGTGGACGAAGGTCACCTCGATCAGCGTGCCGGTGCGGCCGCCGGTCCTGATCTGGAATTTGGCGCGATTGGCTTCGACCAGCGCCTTGGTCAACGACAGGCTGACGCCGCCGGAGCCGGCCTGATCTGATGGCGTCGGGGCGCGGAACGGCTCGAGCGCCGCGGCGACCTCGTTGTCGTTGAGGCTCTGCCCGGTGTCGCGCACGCGCAGCATCACCTCGCCGAAATCCGACAGCGCGGTCGAGACGATCACCTGGCCGCCGGCATTGGCGAGATGGATCGAATTGCCGATCAGGTTCAGCGTGATCTGGCGCAGCGCGCGGGCGTCGGCGACCACAGGCGGCAGCGTGTGGGCGAGCGAGGTGCGGATGATGATGCGCTCGCGGTTGGCCTGCGGCTGCATCACAGCGACGCAGCTCTCCACCATCTCGTTGAGATTCTGGCTGGCGAAGGCGAGGTCGAGCTTGCCGGTCTCGATCCGCGAGAGGTCGAGCAAATCGTTGACGATCGCGATCACCCGCTCGCCGGAGGCGCGGATGTCCTTCATGTATTCGACATAGCGCTCGTTGCCGAGCGCGCCGAAGCGCTCGCCGATCATCACCTCGGCGAAGCCGATGATGGCGTTGAGCGGCGTGCGCAGCTCGTGGCTGATCCGCGCCAGCATGTCGGACTTGGCGTTGGCGGCGCGTTCGGCGAGCCGCCGCGCCTCGCGCAATTCGCCCTCGCTCTTCCTGGTCTGCGACAGATCGCGGAACACGGCGAAGAAGTTCGGCCCGTCGGCGCGGGTGCGGCCCATCGTCACCGACAGCGGGATGATGCCGCCCTGGCGGACGCGCCCGAGCGTCTCGCGGCCATGGTCGAGCAGGCTGGCGACGCCGGCGGATTTCAGGCTGGTGAGATAATCGAAGATGCCGTGCTGGCTTTCCGGAGCGAACAGGTCGGCGAGCTTGCGGGTGACGAACTCGTCGCCGTCATAGCCGAACAGCGCCTCGGCGCTGCGGTTGCAGGAATGGATGTTGCCCTCGGCATCGAACATGATGATGCCTTCGGCCGCGGTGTCGAGGATCGCGCCGAGCTCTTCGGCGTCGGCCTGGCCGGCCTGCGGCTCAGCCGGCGCAAGCAGCGGCTCCGCGGTAGCCGCCGGCTCCGGCTCCGGTTCGGAGAGCGCGGCGGCGATCGCGGCATCCTCGTCCAGCGTGCGCGAGAAGATCAGCGCCAGCGCGGAATCGTCGTCCCAGGTGATGGTGTGCAGCCGCGCCTCCGCGGACACCGACTGCGCGCCGTGCTCGGTGCTCTGGTTCGCGGAGATCGTCACCGGCGTGCCGGTGCCCGACGTGCTGCTCGCCTGCGAAACGCCGGGCTCGACATAGAGCGCGTCGAGGCCACCGGCGGCTTCCAGCGCGTGCAGGCTGCCATGGCCCATGCGTGAGAGGAAGGCGTGGTTGGCATAGAGCAGGCGGTCGAGCCGGTAGATCAGGACGCCGACCGGCAACAGATCGAGCAGCGCACGGTCGCGCCGGGAGTCGGCGCGCGGCGCCGGCTCCGCCGCAGCGAGCCAGCTGGCCTTTGGCGTTTCCGCCGGCGGCTCCAACTGCGCGGGCGTCTCCTGTGGCGCCGTCTCTGCTTGCTGCGGCGGTTCGCTTGCGGGCGCCGCTTCGGCGAGCGGCTCGGCCGGCACGCCGTCGTTCGTCGTGGCGGTAATGCCGGCCTCATTCTCGAGCCGCGCCGACAATTGACGGGCGAGCTCGTTGAAGGCGTTGTTCTCGACCGGCGTCAGCGACGGCGGCCGGGTGTCGCCGGCGGGACGGAACGGCACCACATTCGGTGGCGGGTCGTGACGCACTTCGTGCGTTTCCTCGTGCGTTTCCACGGCGTGATCCGGATCGGCTCGGTGTGAAGTCTCTGCGGCTGTCGGCTCGGTCAATTCCTCGGGTGGTGCTGCTGCGGTCGTGTCGGGCGGCGGCTCGGCGTGCGGCGGAGGATTGTCCGGCGGCGCGGCGGGCCCGGGCGGCGCGGCAGTGCGCGGCGCCGGCGCGACATCGGCCGACAGCGACCGCGGCGCGACCGTGCCGCTGAAGAACTCATAGCGGCGCAATGCGGCGAGTCGCGCAAGCCCGTCGAGGTCGCGACACACACCAAAGCCGCGGTAACCGGCGAAATTCCTGGCGCGATCGAATACCGGCAGGCCGGACAGTTCGACCGGCAGCCGGCCGCCGCCGTCGACCGGCCAGTGCAGCGTGATGCCGCTCCAGGTGTCGTGGCTGGCGAACGCCTGCATCACGCGGCCCTCGGGATCGAGGCCGAAACTCTCGGCGATATCGCTCCACAGCCGGCCGAAGCCCGCCGCGGTGTGCAGGCCGATCAGGCGGGTGAATTCATCCGAGCCGAGCGAGAAGCGGGCCTCGTGGTCCATCTGCCACATGAAGCGCAGCGGATGCCGCCGCACCGGCAATGGCTCGTCGAGCCAGGATGGCGGTGGCACCGGCGCCAATGTCGCGGGCTCGGGCTCGGCGGCAGGTGGCGGCGCGGGCGCATCCGCGATCGCATAAGGCGAGAGGACGGGGTCGGCCGGCGGCGCTGATGTTTCCGGCGCGTTTGCGGTCGCTTCGAGATCAGGCGCGGGCCCCGGCACAAGCTGTTCGACCTGCGTCTCAGCGGGCGCCTCGATCAGCGCTTCCGACAGCGACTCCTCGATGGCGGGAGTTTCGTCGGGCGTGGTGTCAAATACGGCGGTCTCGACGGGTGTTGAGTCTGCGGGCGCCTCTTGTCCTGCCGATGGAGCTGTGTCCGCGGGCTCGGATTCAGCGGCACCGACGATCGGCGCGATCGCGACACGTTCTTCCAGCTGCGGATCGAGCGCATCGAACAGCGTGAAACTAGCTGGTGCTGCGCTGGCTGGCGCGGGCGCCTGGTCATGCGCAACGGCTTGCTCGACAGCGGCCGGTGCGGGTAGCGGCTCCGCCGCTGCGGCTTCTTGCTGTGCTGGTGCTGTGGGCGCCTGTGCTTCCGGCGCCGGCGTCTCTGGCGCAACCGGCTCAGGCACGATCGGCGCCGCCGGCTTTGCGGCGAGATGCGGCGCCGGCTTGATCAACGCGACCAGCGCGCGATCGGCGCCGTGGCCGATCCGCTGCAGCACGACGCGGCCGATCGCAACGCTCGCCGCCGCGCGGCCCTGCGCCAGCGCCTCGCCGCGCGCGGCATCGAGACCGGCTTCGGTGAGATCGTGCGGGCCGGGCAGCGCACGCGCCGCCTCATTGGTTGCGACCAGTAGTCCGTCGCTGGTGAAGGCGGCGGCTGGACGCGGCAAACCCTGCACCAGCCGCAGCAGGCGTTCCGCGAGCGGCATGCCGCGGCCGGTCGCATTGAGCGCGGTCATCAGGATGCCGTGGCTGCCGTCCGGCAGGTCGATCCGGGTGCAGCCGCAGGTCGCGAGCATGCCGGGCGCCGCGCCAAAGCCGCGCAGCCGCTCCAGCCGGACCGCGCCATTGGCGTTCAGGCCGTGGCCGAGCCGCGCGATCTGGCGGCGGTGCGGCTCGGCCGGGCCGAAGCTGCGCTTTGCCAGCTCGGCGCCGTTGGCGGCACCGAATACCTGCGCGCCGATCGGATTGGCCCAGAGAATCCGTGCGCCGTCGGCCGCCCACAGCCATGCCGGCAGGGCGCCCGTCGCATGATTCGCCAGCCTGACATCGCCGAGCGCCTGGATCTGGAATTCCGCGTCACTCATCACGCAAGATTTGACCGCATGGGTTTGGCTTTCTTCCTTAAGCTCAGCCGAAGGCTCGGCAGCCGCAGGACGACAGCCTTAACAGAAGGTTAGTATCGCAACTGGGGGGCGGCAGGTCCATGTCCGCAAGCGAAACTGCCCCCGCCAAAGCCGGGATAACGTTAACTTGGCTGAACGATCCACAGCCGTTCGGCGTTGTCGGGCAAAGAGAGGTCGCTGCGAGCCGCGCGATGCGGAACCAGGCGGCGCCGCGTCACACCGGCGATTGCAGTGCCACGATATATTCTGCCGTCTATCTTGCCCTGGGCCCGCAGGGCCAAGCGACGGGCCGATCAGCAAGCGAGGGAGAGCGACCATGAGCGACAACGGGCGTGACCATTTCGAGATCCCCAAGTTCGAGATTCCCAAGGACATGCGGTCGATGGCGGAGGCGAGCTTCGATCAGGCGCGCAAGGCGTTCGAGCAATTCGTGACCAACGCCAAGGACACCGCCGGCAAGATTGAGGAGAGCAACGCCACGATGCGCGCCGGCGCCAAGGACCTTTCGGCCAAGGCGCTGTCCTATGCCGAAAAGAACGTGCAGTCGTCGCTGGACTACGCCGAGGCGCTGCTCAAGGCCAAGGACCTCAGCGACGTCATGCGGCTGCACAGCGAATATGTGCAGGGCCAGATGCGCTCGCTCGCCGAGCAGGCCAGCGAAATGGGCCAGGCCGTCAGCCGCGCCGCGATGGACGCGGTCAAGCCGAAGAACTGATCGAGAAGCATTGGCCGCGGCCGACCCTGGCGCGTTCAGCCTCGGTCGGCCGCGGTAACCTTATATTCCGCCACATAAAAAATATGGCGTCGCACGCGATCTTACGTTGCGTTGCACAAAATTGACATGATATGGGTGTTTATTAGGCGCGCCCGACGAAGGGCACTCCCGTGAATCAAGGCAGCGTGATCCATTTCAGCGCTCCCGGCCTGATGGGCTCCGGGACGTCCGCAATGGTCACATCTACTCACCCGTTGCGAAGGATTACACGTATGACCAACCCGTCCGATCCGTTTTCCGCCTCGATCATTCCGTTTGAAGTTCCCGAGCAGATGCGTGCGTTCGCCGAGAAGGGCGTTCTGCAGGCCCGCGACAGCTACGCCAAGTTCAAGGACGCTGCCGAGACCCACAACTCGACGGTCGAGGCCGTGTTCACCTCGGTGAGCAAGGGCGCCAGCGAGTATTCGGCCAAGCTGATCGAATTCTTCAAGGCCAACACCACCTCCTCGCTCGACTTCGCCCAGGAGCTGTTCAGCGTGAAGTCGCCGACCGAAGCGGTCGAGCTGTGGACGTCGCACGCCCGCAAGCAGTTCGAGACCTACACCGCGCAGGCCAAGGAACTGGCCGAGCTCGGCCAGAAGGTCGCCAGCGAGACCGCCGAGCCGATCAAGGCCAGCGCCTCGAGGTTCTACAAGCCGGCCGCCTGATCGCTGCCATCTAGGAGACCAGCGAAAGGCCCGGGCCGAAGCGGTCCGGGCCTTTTTGCTGGCCAAGGGCCCGTCGAGCGGCCCGACATAACAGCGGAAATCGGCGCGTTACGGCCTTGCCAAAGCGCGGCGTTGCACCTAGTTTCCGCCCGAAATCGCCGCCCCGCTCGAGCGGGCCGCGCGTCAGGATGCAGTTGTAGCTCAGTTGGTTAGAGCGCCTGTCTGTGGAACAGGAGGTCGGTGGTTCGAGCCCACCCAACTGTACCATCCGCAAGATCACTCAGCGCGACATCGCAAGATCAGACCATCGCAAGGTCGCTCGCCCTTATCGCCCGGCGTGTCATCGCGTCCGCTTGCACTTCTCTGTCCCGTCACCCAAACTCCCCGAAACGACGCCTTAACGACGCCTTGGTGACACCTTTGGGGGGATGCATGGGGACCGCCGGTTCAAGGAGTTTTTCGTTTGCGTTGATATCAGGCATCGCCCTGGCGGCGCTGCTGGTGCCGGGCCGGAGTGAGGCCTACACGCCCGACCAGCAGCAGGCCTGTACGCCGGATGCGTTCCGGCTTTGCAGCCCCGAGATTCCCGACGTCGATCGCATCACGGCCTGCATGATCAGGAACAAGGCGCAGCTGTCACCGGCCTGCCGGTTGTTCTTCCGCGCAGGGCCCGAGGCAAGCGAGCGCGTGGAGCGGCGGCCTGCCAAGCGGAAGGTCTCCAAATCGCACAAGGCGAAGAAGCCGGCCCACTGATCTGGCCCGCATCGCGCGCAGGCGAGGAGTCGCCAGCTTGACGCGTGTCGTCGCGCAATCGTGCGCTTCGCGCGAAAATACGCGCTAGACCGTCAGACCGCGATTTCAAGGCTGCGATGCGCGACAGACTGACGCCTTGTGACGCTGTCACGCAGCATCATCTGTGGGACTTGTGTGGTTTGCCAAATCTGTTCCGCTCGTGGAACGGATGGAGTGGGGACGCGTGAGCGAATACTACAAGCAAGAGATCGATCGGCACTTCGCCTGGTTTGAAGCCAAGCTCCCGGAAAAGCCGGCGCGCTTCGTCGCGTGGCTGCGCAAGCCGTCGTCGCGCTATGTGCGGATTCCGCTCGCGATCCTCCTGATCATCGGCGGCATCTTCAGCTTCCTGCCGGTGCTCGGACTCTGGATGCTGCCGCTCGGACTCCTTTTGTTCGCGCAGGACGTTCCGTTCCTGCAGAAACCGACCGCGCAATTGCTCGGCTGGATCGAGCGCAAGTGGATCGAGCGCGAGCGCGCAAAAGCTGCCGGAAAACGCTAGGCACTGAGTCAAATCAAACGCTTAGCGCTTCCATTTGCGGTTGCGTCATAAGTTCGGTGTGACTCAAAAAGCAAAACGCACCGGTAATCTTGGCCACTTTGCGGATTGCAAGAAATTTTTTCTTTCGCGAATCAGCGTGCTGATTCATTTTCGCCTCCTGGGGTCAATCTGGAGGCCAACGTATGAACGTGATTGTTTTCGCTTCGCGTAAGGGGGGCTCGGGAAAAAGTACCCTGGCTGCTCACCTCGCCGCGCAAGTGCACAAGGCAACGAAGCCCTGTCTGCTGATCGATGCCGATCCGCAGGGCTCGCTGACTCTCTGGCACAAGCTGCGCGGCACCAACGAGCCGGCGATCAAGACGGCAGTGAACTCGGTCAGCGGGATCATTGCCCAGGCCAAGCGTGACGGCATCGAGTGGGTGTTCATCGACACGCCGCCGAACCTCTCGGCCGTGGTCGACGACTCCATCAAGAACGCCACGATGGTGATCATTCCGGCGCGGCCCGGCGTGTTCGACGTCAACGCCGTGCAGGAAACCATCCAGACCTGCCGCTCGATGCGCAAGCCTTATGCCGTCGTGATCAACGGCGCGCCCGCGCAGCGTGACGGCGCCGAAAGCCGCATCGTCGCGATCGCGCGCGAGGCGCTGGCTAAATTCCGCGCGCCGGTGTGGAGCGGCCAGATCACCAACCGCGCCGATCTTCTGATGGCGCTCGGCCAGGGCGAAGGCGCCCGCGAATATTATGCGGAAGGCCGCGCCGCCGCCGAGATCAATCGGCTGTGGGCCGCGATCGAACGCTCGATCAAGGCGATCCGCGGCACGGCGTCGGCGTCCGGTACGATGCACAAGCAAGCGGCGTAACAACGCCGCTTACGTTCGAAATGGAAAGAACGCGCGGCACCCGCGCGTTTTTTGTCGGTTGATGGGACGTCATTCCGGGGCGATGCGCAGCATCGAACCCGGAATCTCGAGATTCCGGATTCTCGCTTCGCGAGCCCCGGAATGACAAATTAGGCGGCAGCCCTCAAGCCACCATCAGCAGATAGAACGCGATCACCGGCACCAGGGTCAGGATCACCGACCAGATGCCGACAGCCCATAAAATATCCTCGGTCGTAAAGCCCGGCTCGGCACCCGGCCTCACGGCAACAAAGCCATTCCTCGAAATCACGACGCCCCCGCGCTGGTCTTGGCAATGCAGAGGCTGATACGCGAGCGGATTTAAGATCCCGGTCGGAATTTCGCGGGCATTTGCGCGCGGGTGCTACTTCGGATTAACCACGGAATGGGCGGCGGGCCGCGTTCGGCTGGGTGCCGTTCGCCTCAGTGCATTGCTCCGTCCCGGTCGCGGATCGCGCCGAGATGCTCGTTGATCCGGAATACGATCAGGATGAACTCGGCGGCGATGCGCGAGAACACGATGCCGACGAAGACGCTGGCGATCGACGCGAGCAGCTGGATGAATCCGACGAACGGGCTGATCGCCATCGCGGTGAGGCTCCACAGGATGCCGGAGATCCCGAACAGCACGATGACCGCGATCACCAGCCAGTAGAACGTCTTGATGATCGTGGGCGTGATGAAGCGGTCCCACTGAAACAGATCCTGGAAATCGAACATCATGGTTCTCCCGGCCAGCCGAAATATGATTCGCGTCTCGTTCATCCTACTGCGTCACCGCCGGCGCGATCACTTCGTCGCGGAAGCCTGCGCCGCAGGCGTCCATCGGGACGAGGCTATTCGCCGGGCCAATGGTTTGGGACGACGCCAAAGCGCCTCCGCGACCAGAGGAATCGATACCGCAGAAGCCCAATCGGTCTCGCCAAAGGCGAGCCCCGGACCGGGCGCCGGCGGTCCAGGGGCGAGCTATGCGAGTGGGCCGGTTGTGATTGCTGCAAATAACGGCCACAATCGGGCTTCCCTCCGGCATATCCTCACCCAATGACCACGCTGACCTTCGAAGACTTCAAGCCCGGCCGCTTCGGCACGTTCGGCCCGCGCCATGTTTCACGCGAGGAAATCCTCGCCTTTGCCGCCGAATTCGACCCGCAGCCGATGCATCTCGACGAGGAGGCGGCGAAGAAATCCATGCTCCGCGGCCTGTCGGGCTCGGGCTGGCATCTCGGCTCGCTGATGATGCGGATGCTGTTCGACGGCTTCATCGGCCGCACCGCCTCGCTCGGTGCGCCCGGGGTCAACGAGATGCGCTGGGTGGCGCCGCTGCGTCCGGGCGACGATTTGACGCTGGATGTCGATGTCGTCGAAGCGCGCGTCTCGAAGAGCCGTCCCGAGACCGGCATCGTCACCTTCAAGAGCACGATCCGCAACGCGCGCGGCGAGATGCTGTGCGAGATGGAGGCGCCGATCATGATCAGCCGCCGCGACGCTGAGAGCGCATAGGAGAGGTCATGCGCTTTTTTGAAGATATCGAGATCGGCGCACGGCGCGAGTTCGGCTCCTTCACCTTCACCGCCGAGGACATCAAGCGCTTTGCCGCCCAGTTCGATCCGCAGCGCTTCCATCTCGACGAGGAGGAGGGGCGCAAGTCGCTGTTCGGCGGGCTCGCCGCATCGGGCTGGCATGTCGCCAGCGTCTGCATGAAGCTGCTCGTCGCCGACGGTAAGCGGCTCGCCGCGGAAGCCGCCGCGCGCGGCGAGGAGGTCGCGGTCTGGGGGCCCTCGCCGGGCTTCCGCGAGCTGCGCTGGATCCGCCCGGTGCTGGCAGGCGATACCATCAGCTTCACCAACCAGGTCGAGACCAAGCGCACGTCCGAGAAGCGGCCCGAATGGGGCATCCTCCAGGCCCGCAACATCGGCATCAATCAGCGCAATGAGGTGGTGTTCTCGTTCCTCGCCACCGCTTTCGTGCCGCGGCGGAATCCCGGTTCCTGATGTTGCCCGCACGCCTCTGATGTTGCCCGGACGCCATGGTTAGCGGATGACTTCTGCCGCCGACGCAGTTGTGCGTTGCGTGGAACTCATTTTTTGCTAACGCATTCTGAACCTTTGTCCCTGCCTTATGGTTTGAGGGCACGGACATCTGGCAAGAACGACTGGGGATACCATGGCAGATCGCAGCGCGCTGAAACTCGTCGGCATTATCTTCGCGACGGTAACGGTTGTGGTGATGCTGGCCACCGGAATGGTCGTGAAGGGCTTTGCCGACGGCAATTATTCCTTCGAGACCACCGCGAGCATCGATCGCTGATTGACCGTCTGTAACTGCCGGCGCTCGAGGGAGCGCAGGTTGCGCGCAATTGCGCTTTTCAATGTGACCTGTCGGCAGGCTGCGTCACACTTCTCCTGATCAAGCTTCTGTTTAGGCATGATCTTATCGGAAAACCACTTCACACTTTTCCGGATCATGCCTTAACGATTCCAGATCAGCACCATCACGACCGTCGCGGCTACCAATATGCCGATGAAGCGGATCATGATCGTGCCGATGCCCTGCTGCGGCTGGCGCAGCGGAATCGGATCGGCGGCGTTATCCGGCCGGACGCTCTGCATGACTTCGTCTCCAAACGGATGCCCGGCAAGGCGCGGTCCGAACGCGAATTCCGAATTGGAGGCGGACTCGGCATCCGAATTTTCAAATCGGCTTCTGCAAAAATTGACGTCGCGGAGTTTACACCGCGCTGAATAACGAATCGTTCTGCGCTGAATCGCGGCTGCAAAGCGAAGCCGCCGCCCCCCTGTCCAGGAGGCGGCGGCTGCCAATCCTAAAAGGCGGATCCGGATCAGCTGTTGCGCAGGCCGTCGGCCGCGCGCTTCCACTGCGAGACGTTGTCGGCGATCATGCGCGTCGACTTCATCGCGGCCTGGCTGAGCTGGGCATAGCCGGAGATCTCGCGCTGGACGCGCTGGCCCTCGGCATGCAGCAGGTCGCGCAGGCTCTCGAGCTCGCCGATCAGCTTCTCGATCTCGGCGAGCGAGGTGCCGGCGACGCGCTGGATCAGCGAGTTGACGTTGCTGACGGTGGCATCGGTGTTGGTATCGGTCGGCGCGGTCTCCGGGCTCGCCACCGGCCGGCGCAGATAGGCGATATCGTTGCGCACGAAGTCGCGGATGCCGGCTTCGACTTCCGAGACCGCAGCGAGGTTGGTGTCGACCTCGGACGTCGTTTCGACTTCGGCTTCCTCGGTACGGTTGGTGGCGTTCATCGGCTTTCCCCTTATTCGCAATAGCGAAGCGCGGCTTGTCCCCCGCACGACGAATTGATGAAGTTACGGACCTATCAGTGCCGCCGAATTTGACCGCATCTGGGCCAAGTTGCGGCAATGCCTGATCATTTAGCGCGATAGAGCTAACAGACCGTTCACCATGAGCGCTTGTAGCCGGCGCTGATGCTCTTGTTGGTCGCGCCCTGGGAGGTCTCGCCGACCGAGCCGGAGACGGTGACCCCATCGAACAGCTTCTGCTCGGCGCCGATCCGGCGCAGCCATCTGTCGTCGGAGGTCGACAGGGTCTGGCCTGCCGTAATGCTGGTGCCGGTGTCGTTAACGGACAGGCTCGCCGACTGATCGGTGTCGTAGCTGCGCGACGGGTGGCTGATGATGCCGGGCGCCGGGACCACGCCCTGCTGGATGAGGTTGTAGCCGTTCTGCAGCGTCAGCGAATATTGCTCCGACAGCGGCACCGACTTGCTCAGGGAGGTGCCGACCTTGCTCTGGTCGGCGGAGGGATCGACCCGCGCTTCGACCGAGGTCTTGTCCCAGATCGAGGCCACGCCGCCGGTCGAGATCGCGGCCCAGGCCGAGCCGCCGGACTGCGGCAGGCTGCCGCCATTGGCGAGCCGCTCCGACAATTGCTCCGACGTCGTCATCGTGCCTTGCCTCGCGACCGTCATGTCGGCGCCGATGCGGGTGTCGAGGAATGGCGAGATCGACTGCTTGACCGACACCGCCGACGAGCCGTTCGCGTTGTTGTTGGTCGACCAGGATGGATCGTTGCCGGCGACGCTGGCGGGCCTCGCCGCACGCTTTGGCGCCAGCGTCGGCAGGCTGGTGGAGTCGGTGTCGAGCTGGCTCCAGTCGAGCTTGCTCTCGTCGATGTCCTTCAGGATGTCGGCGTCATTGGCATTGGCCGCCGGCGGCTCCTCGTCGGCCGCAGCCTCGGCGTTATCGGCTGCGGTATCCTGGGCGGCGGGAGCGATCTGCCATGGCGGGGTTTGCGCGGCGGCCGACAGCGCCATCGCCAGGCTGAAGCCGGCCGCCAGCACCGGCAGCCTTGCCCAGCCAAATCGTAATGTGAAGGTCATTCCCAGCCCGCAAATTCCAGAGCCGCAGCATGCGTTTGCCGTGGCGCAAAATTGTGGCATCGGCGCTCTGAAAGCAAGTGATCAACGCGTGATCGTCATGTCCGGGACAAACGCGCTGCGGGTTCGCGCGGCGCGTCCCGAGCGCGGCCGTTCGGGGCTGGCAAAACAGGCCGCCGCTGCCGGGGCAAGGGCCCCGGACATGACGAAGGCGTGAAACCGAAAAGCCGTCAGACCGCGATGCGCGGCAGATGGATCGGGTAGCCGACGGTCTGCTCGACCAGGTCGAAACTGTCGACCAGCACGCGGAAGCTCGTGAGCTTGCCGGCCCTGAACTGCGCGAAATGCGCGATCCGGAGCGAGATCGGCTTGTTGGAGTCGAGTGCCGTCAGCGAATAGCGCAGCATCGAAGCTGCGGAATCCACGCCGAGCATGATCTGTTCCCGGTCGAAGCGGTGAACCCTGAGGTTCTCGCCGATCTGCCTGATCACCTCGAGCACCGCCGCCTTGCCGCGGCGCGCGCCGAAAAAGGAAAACAGGTCGATCGGCCCGTAGATGGACCATTCGACCTCGTCGTCGAGCAGCGGCTCGATATCTGCAAGCTGGCGTTCGTTGATCGCGCGATGCAATGCGCGCGAAAAACGCCAGAGACTATGCTCTGTCATTTTGGCCTTGTCCTGAAACTGGATTTTCAAACGCAAACGAATGGCAGGGGATCAGCGCCGACGCCTTGCCAGGTTGCTGCACATCGCTATTGCGGCCTGAAATAGTGCGGAACGGCAAAAACGCAAATGACTTTTTTGCAATGCACAATTGCGCGGAATTTTACCGGAATATGACCGCCGGCCTCTGGAATCCCGTTCCGACAGGATCGGAATGGGGTCCAGATTCTGGTTCTGACGCGTTTTCTTGACGCGAACCGGCATCCGCTTCGCTCGAAAACGCTCCGGTGACCGCATTTCAGCGGTCGCGCCGCCGCACCGGCTGCCGCTCGATCACGATCTCGGCGTCGCGGATCGCCACCACCGCGAACAGCAGCGCGCCGCCGATGCCGCCGATCGCGGCGCCGAGCGGCATGAAGGTGAAAAACACCAGCGTTCCGCTATCGATACCCGAGGTTCTGGCCAATCCGATCCAGCTAAGCCCGGCTCCGATGCCGAAGGCGGCGCCGCCAAGGGCGCCCAGCGCCAAGCCAAGCACAGCGAGCAATGCGACTTTCATGGTGATTTCAGCCCCGACCGCAACAAGCCCAGTCATAGGTCAGCGCCGGGCCGTCGAGGTTCAACGCTGGCGTTGCGAATTTGCGGGCACGATGTGGTCATGACCGGTCAGCGCCGCCGCGACGTCGCGTTCCAGCACCTGCTGGACGAGGTCGAAGGTGTCGATGATCTCGCGGATCTCGGTGATCTTGCCGTCGCGCAGCGTATAGAACACCGCGACGTCGAACTGCACCACGCGGGCGTTGTTGCGCTTGCGGAAGAACACGCGCAGCTGCGCGGCGACCTTGTCGCCCTGGGTCACCACGATCGGCGCCTCGTAGCGCATGTCGGAATAGCGCTCGTGGATCGTGGTCCACATCTGGCGCAGCGCCGCCTTGCCGCGGTGCTGGCCCATATGCGGAAGAATGTCGATCGGGGCGTTGGCGAGAAACGCGACGTCGTCGCTGCAGCGATCGAGCGCGCCCTCGATGCCGCCGGCATAGTAGACGTCGAGGAAGTTCAAGACGCGCTGCCGGTTCAAATCCTCGCCCATGATCGACTCCGCCGACTCGCTCTGGCCCGGTATTGTGAACCGGAGCATTCCACAATCAACAACATGTTTGACGCGCGAGACGCGATTAGGTTCGGCAACCAGTGCGTGCATTGTGGCACAAAAATGCATGCGGCGCGCCGGTTCGCGCGTTGCGAGGACGGCGGCCGCCGCGGTGCGGGCCACGGTTTATTCCGCGCCCGCGCCACTTAAATCTTCGCACCCGCGGCCTTGCCGCGGCGCGGCTGGCCCGTATGCTTCGCGGCGGAAGGCGGCCGAAACAAAGCCGCCCCGATGGGGAGAGACCAATGAAGCGCATCACCCACTTCGCCGCGATCCTGTCGCTGCTGGCATGCCCGGCGATCCCGCCCGCCTTCGCACACACGCCGCAGCAGCCTGCCCACCAGCTCTACAATGAAGGCGACCTCAAGCTCGAGAGCGGCGAGGCGATCAAGGATTTCTCGATCTCCTACGTCACCCACGGCACGCTGAACGCGAAGAAGTCGAACGCCATCCTGATGGTGACCGCGATCTCGGGCAATCATCACCGGCTCGATTTCATGATCGGCCCCGGCAAGGCGCTCGACCCCGACAAGTACTTCATCGTCTGCACCGATGCGATCGGCAACGGGCTGACCACGTCGCCGAGCAATTCGAAGGTGCAGCCGCGGATGCAGTTCCCGAAATTCGCGATCCGCGACATGGTGGAATCGCAGTACCGGCTGATGAAGGAGAAGCTCGGCATCGACCATGTCGTCGCCGTGGTCGGCCCCTCGATGGGCGGCATGCAGGCGCTGCAATGGGGCGTCAGCCATCCGGACTTCATGGACGCGCTGGTTGCGATGGTGCCGCTTGCGAAGACGCCGGCCTGGTCGGTCGCGGTGATGGAGGCCTCGCGCAAGGCGATCATGAACGATCCGGCGTGGAAGGACGGCAATTACGAGGCGCCGCCGGAAAAGGGGCTCAAACTGTTCCGCGATATCGTCGCGCTGCTCGCGGCGCGCGCGCCTGACATGTATGCGGCGCAGTTCAAGTCCGGCCCCGACGTGCTGCCCTGGATGGCCGAGCAGGAGACCGCGCTGTGGAAGCTGTTCGACGCCAACGACTGGATCTACCAGAGCTGGGCCTATGACCGGCACGATGTCGGCACCACGGCCGGGTTCGGCGGCGACACTGCGAAGGCGCTGGCTTCGATCAAGGCGAAGACGCTGATCCTCACCGGCACCAAGGACCTGCTCAATCCCGAATTCGAGCCGAACCAGATGGGCCAGAACATCGGAGGCGTGACCATCAAGACGATCAGCCCGGGCACCGTGACCGGCCATGCCTCGGCCGGCGGTTTCTTCCCGGCGGATGTCGAGTTTCTCAACCGCGAAACCGGTTTGTTCCTCGACGGCGTCACCGGCGGCGGCAAGACATTGAACTGATCGGCGGCACTGATCGCGTCCTGCGGACGTGAAGCGGGCGCGGCGGCGCCTATCCGCGAGTTAATGAAACCTCCCGGCGCGCGCCCGGTTGGTTCGGCGTGGGCGACGCATCCGCGATCAGGAGTTCCGTATGAGAAGCACCATGCCGCTTGCCGTCGCCGCCCTGGTTGTCTCCAAATAGATCATGCGAGCGCGCACCGCGCGACGGTGAGCCGGCGCCGACGCCGGCCATGAGGCCTTGAGCTCCTCCGGGGCCGGCCGGTGAGATCGCGCCGGCTCGCTGTCGCGGTGCGTTCGATAACAGCTAATCGGCGCCGCCTTGCCGGCGGCGAGGTCGATGGTGAACCGCTTCTTCTTCTCGGAACCGGCGGTGCCGCTTCGCCGTTGATGCGGCAGCATTGCATTGGAGCCGCATCATGAAATCGATTGTTCTCGCGTCCGTCATTGCCGTCAGCGCGCTCGCCGCGGCGTCGCCTGCCGACGCCAAGGGTTGCATCAAGGGCGCGATCGTCGGCGGCGTCGCCGGTCATTATGCCGGCCATCACGGCATGCTTGGCGCCGCCGCCGGTTGCCTCTACGGCCGCCATCACGCCAAGGAGCAGGCACGGCAGCGCCAGCAGCAACAGGCGCAGCCGTCGCAGCAGGAGAAGCTGTGAAGCCACATCTCCTGGAACGTGAAGTCTCGTTCCGGGAACGCCGTCCGCACCGGCTGCGTTGTCTCCATGCGTAACGGAGACGATGATGACGAAACCAAAGACAAAGACCATCCAGCCCGTTCCGGACGACAACAAGAGCCACAAGGGCCCCGGCAGCACCCCCAGCGTTCCCATCGACACCACCAAGGGCCATCGCGACGACGAGAAGCACAACATCCGCGAGCAGGCCGCGCACGGCAATCTGATCCAGAACACCAGCAACAAGCGATCGGGTTAGGGTCGGGGCGAAGCGGAGCCACATCCCTTGACGTCGTCCTGGCGAAAGCCAGGACCCATTACCCCAAATGCGAATTGTTGCGCGACACTGGGGCCACGATCCTTCCGACAACCAAAGCCGGTGGTAATAGGTCCTGGCTTTCGCCAGGACGACGGTGAGGATGGTTCTCGATTCAAGATGTCAAACAGCGCCGAGTCATCACCCGCGCGTGCGCGCATGCGGGTGATCCAGTATTCCGGAGACGTCCGTGCATGAACCGAGAGGCCGCGGCGCCTTCCGGACGTTGTCCCTGCGAAAGCAGGGACCCATACCCCGCGGCGGATATCGTGAACGGGGCTCATCGCTCCACCGTCTTTCACGATGATCGTCTGTGGTTATGGGTCCCTGCTTTCGCAGGGACGACACCGAATATGTGGCACGGGCCCCGAGCACCCGCGCGGCGAGATGCCGCCACTTGCGCATCCTCTTGGGTAGCCTTTATCTGCGGGCATGCAGATTAGGGACGAACGCCCCGAAGACGCCGCCGCGATCAGCCGCATCACAGCGGCCGCCTTCGCGACAGCGCCGCACAGCAGCGGCACCGAAGCCCGCATCGTCGAGGCGCTGCGCGCAGCCGGCGCGCTGACGCTCTCGCTGGTGGCTGTCTCCGAGGACGGCAGCATCGCCGGGCACGTCGCGTTCTCGCCGGTCCGGATCGATGGCGTAGCGGGACGCTGGCATGGCCTTGGCCCGGTCTCGGTAGCACCCGACCTGCAAGGGCGCGGAATCGGCAAAGCTCTGATATGCGAGGGGCTCATCCGGCTTGCGGAGCAAGGGGCCGATGGCTGCGTCGTGCTCGGCGATCCCGCGTACTACCACCGCTTCGGCTTCCTCGATGATCGCCGGCTGATCTATGGCGGCAAGCCGAGCCGATACTTTCAGCGGTTGGTGTTGAAGGGCAAGGCGCGCAAGGGGGATGTGAGCTACCATCCGGCGTTCGACGTGGCGTGATCGAGGCGAGGCTGATGAAGCTGTCTATGGCAGCGTCATTTCCTCAATCCGCGCCGGCACCGCGCCAAAATCGCTGAACCGCGCCCAGTTCGGCCGTATCCGCACATAGCCGATGTTCGGCCAGGTCTCGCGCTCCGGCCCGTCGGGCCACGTCGCGAAGTACACCTGCTTGCAGGCGATGAGCTCCGCGCCGCTCGGGAAGTCTGCGACGCCCTCGACCTGTGCGGTCTGCTCGGCGTCCCAACCGATCACCAGCGCCGCGCGCGGATCGGCGCGGAGGTTCTGGTATTTGCGCGAGGTGGTCAGCGTGTCGAAGATGATCTCAAGATTGTCGCTGACGGCGATGCCGACGACGGCTGCCTGCGGCGCGCCGTCGTGCACGGTGCTGACCACGGCGAGCCGATGCATCCGCAGGAAGGCGAGCAGTTCGGCGCGCGTCATGGCCTACCTTTTCTTCCACCCGCCCCGCTTGCCCGGCGCGCCGCCACTCGACCGCGGCGACGGGCCGAACTCCGGCCCCGACTGCCGCGAGTCGGTCGGCTGGATGATGCGGCTCGTGGTGCCGAATGGCTTGGCCGGCAGCGCGCCGCTGGGGCGGAAGGGTAGCGATTCCGGGCCGTGCATCTCGTCGAGATCGGGCTTGTGCACCCGTGAGCCGGACTTGCCGCCGCGGCTCGCCTTGAGCGAGGTCTGCGCCGACTTGTTCTTCAGCGCGCTGACCGGCAGGTTGGCGGCATCGCCGTATTTTCGGGTGCCGGCATAGGCGCCGGCCTGCTTCTGCACGTTGCGCTGCTTGGCGGTGGGATCGTCGACCACGGCCATCTCGGTGGCGCGCAGCCGCTTGACCTCGTCGCGCAGGCGGGCGGCTTCCTCGAAGTTCAGATCGGCCGCGGCCTCGCGCATCCGTGTTTCGAGATCGCTCAGCACGGCCTCGAAATTATGCCCGATCGAGATCACGTCGTCCGCCATGCCGCCGTCGCCGATCTCGACCAGCACGTGGTCGCGCTCGTAGACCGAGTTGAGGATGTCGCCGATCGACTTCTTCACGCTCTCCGGCGTGATGCCGTTGGCCTCGTTGTACTCGACCTGCTTCTCGCGGCGCCGCGTGGTCTCGGCCATTGCGCGCTCCATCGAGCCGGTCATGCTGTCGGCATAGAGGATCACCTTGCCGTCGACGTTGCGCGCGGCGCGGCCGATGGTCTGGATCAGTGAGGTCTCGCTGCGCAGAAAGCCTTCCTTGTCGGCGTCGAGGATCGCGACCAGCGCGCATTCGGGAATGTCAAGGCCCTCGCGCAACAGGTTGATGCCGACCAGCGCGTCGAACGCGCCGAGTCTGAGGTCGCGGATGATCTCGATGCGCTCGATCGTGTCGATATCCGAGTGCATGTAGCGGACGCGGATGCCCTGCTCATGCAGATATTCCGTGAGGTCCTCCGCCATGCGCTTGGTGAGCACCGTGATCAGCGAGCGATAGCCGGCCGCCGCGGTGGCACGCACCTCGCCGACGAGGTCGTCGACCTGGGTGCGGGCAGGGCGGATGTCCACGGGCGGATCGATCAGCCCGGTAGGGCGGATCACCTGCTCGACGAACACGCCGCCGGATTCGTTGAGCTCCCAGCCGCTCGGCGTCGCCGACACTGCCACCGTCTGCGGCCGCATCATGTCCCATTCCTCGAAGCGGAGCGGGCGGTTGTCCATGCAGGAGGGCAGGCGGAAGCCGTATTCGGCGAGCGTCGCCTTGCGGCGGAAGTCGCCGCGGAACATGCCGCCGATCTGCGGCACGGTGACGTGGCTCTCGTCGGCGAACACCAGCGCGTTGTCGGGCACATATTCGAACAGCGTCGGCGGCGGCTCGCCGGGGCGGCGCCCGGTGAGATAGCGCGAATAGTTCTCGATGCCGGCGCAGCTTCCGGTCGCCTCCATCATCTCGAGGTCGAAGGTGGTGCGCTGCTCGAGCCGCTGCGCTTCCAGCAGGCGGCCCTGGTCGTTGAGCTGGTCGAGCCGCTGCTTCAGCTCCGACTTGATCGACTTGATCGCCTGCACCAGCGTCGGGCGTGGCGTCACATAATGCGAGTTGGCGTACATCTTGATGAATTCGAGCTCGTCCTGCTTGTGGCCGGTGAGCGGATCGAACTCCTCGATGGTCTCGATGGTGTCGCCGAACAGGTTCACGCGCCAGGCGCGGTCCTCATAGTGCGCCGGGAAGATGTCGATGACGTCGCCGCGGACGCGGAAGGTGCCGCGGGTGAACTCGGCCTGGGTGCGCTTGTATTGCAGCGCGACGAGGTCGGCGATCAATTGCCGCTGGTCGATGCGCTCGCCCTTCTTCAAGGCGAAGGTCATCGCGGTGTAGGTCTCGACCGAGCCGATACCGTAGATGCAGGACACGGAAGCGACGATGATGACGTCGTCGCGCTCGAGCAGCGCGCGCGTCGCCGAGTGGCGCATGCGATCGATTTGCTCGTTGATCGAGGAATCCTTCTCGATATAGGTGTCGGTGCGCGGGACGTAGGCTTCCGGCTGGTAGTAGTCGTAATAGCTGACGAAATACTCGACCGCGTTGTCGGGGAAGAAGTTCTTGAACTCGCCATAGAGCTGGGCGGCCAGCGTCTTGTTCGGCGCCAGGATCAACGCCGGGCGCTGCGTCGCCTCGATCACCTTGGCCATGGTGTAGGTCTTGCCCGAGCCGGTGACGCCAAGCAGCACCTGGGTGCGGTCGTCGCGGTCGATGCCCTCGACCAGCTCGGCGATCGCGGTCGGCTGGTCGCCCTTCGGCTGGTAGTCGGACTTGATCTCGAAGCGCACGCCGCCTTCGGATTTCTCCGGGCGCGGCGGCCGGTGCGGAGTCCACACCCGCATCGAGCCGTCGTCCTTGCGGAATTCCGGGCGGCCGTCGCGGATCAGGTTCTCCAGCGCGTCGGCGGTCGCCTTGACGCCGAGCGCCTCCATCTTGCTACGCGGCGGCCGCGCCAGGGCCTCCTCGTCGTCCTCGGCGGTCGGCAGGCCGAGCTGCCGCGCCAGTTCCGGATCGAGGGTCGGGATGGTGGCCGAAGTGCCGTAATTGGCCTGCGGGGCCTCGCCGAGGCCCGAAGTATCGCGCTTCGCGACGTCCTCGCTGGTCTCGCGCGTCGACGCCCGCGCGCGATGCGCGGCGGCCTCGCCGCCGGCGCGGCGGTCCCAGGAATTGTCCGGCGGCGGCTGCAGGCCGGTACCCGAACCCATGCCGGCATCGCCGCGGTTGATCGCCGGATTGAGCAATTCGGCAAGCGCGGGCCCGATCGGGAGGACCTCGGGCCGGTGTGCTTTGGATTTGGGGGTTTTGCCGGGCTTTTTCGGGGTGTTCGGTGTCTTCGCCATGCCCCCGAATATGGGACGAGTCCGGCAGCGAGAAAAGGGTAAACGACGGCCGGACTTGCGTCTCGGCAAGGCTGCTGACAGCAGGGTGTCAGCAGGCGGCGCGGTCGCGGAGTTCAGGCCCGCGGCAGGTCGACGATGTCGAGATGGATCCCGCCGCAGCCGTCGCAGCGCATGGTCCAGTATTCGGCGGCGCGGCCGGGGATCACGCGCAGCAGCGAGAGCGGAGCGGCGCATTCCGGGCAGCTGGTGCGGACCTGCGCCGGCCAGACCAGATCCGGCTCGCATTGCGGGACGGCGGCAACCACGACGTTGCCGGTCACGCCGACGCTTCGGCCGCCGGCATTGTCATGCCATGGCGTTGCGGGAACCGGTCGATAGCCCGCTTCGCGTCGGCGATCGCCGCATCCGGATCGGACCACGCAAAGCCGATGTCGAGCATCGGAAACAGCATGCCATCGATGACGACCGGCCTTTGATCGACCCGTTGAACCCTGGCGTGCCATTGCCCCTTCCCCACTTCGAACGACTTGATCTCAAAACCGCTGTAAATCATGTGCGACCTCGAAATGCCCTTCTCATAGGAAGCACGAGCGCGCGGTGCCCTATGTGAACCAGATCACAAGTCGCGCGGTTTATTTCCGAACGGCAAAGGAACCGGGAGAAAAAGTCGACTTTGCTTCGAGCAGCGAGCTCCGCTTCACCTCGCCCCGCGTGCGGGGAGAGGTCGGAACGCATCGCCAGATGCGTTCCGGGTGAGGGGGAGTCCCCGCGAGCCCAACTGCGACGGTCTGCGCGGAAGCAGCCCCTCACCCCAACCCTCTCCCCGTAAGAACGGGGCGAGGGAGCGCACCTCCGATGTCGTTGGATCTAACCGCGGCCGGCGATGTGGTCGGCGAGCACCGCGGCATCGTCGCCGACGCCTGACAGGAACGAGGATTTCATCTTCGACAACCATTGCAAGCCGAGGAAATAGAGGCCGGGCACGTCGGAGACGCCATGGCGGTGTCGCGGCGCCCCGTCGGCATCCAGCACCGGTATGTCGATCCAGTTCAGATCGAGGCCATAGCCGGTGGCCCAGATCACGCTCCTGATCCGCGCGGCGCGCAGGTCGATCGCATCGAGCGGCGCGGTAAGGCACGGCGGATCGGGCAAACGGAGGCGCGCCAAGGGATCTTCGGGATGATCGAGGCCGCGCGCCGCGACGAAGTCGTCGACGATCCCGAGGAAGGTCGCGTAATAGGCGTCGCCATTGGCGATGTTGGCGGCGAGATCGGGCGCGATCTCAAGCAGGCCGTCGCGCGCCGCCGTCACACGGCCAAGCAAGATCACGCCGCCGGCGGCGAAGCGGCGGAAATCGACGGTGTGGCCGCCATGGGCGCCGGAGATCACCGGCAGCAGCCGCGACGGGCCGCGCTGCTCGACCGGCGTCCGGTCGATGCCCATCTCGGCCAGCCACCAGATCAGGTCGCGGCCGCGATAGCGGCGCGGCAGGCGGTTGTGACGTCCGACCGAGAGGAAGACGGCGCGGCCGGCGTGCATCAGCTCTTCGGCGATCTGCGCACCCGAGGCGCCGGCACCGACCACCAGCACCGCGCCGTCAGGCAATTGCGCGGGATTCCTGTAGCCGGCGGCATCGACATGAAACAGGCCGGGGTGATCGCGCAGCAGGTCGGGCCGCAGCGGCCGTTGATAGGGGCCGGTGGCAATGACGACGTTGCGGGCGGCGATGCTGCCGCCGGCAAATTCGGCGAGGAAGCCGCCGGCGTCGCGGCGCAGTTTGGTGACCGCGACGCCGCAGCGGATCGGCGGCGCGATGAACGCGGCGTAGTCCTCGATGAAGGCGATGATGGCGGCGGTGTCCGCGAAGCCGTCGGGATCGTTGTGCGGAAACGCGAAATCCGGTAGCCGCACCGACCAGTTCGGAAACTGGAACATCAATCCGTCCCAGCGTTCGCTGCGCCAGCGCTCGGCGATGCGACCTCGCTCCAGCACCAGATGAGCGATGCCGCGCTGCTTCAGCCGGTGGCTCATGGTGAGCCCGGCCTGGCCGCCGCCGATCACCAGCGTATCGATGGTCTCGTCAGGCACTGCGTGTTCCCTTGCGGCGGGCGGCGGGCTCCGCCGCGGCGCGGATGATCCAGCGCCGGAACGCGGCGAAATCGCGCTGCTCGGCGTGGAAGCCGCGATAGACCAGATACCAGCGCATGCCCTTGGGCACGCTGAGCGCAAACGGCGCCACCAGCCGGCCGGCGGCGAGATCGTCGTCGATATAGGGCCGGATGCCCATCGCGATGCCGAGCCCGTCGCTAGCTGCCTGCAGCGCCTGGCCGTAGAACTGGAATTCCGGCCCGCGCGCGGTCAGGCGCGGCACGCCCGCCGCCTTCAGCCAGGACGGCCAGTCGTCGGGCGAATGGGCGACGCGGATCAGGCTCGGGCCCTTGAGGTCGGCGGGGCGCTTCAAGGTATTGGCGAGCCGCGCCGTGCACACCGGCATCAGATCGGCGGCGAACAGCGGCTCGGCGACGAGGCCCGGCCACTGGCCGTCGCCGAGCTGGATGCCGCAGCTCCAGTCGTCGGCGAACGGCACCGCCATGCCGCCGGTCGTGATCCGCACCTCGATATCGGGCTCCGCTTTGCGGAACTCGGCAAGGTGCGGGATCATCCATTTCAGCGCAAAGGTCGGTCCGACGCCGACGGTCAGCACCCGCGCGCTCGCGGATGCCGTGACCTGCGCGGTGAGGCTCGCCAGCGCGTCGAAGATTGGCGTCAGCCCGCCTTGATAGGCGCGGCCCGCCGGCGTGGTGACGAGGCGGTTGGCCTTGCGCTCGAACAGCGCAACGCCGAGCCGCTCCTCGAGCAGATGGACCATCCGGCTGATCGCGGCGGCCGAGACGTTGAGCTCGCTGCCCGCCGCCGCGAAGCTGCCGGTCCGCGCCGCGGCTTCGAACGCCTTGATGCCGTTGAGAAAGAGCAGCCGCCGCATGAACCCTCAGGAAAACTGATGCATGGGCAAGATAACTCAGTTTGCCGGAAGAGGCCAAGCGGCGCAGAAATACCGGCGGAGACATTGCATGGGTCCCTCCCGATCGCAGCACCCGGTGCGATCGCGCAACGACGGGAGACGTTCAATGAGCGAGACCACCGATGCCCTGGTGCTCGATCTTGTCGAGTGGGTCGCGCGCGAGCCGCGGCCCTATGCCGAGGTGCTCGAGGTCTGGCGCAGCTCATGCCCGCGATTGACGATCTGGGAGGACGCCGTCGACCGCGGCTATGTCGCGCGCCGACCTTCGGTCGAGGGCATGCGGGTGACGGTGACGGAAAGCGGCGCGAGCTTTTTGCGCGCGCACGGGCGGATACAGTGAACCTGAGCGCGGTGATCATCGCACCTCTCCCACAAGGGGAGAGGTGGACCGATCGAGCGGCTAGAATTGCCAATCTCTACCGTCACTGTTCGAGTCTCGGCCGGATGATCTCGACCATCCGGTCGGCTGACGTCCCCGGCGGGAAGAAGCCGAGATAATTGCCGTCGCGGTCCATCAAATAGATGTAGGCGGTGTGATCGACGGTGTAGTCGGCGCCGTCCTTCAGCGGCACCCGCGCGAAATAGACCTTGTAGGCATCGGCGACCTTGCGGATCGCATCAGGGTTGCCGGTCAGTCCGATCAGGCGCGGGTGAAACATCGGCACATACTCTGCGAGATGGGCGGCGGTGTCGCGCGCGGGATCGATGGTGATGAAGATCGGCTGCACCTGATCGCCGTCGCGGCCGAGCTTGTCGAGCACAAGCCCGATCGCCTGCAGATCGGTTGGGCAGACGTCGGGGCAGGTGGTGAAGCCGAAATAGATCAGCATCAGCCTGCCGCGGAACTCCTTGTCGGTGCGTTCATGACCGGCCTGATCGGTCAGCGCGAACGGGCCGCCGACCGGCTCCCTGTTCCACATCAGGATGTCCATGATCTCGGCGGCCGAGCGCCCCGATTGCGGCGGCGCATCGCCCGCCAGCACCGGTGCCAGCGTCAGCCACAGGCCGGCGCCGGCGCATGCCAGGCCCGCGCCAGCGAATGCAATGCCGCGCAGGATCGGCGTGATCATATGCCGAAGGAGAGGCGGCTGCCGGTGGTCGTGACCAGCACCTTGTCGCCCATCTGCGCAGTCGCCTCCTGCACGAAGTTGAGCCCGGAGCAATGCATCGGGATCAGCACGTCGGGGTCGAGCTTCTTGATCTCGGCGACGACCTCGGTGAGGTAGTCCTTCGGCGCGGGCCCGAGATGGAAGCCGCCGACGATCGCGTGCACCTTCTGGATGCCCGAGACCTCCTGCGCCTGCTTCACCGAATTGACGATGCCGACATGGCCGCAGGACGAGATCACGACGAGGCCGAAGTCCCGCACGTTGAAGCAGGTGGCGTGCTCGTGGATGTGCTCGTCGGGCACGATCTTGCCCTCCATCTCGGCCGGCAGATAGTGGCTGGCGTTGCAGCCGAGCCCGTCCTTGATGCCGAACTCGACCCAGGTCTGCGGCAGCACGCGCTCGATGCTGCGGCGGGTGATCTTGCCGGTGGTGAAGGCATGGCCCGCGATCACGGTCGGGGTCTCGCACAGCACCGTGGTGACGCGCTGCGCCGCGAGCTGGCGGCGGTCGAGCGTGCCGAAATCGTTGAACTGGCCCTTGGTCGGCGTCGCGCTGACGCGGTGGCAGAAATTGTCCTCGCCGCCGGCATAGAGCTTCACGTCGGCCGGCAGTTTATCGCGGAATTTGTCGAGGAAGCCGTTGAGGCCGCCGAAATGGTCGTAATGGCCGTGGCTCACGATCAGCGCGTCGAGTTTCGACGGATCGACGCCGACCAGCGCCATGTTGTTGAGCAGCACCTCCGGCGTGTAGCCGTAGTCGAGCATCAGCGTGCGCTGCGCGCCCTTGACCTCCGACTCCAGCCACAGCGACAGGCCCCATTCATTGTGCAGCGACTTCTGGTAGTCGGCGGAGCGCGGCGGCGACGCGATGGTGACGCCGCCGGCCTGCTTCGGCTTGAAGAACAAATCGAAGCTGGAATCGACCAGCACGCGGATCGAGAGCTTGTCGACGGTCGGCACCTCGATCGGCGCGGCGCTGGCGATCTCGACGCAGGAGAAGGCGCCCGCGGCTGCAGCGCCGGCGACCGCCGCCGAACCTTTCAGGAAATCACGTCGTGCCACATCCCGTGTCATCACAATCCCCGTGTTTTGAAAACTTTTCAATACCAAACACGTTGAGCCTAGGAGCAATCGGGACGCGGCTCAATCGGGCAGTTGCGCTGGCCGCAGATCACATTCGCGCGCGGTGCAATGCGCCCACCATTGACTTGGGTGCGGTTATGCGCCCAACTCCATGCATTCGCATCTTTCTCGCCGATGCACGACATCGGCAGTCCCTGGCAATGCAGGATCACGCCCATGATCGATCTCCACTACTGGTCCACGCCGAACGGTCACAAGATAACGATGTTCCTTGAGGAGACCGGATTGGAGTACAGGATTTTCCCGGTGAACATCGGCAAAGGCGATCAGTTCAAGCCGGACTTCTTGCAGATCGCGCCGAACAACCGCATCCCCGCAATTCTCGATCACGCGCCAAAGGGCGGCGGCAAGCCGCTACAGCTGTTCGAGTCCGGCGCGATCCTGCTTTATCTCGCCGAGAAGACCGGACAATTCCTGCCGGCCGATATTCATGGCCGCTATGACGTGATCCAGTGGACGTTCTGGCAGATGGGCGGGCTTGGGCCGATGGCCGGGCAGAACCATCACTTCCGCAACTACGCCGTCGAGAAGCTGCCTTACGCGATCGACCGCTACGTCAACGAGACCAACCGGCTCTACGGCGTGCTCAACAAGCGGCTTGCCGACCGCGAATTCATCGCCGGCGACTATTCGATCGCCGACATGGCGAGCTACCCCTGGGTCGTGCCCTACAAGAACCAGGGCCAGGAGATCGACGATTTCCCGCATCTGAAGCGCTGGCTGGAGACGATCGGCAAGCGCCCCGCGACCGAGCGCGCCTATGCCAAGGCGAAGGAGGTCAATCCGAATTTCGGCCAGCCCGCGATCCGCACCGAGGAAGAGCGCGAGCTCTTGTTCGGGCAGACCGCGGCGGTGGTGCGGTAGGGCACAGGTCTCAGCAAATTCGTCATTCCGGGATGGTGCGTAAGCACCAGACCGCAGGTGCGCAATTGCGCACCGGGGAATCTCGAGATTCCGGGTTCGATGCTGCGCATCGCCCCGGAATGACGGCTGTGAGGTGGGCCTTCACGCCCCCACATACTTCGCCGGCCGCCGTTCCTTCCACGCAGCAAGCCCCTCGGCGAGATCACGGCTCGGCACCAGCGCGGCGAACTGCTCGCTCTCGACCAAAAGGCCCTCGGCAATCGGCATGTTGAGCCCGCGCGTCACCGCGGTGATGGTGCCGGCGACGGCGCCGGGCGAATGCCGGGTGATGCGGCCGGCGAGCTCGCGCGCGGCGGTCAGCAATTGATCGTGCGGCACGATCTGATTGACCAGCCCGATCTCGCGCGCATGCTCGGGCGAGAAAGGATCGCCGGCCAATAACAGTTCGAGCCCGCGCTTGCGCCCCGCCAGCCGCGGCAGCCGCTGCGTGCCGCCGAAGGTCGGGGGCATGCCCAGCTTGATCTCGGGTTTTGCAAATAGCGCGCGGTCGCTGGCGATCGCAAGATGTACTGCTTCAGTGATCTCGCAGCCGCCGCCGAAGGCGAGCCCGTTGACCGCGGCGATCACGGGCTTCTTGAACGCCTCGAGCCGCGCGGTCATGGCTTGTCCCCGTCGGACGAAGTCGCGCACCGCAACGGCGGCTCCCTGTTTGACGCTCCCAGAGAATTCGTGGATGTCGGCGCCGGCCGAGAAGGCGCGCTCGCCGGCGCCGGTCAGGATCACGGCGCGCACGTCGGCGTCGCCCTCGATGCGGTCGAGTGCTGCCATCAGCTGATCGATCAGCGCGTAGTTCAGTGCGTTGAGCTGCTCGGGACGGTTCAGCGTGATCAGGGCGATCCCGGCGGTGATCTCGAGCAGGATGGGTTCGGGCATGGTGCGCTCTCCGGCATGGCTGTTTCGTGTCAGCGCCGAATGTAGAGCTGGCCGGAATTTGTGTATATTCACTGGTTAGTATACATACGCGCGATGCCCAGACCCTCCGAGCCCACCCGCGAGCGCATCGTCCAGGCGGCGAGCGCGCTGTTCTACAATGAAGGCATCCGCCGCGTCAGCGTCGACGAGGTTGCGGCCAAGGCCGGCCTCACCAAGCGCACGCTGTATTATCACTTCAAGAGCAAGGACGACCTGGTCGCCGCCTATCTCGCCGCGCGCGACCAGCCCAATCTCGCGCTGTTCCGAAAGTGGTTCGCGGAGGCCGAGGGCGGCCTGGCCGTGAAGGTCGAGGCGATCTTCAAGAACCTTGCGCGCTCGGCGCGGCATCCGAAGTGGAAAGGCTGCGGCTTCCTGCGCACCTCCGCCGAGCTCGCCAACATGCCCGGGCATCCCGCGATCCGGATCGGCGCCGCGCACAAGAAGAAGTTCGAGGACTGGCTGCGCACGAGCTTCGCGGACGAGGGGATCGCCGATCCGCTCAAGCTGGCGCGGCAGATCCTGCTGCTGCTGGACGGATCATTCGCCGTGGTGCAGTTGCACCGTGACGCGAGCTATATGGAAACCGCCGGCGAGGCCGCGCGCACGCTGATCGAGACGGCGCTGGCCGGCGCGCAAACGGGGTTAGAGCGGTATACTCATGGAGGCCCGTCCGTTACGCCCTGAAAAGGCGACGAAAGGCCGGAGGAGACGGCGTTGGGCGGCATGGACGCCGCCCAACACGATTATGAATCTCACTTTGCCATTGCCGTCCTGGCGGCCTCGATTTTCGCCTTCACGGAATCGAGGTTGAAGCTCGCGCCCTTCTGCATCGGCGGAAACTCGATTGCGGTCATGGCCAGCTTCTCGACCTCCTGCTGAACGAACACGAAGCGCCAGAACTCATATTTGAACCAGTCGAAGTATTGTTGCGCGCCGTATTTGGTCCCGCTATCGGGCCAGCCCGTTCGCTCGAACGGATCCAGGCGAAGGTTGGTCAGGTAGGGCACGTCAACCTTGCTTTTTTCGCCCAGCCAGCCCCCGGGCTGGTCGATGAAACGATACTTGTAGTCGTCGATGCGCACAGCCCCGAGCTCGCTCTCACCGAAGTACCAGATTTCGTGCCGGTTCGACGGCCCCTTGCCGGTAATCATGTCCATCTGATTATAACCGTCCAGATGGCACTTGTAGGTACGGTCCCCGATGTGCTTCCCCTTCTTCAGTTCTTCGACAATGTTCGGGTTGCCGGCAGCGGCCAGCAAGGTCGGGAACCAGTCCAGCCCGGAAATGATGCCGTTCTCGATCTTGCCGGCCGGTACTTTGCCCGGCCAGCGGATCATCGCGGGCGCGCGGAAGCCGCCTTCCATGACAGTACCTTTGCTCTGCGCGAAAGGCGTCTGTCCGCCATCCGGCCAAGTGAAGACCTCGGTGCCGTTATCGGTGGTGAAGATGACGATGGTGTTGTCATCCACGCGCATGTCCTTAAGCTTTTGCATTACGACGCCGACATCGTCGTCAAGCTGTGCCATGCCGGCTTCATGAATCGACCAACCGTTCTTGGAGTTGCGCATTGCCTGATATTTTGGCGACAAGTGCGTGACGATGTGCATGCGAGTTGGATTCAGCCACAAGAAGAACGGCTTGTTGTCGGCTTTGGCCTTTTCAACGAAACTCAACGCAAAGTCTCGAATTTCATCGTCCACAGTTTCCATCCGCTTGGGATAGAGCGTTCCGGCGTCCTCAATTCTTTGCTTGCCGACCTTGCCCCAGCGCGGATCCACGGTGGCATCGTCCACATTGGTTGCCCACGAATGGATCATGTTGCGTGGACCGACCGTGTTTAGCAGCTCCTGCGGATAAGCGGGGTGGGCCGGGTCTTCCATCGCGTCGAGATGATACAAATAGCCGAAGAACTCGTCGAAGCCGTGCACTGTCGGCAGAAACTCGTTCTTGTCGCCAAGGTGGTTCTTGCCGAATTGGCCGGTGGCATAGCCCATGCCTTTGAGCGCGGTGGCAATGGTCACGGCCTCCGCCGGCAAGCCTGTGGGGGCGCCGGCCTGACCGACCGTTGTCATGCCGGTGCGGATCGGCAGCTCGCCGGTGATGAAGTTGGCGCGGCCTGCGGTGCAACTCGCTTCGGCGTAATAATCGGTAAACAGCATGCCTTCTGCGGCGATCTTGTCGAGATTCGGCGTCCGGCCGGCCATCATGCCACGATGGTAAGCACCGATATTCCAGATGCCGATATCGTCCCCCATGATGACGACGATATTGGGCCGCTGTCCGGCCGGCGCGGGCACCGGGGCCGGCGTCGGTTGCTGCGCCTGCGCGAAGCTTGTCGCCCCGACGGCAGAGAGTGCTGAAGCGGCGACGAGCGAACTACCGCTCAACAAGAGATCGCGACGTTTCAATCCTGCACTGATCGGCTCTGTACTCATCTCAGGCTTTTCTGGAATCGTGTCTTTACTCATGACGTGATCCTCTTCCTGGTGATGCACCTGAAGCCGACATGGCTTGCTGAGGTGTCGATCGGCTCGGCATGACGCGTGGCCGGACGATAGCGGCGGCAATGGCTAGGGGAGCAAAGATGCGAGCCGCCTTAAGCACCTTGCGCGGAATCCTGAGGTTCGGTTGACGAGAGTCGTAGCTCCCGATCTCGGACCGGCCGCGAGGATCTTGCGGGATGCAGCAGGCTTTCGGGGCGTCTGCGTCGTGCTTCTGGTGAATGCCAATCGCTCGTCCATTCCCAGACGCTGCCGATTCACGCGGGCCGTAGCCATTGACCGGGAATGCGGTGGCGCGCGAGGTGCGTTCGAAGCCATCAGCCGCCAGATCGGGTACGCCTGCCGCAACGCCAACGTCGTGCATGAGCTACTCGCAGTGAACGAGTTTCAAAGTTACGAGCGTCGCCGGAGCAAGAACCTCTCGGCAGCTTTCCAGCTCGCCGGTTGCTTCGGGAGGGTTTAACGCTTTGGTCAGTCAAAAGACGATCGAGTATCTGAAGTGCGAGACCGACGACGCAGCATCTGCGAACGAGACAAGACAAGATGCTTCCAGCGCCGCATCGTTCTCATGTTGATCTAGATCAATCGAGCCAGGTCGCCTCTTCCTTGTCGAGAGCCCCTGACGACTATGCAAAAAGTGCCAAGGCTGTGGCGTCATGAACACAGCCTTTCAATAAAGCGCCGGCCGAACGCAGATATGCCGATTCCGCATGGACCAACGGCGGCGTCGGCTTATTCTTTCCGGGTTTCTACCCCGCCGGAGCGGCGGTGGGATCGCGAGAGTCGGGGGATCGGCGATGGGGTACCTTGGACCGGGTTTGGGACGCAGATTTTTTTCGCAGTGGCATTTGAGTGTTGGGGCGCTTGCCGCTCTGCTGGTGCTGTCTACCCAAATGGCTCGCGCCGACGAAAACGGCATCAGCTTTTGGTTACCCGGATTTTTTGGCAGCCTCGCGGCTGTTCCTCAGCAGGCGCCGGGCTGGTCGGTGACCTCGGTTTATTATCACACCTCTGTTTCCGCCGGCGGCGACGTGGCGCGGTCGCGCGAAATCACGCTTGGTCGCTTTCCCGCGAATCTGACGGCCACCGTGAATGCGAACGTCAATGCGAATGTGAATCTTGGCCTTGTGGCCGGGACTTATACTTTTGCAACGCCCGTGCTGGGCGGTCAGGCCTCTGCCAGCCTGCTGGCGACCTACGGCTCCAACTCCACGTCGCTGGCGGGATCGCTCGTTGGGACATTGACGGGACCGGGCGGCGCCACGTTCCCCTTCTCCCGGTTTGACAGCATCGACAGCTCGCTCATTGCATTCGGCGACCTGATCCCGCAGTTCGCGCTACGCTGGAACGCAGGTGTCAACAATTACATGACGTACGTTACCGCCGACCTCCCGGTCGGCGCCTACCAGTCGGGCCGCCTTGCGAATCTGGGGCTTGGGCACTGGGCAATCGACGCGGGCGGCGGCTACACCTATTTCGATCCAAAGACCGGGCATGAATTTTCGACGGTGCTGGGATTCACCTACAACTTCGTCAACCCCTCCACCCAATATCAAAGCGGCGTCGACATGCACCTCGACTGGGGCGCGTCGCAATTCCTGACCAAGCAGTGGCAGGTCGGTCTCGTCGGTTACCTCTATCAGCAACTCGGCTGTGACGGCGGCTCGGGTGATCGTGTCGGCTGCTTCCGGTCGCGCGTGGCGGGCGTCGGCCCGCAGGTCGGCTACATTTTCCCGGTCGGAGACATGCAGGGATATCTGAACCTGAAGGGCTACGGCGAATTCGCCAATGAAAATCGGCCGGCAGGCTGGAACGTCTGGCTGACGTTCAATCTTCAGCCCGCGGCGCCAACGCCGCCGACATCCACGCGGCCCAGAATCACGAAATAGCAGCGCGCATGATGCTGCCACCGGCGCCGCGCTGAAGGATCAATCTGGCGCGGCGGTAGCAACGCAATCAGCCAATGGACGCTCCGCGAGCGTGCGGACAACATGTCCGGGCATATGCGGGACGATGGATTGCGTCGCTGACGCTCGCAATGACGATCAGAGCGCGCCGTGCTCGCGCAACAACGCCAGCACCGCGTTGAGGTCCGGCAGTACGGCTGTGCATTTTGCACGCGTCGCTTCGGTCGGCGGCGCCATGTCCGGCACCATCAGCGTGATCGCGCCGGCGGCGTGGGCGGCAGCGACGCCGTGGTTGGAATCCTCCACCGCGATGCAGGACGCCGGCGTCACGCCGAGCCGCGCGGCTGCCCTGAGATAGAGCTCCGGATCCGGCTTGCCCTGCGCGACATCGTCAAGCGTCAGCAACGTGTCGAAGCGCGCGCGGATGCCGGCGAGGGTGAGGTTGCGTTCGGCCGAACGGCGCGACGACGAGGTGACGATCGCCATCGGGCGTTCCGCGGCGGCGATGGCGTCGAGCAGATCGAGCGTGCCTGATTTGAGCGGCAGGCCAGACCGCATCATCCGATCGCGATGGTCGAGGAAGGCGAGGTTGACCGCCTCCAGCGGAAACGCCGCGCCGTAGTGATCGCGCAGCATCGCTTCGCAGGCCGGGCCGGGAAGGCCGACCATGGAGTGGCACAGCGCGACGGCGTCGTCGGTGTAGCCGCATGCATTCAGCGCCGCGACCAGGCTTTCGAAATAGACCTTCTCGGTGTCGAGTAGCGTGCCGTCCATGTCGAGCAGGACGGCGTCGACGGTCCAGCGTGCGTTCACGTGGCGCTCACCGCTGCTTGCTGTTCCGCGAGCTTGCGCAAGCATGCGGGGCACAGGCAGTCGCCGCCGTCGGTCGGCATCGGCAGGCGAAAACGCTCATCGGAGCACCAGCACGCGCCCGTGAGCGAGCAGGAAAATTCGCTGCCGCATGCCGTGCAGGAAAGCCGGCGCGGAGATCCTGGTTGGGAACGATCGTTTGACGAGAGGTCCATTCTAACCGCGATTTAATGCGCGAATTAATCTCGGGTTCATCCCGGACCGCGCTATGATGCCGTGCGACAGATATAGCCGGGATAGGCGGCCAAGGAAATCGTCAAGGAAATCGCCCGGGAATTCGTCAAGGAAATTCTGATGGCCCGTGATTCGCAAGCCGCGCTGGTTGCCCTCAACCGGTTTGGATTCGGCGCCCGCGGCGGGGCGTCCGGCGACTTCATCAACGCGGCCTCCGATCCGCGCGGTTTCGTGCTGGCGGAACTGGCGCGTCCGAACGGCGCGCTGCTCGAAGTGCCAGGCTTGCTCTCGACACCCGAACTCGGCAAACAGGTGTTCGACTATCAGTTCGAGATTCAGCAGGCGCGCAACGCCGCGAAGGCCGCGCAGCAAGGCGCGAGCGAAACGCCGCCGCAAGGACCGGACGCCAAGCCACAGCCGCGGCGCAACCTGTCGCTGCCCTCCGCCGCCAAGGAGATCGCCGGGAAGGATTCGGCGATGCAGGCGCCTGACAACGCCAATGCGGCGATGACGCCGTCGGCTCCGATGCAGCCTCCGACGATGCAGCCGCAGGCCGGTCCCCCCAAGCCGCCGGCGCAACCGCTCAACATCATCCAGAAGACGTTCCGCGCCGAGGCGCTGGCGCGGCTGCAACGCGGCGTGGTCGCCGATTGCGGCTTCGTCGAGCGGCTCGTGGTGTTCTGGTCGAACCACTTCTGCATCTCCGCCAACAAGGGCGCGCTGGCGCGGATGTGGGCCGGCTCGTTCGAGCGCGAGGCGATCCGTCCCCATGTGCTCGGCCGCTTCGGCGACATGCTGAAGGCCGTCGAGCAGCATCCGGCGATGCTGTTCTTTCTCGACAACCAGCAATCGCTCGGCCCGGAGTCGCGCGCCGGCATCAACCGCAATCGCGGCCTGAACGAGAACCTCGCGCGCGAGATCATGGAGCTGCATACGCTCGGCGTCGGCGGCGGCTACACCCAGGACGACGTGACGGCGCTGGCGCGAATCATCACCGGCTGGACCTTTGCCGGCCGCCGTGGCCAGCTCGGCACGCCCGGCAGCTTCGTGTTCAATGCCAATGCGCACCAGCCCGGACCGCAGCAGGTGCTCGGCAAGACCTACGCGCAGGCCGGCGTCGCGCAGGGTGAGGCGGTGCTGTCGGACATCGCGCGACATCCCTCGACCGCAAAATTCATCGCGACCAAATTCGCGCGCCACTTCGTCGCCGACGATCCGCCGCCGGCGCTGGTGGCGAGGCTAAAGGATACGTTCACGAAAACAGACGGCGATCTCGGGGCGCTGGCCACCACGCTAGTGCAGTCTAACGAGGCCTGGCAGGCGCCGCTGACGAAGATGCGTTCGCCTTACGAATTCCTGGTCGCATCCGGCCGCCTGCTGGCGCGCAATCCCGAAGATCCGGGCCGCTATCTCAATGGCCTCAACGTGCTCGGCCAGCCCTTGTGGTCGCCGGCCGGGCCGAACGGATTTCCGGACACCGCCGCGGCCTGGGCGGCACCTGAAGGCGTCAAGCTCAGGCTCGACATTTCGGCGCAAGTCGCCTCCCAGCTCGCCGACCGCTTCGACCCGCGCGACCTGCTCGAGCTCATTGCCGCCGATGCAGCCTCGCCCGAGACGCGGCGCACCATCGAGCGTGCGGAATCGCGGCAGCAGGCGCTGGCGCTGCTGTTGATGTCGCCCGAGTTCCAGAGGAGATGACGATGGAATGCTCCGAGAGCCTGATGCTGCAGGCGACGTCGCGGCGCGCGCTGCTGCTCGGCGGCGCCTCGTTTGCGGCCTGGGCGTATTTGCCGAAATTCGCGCGCGCGGCCGATGGCCGAGATCCGCGCTTCGTCACCATCATCCTGCGCGGCGCGCTCGACGGCCTCGCCACGGTCGCCCCGGTTGGCGACCCTGATTATGCCGGCCTGCATGGCGCGATCGCGCTGCGCCCCGATGGCCCGAACGCGGCGGTGATGCTCGATCCGTTCTTCGGCCTGCATCCGGCGATGCCGGAATTTTCGCGGATGTATCGCGCCAAGCAGGCCGCGGTCGTTCATGCAGTGGCGACCTCCTATCGCGATCGCTCGCATTTCGATGGCCAGGACGTGCTGGAGAGCGGCTTCCCCGGTCCGGGCCGCGTGCAGTCCGGCTGGCTGAACCGCGCGCTGGAGGCGCTGCCGAAAGGCGAGCGGGTGACGAGCGCGCTCGCGGTCGGCCCGACCACGCCGCTGGTGCTGCGCGGCGCGGCGCCGACCGTCGGCTGGGCCCCGACCGCTCTGCCGCAAGCCGCTGACGACACCGCGATGCGGCTGCTCGATCTCTATCAGCATCGCGATCCGGCGCTGGCAAGCGCGCTGACGCAAGGCTTACAGCTCGAGAAGCAGGCGCAGGGCGACGAAATGAAGCCGAAGCCCGGGGCGGGCGGCGTGGCGGCGATGCGCCTCGTGGCGCGCGGCGCCGCGAAATTGATGGCGGCCGATGACGGCCCGCGGATCGGCGCGCTCGCCTTCGACGGCTGGGATACCCATGCCAATGAAGGCGGGCCGGTCGGCCGCCTCGCGCAGCTGCTCGGCGGCCTCGACGGCTCGCTGGCGGAATTCCAGAGCGGGCTCGGCGCGCGCTGGCGCGACACCGTGATCGTGGTCGCGACCGAGTTCGGCCGCACCGCGCGCATCAACGGCACCGAGGGCACCGACCACGGCACCGGCACCATCGCGCTGCTCGCCGGCGGCGTCGTGAATGGCGGCCGCATGATCACCGACTGGCCGGGCCTCAAGCCCGCCAATCTCTACCAGGCCCGCGACCTCGCCCCGACCACCGACCTGCGCGCCGTGATCAAGGGCGTGCTGCACGACCAGTTCGGCCTTGGCGAACGCGTGCTGGCTGATGCCGTATTTCCGGACAGCGCCCCGGTAAAGCCGATGAAGGGGCTGGTAGCATAAGCGCTAGCTCCAACCACAACGTCGTCCCGGCGAAGGCCGGGACCCATTACCACCGAACTCGATTGCTGGAAAACGGTGGAGCCACAGCACGCCATAACCACGCGCATTAGTGGTAATGGGTCCCGGCCTGCGCCGGGACGACGCTGTGGTTACACGACCGCAGTGTCTACCCCTTCGTGATCCCATCAATCTCCGTCATCTCCTCCACGCTCAGCTTCCAGCTGATCGCCTTGACGTTCTGCTCGATCTGCTCGGGTCGCGTCGCGCCGGCGATGACGCTTGCGACTTGCGGGCGGGCGGCGAGCCAGGAGAAGGCGAGCTCGAGCATGGTGTGGCCGCGCTCCCTGGCAAACGCCTGCAGCTTCTCGACGATGTCCTCGTTGCGCGGCGTGACGTAGCGATCCTTCAGGGCCGGCGCCTTGGCGAAGCGGGTATCGGCGGGTGCAGCGGCGCCGCGCTGGTACTTGCCGGTCAACAGGCCGCTGGCGAGCGGGAAGAAGGGCAGCAGGCCGAGATTGTATTGCTGCGCCGCCGGCAGCAGGTCCTTTTCGATGTCGCGCACCAGGAGGCTGTATTCGTCCTGGCAGGACACGAAGCGGTTCACGTTCATCTGGCGCGCGACGTACTCGGCTTCGGCGATCCGCCAGGCCGGGAAGTTGGAGTTGCCGATGTAGCGCACCTTGCCCTGGCGGACGAGATCGTCGAGCGCGCGCAGCGTCTCGTCGATCGGGGTGAGCGGATCGTAGTCGTGCTGCTGGTAGAGATCGATATAGTCGGTCTTCAGGCGGGTAAGGCTCGCTTCGACCGCCGACATGATGTAGCGCCGCGAGGCGCCCTGTTTGGTGCCGTCGGTCGCCATCGGCTTGGAGAATTTGGTGGCGAGCACGATGTCCTTGCGGCGGTCGCCCAGCACGGTGCCGAGCACGGTCTCCGAGCCGCCCATGCCGGCATAGATGTCGGCGGTGTCGAACAGCGTGATGCCGAGATCGATCGCCTTGTGGATCACCTTGCGCGAGGTTTCGAGGTCGGTGCGCTGGCCGAAATTGTTGCAGCCGAGGCCGACCGCGGACACGCGCAGCCCGGAGCCGCCGAGATTACGAATTTCCATGAGACAATCCTGTGGGATAGGCGAGGGGTGCCGCGCATTGTGACAAGCACGCCAGGGTCCGGCAAGGTGCCGTCCTACCGCCGATCACGCATGGTGATGTCGCAAAATGAGATGTCGCAAAAAAAGCGGTCCCGGTCAGACGCGGCGACTGACGGGGACCGCTCGGCGAAGATCTGAGACGGGGGGCCTGATCTGCGCGAGCGGAAGCCTAGCCGGGCTTTGTAACGTGCTGGTGACACCTCTGTTCAATCCACAGGCGCGGATGCGGGCTCAGACAATCTTGCGATAGATGACAAAGCCGGGCTTGTCCGCGACCTTGTCATAAAGCTGCATCGCGGTGTGGTTGGTTTCATGCGTCTGCCAGTAGACGCGCGGCGAACCCACGAGCCTGGCCTGCGTGTAGACACCGTTGATCAACGCGCGGCCAACGCCCTTGCCGCGCGCGGCTTCGCTGGTGAAGAGATCCTGCAGATAGCAGGTCGGCGCGATCGCCGTGGTCGAGCGGTGAAACAGATAATGCGTCAGCCCGAGCAATCTGCCGCCGGCGTCGGCGACCAGTGCATGCACCGGCTCATAGGCATCGAAGAAACGCTCCCACGTCATCGCGGTGATCTCGGGCGCGAGGGCGGTCGGCCCGGATCGCTCATAGAAGGCATTGTAGCCGTCCCACAGAGGAAGCCACTGGGCGTAGTCGTCGCGCGTGACGAAGCGGATGGTGACGTCGTCGGCCATGGACATCCCTGGATGATCCTGCGGTTGCGGGCGATGCCTCCGCACCGCTCGCAAGGTTCTACCGTCGCTATCTCGCAGGATCAATTGCGGACGAGGCCGCGCCTCACTCGGCGGCACGCAGCAGCCGCGCCAGATGGCGCTCGCGGCCGGCGCGTTGCGCCCGGTATTCGTCGGCCTTGGCGGGATCGTCGGTGTGCCGCACCAGGTCGGTGACCGGCGTGTAGCTCAGCATGCGGCCGCCGTCCGGCAGCGCGGTGCAGCTGAAGCGCAGCACCTGGCCGTCGGCGAGGTTGAGATTGATCGGCGTGGAGTCGCCGGCGCGCATCATCGCGATGCGCTCGGCGATGAACGCGCTCAGCTCGTCTTCCGGCAGTTCATAGGCGCCGGTGTCGCGGCCGTGATACATCAGCGCGACGAAGGGCGGCTTGCTGTCGGCCTGCGCATCGGACAGCGCGAAATAGTCGCGGAAGGCACGGTTGATGAATTCGGCGCGGGTGTCGGCGTCGAGCAGCACGATGCCGATGTCGACCTGATCGAGCGCGGCGGCGAGCCGCTCCGAGGTCGCGTGATGCTGCTGGTCCGCGGCAAAGGCGTCGATCCATTTCTGCCGCAGCATTCCGGTGATCACGGCGGTGCCGGCCGCGGTCGCCGCCAGCATCAGCATCCGCACGACGTCGGCGGTGTCGTAACCGGGCAGCGCGCGATGATCGAGGAAGAACAGCGCCGAGGCGGCCACCGCGATCGCGGCGGAGATCAGCCCGGAGGTGATGCCGCTGATCGAGCTCGCAAGCGCCACGATGCAGACGAACAGCGGCGCGGGATTGGGGACGGCGACAACGAGGCGATCGATCAGGAAGGCGGCGGATGCCGTGATCGCCGTCAGGGCCGGACCTGAAATGGCACGCCAGTCGAACCGCATGCGCGTTCTCGCTGTCTGTCAAACGAACGATAAAGCCGCAGTTTGACGACAGGGCCGCAACGGCGCCGGCATTTCCGTGACGACCGTTAAGCGGGCGTTGCGAGGGCCGAACCAGCTTTCGCTGCTTTCAAATCAAATGATATGCAGATCGGCGCGGAACCCGGTTCCGTGCCTGCGGGTTACCGCGTGCTTTGCTTGCAAGAGGACAATCGATGCCCGCCATTTCGCCTTCGCTGCTGCCGATCCTGATGCTGTTCGCCTCGAACGTCTTCATGACCTTCGCCTGGTACGGCCATCTCAAGTTCAAGGATCATTCGCTCCCCATCGTCATCCTGGTGAGCTGGGGCATCGCCTTCTTCGAATACTGGCTGGCGGTGCCGGCCAATCGCTGGGGCAGCGCGGTCTACTCGGCGGCGCAGCTCAAGACCATGCAAGAGGTGATCACGCTGGTCGTGTTCGCCGCCTTCTCGGTGTTGTACCTGAAGGAGCCGCTGGGCTGGAATCACGCGCTCGGATTTGCCTTCATCGCCGCCGGCGCGTTTCTGATCTTCCACAAATGGGGCTAGCGCATTTTGCGTTCGAGACGGCGCTAGTGGTGCGGGGCCGGCTTGGCGGCGGGCGTCGTGACATGCGCGGGGCGTGCGTGGTCTTCGCCTTGCGTGCCGGTCACGATCAGGAGCGATGCCGCCAGCAGGATCGCCGCCGACAGCGTCACGGTCACAAGTCCGACGGGGGTCTTCATCATGTCGCGCCGCTGTCTCTCCCGCGCCTTGCCGCGGATCAGGTGCCAACCGGAAATCGCTTGATTACGCCGGGATCGCCGTTGCCATGGTGATGTTGCTCGACAGCACGGTCACGGCGACGACCAGGCACAGCGTCAGCGCGCCAAGCGCGAGCGACGCGGCGATCGCGTTCGTCAGCCGGGATGATGCCACCGGGGCAGGGCGGCCATCGAAGCCTGCCGTGCCGGACCACCGTTTCATGGTCTAAATCCCTCGGCCGCGAGCGAATCACTCGCGACATCCGCGCGAATCTGCCGGTTGTCACCGGCAACATTGCGGCGGCGGCGCCGTCCAAAAATGGCTAAAATACGGCGGTAGCGCGGGTTCTGCCCGCTATTTAGGCAGTTTCCCCGTTATTCCCTGGATTCACACCCAGCCGTTCAGACGCCGGCCGCGAGGCGGGGTTCAGGCTCGGCCTCGGTACCAGGCTGCCAGTCCATCGAGACGAATCCGGGGGTCTGCTCGACCCGCTTGAGCCAGGCGCGGATCGACGGAAAGGTCGCCAGGTCGAAGTCGCAGCGGTCGGCGACGTGGGTGTAGCCGTAGAGGGCGATGTCGGCGACGGTGAGCTGTCCGGCGGCGAAATAGGTGTGTTCCTTGAGGTGATTCTCCATCACCTGCAGCGCCGCGTAGCCGCGCTCCATCCAGTCCTCCAGCGCGTGCGTCTGCAGGTCGCGTCCGCCCTTGACCAGCGACAGCCAGAAATAGGCGGCGCCGATGTTCGGCTCCAGCGCGTGCTGCTCGAAGAACATCCACTGCAGCGCCTCGGCGCGCTCGATCCGCGACTCCGGCGCCAGCGGTGTGCCGATCGCGACGTACCAGAGGATGGCATTGGACTCGGCGAGGTGGCGGCCTTCGGCGACCTCGAGCAACGGCACCTGGCCGCTCGGATTCTTGGCCAGGAATTCCGGGGTGCGGCTCTCGCCGCGCAGGATGTCGATCTCGATCGCCTCGTACGGCGTGTTCAGCACGGCAAGCGCCAGCCGGACCTTGTAGCTGTTGCCGGAGCGCTGCATCGAATAGAGCTTGTACATTGCGTCGGTGTTCACTCGGGTCAGGGAGACGGTACGCTCGAATTGCGCGGCCTGTCACACCGCAACGCCGCTAAACAATGATGCCGACGGGGGTGCGTCGCAAGCCCTGCAGTGTGGAAAAAGTCGAAACGTCTACCGCACTGCACGCGTGCAGAACGATTCCATCAACACGGCAGAACAACTCGGATCACGCCTGCGCGACGCTCTGCACGGTGCCGGTCGATGGCAAGGTCGATACCAAGGTCGCGACCATGACCGGCGCGCTGCAACCCACAAACCTTAACGCGGCATCCTTGGCGGCACGACGCGCCGGTCTGCGTTGACGGCCCGCCGCTAGCGCTGTCGGGCAGGTGCCGCGCGGCATTGTCCTCGGAGCAATCCGTGCCGGCGCATGCCGCCGAAGGCCCTGCCGGCAAGGCCGGAGCTATGGTCACCGGCCTTGCCGGATATGAGTCATCCGGCGCCGGAACTTGCGGAAAATTGCGCGCGCGGCGAGCCATGCGCGAAAGTTTTCGTGCTTTACCGCCAAGCTTCTTGCGGTGCAGCGGCGACAGGCCTAGGGTGCCGCGATCCCATTCAAATCAAGTCGTGGCCCAACGGCTCACGACGTTTGCCAGGAGATGATAATGGCCTTCCTGTCCGCTGCGCTCGACCGTGTGAAGCCGTCCGCGACGATCGCGGTCACGGACAAAGCACGCGCGCTGAAAGCCGCGGGCCGCAACGTCATCGGCCTCGGCGCCGGCGAGCCTGACTTCGATACGCCCGCCAACATCAAGCTGGCGGCGATCCACGCGATCGAGGCCGGCAAGACCAAGTACACCGATGTCGGCGGCATTCCGGAGCTCAAGGAAGCCATCATCAACAAGTTCGCGCGCGAGAACGGCCTGACCTACAAGCCGAACCAGGTCATCGTCGGCACCGGCGGCAAGCAGGTGCTCTACAACGCGCTGATGGCGACCATCAATCCGGGCGATGAGGTGATCATCCCGGCGCCGTACTGGGTCAGCTATCCCGAGATGGTGGCGCTCGCCGGCGGCGAGTCGGTGCCGGTGGTTTGCCCGGCCTCGACCGGCTTCAAGCTGCGTCCGGAAGATCTCGAGAAGGCCATCACGCCGAAGACCAAATGGGTGATCCTGTGCTCGCCCTCGAACCCGACCGGCTCGGCCTATACGAAGAGCGAGCTCAAGGCGATCACCGACGTGCTGGTCAAGCATCCGCATGTCTGGGTGATGACCGACGACATGTACGAGCACCTCGTCTATGACGACTTCGTCTTCACCACGGCGGCGCAGGTCGAGCCGAGCCTGTACGATCGCACGCTGACCGTGAACGGCGTGTCGAAGGCCTACTGCATGACCGGCTGGCGCATCGGCTATGCCGGCGGCCCGGCGCAGCTGATCAAGGCGATGGCGACGATCCAGTCGCAGTCGACCTCGAACCCGTCGTCGATCGCGCAGTGGGCTTCGGTCGAGGCGCTCAACGGTCCGCAGGACTTCATCGCCGCGAACAACAAGGTGTTCAAGGAGCGTCGCGACCTCGTGGTGTCGATGCTCAACCAGGCGAGCGGCATCGAGTGCCCGCGGCCGGAAGGCGCATTCTACGTCTATCCGTCCTGCGCCGGCACGATCGGCAAGAAGGCGCCGTCCGGCAAGCTGATCGACAACGACGAGGTGTTCGTCACCGAATTGCTCGAGAGCGAAGGTGTCGCCGTGGTGCAGGGATCGGCATTCGGGCTCGGCCCCGCGTTCCGCATCTCCTACGCCACCAAGACCTCCGATCTCGAGGATGCCTGCAAGCGCATCCAGCGCTTCTGCGGTAATCTGCGGTAGGTCGATCCGAACTTGAAAAACGCTCCCGCACCTGGTGCGGGAGCGTTTTTGTTTGTGTGCTGAATCGCGCGCCGGTAGATTCGACGAGTCAAATCACATCCTGCTCACCTCACGCGCGTGTGTGCGAACATCGATGCCACACGCGGGAAGTTTTTACGGCGTCTTTGCGCACTGCCTTGTTTTGGACACGAGCTTTCCTTCCTGTCCGCCGCGCAAATTCAGTTCACCTTGCGGAGACAGTTCAATGCGACTTTCGACCCTCACCCTTGCAGCGCTTGCGTTGCTGGCGCCGTTCGCCACCGCCAACGCGGCGCCTCAGGTTCAAGCCGGGGTCCTGCAATGCCAGGGCGGCGAGAATGTCGGCTTCGTTGTCGGCTCTGTCGCGCGCCTCGAATGCGTGTTCCAGAGCGGCGGCCGTCGGCCCGAGCCCTATGTTGCGACCGTGAAGCGGATCGGCGTCGACCTCGGCGTCACCGCGACGACCCAGCTCGCCTGGGCCGTGAGCGCGCCGACCACGCAGCTCCCGCGCGGTGCGCTGGCCGGCAGCTACGGCGGCGTCGGCGTCAACGCCTCGGTCGGCCTCGGTGCCGGCGGTAACTTCCTGTTCGGCGGCCCGAACAACGCCTATGCGCTGCAGCCGGTCAGCGTGCAGGGCCAGACCGGCCTCAACGTTGCGGCCGGCATCGCCGGCATCGATCTCGAGCCGGTCCGCTACAACGGTCCGCGCCGGCATCACCGTCACCACCGTCATCATCACCACCACTAAGTTGTTGGTGTCTCATCAAGAGGCCCGCGAAAGCGGGCCTCTTTTTTGTTGTCTGTTGTTTGCTGTCCGTTGCTCGACCACATCGGCAGGCCGGGAGGAACATAGCAGCGTCGCAACATCTCCTGACAATCGGTGACCGGGCACCGCAAATTCTGGCTGGACATACGGTGTTGTGGCATAGGATGCGGACGGCGCCGCAGACACGGCGCCGTTCTGTTCTCTGCTCGCGTCATGCCTCTCAGCTGGAGACTCCGCCATGCGTCGCTTCACTCTCCTCGCCGGTGCTGCCATTGCCACGCTGACCGCAATCGTCGGCGCCAGCGCCCAACAGCCGATCCAGCGCGTGCAGGTCGGCGTCTTGGAATGCCGCGGTGGCGCGAGCGTCGGCTTCATCGTCGGTTCCGTGACCCATCTCGGTTGCGTGCTGCGCGCCAATGGTCTGCCTGAGGATCGCTACATCGCGACCATCCAGAAGGTCGGCATCGATCTCGGCATCACCCAGGAATCGGCGCTGGCCTGGGGCGTCTACGCACCGGTGGAGCGGCTCGGGCCGGGTGCGCTCTCCGGCAACTATGCCGGCGCGCAGGGCAGCGCGACGCTCGGTGTCGGCGTCGGCGGCAACGTGCTGGTCGGCGGCTCCGACAACACGATCGCCCTGCAGCCGCTCAGCGTGCAGGGCCAGGTCGGCATCAACATCGCCGCCGGCCTCGAGAGCCTGGAGCTGCGTCCGGGCCGCTAAAGCGGGATGGGTTTAGGTTGAATCGATTTGGGATTCCCAAATCAGTGTGTTTCTGATTCACCATGCTGGCTGGATAGGAGGCCGGCATGGATGGGCAAGCCTTATTCCCTGGATCTCCGTA
>Ga0315911_1000021_pt1 | contig 124874 bp, 122 predicted proteins | sample Edanod1MG_FD_207737 | JGI IMG/M metagenome (GOLD analysis project Ga0315911, IMG submission 207737) | Root nodule microbial communities collected in Santa Monica, California, United States - Edamame nodules 1 | ecosystem: Host-associated > Plants > Roots > Nodule | place: USA: California... | reverse complement strand
GCCGCGCGAACCGTCGACGCAGTCTGCGCCGCTATCGGCCACGCGCTCGACGCCTTCACCTCCGAGGAATGTGCCAACTACCTCAAAAATTCAGGCTATCGAACTTAATGCCATCACGCTTTAGACTGACGTGATCACCGATGCCGGCGGCACCGGCGCATAAAGCGCTTCGATGATGTCCGTGCGATGCTCCAGCACCGCGCGCTGGTTGATCGAGCCCTTGTCGGTGACCTCGCCGCGATCGATCGACAGCGGCGTGTCGAGCAGGATCGCGCGCGCGATCCGGTTCGACGAGCCGGTGGCGCCGGCGAGAACACGCGCGAAGCGTTCGCGAAAGGCAGCGCGCACCAGCGGATCATTGGCCGCGGCCGCGACGTCATTGGCGACCAGCGCCGGATTGATCAGGCGACAGCCGTCGAGATCGAGGATCACGATTGCGGCAAGCTCGTCGCGATTGAGCCCCGCGATCACGACGTCGCGCACCAGCGGCGCGCAGGTGCCAACGAAGCGCGCCCGCAACGGGCCGACGCTGACCCAGGTGCCGCTCGCCAACTTGAAATCCTCGGCGATGCGGCCGTCGAAATCGAAACCGGCATCGAGATCGCTCGCGTTAGCGGGCTTCAGCGCGTCGCCAAATTTGTAAAAGCCTTCCTCGTCGAACGCCTTGGCGGTCAGCTCGGGCTGCCGCCAGTAGCCGGGGGTCACGTTCGGGCCTTTGGCGCGGACCTCGAGTTTGCCGTTGTTCGGAACGAGCTTCGCATCATTGCCCGACACCGGAAGCCCGACATGGCCGGAGCGGCTGGTATCGGGGCGCACCGACATGAAGAACGGCGAGGTCTCGGTGGCGCCGAGCCCGGTCAGCATGGGCACGCGATAGCCCTTCTCCTGCACGGCGAGCGCATCGAGGCTGTTCCAGATGAACGGCGACAGCGCGGCGCCCGAGAAGAACATCGCATGTAGCCGGTCGAAGAATTTTGCCCGCAGACCGGCGTCGTCGCGCAGATAGGGCAGCAGCGATTCATAGCCCTTGGGCACGTTGAAATAGACCGTCGGCGAGATCTCGCGCAGGTTGCGCACGGTCTCCTCGATGCCGCCGGGCATCGGCTTGCCCTCATCGAGATACATCGAGCCGCCGTTGTAGAGCGTCAGCCCGACATTGTGATTGCCGCCGAAGGTGTGATTCCACGGCAGCCAGTCGACGATGACCGGCGGCTCGTCCTTGAGGAACGCCAGCGTCTCGCGCAGCATCACCTGGTTGGCGCAGATCATGCGCTGGGTGTTGATGACGGCCTTGGGATTGCCGGTCGACCCCGACGTCAGCAGGAATTTCGCGATCGTGTCCGGACCGATTGCCGCATGGGTCGCATCGAGGCGCGGGTCTTCCGGCGTTGCCAAGAGAGCGGCGAGGCGCGTCACCTCACGGCCGGGTACGGTGCCGCGGCTCGCGGCGATCTCGACATCGGATCCGACATTGGCACGCAGCGCATCGGCAAACTTGTCGGCGTCGTCGACGAAGATGAGGCCGGGCGTCAGAAGCTTGATGACGAAGCTGAGCTTGCCGTAGTCGCGCGACACCAGCGAATAGGCCGGCGACACCGGGCAGAACGGAACGCCGGCATAGAGCGCGCCGAGTGCCATCAAGGCATGATCGATCGAATTGCCCGACAGGATCACGATCGGCCGCTCGGCCGACAGCCCGCGCGCGATCAACGCGGACGCAATGCGCCTGATAGCCTCGAGCAATTGCGCGTAGGTGATCTGCCGCCAGCCGCCGCCGGCGGCACGTTCGGCCATGAACACGCGGTTCGGCTCGGCCTCTGCCCAGTGATGCAGGCGATCGGTGAGGCGAACCGGAAAATCCGCGAGGCTGAGCTTGGGGCGAAGATAGATCGTGCCGTCGTCGCGGCGCTCGACGGTGACGTCGGGATTGCCGAACGAGATCGGGCGCAGCGGATGCGCGGTGCTGGCGGTTGCAGACGGCGCGGCGCTCATGTCGGCTTCACCTTGGCGGTCTTGCGATCCAGGAACGCGCGGATGCGTTTCTTGGCTTCCTTGTCGCTCTGCGCCACCGTCGCCATCAGCGATTCCATCAAGAGGCCGGTCTGCGGATTGGCCTCGGCGATCATCGGCAGCGCCTGCAGCACGGCGAAGTTGGTCAGCGGCGCATTGGCGGCGACGCGCTCGGCAAGCTCCAGCGCCTTCGGCAGCGCGCCGTCCGCCTCGGTGAGGTATTGCGAGAAGCCGTAGGCGGCGCCCTCGGTCGCCGAATAGACCCGGCCGGTCAGCATCATGTCGGCCATCCGCGGCACGCCGATCAGGCGCGGCAGCCGCACCGATCCGCCGCCGCCGACGAAGATGCCGCGCTGGCCCTCGGGCAACGCGAAATAGGCCGACGGCTCGGCGACCCGGATATGCGCGGCGCAGGCCAGCTCCAGCCCGCCGCCGATCACGGCGCCCTTCAGTGCGGCGATGACAGGCACGCGGCAATACTGGATGCGGTCGAACACGCGGTGCCACATCTGGGAATGCACCAGACCCTCGGTGGCGTCGCGCTCGGTCAGTTCGGAGAGGTCGAGGCCGGACGAGAAGTGGTCGCCGACACCATGAATGACGACGGCGCCGACCGCATCCGGTATCGCGGAGAAGCAGTCCCGCAGCGCCAGGATGATGCCGTCATTGAGCGCGTTGCGCTTGGCGGGACGGTTCAGCCCGACCGTCAGCACCGCCCCCCGCGTCTCGATCCTGAGCAGCGAGGCGTCTCCCCCGCCGGCAGCGTTTCCCATGGCGTTATTGTTTCCTGTTCAGAATAGTTATGTTCTATAACGATTAGCGGGAGAGTCAATATGGGCGCGCACCACTGTCGATTCCGTCATCCTGAGGTGCACGCGCAAGCGGGCCTCGAAGGATGCACGGCCCGGCTGGTGGCCGTCGACCCTTCGAGACGGCCGCTGTGCAGCCTCCTCAGGGTGACGGTGATGGAGTTGATACGCGCAACTCCCCCACCACCCGTCGTCCCTGCGAAAGCAGGGACCCATAACCACCAATGATTATTGCTGCGCGACGGCGGAACGACGAGTCTCGTTCACGATACAGGCCGCGGATTATGGGTCCCTGCTTTCGCTGGGACGACACCGAATGTTGGCGGATCCCGGCAGGTGAGACGGCAAGCGTGCGAAGCTAAAGCACCTGATGCACGTCGATCACGACGCGGTCGGCGTGGCGGGCGGCGGAGCCTATGAAGATGTGCTGCATCAGCCAGCGGTAGTTTTCGGCGCCGGTTTCGAATTTCGGCACGGTGCGGAAATAGATCAGCTTCGGGTCGACGACCTCGCCGCGCTTCAGTTTCTGCAACAACTCGACCGGCCCGAAGCGGATGCCCTTGTTCTCGACATAGACGACGGCGCCGTCGTCGGTCTCGAACGCGTATTTCGCCTCCAGCTCGATCAGCTCATTGGGCCGGATGATCTGGAAGTCCGCACCGAACGAAAGCACCTTGCCGTTGACCTTCTCGCCCCTCACCTCGCCGCCGATGATCGGAATGATGCGGCGGACGCCGATACCGATGTCGCCGGCGGACGTTACCTCCGCGATCCGCGCAGTGATGGTGAAGACGTATTTGGTCTCAAGCTCGGGATTCATAGGCCTAACCAATCATGCGCTGCGGCAGCCAGGTCGCAAGCAGCGGGAACAGGATCAGGATCACCAGCCGGATCAAATCGGTGATCACGAACGGCAGCACGCCGACAAAGATCGTCGACATGTTGACGTCCTTGATCACGCTCTTGATCACGAACACGTTCATGCCGACCGGCGGATGGATCAGGCCGAGCTCGACCGTCATGACGATGATGATGCCGAACCAGATCGGATCGAAGCCGAGCGCGGTCACCACCGGAAACACGATCGGCACGGTGAGGATCACCATCGCCATCGCGTCCATCAGGCAGCCGAGTACCAGATACATCAGCAGGATCAGCGCCAGCACGCCATAGGGGCCGATGCCGAGCCCGGTGAGCAATTCGGTGACGTGCTGCGGCGTCTGGGTGATGGTGAGGAAATAGCCGAAGCAGAGCGCGCCGATCAGCACCGTGAACACAGCGGCCGCGGTGCGCGTCGCCTGCAGCAGCGATTGCAGAATGCCTTCCCTCGTCAGCTTGCCACGGAGGATACCGATGATGAAGGCGCCCACCGCGCCGACCGCGCCGGCTTCGGTCGGAACAAAGAAGCCGCCATAGAGCCCGCCGATCACGAACAGGAACAGCAGCAGCGGCGACCAGACGTCGCGCAGCGCGACCAAGCGTTCGTGCCATGACGCTTTCTTTCCCGCCGGCAGGAAGCCGGGCCGCGTCACGCCGATGATGCCGATCGTAATCATGTGCATCAGGATCGCGAGCAGGCCCGGCACCACGCCCGCGATAAACAGCTTGCCGATATCCTGCTGGGTGATGATGCCGTAGACCGCGAGCACGGTGGACGGCGGCAGCATCGCCCCGAGCGTGCCGCCGACCGCGATCACGCCGGCGGCGAATGACTGCGGATAGCCGAAGCGGCGCATCTCGGGATAGGCGACGGCCGAGAAGGTCGCGGCGGTCGCGACCGACGAGCCCGAGATCGCGGCAAAGCCGCCGCAGGCGGCGATCGTCGCGATGCCGAGCCCGCCCTTCCAATGGCCGACAAAGGTGTTGGCGGCGCGGAACAGCTCGCGGCTGATGCCCGAGACCGACACGAAGGCGCCCATCAACAGGAACATCGGGATCACGCCGAAGGAATAATCCGTCACCGTGCGCATCGTGGTCTGGCCGACCAGCTTGAGCGCCGGCGCGAAGCCGGTGAGATAGCCGAAGCCGGTGATGCCGACGAGGCCCATCGCCATGCCGACGGGGACACGGAGCAGCATCAGCACGAACAGGCTGACAAAGCCGATGACGGCGACGGTCTCGGGACTGAGGTCGAGACTCATGGCCGTCTACTCCGCGGTCTTGATCTTGGCATCATGGATATCTTCCGGATGGAAGATCAGGCGGTAGGTGCGGATCGCGATCAGCAGCACCGCGGAGACATCGCCGATCCACGACACCAGGAAGAACGGCCAGACCGGAACGCCGAGATCCATGGTGACGATATGGCTGTTCCTGGTGTCGATCACCTTGTCGACCAGCGTGTAGGTCTGCACGCTCACCACGAACAGCAGCACCAGCGTCGCGAAGATGTCGATCCAGCGCTGGTGGCGCAGCGAGGCGTTGGCCCAGACCAGATCCACGGTGATGTGGGTGCCGCGATAGCTGGTCGCCGCAATGCCCCAGAAGATCAGGATGCCGAGCAGAAACTGGCCGAAATTGTAGTAGTCGGGGATGGTCACCGCGAAGAATTTTCGCATGAACACCGCAGTGAAGGTGTTGAGCGCGACGACGCCGACGAAGAAGGCCGCCACCCATTCGATCGAATCGATGAAGCGGTCCATGAAATTCTTGCGCGCCGGCTCGGGTGGGCCGGTGATCGCGCCGTCTGGGGAGACTTCGGAGTTGGCAGCCATGATGTCGGACTATCGCTGTCAGGAACCGTCATTCCGGGGCGCTCGCCACGCGAGCGAACCCGGAATCCGGGGATTGTGGCGCGAGATTCTGGGTTCGCGCTGACGCGCGCCCCGGAATGACGAAGTCGGCTAGATCCCCGCCTCGTACTTCTTCAGCGTGGCCTGCAGATCGGCGTCGATCTTTGCCGCATCGCCGCCGGCCTTCTTCACCGCCTCGGCCCAGCTGTCGCGCAGCGGCTTGACCGCCTTCTTCCACTCGGCGAGTTGATCCGATGTCAGCGGATAGACCTCGTGGCCTTCCAGCGCCTTCATCTTGGTGCGGCCATTGGCTTCGAAATCGGTCCAGGGGTCGGTGACCTTGGAGGCCCATTCCGGCGTGCAGTGATCGTCGATCACCTTCTTCTGGGCAGCCGACATCGAATTATATTTGGCGAGGTTCATGTTGTAGGTGAACACCGTCGAATAGAGCGGCACGTCCATATGGTACTTCACCACCTTGTCGATGCCGAACAGGAAGATCGAGCCCCAGGGGAAGGTGATCTCGTCGGCCACGCCGCGCTCGATCGCGTCGCGCGATTCCGGCGCGGAGGCCTGCACATTGGTGCCGCCGAACATCTTGACCATCTCGCCGATGGTGCTCTGCGCAGGCCGGACCTTGACGCCGGAGAGATCGCTCGGCAGCACGATCTTCTTCTTACCGTGCAGCGCGCCGGGATCGTGGATGAAGGCGAAGCACAGCTTGGTGTCCTTCATCTCGGTCGGCGCATATTTGTGATACCACTCGTTCAGCGCCAGCGTGCCCTTCTTGCCGTCGGAGAAGGTGAACGGAAGCTGGCCGGCGGCCGCGATCGGGAAACGGCCGGGCTGATAGCCGGGATTGACATAGGTGACGTCGGCGATGCCGTCGCGCGCCATGTCGTAATGGTCGAACGCCTTGCCGAGCTGCTCGGACGGAAACACGGTGACCTTGATGGTGCCGCCCGATGCCTTCTCGATGTCGGCGGCCCAGGCCTGCGTCGCCGGCACCAGCGGATGCGCCGGCGGCACCCATAGCGACACTTTGAGATTGACGGTCTTGTCCTGCGCCATCGCGGGTCCCGCGGCCGGCACGATGGCGGCGGCCATCAGCACCGCCAACACTGTTTTCCTCATCACGTCTCCTCCTCTCCAGGCGGGCTTGCTGCCCGGTCTCATTACTTAACATGTTATCTAATTCAGACGGATATTCAAGACGAAATCCGCCGGGCGGACGCCTCGTCGCACCCTCCGCCGGTCCCGTCCCGCCGCATCTTGCGCTGCGGTGAACGTGCGTCCCTCGCAAATCCGCCTTGCCAAAACCGTTATATGATATAGTTGCCTTGGCAAGTTGACGGCGCGCGCCGCGGCGCGGGCGCCGGCTAAAAGCCTATCCGATCGGGAGGACAAGGTATTGCGGACAAAAGTAGCAATCATTGGCGCAGGTCCGGCCGGACTGTTGCTTGGGCAACTACTTCATACTTTCGGCGTAGACAACATCATTCTTGAGCGACAGACCCCCGACTATGTGCTGGGGCGGATTCGCGCCGGGCTGCTCGAGGAAGGCACCGTGTCGCTGCTTGAGAGCGTCGGCGCCGCTGCCCGGCTGCACCAGGAGGGCCTGGTCCATCACGGTCTCGAGCTGGCGTTCGGCGGCGCGCGGCACCGTATCGACCTGCATGGCTCGACCGGCAAGACCGTGACCATCTACGGCCAGACCGAGGTCACGCTCGACCTGATGAATGCCCGCAAGGCCGCCGGCCTGGCCTCGATCTACTCGGCGGCCGACGTCAAGCCGCTCGATTTCGACACCGATCATCCGCGCGTCAGCTACGTCAAGGACGGCGTCACCCACGAAATCGCCTGCGATTTCATCGCCGGCTGCGACGGCTTCCACGGCATCAGCCGCGCCAGCGTGCCGGCTTCGGCGATCACCAGCTACGAGCGGGTGTATCCGTTCGGCTGGCTCGGCATCCTCTCGGAGACGCCGCCGGTCTCGCCGGAGCTGATCTACAACAACCACGAGCGCGGCTTTGCGCTGTGCACGATGCGCTCGTCCCACCGCAGCCGCTATTACGTGCAGTGCCCGCTCGACGATCATGTCGACCAATGGTCGGACGATCGGTTCTGGGACGAATTGAAGCGGCGCCTCGACCAGAAGGCCGCCGACGAGATCGTCACCGGCCCCTCGATCGAAAAGAGCATCGCGCCGCTGCGCAGCTTCGTCGCCGAACCGATGCGGTTCGGTCGCATGTTCCTGGCCGGCGACGCCTCGCACATCGTGCCGCCGACCGGCGCCAAGGGCCTCAACCTTGCCGCCAGCGACGTGCATTATCTGTCGCAGGCGCTGCGCGAATATTACGACGAGAAGTCCTCCGCTGGCATCGATGGCTATTCGGGACGCGCGCTGGCGCGGGTCTGGAAGGCGGTGCGCTTCTCCTGGTGGATGACCTCGATGCTGCACAAATTCCCCGACGAGGGCGAATTCGCCGCGCGCATCCAGATCGCCGAGCTCGACTACCTCGTCAGCTCGAAGGCGGCCTCGACCTCGCTGTCGGAGAACTATGTGGGGCTGCCGTTCTAGGCGAGCTCGCTGTTTCTTTCGTCGAGCAACCTCTCCGTTACACACTCAGCCGTCATACCCCGCGCATGCGGGGTATCCAGTACGCCGCGGCTTCTCGATTCATGCCGTGCGGTCTCTGGAATACTGGATCGCCCGGTCAAGCCGTGCGATGACAGCAGGAGATGTGGCGACAGGCCCGCGCTACATTCAAACACCTGCGCAAATCCCGTTTAAAACTTTGTAGGCGGTGAAACCGTCATCGACATCGCGTTCAATGGCGTCAACCCAACGTCATATGCGAGCTTTCAGATGAGCACCGATACGCAAGTCGTCCCCGATACTCCCCAGGACGTCCCTCAAGGCTTCGAGCCGCTGTTCCGCAAGAGCCCGCTCACCGAGCCCTGGGAGCCGCTTTACCAGAAGAAGACCGAGCGGGCCGTCATCATCGGCCTGCGGCTGGCGAGGCCGCACACCAACGGCCGCGGCCTGATCCATGGCGGCCTGATCGCCGCGCTTGCCGACAACGCGATGGGCTATAGCTGCGGCCAGGCGACCGGCTGGACCACCTCGTTCGTGACGATCTCGCTCGCGGTCGATTTCGTAGGCTCCGCCAATGTCGGACAATGGCTCGCAATCGAGAGCGACGTGATCAAGACCGGCAGCACGATCTGCTTCGCGCAGAGCCTGATCAAGGCCGACGGCGTGACCATCGCACGCGCCAACGGCACCTTCCGCGTGGTGCCGAAGAAGCCGCCGGTGAGCTAATCGAAGTACCAGTCGGTGATCTCGGTCACGAGATCGATGAAGGTCCGCACCTTGGCCGACAACAGCCGCGTCGTCGGATAGACGACGTGGATCGGCACCGCCGGCTGCTCGAACTCGGCGAGCACGATTTGGAGCCGTCGCGCCTTCAGCGATTCGGCGGCCTGGTAGGCCATCACCCTCGTCAGTCCGCCGTCCTGCTCGGCATACTGGATCGCGGCGTCCGAACTGTTGCTGGTGAAGCGCGGCGTAGGAGTAATGCGGATTTCGCGGCCATCCTCCATGAAGCGCCAATCCGGCGTCGCGGTCATGGCGCCGAACTGGATCGTGTCATGGGCGGTGAGGTCCGCCGGCCGCTTCGGCCTGCCGCGAAGCTTGAGATAGCCGGCGGACGCCACCACGATGCGGCGCATCCGGCCGACATGCCGCGCCACGAGCGTCGAATCCGGCAGGTGCCCGATCCTGACCGCGAGGTCGACGCCGTCCTCGACCAGATTGATCCTGCGATCCGACAGCCGCAGGTCGACGCCGACATCGGGATAGCGCTTCAGGTAAGCGCTCACCACCGGGCTGACATGCAGCCGCCCGAAGCCGAACGGCGCCGAGATCACGAGGCGGCCCTCGGGGCGGGTGCGCTCGCTCTCGACCGCGTCCTCAGCTTCCTCGACATCGGCGAGGATCCGGCGCGCCCGCTCCAGATAGCGCGAGCCGGCGTCGGTCAACGTCACCTGCCGCGTGGTCCGCTGCAGCAGCCGCGCGCCGAGCCGCTCCTCCAGCGCCGCGATCAGCCGCGTGATGGCGGACGGCGACAGCCCGAGCTTGCGGGCGGCGGGGGCGAAACCCTCAAGGTCCGCCACCGCGACGAAGGCCTGCATGGCGTCGATCCGGTCCATAGCACTATTGCATAATCGGCAACAGTGAAGTGTCAATGCACAAGATTGCTTACGATCCGGGAATGTCCATTTTAGGCGTCGAGGACAACCGCTTCAGGCGCCCGTCACGGGAGGCTCCGATGTCAGATGGTCACAGCTATGCGAGCGACGTCGCATTCAGTCCGGCGGTGAAGGCGATCCAGACCCGCAAGGGCTCGCGCGCCACCTACGCCGAGGTCGAGGCACATGGCGGCTGGCGCAGCGAGATCGACGAGAACCTCGCCGGCTTCCTCGGCGAGGTGAACAGCTTCTATCTCGCGACCGCGTCGGCCGACGGCCAGCCCTACATCCAGCATCGCGGCGGGCCGAAGGGCTTTATCAATGTGCTCGACAAGCACACCATCGCGTTCGCCGATTACAGCGGCAACCGGCAGTTCATCACCCAGGGCAATCTGTCGGAGAATGCCAGGGCGTATATCTTCGTGATGGATTATGCGCACCGCCGCCGCGTCAAGCTGTGGGGCGAGGCGAAGGTGGTGGAGGACGATCCGGCGCTGACGCGCGCGCTGATGCCGCAGGGATACCGCGCGCGGCCCGAGCAGGTGATCCTGTTCAAGGTCACAGCGTGGGACACCAACTGCCCGCAGCACATTCCGCAGAAGTTCGACTCGGCCGATGTGGCGGCAGCGCTGGCCTCGCGCGACCAGCGCATCGCCGAGCTCGAGGCGGAGCTCGCCGCATTGAAGGGCGAGCCCGCTGCTGTGGCGCCGGCTTAGGCCGCCTGCTGCTGCAGCGGCGCCCAGCTGAATTCCGGATAATATTGCCGCATCATCCGGCCGACATAGGCGGTGAGATTGTCGAACTTCTCGGTGCGCTCGCGCAGCGGCGAATCGAAGAACGGGGTGAGGATTCCCGCCAGCGCGCCGAACGCGGTGGCATCGGTGCCGCACGGCGCATCGCCCATCAGATACGGCTTGTCGCCGAGTTGCACCGACAGCGCGAACAGCGAGCGGATCGCGAGATCGACGTCTTCGTCCGGCCCGTGGCGGCCGAGCCCGCTCAGCAGATAATTCTCGGCAACGCGGAACTGGGCGTCCTCGCGCATCTTGTCGCGCATATGGTCGGGCGCGCCGTCGAAGAAATGCGCGGGCCCCTTGGCGAAATTGATGTCGTCGACCCAGCGCGCGCCGACCAGCGCCCAGTAGACGTGATGCTCGATCATGCGCTCGAAGGCCCAGGCCTGGGCGCGCGCCTGCAGGCTGAGCGGCGCGTCGAAATCGAAAGCGTATTTGCCCTCAATATGGGCGCGGATGAAGGTCGAATCGGCGATCGTCTCGCCGTCGTCGGCGATGAACGGCAGCTGGCCCTTGGGAGAGGCCGGCGGCATCGCCTTCTCCTTGCGATAGTCGAGCCCGGCCATCTTGAGCTGGACCTCGGTTTTGGTCACGAAGGGGCTGATTTCCGGCAAGCCGAAGCCCGTGCCAAAGCCAAAAAGCGTAATCATATGAAGCTCCCGATCGCCTGTGGTCGTGAATTGAGGCTAGCCGTCCCCTGCTGCCAGCATGGTGTCAGCAGTAGTGGCATTCACTGTCGAACGGGCCGACGGGCGCGAGGCGGCGAACCGCCTCGCGAACGCGCTTGACCAGCCGTGCCCGCCCGTAGGACCAAACCGTGCTGATCGACTGTGCGATCAGCGCGACCAGGGCCCAGCGCAGGTCGCCGGAGGTGGAGTAGACCGTGACCAGCTGTTCCAGCGCAAAGCCTTGCGCCTGCCGGAAACCGAGTTCGTCAAGATTCGTCATGGACAAATTCCCTTCACTTGAGGTGTTGTCCTGATATAGCCCCCACCTGCTGCCAACATGCTGTCAGCAGCAGCCGGACGGGACCCAGAAAAGTCTGCGCACCGAGAGACCACGAGCCCCGTCAAGACAGCTGCCGAGCTGACAAGACACTCGACAAGACACGTGCCAAGAGAGCGATCGAGAGAGTTGCCATGAGACGCGCCGACCGGCTGTTTCAGATCATCCAGGTGCTCCGCCGCACCCGTAAGCCTTTGACCGCCGATGCAATCGCCGCCGAGCTCGAGACATCGAAGCGGACGATCTATCGCGACATCGCCAGCCTGATCGAGCAGCGGGTGCCGATCCGCGGCGAGGCCGGCATGGGCTACATCCTGGAGAAGGGATTCGACCTGCCGCCCTTGATGCTGACACCCGACGAGATCGAGGCCTGCGTGCTCGGCGCGCAATGGGTGGTCGGCCACGCCGATCCCGCGCTGGCACGCGCGGCCGAGGACCTGATGGCCAAGATCGCCGAGACCGTGCCCGACCGGCTGCGGCCGTTCGTGCTGGAGCCGGCAAGCCGGGCCCGCTCGGCCTGGAACCGGGAGCCCGACCGCATCGACATGGTCAGGACCCGCAGCCAGATCCATGAGGGCAAGAAGATCACGCTGAACTATCGCGACGAGCATGGCCGCGATAGCGAGCGCACGATCTGGCCGATTGCGGTCGGCTATCACGAGGCGGTGCGGCTGCTCGCCGCCTGGTGCGAGTTGCGCAGGGATTTCCGCAGCTTCCGCACCGACCGCGTGGTCACGGCGGTCTATCACGACGAGAAATATCCGGAGCGGCGCGACCTGCTCAGGGCGCGCTGGCGGCGCAGCCTGGTCTGGGAAGCGCCGAGGGACACCTGATGGCCGACAACGCGATCGACGCAAGCCCCTGCCAGTCCTGCGGTGCCTGCTGCAGTTATTCGGAGAACTGGCCGCGCTTCACCACCGAGGACGACGCGCAGCTCGATCTGATCCCGGCGCAATTCGTCAACGCGCAACAATCAGGCATGCGCTGCGAGGGCGACCGCTGCTCGGCGCTAGCGGGCCGGGTCGGAGAGGCAACGCGCTGCGAGGTCTATGCGGTGCGGCCGGAGGTATGCCGGACCTGCCAGCCGGGCGACGCGGAATGCGCGATGGCGCGGCGCCGGCACGGGCTGCCGCTCGTCCCGAGCGTGCAGCCGGGTTGAGCACGGCTCTTTTATTTGCGCATGATCTCCGCGCAAACGCGTTCCGCGTTTGTCGCGAGGGAAAACCGGTTTCCACTTTTCCGGATCATGCTTAAGCCGTCACGGTCACCGTCTCGCTGACGTCCTCGTCGTCGAGGTCGTCATCGACGACAGGCGCGAAGGTCGACAGCGGCTTGGTCGACAGCGTGATCGGCTTGCGGCCGCCATGCGAAACGGTCGCGGCGCGGACCGGCTCGCGCGACAGCGCGTAGAGCGTCGAGCCGACACGACCACCGGAATTCACCAGCTCCCATTCGCTGCAGCTCGACGCGATCGCGACCGCGAGTGCGTGCAGATGGCTGCGGCGATAGCAGAACAGCGCGAGCTGCGCCCTGACATCGGGCGCGACATTGGCAACCAGCAACGAGAGCCCGTTCGGATTGGCGCGATACATCTGGCCGAGCAGGTCGTCGGCAACCGGGCAGGCATCGTTCTCGAAGGCGTCGCGGCTTGAAAACATTTGCAAATCCCCCTCGATCGGGAAGATGCCGCGTAATCCTCTAACGAAAGGTTAACCACGGCCTCCGGTCGCTTCCGGAGGGTCTTGCCCGTTGCGCGCGAATCACATCCGCCCGCCGCGGCCCGGCTGGATTCCTGGTCCAGGATGTGAGGAAAGGTGCGCGCGAACCGCTCAGTTCGCGGCCATGTAGATCGACAGCGCGAAGCCGGTGAGGTGGTGCAGCGCCTGGTCGACCCCGATCAGGGTCCAGAACCAGGGATGGCCGGACTCCAGCGTCACGCCGAAATGCGAGGCGCAGATTCCCTTGCAACGATCGACGATGATGTGGATCACGAAGTCAATGAAGGCGACGTACCAGAACCGCGGCGCCACCACCAGGATCAGCGCCAGCGCGACCGCGAGATGGACCAGGCAATGCGCCAGCAGCGGCATGGCCCAGCCGGTCTTCTGGTCCTTGCCGATCGCCATCCAGGCGTTCTGCAGCATGAAGTCGGCGATGATGTGCTTTGCGGTGAGAAGCAACATCCATCCCACCAGGGCACCAACCGACACCGACGATGACATGGAGGGAAACAACAAGCTGACGCCCTTTTACTTCGATGAATGTGATTGCAAGAAATCCGGGTCAGGCCGTCAGCACAATTCCGCAAACCGAAGCGTGTCTCATTTATGACATCTCCGGCGCCGGAATGCACCTGCGCCTGCTCGAAAATCACATCTCGGTCCGGGCGTCGATAGTGGCAATGGTCATGTGGCATCGCGGCGCAGGTCGGCCGGGATTAAGGTTACGGCCGGCGGCCGGTTTGCATTCCCCCCGGAGAGGTATATCGTCGGCAACATAGGAAATTTTCTTTCTTTTATAGTCATTTACGGATTCACCGGGCAGCGCCGCGCCGATCGGGTTGTTGCGGTAACGGGCCGTCCCGGACGGGTGATGAGCCAGGTGATCAGCCATGAGTGCCGAAGCCCCCTCGCCTGCGCCGACGCCGCCGCGCCCTCCGGTCGCCAAACCGGTCGTCAAGACCAACCGCGCACAGATCATCGTCTTCACCCTGCTGACGCTGCTGCTGAGCGCGGTCACCGTGATCGGCGGCCGCCTCTGGCTGCGCAATTCCGAAACGCTGGTGTTCGCGGTCGGCGATGCCAATGGCCCGGAGGCGAAATTCGCCGCCAAGCTCGCCACCGTGCTGAAGAACAATTCGTCGCGGCTGCGGCTGAAGATCGCGCCGAACCCCGACAACGCCAAGGCGCTGGCGCAATTCGATCGCCGCGACGCCTCGCTGGCCATCCTGCGCACCGACGCAAGGGTGCCGCCGCGTGCCCGCGCCATCGCGATCCTCGAGCATGACGTGGTGCTGGTGCTCAGCCCCGGCGGCAAGAAGATCAAATCGCTGAGCGAGCTCAAGAAGAAGCGGATCGCGGTCGTCGGCGACGGCGAGAGCAACGTCAATTTCGTCCGCAGCGCGCTCGAGATTGCCGACAGCCCCGACGCGGCGCAGCGGGTACAGCAGGCGCCGCCGAACACACCTTTCGACAAGCTGTTCGCCTCTGGCTTTGCCGCCGTGCTCGCGATCGAGCATGCCTCGAAGATCGTGAAGGACAAGGCCTACGAACAATATGCCAAGCGCGCCGGCGGCTTCACGCTGAATGCGATCGATGCGGCCAAGGCGCTGGCGCGCAAATACCCGGCGATTTCGGAGGAGACGGTCTCGACCGGCATGCTGTCGTCCTCGCCGGCGATCCCCGATGACGAGGTCGACACCATCGGACTGGAATGGCTGCTGGTCGCGCAATCCTCGATGTCCACGACGACAGCCGCCGAGCTCGCGCGCATCATCTATGAGAACAAGTCGGAACTCGCGCTCGACGACGGCTTCGCCTCCAAGATCGAGCCGGCGGCGACCGACAAGGACGCCTTCATCGTCGCCCATCAGGGCGCCGCCGAATACATCAACGACGATACCAAGTCGTTCATGGATCGCTATAGCGACGTGATGTATCTCGGTGCCGCCGCGCTCAGCATCATCGGCTCGATCTTCGCTGCGATCTACACCAAGATTACCCGCGTCGCACCGGAGAAAGCCAGCGAGCTGGCGGGCAGGATCCTCGACATCGGCGAGCGCGTCGAGCACGCCACTTGCGCCGAGCATCTCGACGAATTGCAGGACGAGCTCGAGGCGATCCTGCGCGGCGCGGTGATCGGCTTGCGCGACGGCACCGTTTCCGGCGACGGAATGGACACGTTCAAGCTCGGCTACGAATTGGTCCGCGACGAGATCGCACTGCGCCGCGACCACCTCAAGCGCCACCCGGCGACGCCGGACGAGAACCTCGTGGTGGTGAAGGCGGCGAATGGGTGAAGCCAGGCCGTTGGTTACGCCACAAATACAACTGTCGTCTTTGCGGTCGCGCCACATGCACCACTGTCGTCCTGGCGAAAGCCAGGACCCATTACCACCGCTTTCGCTGATGAACGGGATCGCGGCCCCAGCATCGCGCAACAATTGAGACTTGGGGTAATGGGTCCTGGCTTTCGCCAGGACGACATCGCGTATGTTGAACGGCCGGGTGAACCATACAACTGGGCGCTCTCGACATGCAGCGGAGCACAGCGCTATCACCCGGCCGCCGCGTCCGTCGGCGTCGCGGCGGCATCGAGCTGCCGTCCCTCGTGATCCATGTGCAGGTAGTTCGGGTTGAACAGGCCGGCCTGCATCAGCCGCTCGAGATTGGGGACGACCAGGGTCTTTCCCTTCAGTACGATCAGGCCGCCGGCGCGCAATTCCTGCAGCGTTCGGTTGACGTGAACCTTGGAGAGCCCGGTGGCATCGGCGAGATCGCCCTGGGTCAGCGGGAAATCACAGCTGTCGCCCTGAGTCAGGCCAGCGGCACGCAGCCGGAGCCAGATCTCGCACAGCAGATGGGCCATCCGCTCCAGCGCCGTTCGCTGGCCGAGGCTCATGGTCCATTCGCGCTGGATCGCCGCGTTGACCAGGGTTTCCCACCAGAACGCGGTCACGATGCGCGGATGTCCGGCTGCGACCTTGTCGAAGAATTCGCGGGAGAGGTCGGCGATCGACACTGAGGTGACGGTACCGATCGAATGATCCATCTCGCGCAGGATGAAGACGTTCACATCGCAAATGTCGCCGGGCAGGAAGAAAGCCACGATCTGACGCCGGCCGTCCTCGAGTTGCTTGTAGCGATAGGCCCAGCCGGACAGGATCAGATGGACGTCCTTCGGCTTCTCGCCCTCGCGGACGATGTCGACCCGCGGACCGAAATGCCGGACGCGCTCGGTGGACGCGCGATTGAGAAGGACGTGGTCTACCGGCGAAAGCCGTGCAAACTGCTCCAATTTCCGGATTAGCGACGCCAACGACATTGGTCTCCCGCATGTTCAATCGGGCAACTGCAGGACCGACTTCAATTACGTATGTTACATTGCACAGCTTTTGACGTATGTTCACTAGTGTACAGACGCCCCAAGGATGCGACGGTAACGTCGTCAACCGCCATACAGGCAGCTCCGGTGGGGCAACAGTGAAGTGCGGGCCGGCGCCGCTCAGACGAGCGGCACGCCGTAATATTCGTTCACCGCGCGCGTGGCGCCGATATCCGACCAATTCCAATCCCGCTCGCTGCCGTATTTCGGCGCGCCGCGCAGCTGGCTCTCGGTGACGCCGGTGACATAGCCGCCCAGCCTCGTGTCGTATTTGAGCGACTGCCAGGGCAGCGGATAATGGTCGTTGCCGAGACCAAGAATGCCGCCGAAGCCGAGCACGGCGTAAGACACCCGCCCGCTCTTCTTGTCGATCATCACCCGTTCGATCGAGCCGATCTTGCGCTCGTCGGAGCCATAGACCGCGGTGCCCTCGACCTTGTCGCTGCCGATCAGGTTTCCGACCTCCTTCTCGTCCATCGCCATGTCAGTTCTCCATTGATCCCTCGACGCCAACCGTCGACCCGGGTCATCGTTCCTGCCGCATTGCCGCGATTGCTGCAGAGCGGAACGCCGTTCAGCCTGTTGGAGGATCGCCGCGGTCGTCTGATGTCATGCCGGATCCCGGCGTCTTGTCGGCATCGTTCAATTTCGGATCACGCGTCGCTTCGCGCGCATTCGACTTTCGCGGGTCGGTCTTGTGCGCGGTTTGCGCGCGCTGCTTGTCGGCCGGCTGTTCCTGCCCCTTATTGTCCTTCACGATACCCTGATTGGAATGTGCCATTGATGATGTCCTTCTTGGCTTATGTCCTTCTTGTTTCCTTGGCCGCTTTGCTTGAAGACATGCGGGCCTCGGCGATCAAATTCGCCGAGGCCCGTCACCGGAGTGGTCCACCGCCTTTCGGGGAGCAAAGCAGCGAACGCACGGGTGTTACGCAGAGCGCCGAAGATCGTTCCTGCGGTCCTGCGCGATCCTTGGTCCCGATCCTTGGTCGCGATTTTTGGTCGCGACTTTGGGCGCGTGTTTTTTCAATTCGCCCGATGTCATGGGTTAACGACGGCATCCGGGGAACAAGCCTAGTATTGCTGGTTCCAGCTCGGAGACGGCATGATCAAGAAGAAGCGCAACAGGTCGCGGCCTCCCGGATCGTTTGAAAACCGCTTGCAAAAATTCGCCGAAGATTCGCGCATTGCGGCACGCAAGCTGCCGCCGGGACGGGAACGCGAAACGCTGATGAAGAAGGCCAGACAAACCGAGACTGTGATGGAAGTCAGCGAGTGGCTGACGTTCCGCAAGTAGCCGCGAGTCGCAAAGGAGAGCTGCGATGATCGAGGAACGGTTTGACTCACGCACGCTCTTCGCCATGAACGCTGCGCTCGATCGCGTTTGCGCAGACGCACCTCACGGCGAGGAACATGACACCCGCCGCCGCGTTGCCAGATACATCATCAAATGCGCCAAGAACGGCAGGACGACGCTCTCCGAGCTAACCGAAGCCGGACAGCAGGCGCTGGCCAAGGCCACCGCCGCGGCGGGATAACCGGCGCAATTGCCCTGTTGCCCTCGGCCCTCAGCAGAGGCAGCTACGCATGCGCATTGCAATCAGCATCGGTCTGCTGGCCTTTCTGGCCGCCGTCGGCGCCTACGCCTATGAAGGCCTGACTGTGGACGCTCCGGTGCCGACCTACGGCATTGTGGTGTTCACGATCGGCATTGCGGTTCTGGTTGCGGTTTGCATCGGCCTGATGGGGCTGTTGTTCTATTCCAGCCGCCGCGGCTACGACGAGCCGCCGCACGTGAAGCGGTAGAGAGCGGGAATGCAACGCACTCGAGCCCGTCACCGTCATCCTGAGGAGCGCGGAACGCGCGTCTCGAAGGATCGACGGCCCGCCTGTGGCCGTGCATCCTTCGAGGCTCGCGATGCTCGCACCTCAGGATGACGGGTCAAGCACTCTCGTTCAATGCGACTCAACCGCCGGCGCCCGCGCGCGAATCTCCGCGATCTTGCGCTTCAGCGCTGCCTGCCGCGGATCGGGCAGGATGGCGGCGCGCGCTTCCGCAATGGCGTCGGCAAGATCGGGAAGCACGAGCACGCCGTCGAAGGTCGGCTTGGCGAGCCCGTCGATGATCACGTGCCAGTCCGCGATGCCCTGGCGGTAGGGATCGCCGTAGCCCTGGATCATGGTCGCGGTCTGCACGACCGCCGGGGCGGCGCTCGGCTGCTTGGTTAGGCTGCGGTCGATCATGTGCAGCCAGCGCTCGACCCAGACGCGCTCCCTGGCATAGCGTCCCGAGAACAGCCGCCAGCGCTTCAGGCCCGCCTCGATCCTGAGCCGGCGAACGCTGAAGCGGTTGTTGGCGCTGAAGCGAATCGAGACCCGGCGACGCCGCCAGCCGAATTGATCCAGCACGCCGAGCACCGGATCGGCGACCACCGCCGGCAAGGCGTCGATCAACTCGTCAAGGCGAAACTTCTTGACGTCGTCGGCCGAGCGCGCCGCAAGGCCGCCCACCGCATTGACTTCGCCAAGCTTGAGCTGCGCGATGCGGATCGCGTCCTCATAGGCCATGCGCTCCGCCATCAGGCGGGCGATCTCGGCAAGCAGGGCGTCGTCGACGCCGCGGCGGCCGGCGAAGCGCTTGAGCCGGTCGATATAGAGCTGAGCGTAGCTCGTACTCTGATAGGCGATCAACAGATCGATGGCCTTGGTGACGGCCGGCCCGAGATGGTCCGGGCAGGCGTCGGGCAGCACCGGCGGCCCCTCGTCCTCATCGCCGATGATGTCGGCAAAGAGGTAACGGAGCGAAGCCAGGAGACCGTCGTCATCCGGCACTGCGGCGCCTCCAGAACTCGTCACGGGGCTCATGCAGGTTTTGGCTCCGCAACCTGTGGGGTCGTGTGCTGCGCAAGTTGCTGCTCGAGCGTCGAGATATTCTGGAACAGACGGGCGCTGGCGAGGCGCAGAAAGTAGAAGCCGAAGGCCGGGTTCTGGACGTAAAGCTGCTCGACTTGGTCATAGGTCACTGACAGCACCATGCCGGTCTCGACGCACTCCAGCGTCTGGGTTCGCGTGTTCGACGGCGACAGCATGCCGAACTCGCCGACGAGGGCGCCGACCGGCAGCTCGATGCCCGATTCGACCAGGCGGAAGCGGCCGCTGACAATGTAGAACATGCTGTCGGCCTTCTCGTCCTTGTAGAACAGGACTTCGCCCGCGGTGCATTTGCGTTCCGTCGTGAACGGCTTCAGCCATTCCATCGACAGATCGCTGTTGACCGATTTCTTCACGTTGCGGACCAGTTGCAGCATCTGGTGCAGCCGATAGGTGTTCACCGGCAGCAGCACGGCATGCAGAATCAGCGTCGCATAATTGTGCGTCGGGACGGCGGTCGCGATCAGGATGATGTTGGTCAGGATGGCGAAGACGCGCAACGGGATCATGGTGCGCATTGACAGCGTGGCGACCACGAAGATCGAAGCGAAGAGACTGCCGGCAGCGCCGGCGTGCTGCGCGAGATGTGAGGTATCCATCGGAAACCAGCCAATGCTCAAGAAGTGAATAAGATCGTCTTATTAGTCGCTTCATTCCGGCCCGGGTCGCATCAGCGACCAGCATCCCTGATATACGGGGAAAAAGCGACGATTTGTCCGATTTCTCACATTCGCGGGCGCAAAATCGGGCCAACATGGTTAGGCCTTTCGTCCAACTGATGCGGTCGTCTTCCCCAGCGATCATGCCGCCACGGCCTGCGCGTTGACGGCCTCAACCGGGAGAGGCACGTTGTGCCATCGGCTCCGCCGTTCACAGGGCCTCAATTCCAGCAGTTCACCGACAGGCAAGCTCCGTTCCGATGTCCAAGCGGCTCGTCCTTCCGGCCTTGACGCGCTTCGTTTCCGCCACCGCCGGCCGCAACATGACCACGGCAGCCTATGTCGCGGTCGCGGCCGGCGTCGCCACGATGACGCTGCTGACGGTCGCGCCGGCCCATGACGCGGCGCCGGGCTGGGTCGATGCGCTGCTGTGGGCCTGCCTTGCCTATTTCGTGTTCGAATGGCTGGTTCGGCTGCGCCACATGGGCCGGCAGGGCAAGTTCTGGTTCTACGCGCTGTCGAGCGCCGGCGTGGTCGACGCGATCGGCGCGCTGGCCGTGCCGCTGGCCTTGCTGTCCGGCGTCGAGCCGAAAACCGCCTGGCTGCTCGGGGTGCTCTGGGTGCTCAAGGTGGTGCCGGGCATTCCCGGCCTGCGCCAGCTCCGGCGCGTCCTGGTGGTGGAGTCCGGGCCGCTGCTCAGCGTGCTCGTGATCTTCCTGATGGTGGTGTTCCTGGCCTCCGTCGCGGAATATTTCCTGGAGCGGGACGTCCAGCCGCAGACCTTCGGCAGCGTGCCGGCGGCGCTGTGGTGGGCGGTGGTGACGCTGACCACGACCGGCTATGGCGACGTGGTGCCGATCACCCCGCTCGGCCGCGTGGTCGCCGCCATGGTGATGATCTCGGGCCTCGGCGTGTTCGGGCTGTGGACCGGTATTCTGGCGACCGGCTTTGCCGCCGAAACGCGCCGCGACAATTTCTTGAGAACCTGGGAAACCGTCAGCAAGGTGCCGTTCTTCGCGCATCTCGGCCCGGCCGCGATCGCCGACGTCACCCAAATGCTGCGGACCATGGACCTGCCGCCGCGCACCATGATCATCCGCAAGGACACCAATGGCGACTGCATGTATTTCGTCGCCGCCGGCGAGGTCGAGGTCGACCTGCCCGGGCGCAAGGTGAAGCTCGGCGAAGGCGAGTTCTTCGGCGAGATGGCGTTGCTCGGCAACGCCAAGCGCGGCGCCAGCGTCTCGACCAGCAAGGTGACCAGGCTGTTGGTGCTTGACCTGGTCGATTTCCGCCTGTTGATGGCAAGGCATCCCGATCTCGCCGAGACCATCGATGCCGAGGCGAAGCGGCGCGAACGTGAGAATCAATGATGGAGACCAAGATGGCTGACGCGGCCGACACCGCCAGCGGACCCGTGCTCGAAATCGCGGGCGCGCGCGCAACGATCCGCCTCAACCGGCCGAAGCATCTCAACCGCCTGCAGGCCGAGGACCTCGGCGAGCTGCTGAAATTGTTCGACCGGATCGAGGCCGATCCTGCGATCCGCGTGCTGGTGCTGACCGGAACCGGCCGCGCGTTTTCCGCCGGCTACGACCTCAACTCGGTGGCCGAGCGCGCGGTGAGCGCGAGCGAGCAGCAGAGCGCGGGCTCGGCGTTCGAGGTCGTGGTCAACCGCCTCGAGGATTTGAGCGTGCCGACGATCTGCCGGCTCAATGGCGGCGTCTATGGCGGCTCGACCGACCTCGCGCTCGCCTGCGACTTTCGCATCGGCGTCGATAGCGCCGAGATGTTCATGCCGGCGGCGCGGCTCGGGCTGCACTATTACAAGAGCGGCATCCAGCGCTACGTCACGCGGCTCGGCGTCGACAACGCCAAGATGCTGTTCCTGACCGCGCAAAGGATCACGGCACCGGAGATGCTGCGGATCGGCTACCTCACCGCGATGGTGCCGCTCGACCTGCTCGACGAGGAGGTCGACAAGCTCGCGACGATCCTGGCCGGCAACGCGCCCAAGGCGATGGCCGGCATGAAGCGCGCGATCAACGAATTCGCCCGCGGCGAGCTGGACGAGGCCGCCGCCGATGCCCGTCACCGCGACAGCATGCGCGGCGACGAGATCAAGGAAGGCATCAAGGCATTCGCCGAGAAGCGTGCGCCGCGGTTTTAGCTCGGCGGCCCGCCTCCTTTATCCCGTCACCCTGAGGAGCCGCGTAGCGGCGTCTCGAAGGGTCGACGGCCCGACTGGTGGCCGATTCATCCTTCGAGACGCGCTACGCGCTCCTCAGGATGACGGGTTCGACAGTGCGCGATTGATCGCAAACTCTCGCTGCAGCCCGCTACGCCCGCTTCGACCGCATCGCGCGGACCTGCGCGATCTCCGGGTCCGCGGCGAGTGCCTGGTAGCGCTTGCTGTCGACGGCGTAGAGCGCGATGCGGCCCTCGGCATCGGCATGGACACCCCAGCCGAACCGCTTGCCGAGCGGCGAGGCGCGCATGCAGGCCTGGCCGCGTGAGAAGAACGTCTCGCGGGCGAGGCTGCGCGCCTTCTTCGCCGCTTTCGCATCGAGCGCGCGGCCGGCCGCCGACGTCGCGAACACCACGTCGTCGGAGGTGTACTTGTAGGGCGCCCCCACGATCATCCGGTACTGCAGCACGGCAACTGTCGGCTGGCCGCCGCGCAGCTGCGGCTCCTCGCCGCGCTGCGCCGGGCAGTCGTCCGCGACGCGGATCAGGGTGTTGAAGCAGTTGGTGCTGTGCAGGACTTTCGCCATCGGCCCGATCCGTATCACACTCCGGCGGCCGCCGCATGCTGCGCCGCCATCTCGTCGTCGGCCTTCGATATCCGCTGGAAAGCCGGGCGCGCGGCGATGCGTTCGGCATAGCGGACGAACACGTCCCTTTTCGGCACGATACCGAACATCATGGTCCAAGAGAGCGCGATGCCCCAGAGGATGTCGGCCGCCGTGATCTGTTCGCCGAGCAGATAGGGCCCCTTAGCCAGCTGCGTCTCCAGCGCGCCCAGCATGGTGTCGTAATCAGCATAGGGCGACTGCGTGATCGGCGCGGGCTCGCGCTTCATGAAATGGTCGATCACGGCCGGCTCGAACGATGAGCCGTAATAGGCGATCCAGCGCAGATACGGGCCGCGGCGCGGATCGGTCAGCGCCGGCGTCAGGCCGGCCTGCGGAAACAGATCGGCGAGATAGATGAAGATCGCGACCTGTTCGGTCACCAGCGCGTCGCCATGGCGGATCGCCGGCACCTTGCCGAGCGGATTGATGGCGAGATAGGCGTCCTTGCGCTGCTCGCCCGCCTTCATGTTGAGAACGTGCAGATCATAGGGCGCGCCGAGTTCCTCCAGCAGCACGCGGGTGCCGGTGGCGCGGCTCTGCGGCGAATAATACAGCGTGACGCGGTCGGTGATGGTCATGGGGGTCTCCTTGAGCCGTTAGGGGCATGGCTCCTTATGTCCGCCTATACCTGACATCTTGTGTCAGGTATGATCTGGCCATGCGCGCGAGCCGGCTGTTTTCCATCCTCACCACCCTGCAGGCGCGGGGGCAGGTCACCGCGCCTGAGCTGGCGGAAGCCTGCGAGGTTTCGGTGCGCACGATCTATCGTGACATCGACGCGCTCGCCGCCGCCGGCGTTCCCGTCTATGCCGACCGCGGCGCCGAGGGCGGCTATCGCCTGCTCGACGGCTATCGCGTGCGGCTCAACGGCCTGTCGCAGGGCGAGGCCGAGGCGCTGTTCATGGCCGGACTTCCGGGGCCCGCCGCCGCGCTCGGCCTCGATGCCGCGATGGCGGCGGCGCAGACCAAGCTGATGGCGGCGCTGCCGGAGAACCTGCGGCCCAACGCGAGAGGGATGCAGCAGCGCTTCCATCTCGATGCGCCCGGCTGGTTCGGCGAGACCGAGGAGCCGAAGCATCTGCGCGCCATCGCCGGCGCCGTGCTGCGCGAGCATTTGATCGAGATCCGCTACCAGAGCTGGAAGGCCGAGAAGCGGCGGCGCGTGGCACCGCTCGGCCTCGTGCTGAAGGGCGGCAGCTGGTATCTCGCCGGCCTTGTCGACGGCAATGTGCGCACCTATCGCGTCGCACGCGTGCTGGACTGCGCGACGCTGGAGACGCCGTTCGCGCGGCCCGCGGAGTTCGACCTCGCCACCTATTGGGGCGCCTCGATCGAGCGGCTGGAGGCCGAGCTGCATCCGAACGAGGCCACGGTGCGGCTGTCGCCGCTCGGGCTGAAACTGTTCGACGCGCTTGCGCACCCTTACGTGAAGGCGCGGATGCAGCTCACTGATGGCACCGACGCCGATGGCTGGCGGCTCGCCACCATGCCGGTCGGCAAGACGGTGTGGCATGCGGCGACCGAGTTGCTACGGCTCGGCGCCGAGGCCGAAGTGATCGCGCCGGGGGAGTTGCGCGAGAAGATGGCCGAGCTGACCGGCGCGATGGCCGCCCGCTATGCCGAGGCGCCGCCACGCCGCGCAGTGGCGGGCGCTAAAGCGCGATGAGATTGGGTTGAATGGAGCCGCAGGAGCAGCGCTCCCTCGCCCCGTTCTTACGGGGCGAGGTGGAGCAGAGTCTGCGGTTCGCTGCTTGCTAGTAGCGGCTGTCGGAGCTGATGACGAAGCGGTCGAAAAAATTCACCGGCAGGATCTCGAACCGGTCCAGCGTCAGCGTAATCCCGGTCACGAAGTCGACACCCTTGATCGTGCCCTCAAGATCGATCCGGCGGCCGCGACGCAGGCCGCGCGTTTCCGGATGTTGCTCGATGTCGAGATAGGCATAGATCGGATTGTCGAGCCGCGAATGGCGATGCCAGCCGCGCTGCAGGAAACTGAATTGCAGCACCGAGCCTGCGCCCCAGTCGATCGCGTCGAAGAAGCGGGTCTTCCAGGCGACCTGCTGGCCCAGATAATGCGCGGCGATGAACGCGTCACGCTCAAGCGCAGGCAGACGGTGCAGCTGCCAGCTGATCTCAGCCGGCGTCAGGGAGGCGTTATTCGCCATTTTTGTTCTTGTCGTTTCTTTGTAGCTTTTCTTGTCCTCGGCGGGGGGTGAACCGACCTTCCCGCCTTCAGGAAACTATACATCGACGAATGTGACAGTGTCTTCCACGGTTGCACGCGACGTGCGGTAGCTGTTCACCTTTTGCTCATGATCGGCATAGCCGAACGAGATACCGCAGACAACCCGGCGATCGTCGGCCAGGTTAAAATGACGGCGGATCAGCCCGGAATGGCGCGCGATCGCCGCCTGCGGGATGGTGCCGAGCCCGAGCGCCTGCGCCGCCAGCATGAAATTCGAGACATAGCCGCCGCAGTCGATCGCACCATAGATGCCGAGCGGCTCATTGGTGTGGATCACGGCAATGTGCGGCGCACCGAAAAAATTGTAGTTCTCCAGCGCCTGTTTTGCGTAGGCCGCCTTATCGCCGCGCGCGATGCCGAGCGTGTTGTAGAGCTGGAAGCCGCTTTCGCGGCGGCGCTCCAGGTAGACCCCGACATATTCGCGCGGCGGCGTGAAGTCGTAATCCTCGGCGAGGCCGCGCGAGGCTTCGGCATAGATCGCCTTGCGAAACCGCTCCTTGGCCTCGCCGGAGACGATGAGCACCTGCCAGGGCTGGCTGTTGCACCAGGACGCGGTGCGCTGCGCGGTCGACAGAATGTGCTCGATGACCTCGCGCGGCACCTCGCGCGGCTGGAACGCGCGCACCGAGTAGCGCTCGTTGAGCAATTCCTCGAGCGCGCCGATGCGGTCCTCGGTCGCGTAACGCGGGTTCGGTGTCTTCGCGTCCATGATATATCCTCTTTTTTCGTCATTCCGGGGCACGCGAAGCGTGAACCCGGAATCTCGAGATTCCGGGTTCGATGCTTCGCATCGCCCCGGAATGACGACTAACCACCCCGCCCCTTGGTCGGGATCTTGTTGTAGGGCACGTCCTTGTCGACGCGGATGTCGCCGGGCAGGCCCAGCACGCGCTCGGCGATGATGTTGCGCAGGATCTCGTCGGTGCCGCCGGCGATGCGCATCGAGGGCGACGACAGCAGCATCTGCTGGAACTGGCCGTTGGCCTGCTCCTCATCGGTGCCGGTGAGGCTGCCCGCCGCACCCTCGAGGTCCATCGCATAGGTCGCGATATCCTGCAGCATCAGGCCGGAGACGAGCTTGCCGATGGAGTTTTCCGGCCCCGGACGCTCACCCTTCGACAGCGCCGAGATGGCGCGGTAGCTGGTGTATTTCAGCCCGCTCGCCTTCACCGCCCAGCTCGCAAGTTTGGAGCGCACCGCCGGATCGTCGATCGCAAGACCGTCTTCCAGCATCAAATTGGAGCAGAACTCGAACATCTCGGGCACGCCGGTGGCGAGCCGCGCACCGATCGACATGCGCTCGTTCATCAGCGTGGTCAGCGACACGCTCCAGCCCTCGCCGACCGCCCCTAAGCGCTGGCTGTCCGGGATCACCACGTCGGTGAAATAGACCTCGTTGAACTCCTGCATGCCGTTGGCTTGCTTGATCGGCCTGACCTCGACGCCGGGGCTCTTCATGTCGAGGAAGAACATCGTGAGGCCCTTGTGCTTCGGCACATTCGGATCGGTGCGCGCGATCAACAGGCCGTAGTCGGAGTAATGCGCGCCTGAGGTCCAGATCTTCTGGCCGTTGACGACCCAATTGTCGCCCTTCTTCTCGGCGCGGGTGCGCAGCCCCGCGACGTCGGAGCCGGCCGACGGCTCCGAGAACAGCTGGCACCAGATCTCCTCACCGGAGGCGAGTTTCGGCAGATAGCGGCGCTTGGCCTCTTCGCTGCCCCAGGCCATCACGGTCGGGCCGCACATGCCCTCGCCGATCTGGAACGGCTGGGTCAGCTTGCCGTAGATGCCCTCTTCCTGCTGCCAGATCACGCGCTCGATCGGGGTGGCGCCGCGGCCGCCATATTCCTTCGGCCAATGCAGGCAGGCCCAGCCGCCCTCTGCCTTCTTCTTCTGCCAGGCCTTGCCGACCTCGACCATGTCGTGCCTGGCGAGCCGGATGCGGCCGAGCGACGACTTCGAGAGCTCCTCCTCGAACTCCTTCGGCGCGTTGGCCGCGATCCACTTGCGGGCGATAGCGCGGAACTCGGCTTCCTGCGGCGTGTCATCGAAATTCATGGCGGCTCCTTTTTCTTGTCATTCCGGGGCGCGCACAGCGCGAACCCGGAATCTGGAGATGAGTGGTGCGGCTCGAGGTTCCGGGTTCGCCGCTTCGCGCCGCCCCGGAACGACGGTTACGCTCTTCCCTTGGTCGGGATCTTGTTGAAGGGAACGTCCTTGTCGACCCTGATGTCGCCGGGCAGGCCCAGCACGCGCTCGGCGATGATGTTGCGCATGATCTCGTCGGTGCCGCCCTCGACGCGGGTGCCCGGCGCACGCAGCAGCATCGCCTGGAATTTGCCGGCGACCTCGGCATCCTCGGGTCCGCTCAAGGCACCCGCGGCGCCCTGCAGGTCGAGCGCGTAGGTCGCGACGTCCTGGATCATCGAACCGGCGACCAGCTTGCCGATCGAATTCTCCGGTCCCGGACGCTCGCCCTTCGACAGCGCCGAGACCGCGCGCATGCTGGTGTATTTCAGCCCGCTCGCCTTCACCGCCCAGTTCGCAAGTTTGGAGCGCACCGCGCGATTCTCGATCGCGGGGCCATCCTCCAGCATCAGGCTGCCGCAATAGTCGAACAGCTCGGGGAAGCCGGTGGCGACGCCGGCGCCGATCGACATCCGCTCATTCATCAGCGTCGTCAGCGACACGTTCCAGCCGTCATTGACATTGCCGAGCCGCTGCGAGTCCGGAATGCGCACGTCGGTGAAATAGACCTCGTTGAAGTCGGAGGCGCCGCTCGCCTGCTTGATCGGCCGGACCTCAACGCCCGGGCTCTTCATGTCCAGGAAGAACATGGTGAGGCCCTTGTGCTTGGGCACGGTCGGATCGGTGCGGGTGAGCAAGATGCCGTAGTCGGAATAATGCGCGCCTGAGGTCCAGATCTTCTGGCCGTTGATCACCCATTCGTCGCCGTGCTTCTCGGCGCGGGTGCGCAGGCCGGCGACGTCGGAGCCGCCGGCCGGCTCGGAGAACAGCTGGCACCAGATTTTCTCGCCGGAGGCGAGCGGCGGCAGATAGTTGCGCTTCTGCTCCTCGCCGGCGAACGCCATCATGGTCGGGCCGCACATGCCGTGGCCGATGATGAACATCGAGCTGAGGCGGCCGAACGGCCCCTCCTCCTGCTGCCAGATCACGCGCTCGATCGGGGTGGCGCCGCGGCCGCCATACTCCTTCGGCCAGTGCAGGCAGGCCCAGCCGGCATCGGCCTTTTTCTTCTGCCAGGCCTTTGCGACCTCGAGAATGTTGGCGCCCTTGAGCGCAACGCGGCCGAGCGAGGCCTTGCGCAGCTCGTCCTCGTATTGCTTGGGCGCATTGGCCGCGATCCAGGCTTTCGCCTCGGCGCGGAATGCGGCCTCCTGCGGGGTGTCGTCGAAATTCATGGTGGCTTTCTTTCCGTCATTCCGGGGCGATGCGGAGCATCGAACCCGGAATCTCGATTCCCAACCTCTGGATTCCGGGTTCGCGCAACGCGCGCCCCGGAATGACGAATCGTAGCGTTACGCCGCGTTCTTCTTGCGCATGCGATCGATCAGCGCGTCTTCCCAATAGGACGGGCTGCCGAGGCCGAGCGCCACCGCATTGGCGCGGCGATAGTACATGTGGCAGTCGAACTCCCAGGTGAAGCCCATGCCGCCATGGACCTGGATATTGTTCTTGGCGCAGTGCTGGAACGCCTGCGTCGCGCTGATGCGTGCGGCGGCGGCGGCTTCCGGCAATTCGCCGGCATTGGTCGAGAGCGCCCAGGCGCCGTAGTAGCAATTCGAGCGCGCCAGGGTCGCCGACACATACATATCGGCCAGCATGTGCTTGACTGCCTGGAACGAGCCGATCGGACGGCCGAACGCGATACGGTCGAGTGCATAGTCGCGGCCCATCTCCAGCGCGCGGTCGGCGCCGCCGACCTGCTCGAACGCCATCAGCACGGCGGCGCGATCCAGCACCTGGGTGATCACGCTCCAGCCTTCGCCGGTGGCGCCGAGCGGCTCGGCCTTGGCGTCCTTGAAGGTGATCTCGGCCTGACCGCGGGTGAGGTCGATGTTGGTCAGCGACTTGACCTCGACATCGCTGCCCTTGAGGTCAACGATGAACAACGAGATGTCGGACTCGCGTCCGCTCGAGCCGGTGCGCGCGGCGACCACGACGAAATCGGCGATCGCACCATCCGGCACAGGCTTCTTGACGCCGTTGAGCACGCCGCCATTGGCCGTCACGTTGATCGCCTTCGGCGACGGGTTGCCCTTGCCCTCGAACAGCGCCAGCGTGCCGATGGCTTCGCCCGCGGCGATCTTAGGCAGCCACTTCTGCTTCTGCGCGTCACTGCCTGCGATCAGGATCGCTTCGGCGGCGAGATAGACCGTGGAGGAGAACGGCACCGGCGCCAGCGCGCGGCCCATTTCCTCCGCGATCACGCAGAGCTCGAGATGGCCGGCACCCGCGCCGCCGAACTGTTCCGGAATCGCAACGCCGAGGAAGCCCATCTCGGCGAGGCCCTTCCACAGCGCCTTGTCGTAAGCCGCCTTGCCGTCGAGCACCTCGCGCACGGCTTTCGGCGGGCACTGTTCGCTGAGGAATTTCCGCGCCTCATCGCGCATCTGCTTCTGTTCGTCGGAGAAATCGAAATTCATGGCACTTACCTTTTTCTTGCTGTCATTCCGGGGCGATGCGCAGCATCGAACCCGGAATCTCGACGTAAGGAACCTCTGGATTCCGGGTTCACGCTTCGCGTGCCCCGGAATGACGCGTTTGCTTTCGTAGGATCAGTTCAAGATGATCACGTCGTCGCCGGGCTTGCCGGCATACAGCTTCTCCACCAGCGCGGCGCGGCGTTCGAGGCCGGCGCGCTGGTTGATGTAGCCCTTGTCGGTGAGTTCGTTGCCGTCGATCGACGGCGGCTCGACCATCAGCATCGCACGCGCGATGCGCATGCTGCTGCCGGTGGTGGAAGCGTTGTGCGCCTGCAAACCCTTCTTCAGGCACGCGACCACCTCGGGATGCCGGATCACGTCCTCATAGCTCGCGTCCGCATTGCCGACGAGCTGGCGACAGGCATGCAGGTTCGGCCAGCACAACAGGCCGATGAACTCCCGGTCCTGCCCCGCGACCAGCGCGTCGTGCACGACCGGCGTCGCGGCAGCGATTGCATCGGTGCGCAGCGAGCCGACATGCACGAACGTTCCGGTGGTCAGCTTGAAATCCTCGACCACGCGGCCGGCAAAGATGATGCCCTGCAGCGGGTCGTCGGAGTTCACGAACACGCCGGCATCGCCGATGCAGTAGAAGCCTTCCTCGTCGAACATCTTCGCCGTGAGGTCCGGCTGGCCGAAATAGCCGGGCGTGACGTTGACGCCGCGCAGCCGCAATTCGTATTTCGAGCCGCACGGCACCATCTTCAGCTCGACGCCGGGGAACGGCAGGCCGATCAGGCCGACACGCTCGGTGTCCCAATAGGTGCCGGTCGAGGTCGGCGCGGTCTCGGTCGAGCCCCAGCCGGTGTAGAACACGATCCGCTCGCCCGTGGTCTTCACCGCCAGCGCCTGCATACGGTCATAGAGATCGTCGGGCAGCCGGGCGCCGCCATAGGCCATGATCGAGAGGTTCTTGAAGAAGCTCGCGCACAGCGCCGCGTCCTTCTCCATCGCGGCGGCGAGCGCGGCATAGCCGGCCGGCACGTTGGCGTAATAGGTCGGCGACACCTCGCGCAGGTTCCTGATGGTCTCCTCGAGCTGGCCCGGCATCGGCCGGCCGTCGTCGATATAGAGCGTGCCGCCGTCGACCAGCACCGGATTGAACGCGGCGTTGCCGCCCATGGTGTGATTCCACGGCATCCAGTCGAGCACCGTCGGGATCGGTCCCTCCGTTTCACGCGGGCGCACCTGCATCATCATCGCCGCATTGGCGCACATCATCTCCTGGGTGTTGATGACGGCCTTGGGCATGCCGGTCGAGCCCGAGGTGAACAGCAGCTTGCCCGTGGTGTCAGGCGTGATCTTCGCGATGGACGCGTCGACGTCAGCCGTCACCTTCGTTGCCGCGAGGTCAGCAAAGGCCACACTCTTGATGCCCTCGCAGGGACGCAGGACGTGGACGACCGTGATGCCGGTGAGATCGATCGCCTTCAGCGCCTTCTCGAAGGTCGGGCCGTCCTGCACCATCACGACGGCTGGCTTGATCAGGTTGAACAGGTATTTGAGCTTGAGATGATCCTGGCTCATCAGCGAATAGGCCGGCGACACCGGCGCGGCCGGCAGCCGCGCCTGCATCGCAGCCTGCGTCATCAGCGCGTGCTCGATCGAATTGCCAGAGAGGATCGCGACGGGCCGGCCGTCGCCAACGCCGAGATCGAGCAGGCCTTGCGTCAGCGCATCGACAGTGCGCTTGGCTACACCATAGGAGACCTTGCGCCACTGCCGGTCGGGACCGCCGCGTTGCGCGAGCCAGATCCGCTCCGGCGCCTGCGCCGCCCATTTGGCGAGATAGGCCGGAATATGCGTCTCGTAGGCCTGGAGCGGAATCCGCGACTTCAGGACGACGGTACCGTCACCGCGCCGCTCGACCGCGATGTCACGTGCGAGCCAATCCACCTTGCGAAAGGCAGGTTTCGTCAGCATCGCCGCGTCTCCATCCATTTTGCGTCTCCCGGAATTCTTGTCCTTTAGAGGATCTGTTCTCAGCGCCTGATATAGACAGGCTTTCGTTTCTCGAGAAAGGCCCTGATGCCTTCCTGGAAATCTTCCGAGCGGCTGCACAGCACCTGATTGCGATCTTCCATCGCAATCACGGCCTCGATCGAGCCGGCATCGACGCTCATGTTGATGCACTCCTTCGAGAGGCGGAGACCGACCGGCGAGGCCGTCATCATCGCCTCGACATAAGGATTGGCCGCAGCATCGAGATCGCCGGCCTCGACCACCTCGGACACCAGGCCGACCGCAAGCGCGCGGTCGGCATGGATGAATCGCCCGGTCAGGATCAGTTCGGAAGCAACCGACACGCCGACGAGGCGCGGCAGGAAATAGCTGGTGCCGATATCGCAGCCGCCGAGACCGAGCTTGATGAAGGCGCAATTCATCCGCGCGTTCTTCGCCGCGATGCGGATGTCGGCCGCGAGCGCCAGCGCGAAGCCGCCGCCGGCGGCCGCGCCCTGCACCAGCGCGATGATCGGCTGCGGAGCGCGCCGCATCAGCATCACGATGTCGGCAATGCGGCGCTGCGAGTCCAGCGACTCCGTGACGCCGGGCGGCTCGGCCTGCCCGCCGCGGCGCGCCATCGCGTGCTTGAGATCGAGCCCGGCGCAAAAATTCGCACCGGCGCCCTTCAGCACCACGACGCGGGTGTCGCGATTGCGCTGCAGGCCCTGGAAATAGACGTTGAGCGCGTCGATCAGCGAAGGATCGAGTGCGTTGAGGCTTTCCGGGCGATTGAGCGTGACCCAATCTGTTCCGTCGTGATGTTCGATCAGCAGCGGCTGAGACACGCGTTACTCCTGCATTTGCGGATGCGGTGCCTGTTATTGCGCCCTCTCCCCTTGCGGGAGAGGGCAAGCGCGGCGGTGCCACGTGCTCGCTTCGGAGAGGGGTGGCCGCGGAGAGAACCCCTCTCCCGGCAGCCTTCGCTGCCGCCCTCCCCCGCAAGGGGGGAGGGTAAGAGGCGGAATTCGCCGTTAGCGCGGCGCCATGCGGATGGCGCCGTCGAGGCGGATGGTTTCGCCGTTGAGCATCGGGTTCTCGACGATGTGGACGGCGAGGTTGCCGTACTCCGAGGCATCGCCGAGGCGGGCCGGATGCGGCACCTGGGCGCCGAGACTCTTGCGCGCTTCCTCGTTCAGACCCATCAGCAGCGGCGTCAGGAACAGGCCCGGCGCGATGGTGTTGACGCGGATCTTCAGGCTGGCGAGGTCACGTGCGGCCGGCAGCGTGAGGCCGACGACGCCGCCCTTCGAGGCGGAATAGGCGATCTGGCCGATCTGGCCTTCATAGGCCGCGACCGATGCGGTGTTGATCGCGACGCCGCGCTCCTCGCCGATCGGGGCTTCGGTCGCCAGCCGCTCGGCGAACAGCCGCAGCACGTTGAAGGTGCCGATCAAATTGACGTTGATGATGCGGACGAACTTCGCCAGCGGATAGACGCCGTCCTTGCCGACGATGCGCTGCGAGCCGCCGATGCCGGCGCAGTTCATCAGCACGCGCGCGATGCCGTGCGCGGCCTCGGCCTTGGCGATCGCCGCCTTGATCGCGTCCTCGTCGGTGACGTCGGCATGCAGCGCAACGCCCTTGACTTCGGCGGCGACCTTCTCGGCATTTTCCTTGTTCTGGTCGATCACGCCGATCTTGGCGCCCTTGGCGGCCATGGCGCGCGCGGTTGCGGCACCAAGGCCGGAGCCACCGCCGGTGATGAGAACGGCAACGTCTTTCAACTGCATGGATACAACCTTTCCTTGGGCGTTTCTTCTCTAGACTTCGAACTTGTTATCCGGCGCCAACCGCTGCCGTTTCCTTGTCGGGATTGAGCACGCCGCCGAAGATCAAGGCTTCCATATGCTTGATGTAGTCGCGGCAGACCTCGTCGGTGACCGGACCGACGCCGACCGCGCGCGACATCGCGTGGCGGCCGAAGAACAGATGATCGCAGGCGCCGATCAGGCTGGTGTAGAACAGCACCGGATCGATCTTGCGGAATTCGCCGGCCTTGATCCCTTCTGCGAGCAGCCGGCGGTGAAAATCCAACAGCGGCGCGACGAAGAATTTCGACACCTCGTTCGCGGCGGCTGGCGAGCTCTCGTGCAGGAGATAATGAATCAGCCGGTTCATATAGGGGAACTGGTGATAGGCGCGGATGATGCCGCCGATATGCAGCCGCAGTTTCGCGGACGGCGTGATCGGCTGGCTGATGAGATATTCGAGCTGCGATATCTCGGTGGCGGCGTCGCGCGCCAACAGCGCCAGCAACAGCCCGTCCTTGTTGCCGAAATGATATTTCACCAGGGCGGCGTTAACGCCCGACTTCTGCGCGATGTCGGACAGCGAGACCTCGATGGAGGCGCGCTCGATCATCAGCTCGCTGGCTGCGACCAATAGCTTGTCGGCAGTGGCGTTTTTGCCGGCCGGAAGTTTCGTCGGTACGCTGGTATTCAACTGCGCTCTGGTCCCGCTCAGTGTCAGGGTTCGACGGTAAATCGAGGCCGCACATAAGCCCATGGCGGGGCCGCACTCAAGAGTTAATTGATTGATTGACTAAATGCTGAGCCGCCCCTTAAATCCGGCCCAACTTTCAGACCGCCCAATCCGGAAACATCAGGGAGATCAGACATGGCCGAGGCATATATCGTCGCCGCCGCTCGCACCGCGGGCGGCCGCAAGGGAGGGCGTCTCGCCGGTTGGCATCCGGCCGATCTGGCCGCGACCGTGCTCGATGCGCTGGTCGAACGATCCGGTGCCGACCCCGCGCAGGTCGAGGACGTGATCATGGGCTGCGTGATGCAGACCGGCGAGCAGTCCACCAACATCGCGCGCAACGCGGTGATGGCCTCGAAGCTGCCGGAGAGCGTGCCCGCGACCTCGATCGACCGCCAGTGCGGTTCCTCGCAGCAGGCGCTGCACTTCGCGGCGCAGGCGGTGATGTCTGGCACGATGGACTGCGTGATCGCCGCCGGCGTGGAATCGATGACCCGCGTGCCGATGGGCCTCGCCTCTTCGCTGCCCGCAAAGAACGGCTTCGGCCACTACAAGAGCCCGGGCATCGAGGCGAAGTATCCCAACATCGTCTTCAGCCAGTTCACCGGTGCGGAGATGATGGCCGAGAAGTACGGCCTGTCGAAGGATGAGCTCGACGAATACTCCTATAACAGCCATCAGCGCGCGATCGCGGCCACGCAGGCCGGCCACTTCAAGGACGAGATCGTGCCGGTCAAGATCACCCGCGCCGACGGCTCGACCGACACCCATCACATCGACGAAGGCATTCGCTTCGACGCCAGCCTCGACGGTATCAAGGGCGTCAAGCTGATCGCCGAAAACGGCAAGCTGACCGCGGCGAGCGCCAGCCAGATCTGCGACGGCGCCTCCGGCGTCATGGTCGTCAACGAGAAGGGCCTGAAGGCGCTCGGCGTCAAGCCGATGGCACGCATCCATCACCTCACGATGATGGGCGGCGACCCCGTGATCATGCTGGAAGCGCCGCTGCCGGCAACCCAGCGCGCGCTGCAGAAGGCCGGCATGAAGATCGACGACATTGACCTCTTCGAGGTCAACGAGGCCTTCGCTTCGGTGCCGACCGCGTGGCTGAAGACCACCGGCGCCGATCCGGCCCGGCTCAACGTCAATGGTGGCGCGATCGCGCTCGGCCATCCGCTCGGCGGCAGCGGCACCAAGCTGATGACGACGCTGCTGCATGCCCTCAAGCAGCGCAACAAGCGCTACGGCCTGCAGACCATGTGCGAAGGCGGCGGCATGGCCAACGTCACGATTGTCGAGCGATTGTAACGTCGCGAGAAACGAGGCACGCAGCCTCCACGCAATAGGTGTCGTCCCTGCGAAAGCAGGGACCCATAACCACAAATGCCCGTGGTTAGGCGCGGCTGGGGCCACAACTCAGTCCAACAAGAAAAATTGGTGGTTATGGGTCCCCGCGTTCGCGGGGACGACCACTTTTGATGCCCTGAGGAAACACAATGACCCATCCGTCGATCCACGCGCGTACCCATCCGAACAAGATCGCCTACCAGATGGCGGGTAGCGGCAAGGCCATCACCTATCGCGAGCTCGACGAGCTCTCGAACCAGGGCGCGCATCTGTTCCGCTCGCTCGGTCTGAAGGCCGGCGACCACATCGCGCTGCTGATGGAAAACCGCCTCGCCTTCATGGAGATCTGCTGGGCCGCGCAGCGCTCGGGTCTCTATTACACGGCGATCAGCCGCTACCTGACGGAAGAAGAGATCGCCTACATCATCAAGGACTGCGGCGCGAAGGTGTTCATCACCACCCCGCAATGCGCCGACAAGGTGAAGGGCCTGATCAAGGGCGAGGCGGGCGAGCCGCTGTTCTACATGATGGACGAGCCCGCCCCGGGCTTCCGCTCCTATGACAAGGAGGCCGGCGCGCAGCCGACCACGCCGGTTGCCGACGAGGTCGCGGGCTATGACATGCTGTATTCCTCTGGCACCACCGGCCGGCCCAAGGGCATCAAGAAGGAGTTCGAAGGCAACCGGATCGACGTGCCGAACCCGTTCCTGCGGATTCTCACCGCCGATATGTGCGGCATGAATGCCGACAGCATCTATCTGTCGCCGGCGCCGCTCTATCACGCGGCCCCGCTGCGCTTCAACATGATGGCGACCGTGTTAGGGGGCACCTCCGTCATCATGGAGCATTTCGACGCCGAGGAATTTCTGAAGCAGGTCGAGAAGCACAAGGTGACGCAGTCGCAGCTGGTGCCGACCATGTTCGTGCGCATGCTGAAGCTGCCCGACGAAGTGCGGAGCCGCTACAAGGTCTCCTCGCTGAAGGGCGCGATCCACGCCGCGGCGCCCTGCCCGGTCGACGTCAAGGCCAAGATGATCGAGTGGTGGGGACCGATCCTGATCGAGTATTACGCCGGCTCCGAAGGCAACGGCGTCACGGTCTCGACCTCGCAGCAATGGCTCACCCACCGCGGCACGGTCGGCCGCGCGGTGGTCGGCAAGGTCAAGATCCTCGACGAGAACGACGAGGAGGCGCCGACCGGCCAGATCGGTCAGGTCTTTTTTGCCGACGCCCCGGCGTTCTCCTATCACAACGATCCCGAGAAGACGAAGAAGGCCTACAACGCCAAGGGCTGGTCGACGCTCGGCGATGTCGGCTACCTCGACGAAGAGGGCTTCCTCTATCTCACCGACCGCAAGAGCTACATGATCATCTCCGGCGGCGTGAACATCTACCCGCAGGAGACCGAGGACGTGCTGATCACGCATCCCGCGGTGTCCGACGTCGCGGTGTTCGGCGTGCCGAACGAGGAGATGGGCGAAGAGGTCAAGGCCGTGGTGCAGCCGCACGACATCACCAGGGCCGGCAAGGACCTCGAGGCCGAGCTGATCGCGTTCTGCCGGCAACATCTGTCGCCGATCAAATGCCCCAAGAGCATCGACTTCGAGCAGGAGCTGCCGCGTACGCCGACCGGAAAACTGGTGAAGCGGCATTTGCGCGACCGCTATTGGCCGAAGGCTCCAGTCAAGGCATAGCCGCGCTTCACCCTCCCCTGGAGGCCCCTCCAGGGGAGGATGAAGAGCGCACGCAGCCCAGCCCGCCGGCGCTGCTGACCCACTCCTACAACTCCGCCGCTGGCTCACACGCAGCAGACACCACGGCACGCAGATGCAGCTGGCCGTGTTTGCCTGTCGCTGTGGTGGTCCACTGCGCATCGATCTGCTGAAAATCCTCCGACAGCTTGCCGCGATGGCTGCCGTCGGTTTCGAACGCCCCGTTGCCGTCAGGGGACCGTTCGAATATCTCGACCTCGAGATCGGACAGCCGGATGAACATCTGCACGCCGATCTTGGTCACGCGACGGCCGACCTCGTATGAACCGCAGCCGAGCGCTTCCGCGTTCTGCTCGTTCAAGGCCTTCACCTTGTCGAAAGTGATGACGATGTTCTGCACCGTGTTGTCGCCGTCCCACAGGAATTCGCCGATATAAGCGTGCGGCAGCTTTTCGGTCAGCTGCTTGATATCGGCGGCACGCACCGCCGAGATCAGCAGCAGGCTTGCGGCCACAATCATGAGACCCAGAAGCGACGTCCAGCCGGGCTGCTCTGCAATCTTCGCGTGGCGCATGCGGTATGCATCCCCTGGGCAATATTGCTATCGTTCAACAATGACCGTCAGCATACAGTGAAATGCGCTGGTTCTGCGGCGATGCCCAACAGGTGATCTGCACAATGGAAGCCCTCCCCGACGTTCCGCTCCCCTCCACCATCCGCTCGCGTTATGTCGACGGGATCAACGGCCTGCGCATGCACGTGCTGGAAGCGGGCTTTGAAACATCCGGCCGGCCCTGCCTGTTGCTGCTGCACGGCTTTCCGGAGCTGGCGTTTTCCTGGCGCAAGGTGATGCCGAAGCTCGCCGATGCCGGCTATCACGTCATCGCACCGGACCAGCGCGGCTATGGCCGCACGTCAGGCTGGAGCGCGGATTATGACGGCGACCTCGCGTCATTCCGCCTGCCCAATCTGGTGCGCGACGCGCTCGGGCTGGTTGCGGCGTTCGGCTACAAGCACGTCGATGCCGTGATCGGGCATGATTTCGGTTCGTCGGTCGCGGCGTGGTGCGCGCTGATCCGGCCCGACGTGTTCCGTGCGGTCGTGATGATGAGCGCGCCGTTTTCGGGGCCGCCGTCGCTGCCGTTCAACACCGCGAGCGCGCCGGCAAAGCCCGCGACCGAAGACCCCGTGCATCGCGAGCTCGCCGCGTTGCCGCGGCCGCGCAAGCATTACCAATGGTACTATTCGACGCGTCCGGCCAATGACGACATGCATCGCGCGCCGCAAGGCGTGCACGACTTCCTGCGCGCCTATTACCACCACAAGAGCGCGGACTGGAAAGACAACAAGCCGTATCCGCTGCAATCCTGGTCGGCGGGCGAACTGGCAAAACTGCCGACCTATTACGTGATGGATCTCGCCAAGGACATGGCCGCGACCGTCGCCGAGGAGATGCCGTCACGCGAGGCGATCGCCGCCAACACATGGCTGCCGGATAGCGAGCTCGCCTATTACAGCAGCGAATATCAGCGCACGGGATTCCAGGGCGGGCTGCAGTGGTATCGCTGCGGCACTTCGGGCGCGTTCGTCCCGGAACTGCAGACCTGGAGCGGCCGCACGATCGACCAGCCGTCGGCCTTCATTTCCGGCAAGCAGGATTGGGGCACCTACCAGCGGCCCGGCGTGTTCGAGGCGATGCGGACGAAAGCCTGCACCAACATGATCGGCTGCCATCTGGTCGACGGCGCCGGCCATTGGGTGCAGCAGGAACAGCCCGATGAGGTGAGCCGGCTTCTGCTCACATTCCTGCGAGAGGCGGGCGCGCAGCGCTAAGCGCCCGTTCGGCCGTCGCATCGCATCCCGTTGATCTCACGCGTTTTCTTCGCCCAACCCGCGCGGCTTGCCGGTGCTGCGGCAGCGAACCCGGCCGATCCGGATTTGACCCGGCGCCAGTGCAACTTTATAGTTTAGAACTATTCTAATTCTAAACTCCGTGAAGAAGGCGTTGCCGTGAAGAACTTTGCCGATCTGACCGAGCGCGAGGTGCTGGCGGTCGCGATCGCCTCCGAGGAGGAGGACAGCCGCATCTACATGACGTTCGCGGAGGATCTCGCCGAGCGCTATCCCGACACCGCCAAGATTTTCGAGGAGATGGCCGATGAGGAACGCGGCCATCGCCACCGGCTGCTGGAAACCTACGAGCAGCGCTTCGGGGCGCATCTGCCGCCGATCCGGCGCGAGGACGTCAAAGGCTTTTTGCGCCGGCGCCCGATCTGGCTCACCAAGAATCTGCCGCTCGACACCATCCGCAAGGAAGTCGAGACCATGGAATTGGAGGCCGAGCGCTTCTATGCCAAAGCCGCCGAGAAGGCCGAGGATGTCGGCGTGCGCCGCCTGCTCGGCGATCTCGCCGAGGAGGAGAAGGGCCACGAGAAGCTCGCGGTGAAGCTGACCGGCGAGATCCTCAAGCCCGACGTGCGCGCGGAGGAAGACCGCACGCGTCGGCGGATGTTCGTGCTGCAATATGTGCAGCCGGGCCTTGCCGGATTGATGGACGGCTCGGTCTCGACCCTGGCGCCGCTGTTCGCCGCCGCTTTCGCCACGCATCATAACTGGCAAACATTCCTGGTCGGACTTGCCGCTTCGATCGGCGCCGGTATCAGCATGGGCTTTGCCGAGGCGCTGTCCGACGACGGCTCGCTGACCGGGCGCGGCTCGCCCTGGCTGCGCGGCCTGACCTGCGGCTTGATGACGACGCTCGGCGGGCTCGGCCACACCATTCCCTATCTGGTGCCCGACGCCTGGCCGAACGCATTCTGGATCGCGACCGCGATCGCCGGGATCGTGGTGTTCTTCGAATTGTGGGCGATCGCCTTCATCCGCGCGCGCTACATGGACACGCCGTTCCTGCAGGCGGTGTTCCAGATCGTGCTCGGCGGCGCGATCGTGCTCGCGGTCGGCATCCTGATCGGCGCGGCGTAGCAATTCCGATCAAACACGGCGACGACGTCACGGCTACAGCGCTTGCGGGCGGCAGCCAAACTGCCCATCATCGCGCCAACAACAAACCGGGAGCACGCCGTGGCCAAATCGCAATACAGTTTCAAGACCGCCGTCGACCTGTCGGAAGCGCTGCGCAACAAAGAGGTCTCGGCGGTCGAGCTCGCACAGGACGCGATCGGCCGCATCGAGCGCCACGACGGCAGGGTCAACGCGGTCTGCGTGCGCGACTTCGAGCGCGGTCTCGCCGCTGCCGGCGCCGCGGATGCCGCGATCGCGCGCGGCGAGCACAGGCCGCTGCTCGGCATTCCCATGACGGTGAAGGAATCCTTCAACGTCGCGGGATTGCCGACCACCTGGGGCTTCCTGCCGCAAAAGGATTTTGTCCCGACCGAGGACGCGCTGTCGATTCAGCGGGTGAAGGACGCCGGCGGCGTCATCCTCGGCAAGACCAATGTGCCGGTCGGGCTTGCCGACTGGCAGAGCTACAACGAGATCTACGGCACCACCAACAACCCCTACGACCTCGGCCGCACGCCGGGAGGCTCGTCCGGCGGATCGTCGGCGGCGCTCGCCGCGGGCTATGGCGCGCTGTCGCTCGGCTCCGACATCGGCGGCTCGCTCCGCGTGCCGGCGTTTCATTGCGGCATCTATGCGCACAAGCCGACCTTCGCGCTGCTGCCGTCGCGCGGCCACACCGCGCCGCCGGCGCCGCCCATCATCTATGAGCGCGACCTTGCGGTGACCGGCCCGATGGCGCGCGGCGCGGCCGACCTGTCGCTGCTGCTCGACGTGATGGCGGCACCCGATCCGCTCGATGCCGGCAAGGCCTATCGCCTCGACCTGCCGGCGGCGCGCCACGCCAGCCTGAAGGATTTCCGCATCCTCGTGATCGACACCGATCCGGTGTTGCCGACCGACAAGGCGGTTCGCGGCAGCATCGACAAGCTCGCGAGCCACCTTGACAAGGCCGGCGCGAAGATATCGCGTTCGAGCCCGTTGCTGCCGGATTTCGCGGCGTCCTCGCGGCTCTATATGCGGATGCTGCTGTCGTTCCTCGCCGCGACCTTCCCGCCGGAGGTCTATGCCGGCGCCTGCGCGGCGGCGGCCGCGCTGCCGGCCAGCAACAACAGCCTGCAGGCCGAGCGGCTGCGCGGCATCGCGCTCAGCCACCGCGACTGGGTGCAGGCGACGGTCGCCCGCTCGCGGCTGCGCGCGCAATGGCGCGAGCTGTTCAAATCGTTCGACGCGGTGATCTGCCCGATCATGCCAACGCCGGCCTATCCGCACGATCATGCGCCCGACCAGGAGCAGCGGCGGATTTTGATCGACGGTGTGCCGCACGTCTACACCGACCAGCTCGCCTGGCCCGGCATCGCGACCCTGCCCGGCCTGCCTTCGACTGCGATCCCGACCGGCTTTGCGCCCGACGGATTGCCAGTCGGCGTGCAGATCGTCGGTCCATGGCTCGAGGACCGCACGCCGCTCAAGCTCGCCGAGCTGATCGAGCGCGAATTCGGCGGCTTCGTGCCGCCGAAGATGTTCGATGATTGATACTTGCCATCGTCATTGCGAGCGAAGCGAAGCAATCCATATATCCGTCTGCGCGGAGGCGTGGATTGCGTCGTCGCTTCGCGCCTCGCAATGACGAGGGGAAACCGGGAGGAAACCAATGAGCAACGATCTCGAGGAGCTGACAAGGCTCAACAAGGATTACGTTGATTCAGTTCAGAACTGCGACGTCAAGCGCTTCGACGAAATCCTGGCGCAGGACTTCTACTGCACCAATCCCGACAAGAGCCTGGTCGACCGCGCTGCCTTCCTGAAGCAGACGGCGATCCCGGTGAAGATCAAGGGCCTGAAGGCAGAGGACGTCAAAATCCGCATCCTCGGCGATTTCGCCATCATCCACGCCCAGACCAGCTACACCAACGCGGACGGAGAGCCGGCGCATGGCCGCTACACCGATTGCTGGGCGCGGCAGAACGGAAAATGGCTCGCGGTCTCCGCGCACGTCGCGCGGTGAGGGCAACGTTCGCAGCGTCACCCTCCGCTGTCATGGCCCGCTTCATGCGGGGCATCCAGTACTCCGCGGCCGCAGTTGATTTCACACAACTTCCGCCGCGGCGTACTGGGTCGCCCGGTCAAGCCGGGCGACGACAAGTTCGTCAACTGTCGAACATGATCACGCTGCGCAGCGTCTTGCCGGCTTTCATGTTGGCGAAGCCCTCGTTGATCTCGGAGAGCTTCAGCTTGGCCGAGATCCAGTCTTCCAGATGCAGCTTGCCGCGCATGTAGAAGTCGACGAGGCGCGGCATGTCGACGCGGAAGTGATTGGAGCCCATCGACGAGCCCTGGATGCGGCGCTCGCGCAGGAAGTCGAAGCCGTGCAGCTCGATCTTCTGGCCGAACGGGATCATGCCGACGATGGTCGCGGTGCCGCCCGCCGCCAGCATGGCAAAGGCCTGCTCGGCGGTGTCCTTGCGTCCGAGCACCTCGAAAGAATGCTGCACGCCGCCGCCGGTGAGCTCGCGCACCTGCTGGACGACGTCGCCGCGGGCCGGATCGACGATGTCGGTTGCGCCGAGCTTGGTCGCAAGCTGCAGCTTGGCCGGATTGGTGTCGATCGCGATGATGCGGCCGGCGCCGGCGATCTGAGCGCCGTTGATCGCGGCCATGCCGACGCCGCCGCAGCCGATCACAGCCACGGTCTCGCCGGCGGTCACCTTCGCGGTGTTCACCACGGCGCCATAACCGGTGATGACGCCGCAGCCGATCAGCGCGGCGAGATCGAGCGGCATCTCCTTCTTGATCTTCACGATGGCGTTCTCGTGCACCAGCATCTGCTCGGCGAACGACGACAGATTGAGAAACTGATTCAGCTTCTCCTTCCTGCCCCATGACAGGCGGTTGGAGGCGCCGGGCAGCATCTTCACGGTGGTGTCGGTGCACAGCACGGTGCGCCCGGTGGTGCAGTTGTCGCAGGTGCCGCAGAACACCGACAGACAGGTGACGACGTGATCGCCGGGCTTCACGTAATTGACGTCGGAGCCGACCTTCTCAACCACGCCGGCCGATTCATGCCCGAGCACCGCCGGCAGCGGGTGCGGATACAGGCCTTCCATGAAGTGCAGGTCGGAATGGCAGAGGCCCGCGACCGCGGTGCGGATCAGGACCTCGCGCGGCCCCGGATTGGGCACGCTGACATCCTCGATCACCAGCGGCTGATTGACTTCATGCAGAACGGCGGCCTTCATCGGGGTCTCCCTTGACGTTTTTGATTGCTTGAAAAGTTCGCTCGCGCGGCAGCCTACGCTGCGTCAAGCAATTCGCCAACCTCGGCCATGCCGACCGCGCGATCGCCGAGCAGGTGCTCGGTCATCCTGCGCTGAACGGTATTTTCCGTTAGCCGGAACGGATCGCCCGGCAACACGCGATGATCGACCACCATCCGCGACAGCAACAGCCGGCGCGCATCACCGCGCATCTCATGGATGCGTCCGCCCTCCCATGCCAGCGCCACGGCGCTTGCAACGTGATAGAGCAGGCTGGTGGCACGCCGCGCGTCGCCCTCATTGTCGACGCGGCTCGCCACCTCGCGCGCAAACGCGACCGCACGGTCGCTGAGATCGCGCAACCGGTTGCGCCAGGCCCGCGGCACATTCGCGCTGTCATCGAGCCGCGCATGCAGATCGGCGGCGAGCGCATTGTCGGCGCCATGGCGGCCGACCGCGCGCTTCAGCGCATCGATCGCGACGATGTTGCCGGTGCCCTCCCAGATCGAGCCGAGATGCGCGTCGCGCAGCAGCCGCGGCGTGACGAATTCCTCGATGTAGCCGATGCCGCCGCGCATCTCCATCGCATCGCCGCAGACTTTTCGGGCGTCGCGGGTAGCGCGGAATTTAAGCGTCGGCGTCAGGATGCGGAGCAGCGCCGCGGCGTCCTGGCTGCCGGCCTCGGCGCGGTCGAGCGCGTCAGCGGTCAAAAAGCTCATCGACAACGCCTGCTCGGTCGGCAGCATGATCTTCGTCAGTTGGCGCCGCGCCAGCGGCAGGTCGATGATGCGCTGGCCAAACACCACGCGGCCCTTCGCCACGGTGATCGCGTCGTGCCAGGCTCGCCGCATCAGCGCAGTCGATTTCACGCCGTTGGAGAGCCGCGACGAGTTCACCATCTCGGCCATCTGCACGAAGCCGCGATCGAGCTTGCCGACAGCATAAGCAATCGCGCCGTCGAGCTTGATCTCGCCCGAGGCCATCGAGCGGGTGCCGAGCTTGTCCTTCAACCGCACGATCCGGTAATGGTTCTGCGAGCCGTCGTCGAGGAAACGCGGCATCAGGAACAGGCCGACGCCGCGGGTGCCCGGCCCGGCGCCTTCCGGCCGCGCCAGCAGCATCACCACCTTGGCATCGGCGTTGGAGCAGAACCACTTCTCGCCATAGAGCCGCCAGTGATCGCCCTCCTGCACGGCGCGCGTGGTCAACGTGCCGACATCGGAGCCGCCCTCCTTCTCGGTCATGAACTGACCGCCCTGTGTCAGCTTGCTCATGTCGGTCTGGGTCAGGCCGTCGAGATATTTCGCCTTCAGCGCCTCGCTGCCAAAATTTGCCAGCAGCTTTGCACACCCGTCGGTGACGTTGATCGGGCAGCCCATGCCGAATTCGGTCTGGTTGAACAGGAAGGTGAAGGCGTGCTTGGCCACCACAGGGTATTTGTCGGGCCAGCCCATGATGCCCTTACGGAGCGACAGCGCATGGATGCCGAACTCGCCGAACGCGGCGTTCTCGATCTCGCGATAGGCCGGATGATATTCGATGTGCTGCACATCGCGGCCGAACTTGTCGCGCTGATGCAACACCGGCGTATGCCGGTCGGCAAGTCGCGCGCATTCGTCGAGATAGCCTCCGGCTAACCCACCTAGGCGGTCGAGATGCGGCTCGATATGGCGGAACAATGCCTCGGGCAGATGCAGCTTCAGAAGATCGGTCAGCGCCGGATCGGCCCGATAGAAATTCATTCCCGTCGTGTCGGGCGCCAGCAGCCCCGGCTGGTTGGTGGCGGCTGACGTTTTCGGATCCTGCTTGTGCGGCTGCATTGAATTCCCGGCTTCGGTGCTCATTTGTTTGGGCACGACTATCCTCCTCCGGCCGAGCAAAGGAAAGCCCAATGGATATTCCAAAATACAAGATCGCCCTGATCGTCGGTGCCGGCGCGGGCCTCAGCGCCTCCTTGACGCGGCTATTTTCGCGAGAGGGAATTCGCGTGGCACTGGGCGCCCGCAGCATCGAGAAACTCGGCGCGCTCTGCACCGAAACCGGCGCACGCGCCTATGCCTGCGATACCACCAAGGCCGAGGATGTCGAACGGCTTTTTGGCCTGGTCGAGCGTGAGATCGGAACACCTGATCTCGTGGTCTATAACGCCAGCGGCCGCTCGCGCGGGCCGTTCGTTGAACTCGTGCCCTCAGAGGTCGAGCAGGCAATCGCAGTCTCCGCGTTCGGCGGCTTCCTGGTGGCGCAGGAGGCGGCGAAGCGCATGCTGCCCAACAAGAAGGGCGCGATCTTGTTCACCGGCGCCTCTGCCAGCGTGAAGGGCTATGCGCAGTCGGCACCGTTCGCGATGGGCAAGTTCGCCTTGCGCGGCCTCGCGCAGAGCATGGCACGCGAACTGTTGCCGCAGGGCATCCACGTCGCGCATTTCGTGATCGACGGCGGCATCCGCAGCGCCGCCCGCACCGAGCCCGCCGACCGGCCGGACTCGATGCTCGATCCCGACGCGATTGCATTGAGCTACTGGAACGTGCTGCAACAGCCGCGCAGCGCCTGGACCTGGGAGCTGGAATTGCGGCCCTGGGTTGAGAAGTTTTGAGATGACGGAGATCATGCAAGCGGCGTAGGCTGGACGCAAACCGCCGCCACATTCGTCATTGCGAGGAGCGAAGCGACGAAGCAATCCATTCCTCCACTAGCGGCGGCATGGATTGCTTCGCGGAGCCTGTCATCCGGCGGCGCTGCGCGCCGACCGGGTGGCTCGCAATGACGGACGGAACTGGGGAAGGAAAACATGTCGAACGAAATCAAGATCGAGACCGGCACCGACGAACTGCTCTGCGTGATCCGCGACCGCGTCGCCGTCATCACGCTGAACCGCCCGGACGCCCGCAACTCGCTGTCGGACACGCTGACGCCGGCGCTGCGCACGATGATCAGGACCTGCGGCGAGAACCCCGAGGTCGGCGTGCTGCTCGTCACCGGCGCCGGCAAGGCGTTCTGCGCCGGCGGCAACGTCAAGGGCATGGGCGCGCACCGCGACAAAAAGAAGCTCGAAATGTCCTATGAAGACAAGGTCGCGGATTTGCAGGAGCGTCAGCGCCTGCTCACCGGCGCGCTCGCCTCGGTGCGCAAGCCGACGATTGCCGCCCTTCCCGGCCCTGCGGTCGGCGCCGGCCTTGCGATCGCGATGGCCTGCGACATCCGGATCGCCGCACAATCCGCCTTCATCTCGACCGGTTACCTGCGCGTGGCGCTGAGCGGCGATTACGGCATGGCCTGGCTGTTGACGCGGCTGATCGGCACCTCGCGCGCCCGCGAGCTGATGTTCACTTCGGAGAAGGTTGACGCCGCGAGGTGCGAGCAGATCGGCCTCGTCAACCGCGTGGTGCCGGACGAAACGCTGCAGGACGAAGCCTTTGCGCTGGCGAAGTCGATCGCCGAGGGCCCGACCCTCGCGCTGCGCTACATGAAGGACAATCTCGACGAGGCGCTGCAATTCGACTTCGCCACCGCGCGCGACCACGAGGCCGAGCGGCTGATCCGCCTCACCACGACGGCCGATCACAAGGAGGCGGTGCAGGCCTTCATCGAGAAGAGGAAGCCGGTGTTCCGGGGGAGTTGAGCGCGATCTCTCCTTCCCCCTGAAAGGGGGAAGGTCGGGATGGGGGTCAGCCACACGCGCCATTGCCGGGGAGAGCGCTGATCCCCACCCGCTTTGCTCTGGCGAGCAAAGCGACCTCCCCTTTTCAAGGGGAGGTGAGAGCTCGTAGCCCGGATGAAGCGAAGCGAAATCCGGGACAAGTCTCGCGGCGGTACGACCCCGGATTACGCTGCGCTTCATCCGGGCTACGGAGTCGGAGCAATCAAAAAGAAAAGGGCCCGGTTCTGGAGGGGCCAGAACCGGGCCTAGTCAGTCAAACCGCAAGCGAGGACATCGCGGCCAAGCGGGAAGTGGCAGCAAGCCGCCAGCTGGCACAGGGAATGTCTTGCGGTTCGACGTAGATCTCTTTCACGAAGCGCACCAGCTTCCAGTCGCCGGGGCTCTGGGTGAAGGCGTAGCCCGACTTGCGGGCGAGGCCGATCATCGTCGCATTGGAACGCAGCGTGTCGCCGAAGATGCGCTCGGCTCCGAAGGACGCCGCGCGGCATTCGAGATTCTTCAGCAGCGCCTTGCCAATGCCGTGGCCCTGCCACCGGTCATCGATCGACAGGCCGAACTCGACGCTCGAATTATCGGCATGGAAGGCGTAGCGGGCTTCGCCGACGATGGTCTCAAAGCCATCGACCAGCATCGTCGCGACCACCGTGAACCGGTCAGCCTCGCCGACATGGATGAAACGCTCGAGCTCTGTCTTCGGCAGCTCGCTCAACGCGCCCAGGAAGCGGTTGTAACGGGACCCCGCGGAGAGCGAGCGGATGTAGCTCTGCAGCTCTTCGCGGTCGCGCGGCTCGACGAAGCGCACCTTGACCTCGCTGCCGTTCTTGGCGCGCAGCACGTCAGAGTATTGCTTGAGATCGTCGAGATGCAGCGCAACCATGACACGCTCCTCGGGTGAAGAAATTGGCCGGCGCCCCTCGATCGAGGCGACGCCAGCGGTGGCGTCCTTCTCAGGCCCGCCAGAACGGCTTCTCGGTCTCGAACACGATGTCGCTGCGGGACATGCCGATGTCGTGCAGATCGCGCTCGGTCCACTGCGACAGCTCGCGGCGGCGCTCGTAACGCTCCCACCAGACATGCAGCGTCTCGCCGACCTGGTTCAGCAATCCGGACGTATGATGATTTGTCATCGATTCATGGGTGAAAATGGACATCTGCGGCTCCTATCGGTAACCTGTTGGCAGGAATATCGGAGCTATTTGGTCCACTCACAAACGACACTTTGTACCGTTTCGCATGAATTAAAGTCATGTATTTGGAGACGCACAAGAGATGACCAGCCGCCTGCCTTCGCTGAATGGTCTAAGGGCGTTCGAGGCCGCCGCACGGCATATGAGCTTCACGCTGGCGGCGTCCGAACTGAACGTGACGCAGACTGCGATCAGCCATCAGATCCGGCGGCTCGAGGAGGAGCTCGGCGTCCGCCTGTTTATCCGCCAGAACCGCTCGCTGAGCCTGACACCGGAGGCTACCGAATACCTTCCCGGCGTCCGCGCCGCCTTCAATGACCTCAGGCTCGCGACTGATCGCCTATTGCGCCGGGACGACGATCACGTGCTGACCGTCTCGACGCTGGCGTCGCTTGCCGCCAAGTGGCTGCTGCCGCGGCTGTCGGCCTTCCAGGAGGCGCATTCCGGTATCGACGTTCGTATCACCACCTCGACCAGCCTGGTCGACTTCCAGCGCGACAAGGTCGACGCGGCGATCCGCTATGGCCGCGGCCAATGGGCGGGCCTGCGTGCCGACTGGCTGATGGCGGATGAGCTGTTTCCGGTGTGCAGCCCGTCGCTGCTGCAGGGAACCAGGCCGCTGAAATGCCCTGAAGACCTCAGGGATCACACGCTCCTGCACACCAGCAACGCCAACAGCGACGACTGGCGGCTGTGGCTGACCGCGGCGGGATTGCCGACCGATATTTCCAAGCAGCCGGGCGTCACCTTCGACCTGCTGTTCGTGACGATCCAGGCCGCGATCGATGGCATCGGCGTCGCGATGGGCCGCACCTCCTATGTGCAGGACGACATCGCCAAGGGCCGCCTCGTGGTTCCCTTCAAGATCGCGCTGCCTGCCGACGCCGGCTTCTACCTGGTGTCGCCGCAGGGACGCGCCGATACGCCAAAGCTGTCCGCGTTCCGGAACTGGCTCGGCACAACGGCGCACGCTGCGCCTTGATGCGGCGCACGCGACGGCCGGAGCTTCGTTCTGATTGAACCAGAGCCGAGGTGCTAGATTGTTGTTTTGACGAGCTTTCTTCGCGCGAACCGATATCCTTTTCGCTCGAGACGCTCCCTGCAATGTCCACCTACGGCTTTTTTCCCATAGCCCCCCGCGTGATTTCGGGTTGGTCGCGCCAGACAGGCGTGCCAAATTGCCGCACATGGCAGTTAACTGCTTTGGCCGGCGAAACAATTTGCGCCGGCCGTTTCGTCACGGGGAGGAAAGGGCGTTATGTCGCAGTCGAGTTCATCGCAAGTCCCGCAGATCAAATCGCGTCTTGGCGCCATCCTGCGCGCGACCAGCGGCAATTTCCTCGAGCAGTTCGACTTCTTCCTGTTCGGCTTTTATGCGCAGGCGATTGCGAAGGCCTTCTTCCCCTCCGAGAACGAGACGGCGGCGCTGCTCAACGCGTTCGGCGTGTTCTGGCTCGGCGCCTTGATGCGCCCGGTCGGCGCCGTCGTGCTCGGCGCCTATATCGATCGCATCGGCCGCCGCAAGGGCCTGATCGTGACGCTGTCGATCATGGCTATCGGCACCGTGGTGATCGCGCTCTGCCCGAGCTATGCGACCATCGGCATTGCGGCGCCGATCATCGTGCTGATCGCGCGCCTGCTGCAGGGCTTCTCCGCCGGCGTCGAGCTCGGCGGCGTCTCGGTCTATCTCGCGGAGATCGCCACGCCCGGCAATCGCGGCTTCTACACCTCGTTCCAGTCGGCGAGCCAGCAGGTCGCGATCTTCGTCGCCTCGATCCTCGGCTTCGTCCTCAGCGAGAGCATGCCGGCGGCGACCGTTGCCTCCTGGGGCTGGCGCATCCCGTTCTTCGTCGGCTGCCTGATCATCCCGGTGATCTTCTTCCTGCGCCGGACGCTGGAGGAGACCCCGGCGTTCCTCGCGATGAAGAAGCATCCGACCGCGAGCGAGGTGTTTGCCTCGGCGATCGCGAACTGGCGCATCGTCGTGCTCGGCATGATGATCGCGGTGCTGACCACCACCACCTTCTACTTCGTCACCGTCTACACGCCGACCTTCGGCAAGACCGTGCTGAAGCTCTCGACCCAGGACGCGCTGCTGGTGACGCTGCTGGTTGCGGTGACCAACTTCATCTGGAATCCGGTCGGCGGCGCGGTGTCCGACCGGATCGGCCGCAAGCCGGTGCTGCTGGCGATCGCCGGCCTGTCCCTCATCACGGCCTATCCGGCGCTGCACTGGCTGGTGACCAATCCGTCGTTCGGCAAGATGCTGGCGGTCGAGATGATGTTCTCGTTCTATTTCGGCGTCTACAGCGGCACCATGCTGGGCTCTCTGGTCGAGATCGTGCCGGCGCATGTCCGCACCACCTGCTTCTCGCTGGCCTTTGCGCTGGCGGCCGGGCTGTTCGGCACCTTCACGCCGTTCGCCTCGACCTGGCTGATCCAGCAGACCGGCGACAAGGCTTCGCCCGGCTACTGGCTGATGTGCGCGGCAGCTCTCGGCGTCGTCGCCACGCTGATCGTCTATCGTGGCGGCCAGACCATCGAGCAGCGCGAGACGGTTGCGGCCTGATATTCCACTTCGCGGCCGGGCGGGCTCGCTGGGCATGACTTCTTCGGAAAATCGCGACACGCTTTTCCGGATCATGCTCATGCGCCCGGCCCGTGTTGCTTTCCATGCCAACAACGATAACAAGAGCGCATGGTTGATCTGACGCGCAGGTTCGACGTCCTGGTGATCGGCGGCGGCAACGCCGCGCTGTGCGCTGCGATCAGCGCACGGCGCGCCGGCGCCTCCGTGCTGGTGCTGGAAGGCGCCCCGAAATTCTATCGCGGCGGCAACACCCGCCACACCCGCAATATGCGCTGCGCCCATGACGCGGCGACCGCAATCCTCACCGGTCCCTACACCGAGGACGAGTTCTGGAACGATTTGCTGCTGGTGACCGGCGGCCAGACCGACGAGGAACTGGCCCGCTTCATGATCCACGAATCCAAGGACATTCTGAACTGGATCGTCGAACAGGGCGTGCGCTGGCAGCCCTCGCTCGGCGGCACGCTGAGCCTTGGCCGCACCAACTCGTTCTTCCTCGGCGGCGGCCGCGCGATGCTGAACGCGCTCTATCGCACCGCCGAGGAGCTCGGTGTCGACATCCTCTACGATGCCGAGGTCATCGACCTTACGATCGAGGACGGCATGTTCCTTTCGGCGCAGCTGAAGCAGCCGGTCGGCGGCAAGACCGAAGTCCGCGCCTCGACCCTGGTCGCGGCCGCCGGCGGCTTCGAGGCCAACATCGAATGGCTGAAGGAGTCCTGGGGCGATGCGGCCGACAATTTCCTGATCCGCGGCACGCCCTATAATCGCGGCGCGATCCTCAAGATGCTGCTCGCCAAGGGCGTGCAGGAGATCGGCGATCCGACGCAATGCCATGCGGTGGCGATCGACGCGCGCGCGCCGAAATTCGACGGCGGCATCATCACGCGCCATGACTCGGTCGTGTTCGGCATCGTCGTCAACAAGCATGCCGAGCGCTTCTACGACGAGGGCGAGGACATCTGGCCGAAGCGCTATGCGATCTGGGGCCGGCTGGTCGCCGCGCAGCCGGACCAGATCGCCTACATCATCTTCGACTCGACCGTGGTGACGAGCTTCATGCCGACGCTGTTTCCGCCGATCGCGGGCGCGACGATTGCCGAACTCGCCGGCAAGCTCGAGCTCGACGCGGCCGCGCTGGAAAAGACCATCACCGAGTTCAACGCCGCAGTGCAGCCCGGCACCTTCGACCACACCATCCTCGACGACTGCGCTACCCAAGGCATCACGCCACCGAAGACGCATTGGGCGCGCCGGATCGAGACGCCGCCCTATCTCGCCTATCCGGTGCGGCCGGGCATCACCTTCACCTATCTCGGCACCCGCGTGAACAGAGAGGCGCGGATGCTGATGAAGGACGGCAAGCCGTCCGCCAACATGTTCGCCGCCGGCGAGATCATGGCCGGCAACGTGCTCGGCAAGGGCTATGCCGCCGGCATCGGCATGACCATCGGCAGCGTGTTCGGCCGCGTCGCCGGCCGGGAAGCAGCCAAGAATGCGCGGAACTGAAGGCGGGACTGACGCGATGCACGGGACGAGGATCTTGCAGGAAGCCGACCGTCTGATGACGGTGTGCAATTCCTGCCGCTATTGCGAGGGCCTGTGCGCGGTGTTTCCCGCGATGGAGATGCGCCGCGCCTTCTCCGACGGCGATCTCAACTACCTCGCCAACCTCTGCCATGGCTGCGGCGCCTGCTACACCGACTGCCAGTTCTCGCCGCCGCACGAATTCAACGTCAATGTACCGAAGACGCTTGCGGTCGCGCGCGCCGAATCCTATGCCGCCTATGCTTGGCCGCGCGCCTTTGCCGGCGCGTTCGCGCGCAACGGCCTCGTCATCAGCCTGATCGCAGCGCTCAGCGTCGCCGCCTTCATCTTCGGCTTCGCCGCGATCAATGATCGCGGCGTGCTCACCGGCATCCACACCGGTCCCGGCGCGTTCTATAAATTGATGCCGCACAACGCGATGGCGCTGCTGTTCGGCTTGGCCCTGCTCTACGCGATCCTGGCGCTGGTGATGGGCGTGCGCGCGTTCTGGCGCGACATCGGCGAGCCGGTCGGCATGACGACGGATGCGAAGGCGCTGTTGCAGGCGGGCCGCGACGCCGGCGAGCTGCGCTATCTCGACGGCGGCGGTGTCGGCTGCTTCAACGAGGACGACCAGCCGACCGACCGCCGCAAGCTGTATCACCACTTCACGTTCTACGGCTTCATCCTGTGCTTCGCCGCGACCTGCGTCGGCACGCTGTATCATTACCTCTTGGCGCGCGAGGCGCCCTATGCGTGGTGGGACCTGCCCGTCGTGCTCGGTACGCTCGGCGGCATCGGGCTCGTGGTCGGCCCGCTCGGGCTCCTGTCGGAGAAATGGAAGCGCGACCGCGTGCTGGTCGATGAGCAGCGCATGGGCATGGATACCGCGTTCATCCTGATGCTGTTCCTGACCAGCATTACCGGCCTCGCCCTGCTGCTGTGGCGTGAGACCGCCGCGATGGGTCCGTTGCTGGCGCTGCATCTCGGCGTGGTGTTCGCGCTGTTCATCACCATGCCCTACGGCAAATTCGTGCACGGCATCTACCGCTTCGTCGCGCTGGTGCGCTATGCGCGCGAACGGCAGATGATGGCGGAATGAATGGTGGTGGGTTAGCGCAGCGTAACCCGGCTTACGAACTCATCCTGCATCGGGCTTTGTCGCCAGGGCACAGAACCACTCATTTGTCTCGACCAGCTGAGCCTGCGTGAAGCCGGCTGCTGCCAGCTTTTCCGCGACCCCTTCCTTGGGCTGTCCGGAATAGCGCGTAAAGCCGAGCGCGATCCTGCCGCTCGGCTTCATGACGCGCCGGACCTCCCGTAGCCCGGCGATGGCGTCCGGCCAGACTTGCATCGAGTTGATCGCCAGCACCTTGTCGAAGCTATCCGCATCGAATGGCATGCGCTCCACGGGGCCAAGCCGAAGCTCGACACGACCATCCTCGATCGCGGCCGCGTTCCGGGCGCGAGCTTGCCCGACCATCTCCTGCGACGGATCGATGCCCGCGACGCGTCCCGCCGGCACCAATGTCGACAGGCGTTGAAGGACGACGCCCGGACCAAACCCGACTTCGAGCACGCTGTCGTCCGGTCCGACCTCGAGGCGATCTGCGACCCACGCGCCGCAATCTGCATTGGTGCGCGCCATGATCATGCCGCCGAGCCTCCCCAGGAGACCCCGAGGACGGCCAAACGCACGCAAGAGGATGCTTTGCACGGCGCTCACCGATTGCCATCTCCGGTGAACAGGATTTCGGGACGGTCGCGGCTACAGATCCACCACCACGTAGTCGCTCTCCACCGCGACCTTGATGGTCTCGGCGACATACGGCCCCTTCACCACATTGGTGCCCGGCTCGACGCTGACCGGATAGGCGCGCACGCGGAAGCGGCGCGGGTCGCAATAGGACTGACCGGTGCGGATATCGAACTCCCAGCCGTGCCAGGGGCAGCGCAGGATCTCGCCGAGTTTGGTGTATTCGATCTCGCCGGGATCGGACGATGAGGCGAGCCCGATCAGCGGCCCCTCGCACAGCGCCGCGCCCTGATGCGGGCAGCGGTTCAGCAGGCCGAAGAACTCGCCCTTGACGTTGAAGACGGCGATCGGCCGTCCGTCGATCTCGAGGAATTTTCGCGAACCCGGCGGCAGTTCGTCAACCGGGGCGATCACATGACGCGCCATCAATCGTTCTCACGCATGATCTGATTCGAAAAACCGGTTCCCACTTTTTCGGATCAAGCGATACCGTACAGCTGCCTGGCGTTGTCGAGATAGAACGCCTGGCGATTGGCATCGCTGACGCCGGCCGGCAGCACGCGCGACGGCTCGTCGTAATCCCAATGCGGGTAATCGGTCGCGAACAACAATCTGTCCCAGCCGATCCACTCGATGGTCTGGAACAGATGGTCGCGGCTCTCCGGATCCTCCATCGGCTGCGTCGTCCACCAGATGTGATCGCGGATATATTCCGACGGCTTGCGCTTCAGATGCGGCACTTCGGCATGCAGCCGCGCAAACACCTTGTCGAGGCGCCAGGCCAGCGATGGGGCCCAGCCGAACCCGGCCTCCACCATCACCATCTTCAATTTCGGGAAGCGCTCGAACACGCCCTCAAGCACGAGGCTCGCCAGCGCGGTCTGCTGGCACTGCGAATGCCCGACCATCTCCTCGATATAGTAGCTCGGCCATCCCGACGCGGTGATCGGGTTGCCGCCGAAGCCGAAGGCGTGCACGCCGATCGGAAGGCCGGCTTCCTGTGCCGCCTCATAGATCGGCCAGTAACGGCGCTGGCCGAGCGGCTCGACATTGCGGCTCAGCAGCAGCACCTGGACGAAATTTGCGTCGCCCGCGCGCTTGCGGATTTCGGCCGCGGCCGACATGCCATCCTCATTGGCGACGACGACCGAGCCTTTCAGCCGGGAATCCTTGCTGGTCCATTTCTCGATCTGCCAGTCGTTGATGGCCGAGCAGATCGCGCCGGCGAGATCCTGGTTGCGGATACCCTGCCCGGTGTTGAGCGGGTTGAGCACGCCGAGCGCGACATTGTTGGGATCGAGGTGTTGCTTCTGCATGAAGGACAGCGACGAGCCCTGCGGGCCGCCTTCCGGCGGATAGGCATCGCGGCGCGACGCATTTGGCTGCGCCTTCGGATAGGGCGGACCTTCCATCATGCCCTGATAGGCATGGACGCCGAAGGTCTCGAGATGCGCATGCCAGCGCTTTTCGAGATAAGGATACAGCTCGTCCTTGGTGGCGCGGGCCGGGTGGATGTCGCAGTCGGCGATCGCGGTCTTGATGCTCGTCGGCGACGCTGTTTCGGGGCGCTCGCGAAGCTGGATGTTCATGGCGTCATCTCCTTCACCTTGAGCCGGCCATAGGTCGCATGCGGATTATCGACCATGATCTTGCGCACCAGATCCTGCGACAACCCCTGCGGCAGCACCTCGTCACCATCGAACTGCCAATGCGGGTAATCTGACGAGAATAGGATCAATTCGTCCGACTGCATATGGTCGAACAGGTGGTTCAGCGTGTCTCCGTCCGGCGGCGCATCGACCGGCTGCAGCGAGAAGCGGATGTTGCTGCGCACAATCTCCAGCGGCGCGCGGTCGACCCACGGCGTCTCCATGCGCACGCCTCGCCAGAACTTGTGCAGCCGCCACAGGAATGACGGCAGCCAGGTGAAGCCGGACTCCAGCATCACCATTTTCAGGTTCGGATGGCGCGCGAACACGCCCTCGACGACCAGGCTGGTGAGCTGGGTCTGGAACGCCTGCGCCTGCGCGACATAGTCCTCAATGTGATAGGAGCCCCAGCCGACCGAGGTCGGCGGATTGTGATAGGCGCTGCCGGCATGGATGCCGACCGGCAGGCCGAGCCGTTCGGCCGCGGCGTAGATCGGCCAATAGTGGCGCTTGCCGAGCGGCATGTCGCCCATCACGAGCATCAGCACCTGCACGAAGCGCTCGTCCTGCGCACAGCGCTCGATCTCGGCGACCGCCTTTTCGATGCTCTGCACCGGGATCACGATCGAGCCGCGCAGGCGATCGTCCTTGTCGAGCCATTCCTTGACCAGCCAGTCGTTCAGCGCGCGGCAGAACGCATCGGCCATGTCCTCGGAGAACACCATCTGCACGCCGTAAAGCGGATTGCAGATGCCGTAGGCCGTGCCGAACCGGTCGAGCGCCTGGCGCTGCATGTCCGCAAGGCTCGAGCCCGGCTTGCCTTGCGCGGGACGCCAGTCCGGCCGCGACGCGATCGGCGAATTGGTCGGATAGGATTGCGAGATCAGGTCGGTCATGCCGCGCGTCGTCACCTGGTCGCGCCAGTAGTCGTTCATGTACGGCAGCAGGCTGGTGAGGTGAGGTACGGCGGGATGCAGATCGCAATCCACGCCGCCCGCGATCGGCGACGTCATGATGTTTCCTCCGCGCACGCTCTTACGACAAGCTTGTCGGGCGGCGCTTGGTTCTTGGCTCGCATTCAAGCAGGCCATGCCGCGGCCTGCAACTCGGCAAGGGCCTGCGTGCTGTGCTAGGAAGGCAGAACGCCCCACGGGATTTTCATGGCAAGCAACGAGGAAGAAGGCCGATGAACGCGCTCACATCCATCGCCGAACAGGTCGCCGCAAAGCTGATCGCGAACAAGCAGACGATTGCGGTCGCGGAATCCTCAACCGGCGGACTGATCTCCGCATCGCTGCTCGCGGTTCCCGGCGCGTCGGCCTATTTCCTCGGCGGCGGCGTGATCTACACGCGCGACGCGCGGCGCGCGCTGATGGACATTCCCGACGATGCCATGCGCGGGCTCCGTTCGTCGTCGGAACCCTACGCGCAATTGCTGGCGCGGCAGATCCGCGAGCGCCTCGCAACCGATTGGGGATTGTCGGAGACCGGTGCCGCCGGCCCGACCGGCAACCGCTACGGCGATGCCGCCGGTCACAGCTGCATGGCGGTCGCCGGCCCCCGGCAGCAGGTGATCACGCTGGAGACCGCCAGCGGCGACCGGCAGGCGAACATGCAGGCATTTGCGAAGGCGGCGCTGGAGTTGTTGCTGAAGAACTTGTCGCAATAAATCTACGCTGTCGTCCCGGGCAAGCGAAGCGCGACCCGGGACCCATAACCACCGATGGCCATTGACGATGGTCCGCTCGAGCCACAGCCTGCTTCAACAACTCGATCCTGTGGTTATGGGTCCCTGCTTTCGCAGGGACGACGCAAGGAAAGAGCCTGCAACCTGACGAAGTCACCGTAGCCCGGATGAAGCGAAGCGCAATCCGGGGCGGCTATATCCGCCGCACGACTGTTCCCGGATTTCGCTTCGCTCCATCCGGGCTACGAAAGCGGTAACGCGAGAACCTACTTCTCGCGGAACGAGCGCATGAACTGGTCGCTCATCGGCTTCATCAGATAGGACAGCATGGTGCGGTCGCCGGTCTGGACGAAGGCTTCCACCGGCATGCCCGGGATGATCTTCACCTCGCTGCCGAGGCGCGCGACTTCTTCCGGCGGCATCGAGACGCGGATGGTGTAGTAGCTCTGCCCGGTGCGCTGGTCGGTGGTGACGTCGGCGGAGACGCGGGTGACGACGCCGTTCAGCTCCGGCGTGGTGCGCTGGTTGAAGGCGGAGAGCCGCAGCACGGTCTTCTGTCCGACCTGCAGCTTGTCGATGTCCTGCGGATTGACCTTGGCCTCGACCGACAGATCATCGGCCTTCGGCACGATCATCATGATGGCGTCGCCCGCGGTAATGACGCCGCCGACGGTGTGCACGGTCGACTGCAGCACCACGCCGTCCTGTGGTGCGCGGATATCGATACGGCGGAGCTGGTCCTCGGCGGTCACCTTGCGCTCGACGAACTCGCCGATCTTGTCGTTGGCCTCGCGCAGGTCCTTCGAGACCTCCGAGACCATGTCCTTGTCGACCTGGATGATCTGCAGCTCGGTCTCGGTGATCTTGCCCTTGGCCTGCGCGCGCGAGGCGATGTATTGCGCGCGCTCGCCGGCGAGCCGCGCCGCGTCGCGCTCCAGCGTGGTCAGGCGGGTGAGCTGCACCAGATGCTGCTCGTAAAGCTGGCGAACACCGACTAGTTCGGTTTTCACCAGCTCGATTTCCTTGTCCTTGGACTTCTCCTGCGCCTCGAGCCCCGAGATCTCCTCGTTAAGCTGGGTGACGCGCTCGCGCAGCTGCGCTTTTTGACCGGTGCGGCCATTGACCCGCACCTCGAATAGCTTGGTTTCGCTCGCCATGATGTCGCGAACGTCGGGATCCTTGGCCTGCTCGGTGAGTTGCGGCGGAAAGGCGATCTTGTCGCGGCCCTGCTGCTCGGCCTCGAGCCGGGCCGCGCGCGCATAAAGACCGTTCAGCGTCTTGACCACGATCGCAAGGCTGGCCTTCACGACGGTCTCGTCGAGGCGCACGACGATGTCGCCCGCCTTGACCACGTCGCCGTCACGCACCCGGACTTCGCCGACGACGCCGCCGGTCGGATGCTGCACCTTCTTGACGTTGGATTCGACCACCACGGAGCCCGGCGCGATCAGCGCGCCGGAGATCGGCACCGTCGCGGCCCAGCCGCCAACGCCGCCGCCCAGGACCAGAACCACGACGAGGCCGACGATCAGATGCTTGCGGATCGAGCGATGTGCGTTGCGCGGTTGATCGGTCATGATTTGGCGGCTCCCGCATCCGCGACGATCTTGATCGGCGTCGGCACCGGCGGCGCGGCGCGCTGCAGCACCTGCGCGAGCACGGCTTCCTTCGGCCCGAAGGTCTGCATGCGTCCGTCCTTCAGCACCAGCAGATGATCGACGCCCTCGATGCCGATCGGCCGGTGCGCAACCACAATGACGACCGCGCCGCGCTCACGGGCGCCGCGCACCGCGCGGGTCAGCGCCTCGTCGCCTTCGCTGTCGAGATTGGAGTTCGGCTCATCCAGCACGATCAGGAACGGATTGCCGTACAGCGCACGCGCCAGCGCCACGCGTTGCGCCTGGCCCGCGGAGAGCGCGGTGCCCTGTTCGCCGACCTGGGTGTCGTAGCCCTCGCGCATCTTGATGATCATCTCATGCACGCCGGCCTCCTTGGCCGCCGCGATGATGCCGTCGGACTTGGCGTCGGGATCGAACCGGCAGATGTTCTGCGCGACCGTACCGGCGAACAGTTCGACGTCCTGCGGCAAATAGCCGACATGACGGCCGAGCTGGTCCGACGACCACTGGTCGAGCGCGGCGCCGTCGAGCCGTACCTTGCCCCGCGCCGGCATCCAGACGCCGACCAGCGCCCGGATCAGCGACGACTTGCCGGAGCCGCTCGGGCCGATCACGCCGACGCCGCTGCCGGCCTCGACGGCGAAGGTGATGTCCTGCACGATGGCGCGCTGATCGCCCGGCGCGACCATGGTCACGGCTTCGACCGAGAGCTTCTTCTCCGGCGCCTGCAACAGGGTCTGCTCGGGGCGCGCCGGCATCTGCTGCAGCAGGCGGTTGAGCCGATGCCAGCTCTGCCGCGCGGCGACGAAGCCCTTCCAATGCGCGATCGCAAGATCGACCGGCGCCAGCGCTCGCGCGCTCAGGATCGAGCCGGCGATGATGATGCCGCCGGTGGCCTCCTGATGGATCACGAGATAGGCACCGACCGCGAGCACGGCGGACTGCAGCATCATGCGCAGCACCTTGGCGACCGCACCGAGCCCGCCGGTGACGTCGCTCGCATGCTGGTTGCCGGACAGATATTCCTCGTTGGCCTCGTTCCAGCGTCTGTTCATGCGGCCGGCCATGCCCATCGCCACCAGCACCTCGGCATTGCGGCGGCTGGAGGCGGCGAGATCGTTGCGCCGCGCCGCGAGCGTCATCGCTTCCTTGGCCGGCGTGCGCGACAAATATTCGGTGATCAGCGTCAGCGTCACCAGGATGATCGCGCCGACCAGCGCCGTGACGCCAAGCAGCCAATGGAATGCGAAGCAGATCACCATGTAGAACGGCAGCCAGGGCAGATCGAAGAACGCGCCGGGACCCATGCTGCCGAGGAAGGAGCGCACATTGTCGAGGTCGCGTAGCGGCTGCAGGCCCTCGCTGCGATTGCCGGCCATCAGCGGCAGCCGCACGACGGTGTCGAACACCCGTGCGTTGAGCGCTTCGTCGAGTGAGGTGCCGACGCGGCCGAGGATCCGTCCGCGCAGCAGGTCGAGCACGCCCTGGGCGATGTAGAGGACCGCGGCGATGACCACGAGGCCGACCAGGGTGGGAACGCTGCGGCTCGGCAGCACCCGGTCGTAGACTTGCAGCATGAACATCGAACCTGTCAGATAGAGCAGGTTGATCATGCAACTGATGAGGCCGACGCCGATAAAAGCGCTGCGGCAAGCGCGCAGCGCCTCAGCCAGTTCGGAACGCCGGACAGCGGGCGCGGCTGCCATAAAAACTGATCTCTGCAAAACAAAAGAGTTACGTGATCACCACGTTGTATAGACGTTTGCGACCACCGTCCATTTTAAGTCGCGTGAACCAAAGCATGGTTTGCGGCCTAATTTTGTGATCGCGCCGACAGTTGACGGAATAAATTAGGGTTAACCGGCCGCGGAACCCTGGCCCTGCGCGGGCGCGCTTCTCGGAAACGGCACGAGAATGACCGACATCGAGACCCGGCCGATCTCACCATCCACATCGAGCAATACCCCGCCGCCGACGCCGAGCCCGGCCTCCGGCCGCCAGCGGGCCTCGGCGCGAACGCCGATCCACGCGCCCCGCGGTGGCCTGAACAGCTGCACCGCGAGGTTCGGATTGGGGTCGGCCACCACGTTCTGGACCGGACGCGCGATGCCATGGGTCCAGTCAGCCGGGCCGAGCACCCGTGCCAGCGGACCGGCGTCCGCAATTACGGCGTGATGCAAGCGAAACCAGGCGGTATCGCCGCCGGCGCGGGCTTCCATCGCATCCATGAACCAGCTGCGGTCCTGGCCATGGACGGCGCGGAGGTTGCGCAACGGAAATACCGTGGGATCCACCGGATCGGCCGCGCTCCCGTAAAACCCCGGGACCTCGACAGCCCGCTCGCGCGACAGCGTCACGCGCACCGTCGCGCAGGGTTGCTCCTCACCGGCCGGCCAGAGCGTGTTGTCGACCACACTGACCCGGCCGCCTTCGGTCACCACGGTAACCTGCGTGCGCAGTTCCGCCATTGGCGTCGGCCGCAGGAACCAGGCCGCCGCCGAGATCGCGGTGCCCCAATTGTGCGCGCCGGCCATGGCCTCGACCTCGCCGGTCAACAGGCTTGCGACCGCCCCACCCTGAAGGCCGGTGAACGGCCCGGCCGCCAGCGCCGCGGGCTTCCAGTGATGGGGCGTGGCGAGCGGTTCGAAGATGGCCAAGGCGGATAATCCCTGAGATGAGCAGGATTGAGCGTTCGGCCAATCTGATCCAAGAATAGCGGCCATGACAAAAGGCCATTCATCACTTCAGGTGAGCAGGATTCATCCATTGGATGCCCCCGATCCGCGGGTGATCCCGCCGCTGCCGGCGCTGCTCGCCTTCGAGCGCGCGGCCACGCAACTCAGCTTCCGGCGCGCCGCGCGAGACCTGTCGCTGAGCCCGTCGGCGATCAGCCATCAGATCCGCGGGCTGGAAGAGCAGTTCGGCACCAGGCTGTTCGTCCGCGGCGCGCGCTCGGTGCGATTGACCGACGACGGCGAGCGCTACCTTGCAAAAGTGTCGGCCGCGCTGGCGACGCTGCAGGAGGCGAGCCGTGACATGTTGCGGCAACGCGGCGAGGCCAGCGGCGAGCTCTGGATCAGCTCATTGCCGTTCTTCACCAGCGCCGTGCTGCTGCCGGCGCTGCCGGAGTTCAAGCGGCGCCATCCGCAACTGACGCTGCGGATCGAGGCCACCCACCAATATGCCGACTTCAACGGTTCGCGCGTCGATGTCGCGATCCGCTACGGACGGGAACACGCCGCTGGACTGAAGGTCGAGCCGCTGGTGCAGGTCAAAGGAATGCCGGTCTGTACGCCGGCACTGGTCAAGGCAGGTCTTCGGACCCCTGCAGACCTGTCGCGCGAGGTGCTGATCCATGTCACGACGCAGCCGCGGGCGTGGCCGGCCTGGCTGAAGGAGGCCGGGCTGCCGAATCTCGCTCCGCGCGGACATCTGTGGCTCGACAGCGTGCCGGCGATGCTGGAGGCCGCCGAACACGGGCTCGGCGTCGCGATCGCGATCGCGCCCCTGATCAAGGCGCGGCCGGGCTTCGGCAAGCGGCTGGTGGCTCCGTTTGCGTTCGAGGCCGCATACAGCGAGACGATCTACCTGGTCTCCCGCACCGAGCAGGCGCGGGACCGCCGCATCGCCGCGGTGCGACGCTGGATCACGGACGCGGTCGCGCGCGCGAGCTAAACCGTGGCGGGCGCCGGCTCGGCCAGGATGCACCGTGCCAAACGGCCGGGCGCGACCTGCACGACCGGCGGCAAGCGCTCGCTGCAGCGCGGCTCGGCGAACTTGCAACGCGGTGCGAAGGAGCAACTGGACGGCGCGTGATCGAGCGAGGGCGGCGTGCCCGGAATGGTTTCCAGCCGCTGGCCGCGCATCGCGCCGTGAATGGTCGAGGCCAGCAAACCCTTTGCATAGGGATGCACCGGCGAGCGCACGATGTCGCGCAAGGCGCCCTGCTCCACGATCTGGCCGGCATACATCACCGCGACGCGATCACAGATCTCGATCGCGACGCCAATGTCGTGGGTGACGAAAATCACCGACATGCCGAACTCGCGCTGCAGCTCGCGCAGCAGCAGCAGGATCTGGATCTGCACGGTGGCATCGAGCGCCGTGGTCGGCTCGTCCGCGAGCAGGATCTTCGGCTTGCAGGCTAGCGCCAGCGCGATCATCGCACGCTGGCGCATGCCGCCCGACATCTCGTGCGGATAGGAGTCCAGCCGCCGCTTCGCGGAGGGGATCCGCACCACCTCGAGCATTTCAAGCGCGCGGGCCGTGGCCTCGCGCTCGCTCTTGCCCTCGTGGCGCATCACCGTCTCCGCAATCTGGCGGCCGATGGTGTAGACCGGATCGAGCGCCAGCGCCGGCTCCTGGAAGATCATCGAGACGGTCTGGCCGCGGAATGCTGACAGCGCCTCGTCGTCCATCGCCAGCACCTGCTGGCCCAGCACCTTGACGCTGCCGGAGATCTGTGTGCGCTTCTTCGGCAACAGCCGCATCAACGCGCGCAGCGTCACGCTCTTGCCCGAGCCGGACTCGCCGAGCAGCCCCAACACCTCGCCCTCGCCGAGCGACAGGCTGAGATCGTTCACGGCATGGACCGTGCGATCGCCGGTGAAACGGATGTTGAGGTTGTTGATCTCGACGAGGTTGGTCATGCGAGCTTGGGTATCCTGGCGTGGAAATCGGTCGCGCGCTGGAAGGCGGCGCCAATCCGGAGCAGAACCGCTTCCTCGAAGGAGCGGCCGATCAGCTGCATGCCGACCGGTAGGCCCGCCTTGGTGAAGCCGGAGGGAATCGAGAGCGACGGCAGGCCGAGATAGTTGACCGGGCGGGTGAACCGCGTCAGCCGCTGCAGCACCGCGTCGGCGCCGGGACCATTGCCGACATCGCTTTCGGCAATCGTCGGCGCCGGCACCGGCGACGACGGCGCAATGACCGCATCGACCCCATTGACCGCCGCGTTGTGCGCGGCGAGCGCGGGGCCGCGCCAGCGCATCGCCTCGAGATAGGTGACCGCCGGAATGGTCAGCCCGTTCTGCAGCCGCATCAAGACCTGCGCGCCGTAATCCTGCGGCCGCTCGATCATCCAGCGCTTGTGGAAGGCGGCAGCCTCGACCGCGAGCACCAGCTGCGATGCCGAAGAGAGCTGGCGCTGATCGGGCAGTTCGACCTTGACGATCTCGGCGCCCTCTTTCTTCAAGGTGGCGATGGTCTCGTCGAGGATACGCGCCACCTCAGGATCGAGGTCGTCGACATAGAACGCCGTCGGGACACCGATCTTCAGACCCTTCAGCGACTGCTTGGTCGCGGCCAAGTAGTCGGGCACCGGCTGCGTCGACGCTGTCAGGTCCTCCGGGTCCGCCCCAGCCATCAGGCCGAGCAGCAGCGCGCAGTCCTCCGCGGTCTGCGCCAGTGGGCCGACCGTATCGAGCGACTGCGACAGCGGCATCGCGCCGGCGCGGCTAACGCGGCCGACCGTCGTCTTCAGGCCGGTGACGCCGCAGAAATGCGCGGGCATGCGCACCGAACCGCCGGTGTCGGAGCCGAGCGCCGCGAAGGTGAGCCGCGCGGCGACCGCCGAGCCCGAGCCCGACGACGAGCCGCCGGTAATGTGCTCGGTGTTCCAGGGATTGCGCACCGCGCCGTAATGCACGTTGTGGCCGGTCGGCCCATAGGCGAACTCGACCATCTGCAACGAGCCGAGGCGGACCTGTCCAGCATCCTTCAGCCGCTGCAGGGCGGTCGCAGTCGTCTTCGGCACGAAGTCGCGGCGAATCAGCGAGCCGCAGGTCACGACCTTGCCGGCGTCGTAATACATGTCCTTGTGCGCCAGCGGCACGCCATGCAGCGCACCGCGACTATTGCCCTTGGCGAGCGCGGCATCGGCCTCGGTGGCTGCGGCCAGCGCCAGCTCGGATTCAACAGCCATATAGGCGTTGAGGCGCCGCTGCCATTCCGCAATGCGATGCAGCACGGCGCGCGTCACCTCATGCGAGGAAACTTTCTTGTCGGCAATCGCCTTGGCGACCGCGGTCAGCGTCATCAGGGCCGGTTCAGAGCTCATTTCGACACCTTCTCGATCTTCTGCGCGATCTGCGCCAGCAGGAAGCTCGCGGGTTCGAGATCGAAGGGCAGCGTGCCGGAGATCGGTGCGAAGCCGTCGAATGCCGGCCCGATCGAATTGGCGATCCGGGTGGCGACGTCGTCGTCGGCGGGCACGTCGGCGACGTGCGCGATCACCTTGACATCCTTGGGAGTGGGTCTGGTCATGCCGCGTTTTCTCCTTTTGCTTTTGCCGGCGCGCGGCTGTGCCCCGAGCCAGGAATGGCCATGTAGCACGCCGCTTGATGGCCCATTGTATCGAGATCGCTGAGTTTTGGCGTGTCGTTTGCGCAGAGCGGCTCCGCAAACGGACAACGGGTGTGAAACCGGCAGCCCGATGGCGGATCGATCGGATTGGGCGGATCGCCCGAGATCGGCGGCACCTCGGTGCGCCTGTCGGGATCGGATGACGGCATCGCCGCCAGCAGCGCGCGGGTATAGGGATGCGCCGGCGCGTCCCACACCGCATCGACCGGGCCGAGTTCGACGACCTCGCCGAGATACATCACCAGCACGCGGTCGGAGATGTAGCGGACGACGTTGAGATCGTGGCTGATGAACAGGTACGTGAGGCCGAATTCGCGTTTGAGGTCGGCGAGCAGATTGAGCACCTGCGCCTCGACCGATTTGTCGAGCGCGGAGACCGCTTCATCGAGGATCACGAGCCGCGGCGACAGAGCGAGCGCGCGGGCGATATTGACGCGCTGACGCTGACCACCCGACACCTCGTGCGGATAGCGGTTGGCGAAGATCTCCGGCCGCAAGCCGACCTTGCCGAGCAGCTCGCGCGCCAGCGTCCGCGCCGTGTCGTCGGCCATGCCGTGGACCTTTGGCCCGAAGGCGATCGATTCCTCGATGGTGAGGCGCGGGTTGAGCGAGGCGTAGCTGTCCTGGAACACCATCTGCACCCCGCGCCGCAGATCGCGCAGCGAGAGCGACGGGCCGACCTGCCGCCCGTCATAGATGATATCGCCGGCATCGCGCGCCATCAGATGCATCAACAGCCGCGCGGTGGTCGATTTGCCGCAGCCGGATTCGCCGACAATGCCGACGGTCTCGCCCTTCATGACCGCGAAGGTAACGTCGTCGACGGCGCGCACGGTCTTGCGCGGACTGAACAGGCCGCCGCGCACCGGGAAGTGCTTGGTCAGTCCCTTGACCTGCAGCAGCGGCTGCGCGGCGCCGCCGAGGTCGGCGACCGGCTCCAGCATATCGACGGAGAGATTGGCGTCGCTCATGCTTTAGTTCCTGATGTCCATGGCGCTGCGCATGCCGTCGCTCAGCAGATTGAAGCAGATCGAGACCGCGAAGATCATCGCACCCGGCAGCGCCGCGACCCACGGATTGACGTAGATCGCAGTGCGCAGCGTATTCAGCATCAAACCCCATTCCGGCTCCGGCGGCTTGGTGCCGAGCCCCAGGAACGAAAGACCGGCCGCAAGGATCATCGACACCGAGATCAGGCCGGTGGCGTAGACGAAGATCGGGCCCAGCACATTGCCGAGCATGTGCACGCGCATGATGGTGAAGGGGCCGGCGCCGGACGCGCGCGCCGCCTCGACGAAATCCATGTTGCGGACGCCGGTGGTGACGCTTTCCGCGACGCGGGTGATCTGCGGCACGAACACGATGGTCAGCGACACGATCGAATTGGTGATGCCGGCGCCGAGCGCACCCGAGATCGCGATCGCCAGCAGCACCGAGGGGAAGGCGTAGAACACGTCGACCGTGCGCATGATCGCGGTATTGAGCTTGCCGCCGACATAGCCGGCGACGAGGCCGAGCGAGGTGCCGATCATGAACGCGAAGATCACCGGCAGGATGCCGATGACCAGCGACAGCCGTCCGCCATAGATCAGCCGCGCCAGCATGTCGCGGCCGAGCTCGTCGGTGCCGAGCGGATAGCCCGGCGTGCCGATATGGCGGAGACGGCGGATCATCGAGCCCTGATAGGGATCGGCGAGATGCAGCCATGGTGCCAGCAGCGCCGAGGCAAAGATCAGCACCAGGATGATGGCGCAGGCCATGCTGACCTTGTCGCGCCTGATGCGGCGGGCAACCGTCGCCCAATAGCCGCGCGCTTTGCTCGCGGGAGCGGCCTGTAATGCAGTATCTGACATCGCACTCATGGTTAGCTCCGCTTGATGCGCGGATCGATCGCGGCCTGCGCGATGTCGACCAGGAGATTGAGCAGCACGAAGAACAGCGCCAGCACCAGAATCGTGCCCTGCAGCAGCGGCAGATCGCGCTGGAAGATCGCCGAGTTCAACAGCAGGCCTGAACCCGGCCACGAGAACACGGTCTCGATCAGGATCGAGCCGCCCAGCATGTAGCCAAGCTGCAGCCCCATCACCGCGAGCGCGGTCGGCGCCGCGTTCTTGACGACGTGGCGGAACACCTCGGTCTCACGCAGGCCCTTGGCGCGCAGCGCCTCGACGAAATCCTGGCTCAGGATGTCGCCGGTCAGCGCGCGCACCGTGCGGGTGACGATGCCCATCGGGATCACCGAGGTGGTGATCGCCGGCAGCACCAGATAGCGCAGATGCTCCCAGTCCCACGCCCAGGCGCCGGAGCCGCCGGGACCTGCGCCGACCGCGGGCAGCCAGTTGAGCTGCACCGAGAAGATGATGACCAGCACCATGCCGAGCCAATAATGCGGCAGCGACACGCCGGCTATCGCCACCGAGGTCGCGACCTTGTCGACCCAGGTGTCGCGGAAATAGCCGGCGATCAGGCCGAACAGCAGGCCGAGCGTAAAGCCGATCATCGCGGCCGCGATCGCCAGCATCACGGTGTTGCCGACGGCGCGCATCACCTCGGTCAGGACGGGCCGCCCGGTCGCGATCGAATTGCCGAGATCGCCATGGATCGCGCGCCACAGCCACAGGCCGAATTGCACCGGCAACGGACGATCGAAGCCGTAGGCCGTGCGCAACTGCGCAGCAAGCTCCTGCGAGGCATCGGCCGGCAGCACCGCGACCAGGGGGTCGCCGGGCGTGATGTGCACCAAGAGGAAGCACACCAGCGCCACGCTGAGCACGATCGGAATGACGTAGACGATCCGTCTGGACGTATAGGCGAACACGTTTCGTTCTTTCTTCCTTCTCCCTTGCGGGAGAAGGTGGCGCGCGGAGCGCGCCGGATGAGGGTTTCTATCCGCGGATACAATCATTTCATCTCAGAGAGGCGTGTCCGCGGAGACAACCCCTCACCCGGCTTCGCTCTCGCGAAGCCACCCTCTCCCGCAAGGGGAAAGGGTGCACCTGTTGCGCGGCTAGCGCCTCACGGCGCGACCGTGACCGGCGAGAAGTCGACGAACCAGCTCTTTGGCTGCACAAAGCCCTTGATCTTCGGGCTCATCGCCCGCGGTGCGACGTCGTGGGCGACATAAAGGAAGGCCGCGTCGTCAACCGAGGCCGCATGCAGCTCGGCGAGCGCGGCATCGCGCGCCGCCGGCTCGAAGGTCTGGCGGGCCTTCTTCACCAGCTCGTCGAACTTCGGGTTGTTGTTGAAGCCCCAATTGTTCGACACCGGCGGCGCCATGCCCGACTGCAGGAAACGCACCAGCGCGAAGAACGGATCCATCGCCGCATAGGTGACGTTGATGGCGTTCGAGCCGTTGGCGGTCGGATCCTTGGTGCCGCGCCGCCAGTTGGTGAACAGCGTATTCCACTCGATGACGTCGAGCTGCACATCGAAGTAGCACTCGGCCAACGCCTGTTGCAGATATTCGTTCATCGGCAGCGGCAGCATCTGGCCGGAGCCCGACGCCGAGGTCTGGATCTTGACCGTCAGCTTCTTGTTCGGACCGAAGCCCGCCTCCTGCATCAGCTTCTGCGCGGCCGGCTTGTCGTATTTGATCTGGAAGGTCGGGCTGCCGCGCCAGGGGTGGCCGGGCTCGAACGTGCCGGTCGCCGGCACCATCAGGCCGGCAAGCAGGCCGTCGCGCAGCCCTTCGCGATCGACGCAGAGATTGGCAGCCTTGCGGACGCGGATGTCGTTCCACGGCGAGCCCTCGACGCGCGAGAACTGCCACGGCCAGACATGCGGCTCCTCGTTGGAATAGAGGTTGAAACCACGCTGCTTGATCTCGGGCAGCGCGTCCGGCGCCGGCGCCTCGATCCAGTTGACCTGCCCCGACAGCAGCGCCGCCGTCCGGGCATTGGCCTCCGGCATCGGCAACAGCACCATCTTGTCAGCCTTGGGCACCCGTGCCTTGTCCCAGTAGTTCTCGTTCTTCACCAGCTCGAGCCGCTCGCGCGGGGTGAAGCTCGACATCTTCCAGGGTCCGGTGCCCGACGCGTCCTTGGCGAACGCGGCCCACGCGGCCTGCGACTTCGCCTTGGCGTCGGCGCCTTCGGCCCTGTCGTAGAATTTCTGCCACTTGGCCGGGCTCGCCATGAACAAATTGGTGAGGTTGATCGGCAGGAAGCTGTCCGGCTCCTTGGTGGTCAGCTCCACCGTCATGTCGTCGATCTTGCGCGCCGAGACCAGCGTCGGCATGCGCGAGGCGGTGACGCCGACCTGGCTCGCATCGTATTGCGGCGCATCCTGCTTCAGCACCTTGTCGACGTTCCAGACCACGGCGTCGGCGTTGAACGGCGATCCGTCATGAAAGGTGACGCCGGGGCGCAGCTTGAAAATCCACTTGGTCTTGTCGGCATCGTCGACCTTCCACTCGGTGGCGAGGCCGGGGATCATCGCGCTTGCCTTGTCCGACGAGGACAGGTCCCACATCGTCAGCGCGTCATACATCGTAAGCCCAGTGAAGCGATTGCCCTCAAACCCCTGGTCGGGCTGACCGAGCGTGCGCGGAATATCGGCAGCAGTCATGCCAATGCGCAGCACGCTCTCCGCGCTGGCGATCGCCGGCACGCCTGTGGCTATCGCAAGCGCCAGCATGATCGCCGTCGCATTGGTTTTCCTGTTACGCATCTGAGCAGCCCCTTCGAGTCTGGTGACGTTTTGGTGATTATTTCTTGGGCAAGCGTATGCAATGCCTGTGCCAAGGGGAATAGTTCATCAGCAAATAACCGCCGGGCGCGTCATTTCTTCCCACCTCGCGCCTGAACGGAGCGAAGATGCCTATTCTGGCATCATGCTTGCAGGATTTGGCTCCGACATCTTTCCAACGGAGCCTTCATATGCGTGCGCGCAATTCGATCCTGATGGCGGCAATGGCGCTTGCCCTGACCGCGTGCTGGCCGGGGAAATCCGCGCAAGCAGAGTCCATTGTGCGCTACGGCATCTCGATGGCCGACATCCCGCTGACCACCGGCCAGCCCGATCGCGGCGCCGGCGCCTATCAGTTCACCGCCTACACGATCTACGATCCGCTGGTGGCCTGGGAGATGGACGTTGCCGACCGGCCGGGCAAACTGGTGCCCGGGCTTGCGACCGAATGGAAGGTCGACGACAACGACAAGACCAAATGGCGCTTCGCGCTGCGCAAGGGCGTCAAGTTCCACGACGGCAGCGACTTCAATGCCGACGCGGTGATCTGGAATCTCGACAAGGTGCTGAACGACAAGGCACTTCAATTCGACAAGCGGCAGAGCGCGCAGGTCAAGACCCGCCTGCCCTCGGTCGCGAGCTACGCCAAGATCGACGATTTCACCATCGAGATCACCACCAAGACGGTCGACTCCTTCTTCCCCTATCAGATGCTCTGGTTCCTGGTCTCGAGCCCCGCGCAATATGAAAAGCTCGGCAAGGACTGGGACAAGTTCGCCACTCAGCCCTCCGGCACCGGTCCGTTCAAGCTGACCAAGCTGGTGCCGCGCGAGCTCGCCGAGCTGACGAAGAACCCGGACTATTGGGACAAGAAGCGGCTTGCGAAGGTCGACAAGATGATCCTGATTCCGATGCCGGAAGCGCTGACCCGCACCAACGCGCTGCTGGCCGGCCAGGTCGACCTGATCGAAACGCCGGCGCCCGACGCCGTGCCGCAGCTCAAGGCCGCCGGCATGAGGATCGTCGACAACGTGACACCGCATGTCTGGAACTATCACTTGAGCGTGCTGCCGGGCTCGCCATGGACCGACATCCGCCTGCGCAAGGCGCTCAACCTCGCGATCGACCGCGACGCGGTAGTTGGCCTGATGAACGGCCTCGCCAAGCCCGCCAAGGGCCAGGTCGATCCGTCGAGCCCGTGGTTCGGCAAGCCGACGTTCGAACTGAAATACGACGTCGCAGCCGCCAGGAAGCTGGTGGAGGAAGCCGGCTATTCGAAGGACAAGCCGCTGAAGGCGACCTTCATCATCGCCCAGGGCGGCACCGGGCAGATGCTGTCGCTGCCGATGAACGAATTCCTGCAGCAGAGCTTCAAGGAGATCGGCATCGACATCGACTTCAAGGTGGTCGAGCTCGAGACATTATATACGCACTGGCGCAAGGGCGCGGCGGACGAGATGAACGCCGGCATCACCGCCAACAACATCGCCTATGTCACGTCGGATCCGCTCTATGCCATCGTGCGGTTCTTCCATTCCGGCCAAGTGGCGCCCGTCGGCGTCAACTGGGGCGGCTACAAGAACCCGAAGGTCGATGCGCTGATCGACGAGGCCAAGCAGACCTTCGATACCGCCAAGCAGGATGAACTGCTGGCGCAGGCCCATGCGCTGATCGTCGACGACGCCGCGCTGGTGTGGGTGGTGCACGACACCAATCCGCACGCGCTGTCGCCGAAGGTGAAGACCTTCGTGCAGGCGCAGCACTGGTTCCAGGATCTGACCCAGATCGGGCTGGAGTAAATCTCTGGACCGTCGTCCCGGCGAAGGCCGGGACCCATACGCCGCGGCCGGCGCAATAGGCAAGCGGCCAGACGGCTTTCTAACAACACCCATCTGTGGTTATGGGTCCCGGCCTTCGCCGGGACGACGTCGAATGTGCGTCGCCTATTTCGTCGTCAACGCAAACGCGCCGTCCCAGTCGTGCGGCGGCGGCTCCTTCTGAAACGCGCGGATGCGCGCCTCGTAGAGTCGGTAGAGATATTGCAGCGTCTGCGCCTCGTCGGTCTTGCGGCCGCGCTCGATCGCGGCGAGCGCGCCGTCCCAATCGCGGCCGCGGTAGCAGGCGAGCATCTCGATGGTCAGGTTGCGCAGCCGCTGGAAGCGGCCGGAGTTCGCGACATCCTCGCGGCCGGCAATCGCGTAGATCACCTCGGGCTCCTTCTTGCCCTTAACCATGATGAAATCGAGCTCGAGGATCGCGAACTTCTCCTTCACCGCGAGCGCGGTCTTCGATCCCACGATGATCGGGAAGCCGTACTCCTTGGACTGCCCCTCGAGCCGCGAGGCCAGATTGACGCTGTCGCCGAACACCGAATAGTCGAAACGCACATCGGAGCCCATATTGCCGACCACGCAGGAGCCGGTGTTGAGACCGACACCGATGTTGAGCGGCACATAGACGTGGCCACCGTCCTTCGCCTCCTGCTCGCGCTCACGGTTGAGGTGGTCGACGCGCTCCAGCATGTCGAGCGCCGCATCGCAGGCGTTGAGCTGGTGCTGCTTGTCGTCGAGCGGTGCGTTCCAGAACGCCATGATGGCGTCGCCCATATATTTGTCGATGGTGCCCTTGCGGGCAAGGATCGCGTTGGAAAGCGGGGTAAGGAAGCGGTTCATCAGCGCCGTGAGGCCCTGCGGATTGCTCTTGTAGGTTTCCGAGATCGAGGTGAAACCGCGCATGTCCGAGAACATGATGGTCATCTCGCGTTCCTCGCCGCCGAGCACCAGCCGCTCCGGCGACTGCGCCAGCTGCTCGACCAGCGCGGGCGACATGTACTGCACGAATTGCGACCTGATCTGTCGGCGCTGCTGCTGCTCGCGCACGAAGGCGGAGAAGATCAGCGTGAGATAGATCGCCGTGGTCGACATCAGCGGATAGGTGAAGTCGATCAGCAACCGGTGCTGGGAATAGAAATACCAGGACGTGCCGATCAGCACGGAGGCGAACATCCCGCCGACGGCAACCAGCGTGATCGGACCGAACTTCGGCGCGAAGGCGATAACAAGGAGCCCCATGATCAGCGCGGCAAAGAACTCGATGCCGATGCCGTAGTTCGGCTGCGAAACGACGTCGCCGGTCAGCGCGCTCTCCAGCACCTGGGCGTGGACCTCGACACCGGGCATCGCCGGCGTCACCGGCGTCGTCTTGATGTCGTTCAGCCCGATCGCTGAAGTGCCGATCACGATCAGCTTGCCGGCAATTCGGTCCGGTGAGACGCGCCCGTCCAGCACATCGACGGCCGAGACATAGATCGAGGGATCGCGGCGGGCGTAGTGGATCCAGAGTTGGCCGTGGAGATCGGTCGGGATCGCAAAGCCCTTGAGACCCAGGCTCTTGATACCGGCCTTGTCGGCCTTGATCAGGATCGTGCCCGAGCCGCTCGCCACCCGCAGCATCTCGAAGCTCAGCGACGGCATGGTGATGCCCTGCGCCACCATGATCATCGGCACGCGCCTGACGATGCCGTCGCGCTCCGGCCTGATCGTGAAGAGGCCGCGCCCGGCAGCCGCCTCCTCGAGCACCGGCACGTTGCGCAGCAACCCCGGAAACATGAACATGAAAGGCTGCGGCTCCTCGCCGAGCATCGCAAGTCCGGTGACCGGAAGCTTTTCGTTGAGGTCGGCGCGCACGTTGGGCCCGCCGGATTCGCCGAGCACCACGCGCGAGTTCTTGATGGCTTCGGCCATGATGCTGTCGTTGCTCGGCAGCTGCCGGAGCCTGGCGCGCATCTCCTCATCAAGGCTGCTGAAGGTATCGGCGGCGATATCGGGGTTGAGACGGTCCGGTTCGGAGAACACCGCGTCGAACGCGATCACCACGGCGCCGAGCCGGGTGAGATTGGTGACGATATCGGCGAGCCGCGTCCGTGGCCACGGCCACTGTCCGAGCCGGGGATCGGCGAGGCTCTTCTCGTCGATGTCGACGATGGTGACGGGCCGCGCGGTCTTCTGGCGCGGTTGCAGCGCCTGGAATGTGTCAAACGTCCTGACGCGAAGCTCCTGGACCGGAGCCGGATCCACGATCCGCAGCGCGGCAATGCCGATCAACAGCGCCACGCAGACCAGCCGCGCATAGCCGAAGCGCCGTGCGAACCACCTGCGTATCGCCTTCAGCCGTTTCATGCCATCTGGATATCACGCGCGCAGGATTGTTCCAATCGAGCAAGCACGCAGTGCACAATCAGCCGGACCAGACCCGCGGCGGCACGGCCGCGCGTCTGTCACGTAAAATGAATGATGAAGTCGTTCTGGGACAGGCTCGCCTTGGCGACATTGTGCAATGTGATCGTGTCTGCGCCGTCGACCGTGATCAGCGTATCCGCCGAGTTCGTCGGCGATGTCGCAACATGCTGATCGAACCAGGTACTAAAGGTGCTTGCCGAGACGACCGTGGACAGGTCGATCTGGTCCTGGCCTGGCGTGAAGTTCAGGATCGTGTCGTGGTTAAAGTTCGGCGCAAACACGAACTTGTCCTGGTAGTCCGACCCAAAGAATATGTCCTTGTCGCCGGTCCCGGTCAGCATCACGGGCTCTGGCCGATCCTGTTGGACGTTGAAGATCAGATTGACCTTGTCGGTCGCGCCGTACCCGTCGGCCACTGTGAGCGTGACCATATCGGTGGAGGGCGCGAATTCGCCCGGATCATAGGTAAGGCCCGCTGAGAGCGTGGCATTGATACCGGCCAGGTCGCCAGCGTGGGACGAGGGAGCGACCGTACTGCTGCTCTTGCCATCAGTTGCCGCTGTCAGGTTGAAAATCTCATCGGCGCCTGCATCGGCATCCGTCACCGTCAGGCCAGTAATCGTGTCGGTCCCGTCGGAATTGTGCAGCACGCCGATATTGTCGGTCTGGATCACGGGTGCGTCGTCGCCATTGACCGTCACCGTCAGATGCCCGGCAGTTCCGAGCGCGCCGTCAAAGGCCGTATAGGTGAACTGGTCCACCGCGCTGGTGCCGTGAGGCAGGGCAGCGATCGCCGCAATCTGCGCGGCCGTGACCCCCAGCGTGTAGGTATAAGCGCCGGTCACCGGATCGACGACCAGTTCGCCATAAAGGCCGTCGACCATGAACTGATGGTCCACCGCCGCATCGTGCCCGACGCCGGCAATCGAGAGCGTATCGTGCTCGGCATCGCTGTCGTTGCTGAGCAGGTTTCCGGTGACGCTGCCGGAGCTCCCGAAAGTCGTGGCCACGTCGTCCGTCGTCACGGGCGCATCGTTTGCCCCTACAACGTCGATTGTCAGCTGTGCTGCGCCGACGGCGCCATGCACATCGACGGTCTCGATATCGAAGGTGTCGGCATAGGTGCCTTTGGCGAGCGCATTGATCGCGATCGCGTCCGGAACATAGGTGTAGGTACCGTCGGCATGGACGGTGAGCGAGCCGTACAGGCCCTTGATCGCGACGTCCAGGGTCGGGACGTCATTGTTCACGGCCGCATAGGTCAGCGTCGCGGTCTCGCCGTGATCGACATCGTTGCCATGCAGCGTGCCGGTGAGCGGGCCGAAGCTGTCGTCGGCCGCGGTATCGGTGAGCGCACCGGCATTGACACTGGCGAGCGTCGGCGCGTCGTTGGACCCGATGATCGTGATCGTCACCGGCCGGGTCGAGGACACGTGGTTGTTGTCGGTGACCGTGATGTCGTAGGTGACCGTCAGCGTCTCGCCCAGAGCGAGGAAATCGAAGCTTGCATCGACAGCGCTATAATTGAAGTCCACCGCGCCATGACCGCTGCCTGTGCTGTCGCTGAGCGTCAGGGTAAGGTGGCTCGCCGCCGTCAACGCGTCCCGCTGATCCGCGGTCAAGGTCAGCTGCTGGCCAGCATCCGACCAGCTGAAGCTCGGTGCGGAATTGCTGACCGTATGACGATCACTCAGATCGACATCGGTGAAGGCCAACGAACCAACTGCGTTGTCAGAATCAGCGGTGTCACCGGTCGTCTCAGGAAGCTCGGTGATCTCGTGCACGCCGGCTTTGCCGGAGACGTCGGCCGCGACCACTGGCGCGTCGTTGGTGCCCGTGATGGTGATGGTGACGGGCTGGGTGACGACACCGCCGTGATGGTCGTCGACCTGGATCAGATAGGTCAAGGTCAGCTTCTCGCCGGCCGCGAGATAGTCGAAACTCTCGTCGGCGGCCGAGAAGGTCCAGGCGCGCGATCCGGTTACGCCGCCGGTCGAATCCGTCAGCGTGCCGAGCGACATCCAGCCCAGTATCGTCGCCTGATCGGGAAGCCCTGTGATAACGCCCGTTTCGGTGACGCCGGCGACGGTGACGCTGTGGGTGTCGCTGAGATCGACATCGACGAAGGTCACGGTACCGGATGCGGTATCCGGCACGACCGAGCCGGTCGTCTCCTCGGCTTCAGTGATGGCGGCCGCCTGGGTCGGCGAGGTGATCACCGGCCTGTCGTCGGTGCCGACGATCATGATGGTGACCGGCAACGTGACGACGCCGCCCTGATGGTCGTCGATCTGGATCGTGTAGGTCAACGTCAGCGTCTCGCCGGTGGCGAGATAGTCGAAGCTCCTGTCGGCGGCCGAGAACGTCCAGGAGCGCGATCCCGTCACGCCATCGGTCGAATCGGTCAGCGCGCCCAGCGACAGCCAGCTCAGCACAGTGGCATGGCTGGCAAGTCCGCTGGTCACGCCGGCCTCGGTGACGCCGGTGATGGTGACCATATGCGTGTCGCTCAGATCCGCGTCGGTAAACGTCAGCGTGCCGTGCGCCGTATCGGGCTGGGCGGAATTCGTCGTTGCGGCGAGTTCGGTGATCGAACCGGCCTGCGCCGAGGACGTCACCACCGGCGTGTCGTTGGTGCCGGTGATCGTGATGGTGAAGGTCTTGAACGTGGTCTCGTTGTTCGGCGCGAAATTGTTATCGACGCGTGCGATATAGGTCAGCGTCAGCGTTTCCCCGGCGGCCAGGAAGTCGAACGCGCTGTCGGCAAGGCTGTAGGTCCAGGTCGCCGAACCGGCATTCTTGTTGTTCGGATTGGGCTCGAGCAGCAACGGGATCTCGACGGCCTTGATGGCTGCAAGCTGCGCAGCGGTCAGCGATGAGGTGACGTCGCTGCCGTTGGCGCCCCGGTAGCTGAACGCGGAATAGTCGACCTTCGCACTCGGCGTGTCACCGACATTGAGGTCCAGCCATTTGATCTGGCCCGTCGCGGTGTCGAACAGCCCGCTCTGGGTCAGCCCCGACCGCTCGGTAAACACCGCGTCCTGGGTCACGACTTGCGGCGGCCCCGGGATGTGATCGAGCCTGCTGTTGGGAGCGCCGCCGGCCTGAGGTCCGGTCGTGTTGACGAAGGTCAGCAGAATGATGATCGGCGCGCCACCGTCGCTGCTGGTGAGCTTGAAGCTGGTCGACACCGGGACGACGCTGTCCGTGAAGTTCGTCGTGAGCTTGGTGTTAGGATTGTTGTTGTCGGTGAACTTCAGCGCGAACACATCGGAGATGAGCTTCTGCGCATCGGTCGATAGTTGCGCCGACGAGACGAAGCTGACGCTGCCCTGGCCGTTGACGATGGTCTGGGTGCCGGCCTGATCGACGGTCGCGATCGGATTGAGCGTCGTCTTGTCGAACAGGATGTAGGAGCCGGTGGTGCCATCGGGCTCGACCAGCACCTGGAATTTGGCCGGCGGCACGCCGCCGGTGCCCTGCACGTCGAAATCGATCTCGACCAGCACCGCGGTACCGCGAATGCCCATGGTCGCGACCGGCGTATCGACCTTCATGTCGCCGTGCTTGGCGGTCGCGCCGGCAACGAAGGAGATCGTGCCCGAGACCAGACTCATCAGCGACGAATTGCTCGACCCGTTCGGGTCGTAGATCATTTCGTTCAGCACCATCTTGGCGTTCGGGCCGAGACCGAACACGGTGCCGTCGATGAAGGTGATGCCGAGCGTCGAGTCGCCGCCGGATTGCACAACGTCACCCTTGTTGACGTTGTCGCCCTGGTTCAGGACGATGGCGACGCCATTGCGGATGGCAGTGGCGTTCCCGGTCAGCTTGGTGACATGGCCGATGACCTTGGCCGGCTCCGCCGCGCCGCCGGCCTGGGCATATTGGGTATAGCCGGTGAGTGCGTTGACAAGATCGCCGGTGAGATGCGCGCCGTCAGGCGACGCCAGCGGCGCGCGCTTTTCGCCCTTGAAGTAGTCGTGCAGGACGAGTTCCCGATCGTCCTTCGCGATGACGAGATCGAGCCCGGTCCGCTTGAAGTCGCCGGTGAACAGCAATTGCCCATCGTCGACGATGATCGCGCCGGGCGGAGCATGCGTGGAAACACTGTCGACGTGCACGTATCCACGGGCATAAGCGTCCGTGTTCGGCAACAGGCCGTCGAATTTCTCGACAAAGTTCACTGCGGATCACCGCACGAGAGTTAATATTGTTAAAATATCCGAATGATTATGCCTGCATATCATCGGATAAAGCTTGGCGAAACCACGCTGTGCTTGCGCAAGGTGGTCCTGTAGTGCGGTTTGACTGGATGTGACTTGGCTCACGCTGTGAAGAGCCGTGTAGTTTGGGTTCGCTTGACGGTACCATAAGGTGGGATTTAAGCCAAGATACGTACTGAGCCACGTATTCGTGGTATTGATTGGCATTTCTGTACTTGCCTCTATTTCCCCATAGCCCAGAGCGGGCATTTGACCCCAATTTCCTGGCCAAAGCTGTGACTTAGCTTACAAATCACAGCGGTCCCGTGCGCGGACCGGCCGGGTTAACCAGAAGGCAAGGATGAGTTGCAAAGCAGTGGAAAAAGGTTCGCCGCTTCCTTTCACAAACCGGTAAAGTTTTCGGGACCCCAAGCAGGCGCCCTTTAGCCTCTTCCCCTGATTCCCCACATCTTAAGTCGATTCGAAGGGATCGTTCGCCATGCTGCCCGGCATGAAACGATCCGGTCGCGTGCGCGGTGCAATATCCACCCGCCGATGAGCGGACAGGGGGTGTCGGATGAGATTCTCGCTTCGCCCGCTTGCGCTGTGCGCCGTCATGCTGGGCTTTGGCCTGGCGCTGGCCGCGCCGGTTGCCGAGCTCAATGCCGCTTCGCTGCTCTCGCCCGGTCCGGCGACGCTGATCAGAAAGTCGACCGAGCCGTTCGGCCTGACGACCAGCCTGCTTGCCGACGGTGGCCTGCACGACAAATGGCTCGGCGTGCAGCGCCAGCTCGCCGACGAATTGGAGCAATTGGCAGTCTGCGAGAGCGACCGCGCCGGCTGTGCGTCGCCGGCGGCGCTGCGATTCCTGGCGATCGTCGATGCCGGACGGGCGCGTCAGGGTCGCGCCCGGCTCGGCGAGATCAACCGCGCGATCAACCTTGCGATCCGTCCGGGCAGCGATCTTGCGGCCTATGGCGAGCCCGACGTCTGGGCGACGCCGCTCGCCACATTCGCCAGCGGCAGCGGCGATTGCGAGGACTATGCGATCGCGAAATTGGTGGCGCTGCGCAAGGCCGGCGTCGCGCCGGAAGATTTGCGGATCGTCGTCCTGCATGACCTCGTCGGCGGCGAGGACCATGCGGTGGTCGCGGCGCGGCTCGACGGCCGCTGGCTGACGCTCGACAACCGCCGCATGGCGATGATCGAGGATAGCGACATCAGGAGTTTTCGGCCGACCTTCGTGATCGACCAGCATGGCGTCAGCCGCTATGTCGATGCCCCGCTCGTCGCCGAGGCCGCGTGGCGGCCGGCGCTGGTGAACTGACTGCGTCATTCCGGGGCGATGCGGAGCATCGAACCCGGAAGCTCGAGGTTCCGGGTCTGGTGCTCACGCACCATCCCGGAACGACCCGAGGGTCCGCTCAGAACATCAGATTATCCTTCACCAGCACCCAGCGGCCGCCCTTGACCTGCTGCACCTGGGTGATGGTGTTGGCGAGATGATCCGTCTTGGAGAACTTGGTCGGCGGCGAGCTGAAGATGTCGAGGAACTTGTCGCCTGACTCCAGCGAGTCCAGCATCTTCTGGCCGGAGAGGTCCTTGCCCGCCTTCTGCGCGTAGAAGGCGAAGGTCATCACCGCGTTGTAGCCGATGATCGCCTGGGTGTTGGCGTCGGTGTTGAACATCTTCTTGTAGTTCACCAGCCAGTCCTTCACCTTGCCCTTGGCCGTGTCCTCGTAAGGTATCTCGAAGCCCGACGCCGCATAGAGCCCTTCGACGGCTTCCTTGCCGAGCGCCGGCACTTCGAGCACGTTGGTCGGGGTGGCGCCGAGGAAGGTCACGTCCCAGCCGAGCTTCTTGGCCTCGTTCATCGCGCCGATGGTCTCGCGGATCACGGTGCCGAGCACGACGAGGTCGCAGCCGTCGGCCTTCATCTTGGCGACCTGCGCCGAGAAGTCGGAGGCGCCGCGCTTGTAGCTCGTGACCGAGGCCGGCTGTACCTTCATCGCGCCAAGCTGCTGGGTGAAGCCGTCGAGCACGTTTTTGCCGTACTCGTCATCCTGATGCATGATGCAGGGCTTCTTGAAGTTCTTCCACTCCATCATGTATTTGAGCGCGGCGCGCGTGCTCTCGACATAGGGCAGGAGGTTGTTGAACTTCAGCCGCTCCTGCGGCTTGGCGGGATCGAACTTGAAGGTGAATTCGGCAGCCGTCAGCGGGAACAGCTGCAGCACGCCGGCATCGAACAGGACGTCCTGCGCGGCAAGCACGGTCGGCGAACCCATCGGTCCGATCATCGCGAACACCTTGTCGCGCTCGACCATCTTCTGCGAGGCCAGCACCGCCTTCTTCGGATCGTAGCCGTTATCCTCCAGGATCATCTTGATCTTGCGGCCGTTGATGCCGCCGCCGGCGTTGATCTCCTCGACCGCCATCTTCATGCCGTTGGACACCGGAACGCCCCAGACCTTGATCGGGCCGGACAAGTCCTGATGCGTTCCGATCACGATCTCGGTCGGCGATATGCCTTCATTGGTGACCTTGGTCTGGGCTGCGGCCGGCAGACAGGTCAGCGCCAGCGCGCTCACCGCAAGGCCCAGCGCCTTCAGCGATTTCGACATTGCAGTCTCCTCCTTACATGGCCCATGTTGAGCGAAGGGTCGGGCCGGCTCGCTCCTTCGCCAATTTCCTTCTCTTCGGCTATGCCACCGCCCGTTCGCCATACATCGCGTCGATCTCGGCGGCGTAGCGCTTGTTCACGAAGCTCCGCTTCAGCTTCATGGTCGGCGTCAGCTCCTCGTCCTCGGGCGTGAGCTGGCGCTCGATCAGATAGAATTTCTTGACGGTCTCGACGCGCGCGAACTTCACGTTGACCGCCTCGACCTCGCGCTGGATCAGATCCTGGATTTCGCGGGCGCGGCACAGGCTCGCGTAATTGGTGAAGGGGATGTCGTGATCCTGGGCGTATTTCTCGACATTCTCCTGGTCGATCATGATCAGGCAGGTCAGATACGGCCGCTTGTCGCCGATCACGACCGCGTCCGAGACGTAAGGCGAGAATTTGAGCTGGTTCTCGATCTCGGACGGCGTGATGTTCTTGCCGCCGGAGGTGATGATAATGTCCTTCATCCGGTCGGTGATCTTGACATAGCCTTCATTGTCGATCGTGCCGACGTCACCGGTGTGCAGCCAGCCCTTCGCGTCGATCGTCTCGGCGGTCCTCTCCGGCTGGTTGAGATAGCCCATGAACAGGAAGTCGCCCTTGATCAGGATCTCGCCCTTCGGGCAGATCATCACCTCGCCCCAGGGCGCGGCCTTGCCAACCGAGCCGAGCTTGATGCGGTCCGCCGGCATCATGGTCGCGACGCCGCAATTCTCGGTCTGGCCGTAGACCTCGCGCATGTCGATGCCGAGCGCGAGATACCAGCGGATCAGATCCGGCGAGATCGGCGCGGCGCCGGTCAATGCGATCCGGCAGCGGTCGAGCCCGAGCATGCGGCGGATGTTGCGGAACACCAGCCAATAGGCCGCGCGGTTGGCGAGCCGCAACGACAGCGGCGGCGTCTCGCCCTGCAGCCGGCACTCGGTCATCCGGTTGCCGATCGCGAGCGCACGGGCGTACATCCAGTTCTGGAACGGGGTCGCATCTTTCAGCGCGATGGTGATGCCGGAATAGAACTTCTCCCAGATCCGGGGCACCGCGAGGAACGCAGTCGGCTGCACCTCGCGCAGATTGTCCGGCACCGTCTCCGGGCTCTCGGCGAAATTCATCACCGACCCCAGCGCGAGCGAGATGTAATAGCCGCCGACCCGCTCGGCGACATGGCAGAGCGGCAGGAACACCAGCCGCTCCTCGCTGTCGGTCGAGGGGTAGAGATCGTTGGCGTGGCGCATCTGGTGCGTCACGCTGCGATTGGAGTGCATCGCGCCCTTGGGCGGGCCCGTGGTGCCGGAGGTGTAGACCAGGATCGCGAGGTCGGAGGCGGTGCGGCTGCCGGTCATCTCGTCCCACAAGGCATCGTTGCCCTGGGCATGGTTGCGGCCGAGCGCGGTGAATTCGGCAAGCGACAGCACCATCGGATCGGAGAAGCCGGAGAGGCCCTCCATGTCGAACACGACGATCTTCTCCAGCGTCGGACAGCGCGAGCGGCAGGTCAGCACCTTGTCGAGCTGCTCCTCGTCCTCGACGAAGATCACCCGCGTGCGGGAATCATTGATGAGGTATTCGACCTGCGCCGCCGAATCAGTTGGATAAATCCCGGACGAGACGCCGCCGGCGCACAGGATGCCCATGTCGGCATAGACCCATTCCGGCACCGCATTGGCGATGATCGAGCCGACGTCGCCGGGGCGGAAGCCGGTGGCATGCAGGCCGAAGGCGATGTCCTTGGAAATCTGCAGCCATTCGCGCCAGCTGGTCGGCTGCCAGATGCCGAACTTCTTCTCGCGGATCGCGGGCCTGTCGCCACGCGTCTGAACCGCGAGCAGAAAGCTCCTCGCGATCGTGTCGGCAACCGTCAGCACCGCTGATCCTGCCATGCGCGCTCCCTCCTCTGCCGCCTGCCTCGCGCGCCGGGTTGTTGTGCCGGTCTTGTTTGCGAGCCAAGCCTGAAATCTAGCTCCAACCCTCTCTCAACGCAGCGTCGACTTTCGTCGACGCGAGCCTTCTTCAGCGCCAAGTCCTTCTCAACGCCACGTCTTCTTCTTTTTCCAGCGCCGCTCGCCCCGCGCGCCCGCTTCCTTGGCGCCGAGATAGAATTCCTGGATATCGGGTGAATTCATCAGCCGCTCGCAGGTATCGTTCATGACGACGCGGCCGATCTCCAGCACATAGCCGTAATGCGCCGTCTCCAGCGCGATCTTGGCATTCTGCTCGACCAGCAGGATCGACATGCCCTGCTCCTCATTGACGCGGCGGATGATGGTGAAGATCTCCTTCACCAGGATCGGCGACAGCCCGAGCGACGGCTCATCGAGCAGCAGCAGCGTCGGCCGGTTCATCAGCGCCCGCCCGATCGCCAGCATCTGCTGCTCGCCGCCCGAAAGCTGCCCGGCCGGCTGGCCGAGCCGCTCCCTCAGCCGTGGAAAATAGCCGTAGACGCGCTCGAGGTCCTGCGCCACACCGTCGCGGTCCTTGCGCAGATAGGCGCCCATCATCAGGTTTTCGCGTACCGACAGGAACGGAAACACCTCGCGCCCCTCCGGCACGTGGCTGAGGCCGAGCCGCACGATCCGGTCGGCCTCCATGCGCTGGATCGGCTTGCCGAGGAATTCGATCGAGCCCTTCTGCGGGTCGAGGATGCCGGAGATCGTCTTCAGGACCGTGGTCTTGCCGGCGCCGTTGGCGCCGAGCAGCGTCACGATCCGGCCGCGCGGCACCTCAAGGCTGATGCCGCGGATCGCCATGATCGGCCCGTAATAGCTTTCGATGTTGGAGAGCTTCAGGATGATGTCCGCTGTGCTCATGGCATCATCCTCATGCGCCGAGATACGCTGCGACGACGTCGGGATGGTGCTGCACCTCGGACGGCGAACCCATCGCCAGCACGCGGCCGTAGTTCAGCGCGATGACGCGGTCGGAGACGCGGTTGACCAGCGTCATGTCGTGCTCGACCATCAGCACGGTGATGCCGAGCTCGCTCTTCATGTCGCGGATCCAGAACGACATGTCGTCTGTCTCCTCGACATTGAGTCCGGAGGACGGCTCGTCGAGCAGGATCAGCTTCGGCTCCGAGCACAGCGCCCGCGCCAGTTCGATCACCTTGCGCACACCGTAAGGCAGTCCCGAGATCAGCTTGTCGCGGTAGGGCTCGAGATCGAGGAACTCGATCACCTGCTCGACGCGGCGGCGATGTGCCTTCTCGCCGGCGCGGACGCTCGGCAGGAACAACAGCTCCTGCCAGAGCCGGGTGGTGGAATGGCGATGGCGGCCGACCAGGAGATTGCTCAGCACGGTCGCGTTCTCGAACAGCTCGATGTTCTGGAAGGTGCGGGCGATGCCGAGTTTCGCGATATCGTAGGCCGGCTCCTGGGTGATGTCCTGATCCTCGAAGAAGATCTTGCCGGAGGTCGGCGGGTAGATCCGCGAGATCAGGTTGAAGATCGAGCTTTTGCCGGCGCCATTGGGCCCGATGATCGAGAGGATCTCGCCCTTCTCGACCGCGAAGCTGACCGCATCGACCGCCTTGAGGCCCCCGAAATGCAGCGACAGGTTCTCGGCGCGGAAATAGCTCATCTGTTCCGCTCCGATTTCACGTAGATCTTCTGCCGTTTGAAGGTCGCGCGCTTGTAGAGCGGGAACAGCTGGAAGAAGAGCTTGATCTTGAGCCAGCGGCCGTAGAGTCCGAGCGGCTCAAACAGCACGAACAGCACGATGATGATGCCGTAGATCGCACCCTTCAGTCCGTTGGCGGAGGCGAAGGCTGCGACCGCGTCCTGGATGTGGCCCGCGCGCTCGGAGCCGGCACCGAGGGTCGCAGCAATGCCGCCGATCACGCCGGGCATATCGTCCTTCAGATAGGTCAGGAACGGATCGATCATGACCAGGAAGATCGCGCCCAGCACCGCGCCGTGCAGGCTGAACGTGCCGCCGATCAGGATCACGATGATGAACTCGATCGAGAGCTGCAGCGTGAACATCTCGGGCGAGATGAAGGACAGCTTGTGCGCGAACAGCACGCCGGCAAAGCCGGTGATCGCCGCCGAGATCGCGAACGACTTCACCTTGTAGAGCGCGACATTGATGCCCATGCTGCGCGCCGCGGTCTCGCTGTCGCGGATCGCGACGAAGGCGCGCCCGGTCGGCGAGCGCAGCAGATTGAGCGTGCCGACGATGGTCAGCACCAGCACCGCAAGACAGAGATAATAGAAGGTCGGGCCGTCGCGCGACACCGTGGAGCCGAGCAGCTGCATGGTCTTGACCCGCATGCCCTCATTGCCGTTGGTGACGCTTTCCCAGCGCGCCAGGATCTCCTCGACGATGAACGCAAAGGAGATCGTCGCGATCACCAGATAGATGCCCTGCAGCCGCAGCGCCGGAAATCCGACCAGCGCGCCGACCACGCCGGTCAACAGCCCCGCGGCGAGGAAGTAGACCGGGAACGGCACATTGAACTGCTGCAGATAGGCCGCGGTGTAGGCGCCGATCGCAAGAAACGCGGCATGGCCGAGCGAGGCCTGTCCGGTGAAGCCGGTCAGGATCAAGAGCCCGACGCCGACGGTCGCGTAGATGCAGACGAAGACGAGCTGGCTCATCAGATAGCTTGAGAGCGTGTAGGGCGCGATCAGCAGCACCGCCAGCAACAGGCCGTAGGAATAGATGTAGCCCGAGTGCGGGAACAGCTTGATGTCGTCTTCGTAATCGGTCTTGAAGAGAAACCGCATGTGTCGCTCCTCAGACCTTCTTGCGGACATGAAGGCCGAACAGGCCTTCGGGCTTGAGCAGCAGCACCGCGAGCAGCACGATGTAGGGCGCGACGTCCTTCCATCCCTGCGGCAAATAGAAGCCGGCCATGCTCTCGATCACACCGATCAGGACACCGCCGACCACGGCGCCCGGGATCGAGCCGAAGCCGCCGAGCACCGCAGCCGGAAACGCCTTCAACCCCAGCACCAGGCCGACATTGGAATGAATGAAGGTGATCGGCGCCAGCAGCACGCCGGCGCAGGTCGCGACCGCGGCCGAGATCGCCCAGACGATCGAGACCACCCGCTTGACCGGAATGCCCATGTAATAGGCAGCCAGCATGTTCTCGGAGCTGGCGCGCATCGCGGTGCCGAGCGTGGTGCGATTGAAGAACAGATAGAGCAGCGCACACAGGATGACGGTCGCCGCGATCACCGACAGCTTGTCGTAGGCGAGCACCAGGCTGCCGATCCTCAGGACGCCCTGGCTGAACGGCGTCTCGATCTTGAAGTCGTCGGTGCCCCAGATCATGCCGGAGATCGAGCGCAGGAAATAGCCGAGCCCGATCGTCGCCATGATGATGGAGAACTGCGGATAGCCGAGGATCGGCCGCACCACGAGCCGCTCGGCCAGCATGCCGAACAGCGCCATGCAGATCACCGCGCCGGCGAACCCGACCCAGTAATTCAGCCCGAGCATGCCGATGAAGGTGAAGGCGAAAAAGCCGCCCAGCATCATCAAATCGCCTTGCGCGAAATTGACGACCTCGGTTGCCTTGTAGACCAGCACGAAGCCGAGCGCGATCAGGCCGTAAACGCAGCCGAGCGCGATGCCGCTGACGAGCTGCTGAACAAAGTCCAGCATCGTTCCCTCCCCGATGCCCGGCGATTCTTATCCGATCGCTCGTTGCATCCCGCCCTCACGCCCTTGTGTCTGGAGCGCTGAAAGCCGCCTATGTCCGCCCCGATTGAGCCAAAAGGCTCGATCCCTGTCAACAAACCGCTGATGTCGCTGTATCATCACATTTGCGGAGATTTGCCGCAGCACGGACTAATACGGGTATCGCCTTTGATTTGCCCCGTGCGATTCACTGCACCGAAACGGTTTTTGTCCAAAGCTTGCGCAACCGACGAGCGAACTTCCGGATCGCCACCACGCCATGACACCTGAACTGTCCGCACTCGCCGTGCGAGGGTTAACCAAGCGTTTTGACCGCCCGGCGGTCGACGCGCTCGATCTCACGATCCGTGTCGGCGAATTCTATGCGCTGCTCGGGCCGAACGGCGCCGGCAAGACCACGACGCTGCGCATGGTGGCGGGGCTATTGCGGCCCGATGCCGGCTCGGTGTCGATCCTCGGCATCGACGCGCTCGCCGATCCGGTCGCCGCCAAGCAGGTCATGGCCTGGGTGTCCGACGAGCCGATGATCTACGACAAGCTGACGCCGCTGGAATATCTCGAATTCGTCGCCGGCCTGTGGGGCATCGATCCGCGCACCTCGGAGGGTTCGGCGCGCGATCTCCTGATGTCGCTCGGGCTCGAGCCGCATCTCAACGAGCGCTGCGAAGGCTTCTCCAAGGGCATGCGCCAGAAGGTGGCGCTCGCCGGCGCGCTGGTGCACGATCCCCGCCTGATCATTCTCGACGAACCGCTGACCGGCCTCGACGCGCTGTCGGCGCGTCACGTCAAGGGACTGCTGCAGGAGCGCGTCCGCGCCGGCTGCACCGTGATCATGACGACCCACATTCTCGAAGTCGCCGAGCGGATGGCCGATCGGATCGGCGTGATCGCGGCCGGCAGGCTGATCGCCGAGGGCACGCTGGCCGAGCTGCGCGAGCAGAACGGCCGCAACGACACCACCCTCGAGGACATGTTCATCGCGCTGGTCGATACCGAAGCGGCGGCCGCGTGAGCTCGGTCGCCCACCTCACCTGGTTCGCGCGCCACGAATTCCGCCTGGCGTGGCGCGAATGGCTGGCGATGATGACCGGCGGCCGGCGCCGGCGCAATCGCGCCGTGATCGGCCTCTTGATCTTCGCGGCGATCCTGCATCTGCCGGCTTATGCCGTGGTCAGCCGCTATGCCGACCTGCGGTTTCCGCTCGACCCGTCGTCGCTGATCGTGCTGACCGCGACGATCTTCCTGGCCTGGGCGCTGATGCTCTCGCAGGCGATCGAGTCGGTGACGCGCGTGTTCTACGCCCGCGCCGATCTCGATTTGATCATGTCGTCACCGGCGAAGCTTACCAACATCTTCTCGATCCGGATCGCCGCGATCGCGCTGACGGTGAGCAGCATGGCGCTCTTGCTGTCGACGCCGTTCATCGACGTGCTGGTCTATCTCGGCGGCCCGCGCTGGCTCGCCGGCTTCGGCGTAGTCCTTGCGATCGGGCTGTCGGCGGCAGCCACCGCGATCGCCGTCACCGCGTTCCTGTTCCGTCTGATCGGGCCGAGCCGGACGCGGCTGGTGGCGCAGGTCGTCTCCGCCGTGATCGGTGCGGGCTTCGTCATCGCGCTGCAGGTCGTGGCCGTGCTGTCCTATGGCACGCTGTCGCGCTTTGCCTTTCTGACCTCGGAAACCGCGGCGCGAATTGCCCCCGCCCCCGACAGCCTGCTGTGGTGGCCGGCACGGGCATCGCTCGGCGAGCTCGAAATCATGATGCTGCTGCTCGCCGCGGCGCTGGTGATGCTCGGCGGCGTGATGGCGATATTCGCACACCGGTTCGCGGATACGGTCGCCAGCGTCGCCGCCAATCCGGCTGCGGTGACGCGGGGGCGCGCCCGCGCGTTCCGGGCGGGCTCGCGGCAGCAGGCGCTGCGGCGCAAGGAATTCTTGCTGCTGCGCCGCGATCCCTGGCTGCTGTCGCAGAGCCTGATGCAGATGCTCTATCTGCTGCCGCCGGCGTTGATGCTGTGGCGCAGCTTCTCCGGCACATCGACTGCGATCGTGCTGATCACGCCCGTCATCGTCATGGCCGCAGGCCAGCTCGCCGGCGGGCTCGCATGGCTGACCATCTCCGGCGAGGACGCGCCCGATCTGGTGGCGACCGCACCGCTGCCGCCGTCACGCGTGACCCGCGCCAAGGTCGAGGTGGTCCTGTTCGCCATCGCCGTGGTCTTCGCCCCGCTGGTGGCCGCGCTGGCGTTTGCCTCGCCAGGGCAGGCCGCGGTCACGGCGATCGCGATCATCATCGCGACCGCATCCGCCGCCGCCGTCCAGCTCTGGTTCCGCGCGCAGGCCAAGCGCAGCCAATTCCGCCGGCGTCAGACCTCCTCCCGCATCGCCACTTTCGCGGAAGCCTTCTCCTCGATCGGCTGGGCCGCAACCGCGGCGCTGGCCCTGACAATCCCGACGGCCGCGCTGGTCAGCGGCATTCTGACGCTGCTGACGCTTGCCATCGCCTGGAAGATCAGCCCGCGGCGCTAAAGCATGATGAGATTAGGTTCAGCTGGAACGGCGTCGAAAGTTCACCTCTCCCTCGGGAGAGGTCGATTTGCACAGCAAATCGGGTGAGGGGTTACGGTCTATCCAGAGAGCAAGAGCCCTCACCCGGATTGCTTCGCAATCCGACCTCTCCCCGATGGGGAGAGGTGAACCGACTTAGATCCTCATCACCTCCAGCACTGCGGCGGCAAACGCCTCCGGCGCTTCCTGCGGCAGATTGTGGCCGGCATGCGGAATCAGGCGATGGGCCAGGCGGCCAGTGTACTTTGCCGCGGTACGACTGCCGTCGGTCGCGAACGTCACGCCGTCGTCGGCGCCGTCGAGCGAGATGGCGGGGACCCTGATGACAGGCAATGTGTCGAGCCGCCGCTGCAAATCCGCATATTGCGGATCCCCATCGACAACGCCGTAGCGGTGCCGATAACTGTGGATCACGACGTCGACATAATCAGGATTGTCGAACGCAACCGCAGTCCGCTCGAAGCAGGCGTCGTGGAACGCCCAGCTCGGTGACCATTGCGACCACAGGATTTTGGCGATGCCGCGCCGGTTGGCGGCGAGCCCCGCCCGCCCCCGCTCGAGCTGGAAGTAGTACTGATACCACAGCGCCACCTCGCGATCCGGCGGCGCCGGCACCATTGCATGCGCGATGTCCTGGATCATGTAGCCGTTGGTGCAGACGAGTCCGATGCATCTTTCCGGCCACAGCGCCGCACCGATAGATGCGGCGCGGCCGCCCCAGTCGTAGCCGGCGAACACCGCGCGCTCGATGCCGAGCGCGTCCATCAGCGCCATCAAGTCGGCGCCGACCGCCGCCTGCTCGCCCGAGCGTGGCGTTGACTTGTCGCGGAACGCCGTCGGTCCGTAGCCGCGCAGATAGGGCACGATGACCCGACAGCCTTGCGCCGCCAGCAGGGGCGCGACGTCCACATAGGAGTGGATGTCGTAGGGGAAGCCGTGCATCAGTATCACGGCCGGCCCATCGGATGGGCCCGCTTCGTAATAGGCGATGCTGAGCACACCGGCGTCGACCTGCCGTAACGGCTCGAGCCGTTTGGTCGAAGGCGCGCGCTGCGATGAGACGTTATCAGTCACGCAGAACTCCCTGATCTCGGTTTGCGCGGCATCCTAGCGTGTCCCGACGCAATAATCGCCGGCTCGTATTGCAGCCCGCGCCATGGAGCGATGCACGGGCCTCATCATGACGGCGCGCCAATTGCGCGCTAGTCTTATCGTCCGCGGATGCCGCCGCAGACGGAACAGTCATGCTGAGATTGCTCGCCGCGCTCGTGTTGCTGGGAACGTTCACCAGCCACGCCTTCGCGCAGGATGCCCAGCGCAGCGAATGCCTGGCGATGGCCAATGCGCCGCCGCGCGCCGTCCCGGTGAACTACCGGCGCGTCGCAGCCAAAGCCGACGAGGTCGCGATCACCTATGCCGGCCATTCGACCTATTACATCGACACGCCGGGCGGCATCCGGATCGCGACCGACTATAACGGCGTCTATCGGACCGGGCGGCTGCCCGACGTCGCGACCATGAACCGGGCTCACGCGACCCATTACACGCTGTTTCCCGATCCCAAGATTCCCCACGTGCTGCATGGCTGGGGAGAGAACGGCCAGGCCGCGCATTACGCTGAGCGCATCGGCGACGTCTATATCCGCAATGTCACCACCGACATCCGCCGCTACTGGGGCGAAGACTCCGGCGGCGAGATGATCAAGGACGGCAATTCGATCTTCATCTTCGAGGTCGCCGGCCTCTGCATCGGCCATCTCGGCCACCTCCACGTCAAGCTCGACGACAGCCATTTCGCCGCGATCGGCCGACTCGACATCGTGATGGTGCCGATCGACGGCACCTATACGATGTCGCTCGACGGCATCTCCGAGATCACCAGGCGATTGCGCGCCGCCGTCGTGCTGCCGATGCACCGCTTCGCTACCCCGCTCGACGAGTTCATGCGCCTGATCGGCCAGCAGTTCGAGATCGATCGCCGCGGCGGCGAGCGCACCTTGCGGATTTCGCGCGACACCCTGCCGGCGACACCGACGGTGATCATTCTCGACGGCGTGTGACGTCTCTGTTCAAGAAGAAGCAAAACCAAACGGGAGTGAAAATCGATGGTTGCCAGCACTCTGCCCGCCTCCGCCAGCGGGCTCTATGCCAACCCGCGCGAAGACTGGCTCGCCCAATACACTGAAGAGATCATCGATCCGGCCCGGCCGATCGTCGATCCGCATCACCATCTCTGGGATCGCGGCGGGCTTCGCTATCTGATCGAGGAGATGCGCGACGACATAGCCTCGGGCCACAACATCGTTGCCACCGTCTATGTCGACTGCCGGTCGATGTACCGCGCCGATGGGCCGGAGGCGTTCCGCCCGGTCGGCGAGGTCGAGTTTGCCAACGGCGTCGCGGCGATGGCGGCGAGCGGCGGCTACGGCAAGGCGGCGATCTGCGCCGGCATCGTCAGCCACGTTAATCTTCTGATCGGCGATCAGGCCAAGGCGGTGCTGGAGGCGCAGATTGCCGCCGGCAACGGCCGGTTCCGCGGCATCCGCCACTCCTCGGCCTGGGACGAGGATCCCAACGTCGCCCACATGTACGCGAACCGGCCGAAGGGCATTCTGCTGGACTCCACCTTTCGTAGGGGGTTCGCCTGCCTGGCACCGCTCGGCCTCAGCTTCGATGCCTGGTTGTTTCACCCGCAGATCGGCGAACTGACCGACCTCGCCCGCGCCTTTCCCGATACCAGGATCGTGCTCGACCATTGCGGCGGCCCGGTCGGCACCGGCCGCTTCGCCGGCAAGCGCGCGGAGACCTTTCCGGTCTGGAAGGCGTCGATCCAGGAGATCGCCCAATGCCCGAATGTCGTCGTCAAGCTCGGCGGGCTGGCGATGTGCCTGCTCGGCTACGACTTCCACCTCCGCCCCAGGCCACCCTCGTCGGAGGAACTCGCCGCCGCCTGGCGGCCTTATATCGAGACCTGCATCGAGGCGTTCGGTCCGGACCGTTGCATGTTCGAGAGCAACTTCCCACCTGATAAGGGGCAATGCAGCTACCAGCTCATCTTCAACACCTTTAAACGGCTTGCATCACAATATAGCGAAGCCGAAAAGACGGCGTTGTTCTTGAAGACGGCAAAGGATGTCTATCGGCTCGATATCGGGTAAACTCTCGACTCATGGATGACGGCATCACCATCCGGCCGCTTCGAGAGGCTGATGCGGAAGCGGTGGTCGAACTTTACGCAAAGGCAGCCGCGGTGGAACCGCGGCTAGGCCCTGTCACGCTGCCGCAATGGGATCAGTTCCTGAAGCTGCCGCAGAACCGCGGCGGGCGCGACTTTCGCGTTGCCGAGCGCAATGGCGTGCCCTGCGGCCTCGCCGAGTCGTCGTTGCGCGACCAGGGCGCGCATCATTCCCGGTTCCTCAAGATCGTCGTGGCGCCCGAGATGCGGCGCCACCGGATTGGCCTCGCACTGTTCGACCACGTGCTTGCGATCGACACCGATTCCAATCTCGCCGTACAGACGCTGGTGAGCAGCGACTGGCCGGCCGGAATGGCCTTCGTGGCTGCCTTCGGCTTTGTTCATGTCGAGTCCGAGATCGGGATGAAGTGCGTCGAGCCGCTGCAGCCGGCGCGCACGCTCGCGGCCGCGCACGCCACCATCGAGCAGGTCAGCGACGTCACCGCCTGCGCGGGCGAGGTCGCGCGCATCCACAATGCCGCCTATGCCTCGGACGCCGCCTTCCGCCTGTATTCGCCGGAGGAGATGGCGCAGGTTTTGACCGAGAGCGAAGTCTGGATCGCGTCGGAGGATGGACAAATGTCGGGCTTCTGCCTGACCGAGCCGGAACGGAACTCAATGTGGATCGAGTCGGTCGCCGTCGACCCGGTGCGGCAGGGACGCGGGCTCGGCCAGTTGCTGGTCTATCGCGTGCTGGCCGCCCACGATGTCTCGACCGAGCACCCCTGTTGGCTCAACGTCTCGAGCCGCAACGCTCCCGCGCTGAAGATCTATCGCCGGCTCGGCTTCAAGCCGCAGCACGAGACCTGCCGCTTCAGCGCCCCGCGAGGCGAACTGATCGCCGCGCGGGAGCGCAGGTTTCGCTAGTTTGCCCTCATTGTTGATGCGGTGACACAGGTTTAACCCCGTCACCCTGAGGTGCTCGCGAAGCGAGCCTCGAAGGGCGAACGGCCGAAGTCTCTCCGCGCACGCGATATCCGGGCCGTCCATCCTTCGAGGCGCGCAAGGGCGCGCACCTCAGGATGACGGGATTAGGCAGGTGAGCCGCGCCCTTAAGCCCACTCGCCCTTGCGGAACACCGGCACGCTGCGGCCGTCGGCGTGGATGCCGTCGATGTCGGTGTGGGCGGAGCCGATCATCCAGTCGATATGGATCAGGCTCTTGTTGCCGCCCTGCTCGGCGATCTGCTGCGGCGTCAGCTTGTCGCCGCCAACGAAGCATTTCGAGTAGCACTGGCCGAGCGCGATGTGCGAGGCGGCGTTCTCGTCGAACAGCGTGTTGAAGAACAGCAGCCCACTCTTCGAAATCGGCGAGGAGTGCGGCACCAGCGCGACCTCGCCGAGGCGGCGCGCGCCCTCGTCGGTGTCGAGCACCTTCTTCAGCACTTCCTCGCCGCGCGAGGCCTTGGCCTCGACGATGCGGCCTTCCTCGAACTTGACCGAGATATTGTCGATCAGCGTGCCCTGATAGGACAGCGGCTTGGAGCTGACGACGTGGCCTGAGACGCGGCGGCAGTGCGGGGTGGTGAAGACTTCCTCGGTCGGGATGTTGGCATTGCAGACGATGCCGTTCTTGGCGGTCGACGCACCACCCTCCCATTCATGACCGTCGGCGAGGCCGATCGTGAGGTCCATGCCGGGTCCGGAATATTTCAGCGCGTGGAAGCGCTGGCCGTTCAGCCATTCGGTGCGCTCGCGGAGCTTCGCATTGTGCTGTGCCCAGGCGGCGACGGCGCCGTCCTGATCGACCCGGGAGGCGGAGAAGATCGCATCCGCAAGCTTGGCCACCGCGACGTCCTCGGCATCGTCGGGGAACACCTGCTTGGCCCAGGACGTGCTCGGATAGGCGATGATGTTCCAGTTGGTGTCGAAATTGACGATCTTCTCCAGTGCCGGCTGGTAGGCGATCGAATTGGCCTTGCTGGCGCGCGCCACCTTGGCCGGGTCTTCGCCCGACAACAGCATCGGATTGTCGCCGACGATCGCAAGCCGCGCGGTGTTGGCGCCGAACGCCTTCGCCATGCCCTCATAGAGCCAGCTTGCGGCACGATCGAAACTCGCATCGCTGGCGTAACGGTAGCGCGCCAGCGTGAGCTCTTCGTCCGAGAAGAACGGGGTCACGAGACCAGCACCGGCCTTGTAGGCATGCTCCACCACCCGCCGCACCAGCGGCATCGCCGCGGCAGGCGCCGTCAGCAAGAGATCCTGGCCCGGCTGCAGCTGCAGGCCGACCTTGATGGCGACTTCGGCGAGCCGATCAAGTTTCACGGGATCGATCGAGGCGGAAAGGTTGCGTTGATGTGCGGTCATGAAGCGCCGTGTCGTTTGAGGAACTCTCGGGATTCGTAGTCCAATTCGATCCGCATCCGCAAGGTTCCCGGCCACCGCGCTCGATCACGCGACGGCGAGCAATTGCCTCGAATTTTACCGCTTCACCGAGGCCAGCACGCGGTCGACCATCTCGGGCGCGAGGCCGAGATAGTTTTTCGGCGCGGTGAGGCGGTCGATCGTCGCCCGATCGATCCGGCTGGCAACGCGATCATCCGCGGCCAGCGCCTCGGCCAGCGTCAGGCCCTTGTCGTTGGCGACGCGGCAGGCGTCATAGACCACGTCATGCGCCTCCTGCCGGCCGATCGCGGGCGCGAGGCCCATCATCACGGCTTCGGCCACGATCAGCCCGCGGCTGATGTCGAGATTGTCGGCCATCCGCCGCTCGTCGACGATCAGGCCGCCAAGCGCGAACCTCGCCTGATGCAGCGCGCCCGCGGTCAGCACGAAGCTTTCCGGGATCGCCATCCATTCGGCGTGCCACGGACCGGTGGCGCGCTCGAAATCCTGCACCATCGCATCCAGCATCAGGCCGGCATGCTGGCGCACCGCCTTGGCGGCGGCGAGCATCAACTCCGACGAGATCGGGTTGCGCTTCTGCGGCATGGTCGAGGACGCGCCGCGCCCCTTCACGAACGGCTCGTAGACCTCGGCGAACTCGGTCGACGCCATGATCATGATGTCGAGCGCGATCTTGCCGAGCGTTCCCGTGACCAGCGCGAGGAAATTCACCACTTCCGCCAGACCGTCGCGGGCAACATGCCAGGTGGAGACGGGCACGCCGAGGCCGAGCTCTTCGCACAGCGCCTGCTGGACCTCGAAACCCTTGTCACCCAACGAGGCCAGCGTGCCGGCGGCGCCGGCGAACTGGCCGACCAGCACGCGCGGCTTCAGCTCCACGAGCCGCGCAGCGTGGCGATCGAAGGCGGCGAGCCAGATCGCGGTCTTGTAGCCGAAGGTCACCGGCAGCGCCTGCTGCAGATGGGTGCGCCCGGCCATCGGCGTGTCGCGGTATCGCTTCGAGAGATCAGCCAGGATGCCGCGCAGCGCGGCGATGTCGTCCTCGATGATCTTCAGGCCATCGCGCAGCTGCAGCACCACGGCGGTGTCCATGATGTCCTGCGTGGTCGCGCCCCAATGGACATAGCGGCCGGCCTCGCGGCATTGCTTCGCCATCTGATGCACCAGCGGCAGGATCGGATAGCCGACCACGTCGGTCTCCTGCCGCAGCAGATCGAAATCGAATGTGGCGACATCGGTCCGTTTTGCGATCTCCTCGGCCGCTTCTGCCGGGATCACACCGCAGCGCGCTTCGGCCCTTGCCAGCGCGACTTCGACTTCGGCGTAACGCTCGATCAGCCGCAGGTCGGAAAACACCTCGCGCATCTCGCGCGTGCCGAAGGCATCGCGAAACAATACGGAATCGAGCACGGTGGTCGAGGTCGGGAAGGCGGACATGGGCAGATCCTGTTGCCGGTCGCGGTCGGCAACGTCCCTATCACGGCAGAGGCCGGTGCCCTACCCCTCAGGCGGCACCTCGCCGAACACCTCGGCTGCGATCTTGCTGGTCTCGATCGCGGCCGGAATGCCGCAATACATCGCGACCAGCAGCAGCACGTCCTGCACCTGCGCGGCGGTGCACCCATTGGCCAGCGCGCCCTTGGCATGGACGCGGAACTCGGCCGGCTTGCTGCTCGCCGCGGTGATGCCGAGCATCACGAGGCTGCGGATCTGGTCGGACAGCCCGCTGCGCTCCCAGATGTCCCCGTAGACATAGGCATTGATGATGTCTTGCAGCGGCGTGCCGAAATCGCCGGCAGCGGCCATCCGCTTGGCGACATCGCCCTCGCCGAACATCTTTTGCCGCCGGCGCAGTCCGCGCGCATGGAGATCGCTGATGTCCACCATCGTCGTCGGGCTCCCTGAATGGACTATTTATACGGATAAATACGACGCACCTCAACATTCCGGGAGGCCTGACGCTTGCCTTTCTGATGTATTTGTCCGTATAAATTTGCAAAAGCAGACACGGGAGGGGACCGGGATGAAGTTACGGCTGGGACTGCTCGTCGTCCTGCTTGCGACGCTTCCGGTCCTGCCGGCTTTCGCGGCCGACGATTTCCCGCAACGGCCGCTCAAGATCATCGTGCCCTTCCCGGCCGGCGCCGGTCCCGACAATGTCGCGCGGCTGGTCGGCCAGCATCTGCAGGACGCCTTCGGCCAGACCGTGCTGATCGAGAACCGCGCCGGCGCGCTCGGCAGCATCGGCGCCCAGGAAGTCGCCCGCAGCGCGCCCGACGGCTACACGCTGTTGATGGGCACCAACACCACCCATGCCAGCAACGTCGCGACGCTGAAGAGCCTGCCCTACGACCCGGTGAAGGACTTTGCACCCGTGATCCGCACCACCACGACGGCGATGGTGCTGCTGGTCAATCCGAAGCTCGCGGCCAGGGACCTGCCGCAGTTCCTCAGCTACGCCAAGGCCAATCCCAATTTGACCGCGGGCTATGGCTCCGGCGCCTCGCAGATCTCGATCGCCCAGCTGCAATCGCGCGGCGGCCTGTCGCTGATCGCGGCGTCCTATCGCGGCGTGCCGCAGGCAATGACCGACGTGATGGCGGGGGTGATCGATCTCACCTTCGGCGACTTCTCGGTCGCGATCCCGCAGATGCAGGGCGGCACCTTGCGCGGCATCGCCGTGACGTCGGCGGCCCGCAACGAGCTGACGCCGGACCTGCCCGCGCTCGCCGAAGCGATGCCAGGCTTCGAGGCCACGATCTGGTACGGCCTGTTCGCGCCCGCCGGCACGCCGGAACCGGTGGTTAGCAAGCTCTACGCCGAGTGTGCGAAATACCTCGCGATGCCGGAGACGAGGAAGAAGCTCGCCGATGTCGGCGTGATGGTGGCGCCGCTGGCGCCGGCCGAGTTCGGCGCCTTCGTCAGGAGCGAGGTCGTGCGCTGGTCGGCGGAGGTCAAGGCGGCCGGTATCCAGCCGCAATAAAGCGAGGCGGCGTCGCATCATGGCTCGCGAGACACCTGTTGGCATGATTGGCCTGGGGCTGATGGGATCGGCGCTCTCCGCGCGGCTGATCGACGCCGGCATCGGGGTGATCGGCTTCGACATCGACGCCGCAAAGACGGATGGTCTGAGAGCCAGCGGCGCCGAGTTCGCGGCGTTCGCCGCCGACGTCGCGGCGCGCTGCCGGACCATCGTCATCGCGGTGTATGACGCGGCCCAGGTCAGGACGTTGCTGCCGGACCTCGCCAACGCGACGCCGCCGCCGCGCGTCATCTGCACCACCACCTGCGCGCCGGGTGAGATCGTGGCAATCGCCGAATTCGCCTCCCGCTCGCACCTCGCCTTTATCGAAGCGCCGATCTCGGGGACCAGCGCCGAGGTGCGTGCGGGCACCGCCACCGCGCTGGTCGCCGGCGATGCCGACGTCATCGACGCCGCCGCGGCGACGCTCGATATCCTCTGCCCGCAGCGGATCAATGTCGGCGCGGTCGGCAATGCCAGCCGCACCAAGCTCGCCATCAACCTCATCCTGCAGAACAACCGCGCCGCGCTGGCCGAGGGCATCGCCTTTGCCGAGAGCCTCGGCCTCGACGGCGCGGTGTTCCTTGCGACCGCGCGGCAATCGGCGGCATATTCCAAGGTGATGGACAGCAAGGGGCCGAAGATGCTGGCGCGGGATTTCTCGCCGCAATCGCACATCGCGCAGACCTTGAAGGATGCCGAACTGATCCTGCTGGAGGCCGGTCGGCACGGCCTGCCCTTGCCGCTGACCTCGGTGCAGGCCGAACTGCTGCGCGCGGCGATCGCGCTTCAAGGGCCGGACAACGACAGCGCCGCGGTCATCGAGGCGATCCGGGCCGGCCGCGGCCACGGTGAGGGACAGTCATGATCAACTGTGCGATCGCGGGCCTCGGTCGATGGGGCCGCGCACTGGTCGGGGCCGCGCGCAACGAGCCGCGGCTCAGGATCGTCCGCGCGGTGGAACCCGACGCCAACGGCGCCGCCAGCTTTTGCGAGACGCACGGCCTCTCCGTCACGGCGAGCCTGGACGATGTCCTCGCCGACCCTCGCGTCGATGCCGTGCTGCTGGCGACGCCGCATTCGCTGCACAAGGGCCAGGTGAGCGCGGCAGCCGGCGCCGGTAAGCAGGTGTTTTGCGAGAAGCCGCTGGCACTTCGGCGCGCCGATGCCGCAGAGATGTTCACGGCGTGCCGCAGCGCCGGCGTGGTGCTCGCGGTCGGGCATAACCGCCGGTTCTGGCCGTCGATGCAGGCGCTGCGCGCGGTCACGGCCAGCGGCGAGCTCGGCACCATCCTGCATGTCGAGGGCCACAACAGCAACGAGAACTCGCAGAGCATCACGCAGGGCTGGCGGCTGTCGCCCGAGGAATCGCCGGGCGGCGGCCTGACCGGCGCGGGGCTGCATGTGCTCGACGGCTTCGTCAGCCTGCTCGGCCCCGCGCGCCAGGTCTATGCCCGGTTGAGTGCGCGCGAGGCGGGACCGCCGCCGCTCGACACTACAACCTTGACGATTGAATTTGTGAATCACGTCAGCGGTACACTTGCGACGATCCGCGCAACACCGTTCTATTGGCGAATTCATGTGTTCGGCACGGAAGGATCGGCCGAGGTGCTCGACGAACTGACGATGGTGCTGCGGAAATCCGGCGAGGCGCCTGCGATCACGCGCTATCCGGCGATCGACACCCTGACCGCGGAACTTGCGGCCTTTGCCGACGCTGTCGAAGGCAAGCAGCCGTTCCCGGTGCCTGAAGCGGACGTGCTGGCGACGCTCGCCGCGTTCGAGGCCGCGCTGCAGTCGATGTCATCCGGACATCCGGTTGCCTGCCATATGGCATGCCAGTGATCTGCCATGTCTGAACAACCGGACAGGGCGAGATCGTCCCGCTACCGCGACATCGCCACCGGGCTGCAGAAGGACATCCGGCTCGGCACCTACGCGGTCGGCAATCTGCTGCCGACCGAGACCGAACTGATGGCGAGCTACCAGGCCAGCCGGCAGACCGTGCGCGAGGCGCTGCGCATCCTGATCGACCAGGGCCTGATCGTGCGCCGCGCCGGCCTCGGCTCGGTGGTGATCGCCTCCGAGCCGCCGGTGCTGTTCACCCACAGCGTCAAGTCGCTCGGCGAGTGGCTGCGCTATTCCAACGAGACCTATCGCGAGGTCGTGGCCAGCAGCGACATCGTGGCTGACCGCAAGCTGGCCGGGCTTTTGAAATGCGAGCCCGGCAAGAGCTGGTTCCTGATCGAGGCGGTGCGCCGCTCCGACCAGTTCGCCGCGCCGCTCGGCTGGGCCGAGATCTATGTGCTGCGCCGGTTCGCCGATGTCGTGACCCGCAGCGACCACGGCCGCACCCCGGTGCATGAGCAGATCGCCAGGATGTACGGCCAGGTCACCGAGCGCGCGCAGATGGAAATCTTCGTGCGGGGCATGCCGGCGCCGATCGCCAGGGCGCTCGGCGTCAAGACCGGCTCGCCGGCGCTCACCGTGGTACGCCGCTACTACGGGCAGCGCGAGGAACTGTTCGAGGTCACCATCACCACGCACCCCGAAGGGCGCTACACCTACACGATGGATATGCAGCGCTCGCTGCGGCCGAAGCTCTAGCGCACCCGGGCCAGATGGGTGCTGGCAGAGGTATGTGCCGTCTGCGGGGTGCCGCTCACGCCCCAGATCGCGACCGCGATCAGCGCGGCCGCCCAGACATAAGGCACAGCATTCAACTTCTTCATTTCCGGGATCATCCCCAACGTCTCAGGAGGACCGACTGACCTCTCGACCCAGGTCGTGAATCTCACCACCGCGGTCCTCAGCGTCTCACCAGGCAGCCGTCCTTCACAACGCTACTAAGGTTAGACCTTGTCGGTTTCAGGACGCCTTCGTGCGAATCCGGAAATGATTTCGTCGGAACCGGGCTCTCTCATCCGAATTGATGAGACGGCGGGCCGAAGCGGTTCGGCTCCATTCGAGGCAACACTTAAGAGAATTTTCTGCCCAAATTTGAATCAGACGCACCGCAAACCTTCCAAAGATGCGCCCACTAAATTCTTTTTGATTGTCGCCCCGACTCCCGCCGTGCCATCAGGACCTGTGACGCTGTGATGACAAGGGCTTCTCCCGTGACTGCCGAACCGGCCAAATCGCAAGGCGACTCCCGTCGCCGCTCCAAGGAAACCCAGGACGAGGTCGCGCGGTCGCTGGAACGGGAATTGAAGCTGCTGACGGAAGAGCGCCAGGAGCGCGCGCTCCGGTTCGGCCTCGACATTGCGGGCAAGACGCCGAAGGTGGACCAATAAGGTCGCCGCCGCGCTGAGAGCCTCGGGCGCACAGTTTTCATAGCACTGTCGATTCGCGCGGCCGTCTGCCATGGCAGGCGTGCGTGTTGGCGTACGCCGGTTGTGATTTCCTGCAGCCATGCCGGCGAGGTCGCTGCGCGGGCACGACGCCTTCTGCACTATTGCAACGACCAGTCCCAGCTACAACGTCCGCCGCGGCGTATGGGTCCCGGCCTTCGCCGGGACGACGCGAAGGAAGCCGAGCTTCACGTGACCGAAATGGATAGAGACGCGGCCGCGCTCGAGCTATTGCGCGCCCGGCGCTTCAGCATCGGCCTTCACGTCGCGGCCGAAGCGATCCTTGCCGCTGAGTCTGGCCTTGCCGCCATCGAACGACAGCAGCCATCGGCGGTCGGTATCGCCGCCGACCAGACGCAGGTCGATCGAGAATGTCTGGTTGTCCTGCCACGTCCCTTTCAGCGCCATCACGCCGAGCGCCGTTGGCTGACCGAGACGGTAGGCACCGTCGAGCCCGATCGGTCCCGCAAGTGTCGTCACCGGCCTCGCCGGATCCGGCGTCGCCGTTTCCAGTTCGTAGTGCGCGGGCTGATCCGTCAGATGCAGCGTCAGCGCCCGCAAGTTGAAGCCATTGGGAAGCGCCAGGTCTTGCCGGAGATGGCGGCGGCCGTCTCCGGCACGGCACCAACGGCCAACGGCTTTTCGGTTGCGATATCGCGCAGCGCGCTCGCGAGTCGGTTGCCGCCGACGGAGTTCACCGGCAGCGCCGTGTCGGATTTGACCGCGCCTGAAATCTCGTCGGCCATTCTGCCGAACGAGCAGTAGTCGCGCGCGGTCACGACCGTGACGATGTCGAGCGCGGGAAACAGCATGACGAGCTGGCAGCGGTCGCCGACCGCCATGACAACCTGCCGCTGCGGCATCACCCAGAAGAAATTGGCGTAGCGTAACGATGGATCGAACGAGGCGTGCATGTCCGTCGCCGCATGCCTGATGCGGTCGACCCAGCCGGTCGGCAGCAGCCGCTGCCCGTCCCATTCACCGTCATGCAGATAGAGCAGGCCGATCCTGGCCGCGTCGCGCGGCGCGAGCTGAAGCCCGCCGCCGCCAATCGGGACAGCGGCAAGCCGTTTAGCGCTGCCGCTGCGCGAGATAGAATCCGGCCAACACGGCGGCCAATCCGGCCGCCTGCAGCGTGGTCGGTGGCTCGCCGATCAGGAGCCATCCCAACAGCAGGGTCAACACCGGCACGGTCGCAGGAAACACGGCTGCGCGGGCAACGCCTAGGCGCTGGATCGACACCGCGAACAAATACATCGCAACGGGCCCGGCCAGGATCCCCTGGGCGATGGCTTGTAGCGCGTTTTCATGCAGGCCGATGGAAGCATCGCGAGCGAGCCCACCCGAGGCGGCATACAGGGGAAACAGCGAGAGCGACAGCACGCTGATGACGCTGGCCACGGAGAACGCCGAGACACGCCAATGGCGCACCAGCGTGGCGAAGCCCGCGAACATCAAGCCGGTCGCAACGAAGATCAAGTCGCCCATCACGGCGCTCGGCCCCATATGGCCGATCGACTCGCTGCCGATCACGGCAAGTCCGACGACGATGACGACAGCGCCGGCTGCGCGCGAGAGCGAGACCGATTCCTTCAGCAAGACGACCGCGAGAAACAATCCGCCCAGCGTCGCGCAAGACGGCTGGATCACGCTGCCATGCCCCAGCGGCACGAACATGAAGCCGGCATAGCTGATCAGCGACATCACCGGCCCGCCCAGCAGCATCAGCGCCATGCCGCGCCCCCAACCGATGCCGCAGAGGTCGCGGAGGCCGGCGCGCACAACGAGCGGCAGGAAGGCAATGCCCGACCACAGGAAGCGATGCATCAGCAGGTCGACGGGCGTGAACCCGACCTTCAGGCCGTGCCGCGTCGCCACGAAGCCGAGCGCCCAGCACAGCGCCGCGCCGAGGCCGCAGGCGACCCCGAGCAGAATGGCTTTCGGATCCGGAAGGGTTTTAGCCTTGGCATTGGCCGGACGTTCGTTCATCGCGAACGACTACGTGAGCTGCCGAGACGGATCAACCCATTGAGGTGCAGGGCTGATTGGCGCAACGCTGCCGGCGTCCGCTTGGGCTGCGCGGTGACGTCACTCCGCGCTGCCGCGATGTCCGCTCTGGCCAAAGGGCGACCTTGCGGCCGGTCGCTCTAGGCGAAGCTGACCTTCACAGACAAGAAGTGCGACTTACTTCCGCGGCTCGACCACCGTCTTTGTCGATCCGTCCGGCGCTGCCTGCATTCCCGGCGGGCTTTGACCTTGCGGGCTTTCCGGCGGCGCACCACCCGATCTTGTTTCAAGCGGCCCGGTCCATCCTTGTGGCTGCAATTGACCTTTTTCTTCCGGTGCCGAGCGTCCAGTTGCCGTGTTCACGTCCTTCTCGGGATCGGGCTGGGCTATCGCAAATCCACACGACAACGCCCAGCCAATCGTCGTCATCAGAATGATCCGCATTCGGACCTCCCTTGGCTGATCGTAGCAAACCGGCTGGAGCGGCTTCAGTTCCTTGCCGAAGGAGGCGGCAGAACTGGCGACAGACGATGTCCGCTACGGGTTAAAGGCCGACATCATTCCGCGCCGCCGCGAATTCCATCTTGAGCCAGGAGCTGGCGCTCGGATGTGCGGCATCAATCTTAAGCCGCGGGCGAGCCGCTGCGTTGAGGAAACAGACGAGGTGCGCCCTCAGGAAGTAACCCGTAAGCCTGGAGCACGCCGTAGACGAGCGCTGCTAGAATGATGAAACCGACGATGCGATTGAGTTTGAACACCTAACCTCGAAGCTCTTCGTTGCCAAACGCGATATTGGCTGAGATGCACCACTCACAGCAAGAGCGTTGAAGCCGCGAAGATCAACGTGGCTTTGTGCAAATGGGCCACTAACGTAAACAAGGCCTTCAGAGATCAGGCGGCGCTGTAGCCGCCGTCGATCACGTGCGATGCGCCTGTCATGAACGACGCCTTGTCCGAGCACATCCAGACCACGGCTTCGGCGATTTCCTCGGGCACGCCGAGGCGACGGACCGGCACCTTGGCGATGATCTCGTCGTAACGTTCGTCCATCGTCTCCCTGGTCATCGGCGTCTTGATGTATCCGGGATTGACGCAGTTCACGCGGATGCCGTCCTGGGCATATTCGATCGCAGCAGACTTGGTCAGCCCGACGACACCATGCTTGGTCGCGACATAGTGGCCCGACGTGGCGAGGCCGACCAGGCCTGCGATCGAGGCCGTGTTGACGATGGCGCCGCCACCGCCCTGTTTGAGCATTTGCGCGATCTCGTATTTCAGGCACAGGAACACGCCCATCAGATTCACCGAAAACATCTTGGCCACCGAGGCTTGCGTGAGTTCATGAATGCGCTGGCCGGACGGGCCGACGGAGCGCCCGGCAACGCCGGCATTGTTGAACGCGCAATCGATGCGCCCGAACGCCGAAACCGTGCGCGCCACCATGTTCGCGACATCGGCCTCGTCGGTGACATCGCCCTGGATCGCGATCGACTGGCCGCCGGCGGCATTGATCAAGGCGACCGTCTCGTCGATGCCATCCTTCGAGAGGTCCGACACCGCCACACGCGCACCTTCACGCGCCATTGCGATCGCCGTCGCCCGGCCGATGCCGGAGCCGCCGCCCGTCACCAATGCAGCCTTGCCGTCCAGAATGCCTGCCATGAGAAACTCCTCTAAAGCGCGACGCGACCGAATCGAATCGTCATCGCGCGTTTTTTGTTCCTTGTTTGAGCATGATCTCCGCGCAAACGCGGTACCCCGTTTGTCGCGAGGGAAAACCGCTTCGCACTTTTCCGGATCATGCTCTAGCGCTTGCCTTCGATTGCGATCTCGACGAGGTACGGCCGCTGCGCCGCGACAGCCTTTGCAACGGCACCGGCAATGTCGTCGGCCTTCTCGACCCTGACCGCCTCGACGCCCATGCCGGCCGCGAGATGCACGAAGTCGAGCGCGGGGCCGTTGATATCCATGTTCTGATAGGGATGCTGGGTGCCGGCTTCGAAATTCTGGCGCCAGACGTCCACATTGTGCTTGAGGATGCGGTACTCGCGGTTCGCCAGCACCACGAACACGATCGCAAGCTTGTGGTGCGCGGCAGTCCACAGCGCCTGGATCGCATACATCGCCGAGCCATCACCGGAGATGGCGACCACCGGACGGTCCGGCATCGCGACCTTGACGCCGATTGCCCCGGCGAGGCCCTGGCCGATGCCGCCGCCGCGGCCGCCGAAATAATCGCCGAAGCCGCGATAGTCGAAGGCGCGCGCGAGATCGAGGCTTGCCGTGATGCTTTCATCGACGATGACGACATCGTCGGGCAGGCCGCGACGCAGCTCCGCCGTGACGCGCGGCATCGCGGTCGGCTGGCGGTCCCAGCTTTTCTCGACGCGCGCGCGGTAGGCCTCCTTCTCCTTCACCTGCAATTCGGCGAGCGCGGCATTGCGGTTCTGCGCGGCCTGCCTGAAGTCCGCGCTCGCCTTTGCACGCACCGCCTCCGTCAAGGCACTGACGCTGACGGCGATGTCGCCGACGATGCCGGCATCGAGCCGATTGTTGAGCGCGAGGCGCTCGGCCGAGGCTTCGATCTGCAGCACGGACGCGCCGTCGGGAATGTGGCCACCAGGCACAAACCAGATGTCCTCAAAGAACGGACCGCCGATCAGCAGCACGAGATCGGCATCGGCGAGCGCCTTGCGCACCTGCCGGGCGTCGCCGGGAAGCGACTGACGATAGCTCGGATGGCTGGTCGGGAACGGCGCGTGGTGGCGGAGCCCCTCGAACCACACGGTGGCGCCGACCGCTTCCGTGAGCGCCACCAGCGCCTGCTCGCCGCCCGAACGTGCCACGTCGTCGCCGGCGATGATGGCCGGCTTTTTCGACTTCAGAAGCAGCGCGACAAGCGCTTCGATGCCGGCCGGATCGGGGCGCGTCGAGCGCCACAAATTATCCGGCGGCAGAGCATCGACCGCCGTCTCCTGTTCCATGACGTCGATTGGCAGCGACACGAACACCGGCCCCTGCGGCGCATCGGTCGCCACCTTGAACGCGCGTCGCATGATCGGCGCGATCTCGTCGGCACGCTCGATCTGCACGCTCCACTTCGTCACCGGCGCCGCCATCGCAACAAGGTCGTGGCCGAGCAGCGGGTTGTTGAGCCGCATCCGGGTATCCTGCTGGCCGGCCGTGACGACCACGGGCGAACCTGCCTTCAGCGCGCCGTACAGCGAGCCGATGCCGTTGCCGAGGCCGGGAGCGACATGCAGGTTGGCGACGGTGACGCGCCTCGACGCCTGCGCGTAAAAGCTGGCGGCGCTGACCGCGACACCTTCATGCAGCGCCATGATGTATTCGAGTTGCGGAAATGCCGACAGGCTGTCGAGCAGCGGCGTTTCGGTCGTGCCGGGATTGCCGAAGATATGACGCACGCCGTGCGACACGAACGATTCCATCAGCACACGACGCCCGCGCATTCGCTCCCTCTCGATTGTTCTGATCCGTTTTGCGCATCATCGGCCGGGGAGCGGCCCATGGCAACCGCGCGAGACGGTTGGCATCCGCGCGGCCGGCTGCGTCTTCCGCATGGCTTCAAGGCGCGAACGCGCCAGCGAGGCCGCAGCCCCGCCACTTCCGCGGCCAAAGCAGCCACGAATGGAAAGGGCCACCGTTCGGGTGGCCCTTGTTGCTTATTTCTTGAGGTTGGCGACAAACAGCTTGGCGGCTTCGGCCTTGGATTCCTGATCGGCCTTGGCGTCGTATCTGAGCGGCAAATTAAACTTCTTGCCGAGCTCGGTAGCCTCGGGATTGGTGAATGCGTGTACCGCGCCGGGATATTCGATGATGCGGTAATCGGCCTTCGCCGCGTCGAAATCCTTCTTCAGCGCATCGTACTGCTCGCGCTTCACGAACGGGTCGTCGGCGCCGTTCAGGATCAGGATCTTCGCCTTGACGGTGCCCGGCGCCGGTGCGGGGGTGTTGAGACCGAGCGAGGCGTGGAAGCCCGCGACGGCGGCGAGATCGGCGCCAGTGCGCGCCATGTTCAGCACCACCGCGCCGCCGAAGCAGTAACCGACGGCGCCGATCCGCTGCGGATTGACCGAGGCCTGCTTGGCAAGTTGCTCGCGTGCGGCGTTGAAGCGCTGCTCCATTACCTTCGGGTTCTTCATCACCGAGCCCGAGAGCGCGCCGGCATCCTTCGGGTTGTCGGCAGTCTTGGCGTCGCCGTACATGTCCGCGATGAAGGCCACGTAGCCCTGCTCCGCGAACTTCCGCGCCTCGTTATGGATATGCGGGGTGATGCCCCACCATTCATGCACCATGACGATGCCGGGCCGCTTGGCCTGGGTCGCGTCGTCATAGACAACGAAGCCCTTCATCGTGGTCTCGCCGTCGCTGTAGGTGACCGGCTCTTCCTTGACCGCTGCGTGTGCGCTCGCGACCATCGCGATGGCGCAGAGTGCTCCCACTATGTTCGTTATGATCGTTCGCATGCTGACCTCCTGCGGGTTTGGCACGACGCGACATTGGCATACCAGCGAATCCCGCGCTAGGCTTGGAAAGCGGAGCCGCTTTGCTCCGCAGGCTGCGCATCATCTCTCGAGCGCGCGTGCGCCCGGCCCGCGGCCGAGCGCGCCGACATTTCTGTCGGTTGCTGATGTGTGAACGACGTTGCGTCAAGCTCAGCGCGTCGCCGTTGCTGCGCTTGTCGCGCTATCGACGAACGCAACCGGCGTTCCCTTCGCGACACCGGCCGCGACGCGCTGCGCGTCCCAGTTGGTGAGCCGGACGCAGCCGTGGGACTCCGCCTTGGAGACCTTGCCGGGATCGGGGGTGCCGTGAATGCCATAGCCTTCTCCCGAGAGGTTGATCCAGACCACACCGACCGGGTTGTTCGGACCGGGCCTGATCGTGAACGGCGTCTTCGATCTGACGCCCTTGAATGCGTATTTTGGATTGTAGCGATAGGTCGGGTTCTTGTTGATCGCCGTCACCTTCAGCGTTCCGCTCGGCGTCGGCTTATCCGCGCTGCCGACCGTCGCGGGATAGAAGCCGAGGAGCTTGCCTGCTGCATCGAACGTGCTGAGCGTCTGCCGCGTCTTGTCGACCTCCACGCGCGCGATCGGCGGCGGCTTTGCGGTATCGACGACGTTCGCAACCGCAATGGTCTCGCCGGCCTTGTCGAACTTCCGGCCCGGATTGAGCGCCTGAAGCAGCGCCTCGCTCATGTGGAATTTCTCCGCGAGCGCTTCGCGCGGACTGGTGTAGCCCAGCGCCGGCAGGCTCTTCATGCTTTCCATCTTCGCGGGAATCCTCTTCACGAACGGCCCCTTCACGTCGGCATCGATGATCGTGTAGCTGACGATCGCAGGCCCGTCGCTGGCGGCGGTGAGGCTGCTCCAGAGCTCCGGCGTTGTCGCCTTGTCGAAGGACAATCCATTCGCCTCGGCAAACGCCCTGAGCGCCTTCTGCGCGTTGTCGCCAAGCTTGCCGTCGATCTCGCCGGGAGAAAAATGCGCGCGGTCGAGCAGGATCTCGAGCCTGGCAACGAAGGCGCTGAGCAGACGACGGTCCGGCAATTTTACCGGCGGCGCCGCCTCGTCGTTGATCGCGGCGGCATCAAGACCCGCGGCCACCGTCGGCGCGGCCGACACAAGCAAAAGGACAAGAGCAAAACGCGCAACGGAAAACGGTCGGAACATCGCGTATCCCAACGTGGCTACCTTCCGTAAAGCTACGGAAAGCCTCGAAGTTCCAATGCGAGTAGCAGCGAAGTTCCGCGGCGGAACAGCTGATATCGCGGCTTCGCCGCAATCGACTCGCCAAAAAGTCGCGATCCGAAGTGCATTTGCGCGCAACCCACATCACAATTCAGGTCTCTGGAAGCAAATGCGATTTGTCATCGCGGCGCTTGCCGCGTTCCTTGTCTTGATGCTCGATTTCGATCGTTCGCCCGGCTCGATCAATGCCTCAACCCAAGCCCCGACATTCTCGCGCGACGCGATATCCGACGCCGTTCCGTTCGCCGCGCGCTTTATCGAAAGCGCTGATGCCAGCGAGGCGCCCGCTACGACGGACGCGGACAAGACGCCCGCGCCTGCGGCGCAGCCGAGCGACGCCGCGGCCGAGTCGCAGCTGTCTGCGATCGACAAATTCTGCCACAGCCTGAAGGACGCGGCGCAGGCGAGCGAAATTCCTGTCGCGTTCTTTGCGCGACTGATCTGGCAGGAGAGCCGCTTTCGCTCGAACGAAATCAGCCATGCCGGTGCGCAGGGCGTTGCGCAGTTCATGCCGGAGACAGCGGCCGAAGTCGGGCTCGACGATCCCTTCGATCCGCTGAAGGCGTTGCCCGCATCCGCAAGACTGCTGCGCAAGCTGCGCGACGATTTCGGCAATCTCGGCCTGGCGGCGGCCGCCTACAATGCCGGCAGCGGCCGCGTCCAGAAATGGCTCGCCCGGCAGAGTGAGCTGCCGCGCGAGACCCGCGACTATGTCCGGATCATCACCGGCACCAAGGCGGAGGACTGGATCGAGCAAGCCGACACGCTCGCCATCCGCATCGACTTGCCGGGCGAAGCGCCGTGTGAAGGCATCGGCGGCCTCTCGAAGGCGAAGGATGTCGCCTTCGTCGCGGCGTCGCCGGCGTCCGCGGTGACGACGATCATCCGCAAGGCCGAGGCCGCGCGAGAGGCAGCAAGGTCGGTCGCCGGCCGCGCGCGCAAGCGGCTCGCGCTCGTGCTCGGGAAGAGCTCGCCGGGCGCGGCCCGGCTCGGCAAGGCGCGCCGGACCGTTGTCGCCGCCCGGGCAAAACCGGCGAAGGGCCGGGCCGTTCACGTCGCCTCGCGCGCACGTTCGTCGAGCTGAGGCCGCGTCACGACGCGTGCACCGCCGCAAATGCGGGCCGGCCACATTTCCGCTCAGGAAACTGAGCGCACTGGTGTATGTTGCCGGTCGTTTTCAGATCGGTTGCTTGCAATTCATTTTCCAGTGGGCGTTGTCATGACGTTGATCGATGGTTTGGGTTATCTGGCGTCGGCGCTTGTGTTGCTGACGTTCTGCATGAGTACGATGTTGAGCCTGCGCGCTGTCGCGATATTCAGCAATCTGGCGTTCATCAGCTATGGATTGGGCGACGGGATCTACCCGGTGCTCATCCTGCATATCATTCTGCTGCCGCTGAACGTAGTGTTGCTGTTCCAGATGGTTCGGCTGCTTCGGAAAGCGAAGCGCGCTGCGGCGACGGACCTTTCTCCGAACTGGCTGCAGCCGTTCATGCAGCCGAAGCATCTGAGGGCGGGAGAAACGATCTTCCGGAAGGGCGACGACGCCGACCTCCTGTACATGGTCGTATCGGGCGAGGTCAGGTTTCCCGAGATCGATCGCGGGGTATCGGCGGGCGAACTGTTCGGCGAGATCGGGCTGTTTTCGCTCGAGCGCCGCCGCACGCAAACGGCGCTCGCTGCCACCGATGTGGATCTGCTCTGGATCAGTGACGGCGCGCTGAGGAAGCTGTGCGAGCGCAACCCGGGACTATCGCTGTATTTCCTGCGCTTGACGGCGACGAGGATGACGGAAAACGCAGCCCGTGCAATCGGGGTCGGCGCGGTGGCGCCCAATCCGGCGTGATGCGCGCCGCCTCGCTTTGCCGGCGCTACGGCGCGGACGACGCCGCAAGGCTCGGCAGCGGCGCAAACTGCATCTCTGCAACGGCCGAGCCGGCGTATGCACTGGCGATCAGAATCATGACTCGAATGGCGACGAACATGGTGCCTCCTCAGTCTTGTCGTTGGTCTCTCAATGCCAGAGACTTCTTTCCCGCCGGTGAGGAAAGCTGGTTGCCGCAACCTTGAAGGCATTGGTAAGCGAGCCGTTTACGCAAGCCTCTGTTCATGAGTTGGGAACCGTATCGGCCGATCGGCCACAGCGCTAAACGCGCGGTTCACCGTCGCCGGGCATTGTTCGCCTCAATCAAGAAGGCGCAAGCACAATGCCGATTTTCAGGACGATCCTTGTTGTCGTATCGATTTTTCTTGCCGGTTTGTACGTCTACGACAGCTGCCGCAGTGATGGGCTCTCGATGCCGGTTTCGGTAAACGAAGTCCTTGCACGGCGCTGGCCGGAACCGGACGCGTTTCATCCGACGGCAGCCCCTGTTTCCGTGGCCGCCGGCAACGTGACGCCGGCCGCGCGCGTTAGGGAAACGTTTGCGATGTTCATCCCCAAAGATGCGCGACGCCATCCGATGCAGCGCAGCCTTTAACGGCCACGAGTCAGCCCAGCGATGCGCCGGCCTTGGCGCGGCTTATTCCAAGCGTCACGATGCGCTGCAGGAGATCCGGATAGTTGAGCCCGTCATGTCCGGCGGCCGTCGCGAACTCCTGGCTCTTGGCGATCTCGGGATTGGGATTGGCTTCGATGAAATACGGAACGCCATTGGTGGACAGGCGGAAGTCGATGCGCGCATAGCCGTCGAGCCCCAAGGTCCGGTAGATGCGCTTCGCCAGCCGTTGAATATGGGCGGATAGCTCCGGCGTGAGGTCCTCGGCCGGGCCGTCGACAATCCCCACCCGCTCCTGATAGCTGGTATCGTGCTTGACCTTTTCGGTGGCGATCTGGCGCGCAGCAGGGCCGCCCATGCTGCCGAATTTCAGTTCCCACACCGGCAGCACCCGCAGCCGGTTGTTGCCGAGCACGCCGACATAGAGCTCGCGTCCCTCGATGAACTGCTCGGCGATCGCGGCCGTTCCGATCCGCTCATGGATGAAGGCGACGCGCTCGGCGAGCTTCTCGTCGGTATCGACGATCGACGCCTGCGAGATACCCAGCGATCCATCGCTGCTCAGACTCTTGACGATCAGCGGCAGCTCGAGACGCGGCGGCCGCTTGACCTTGCGGCGCATCGGAAACACGGCGAAGGCCGGCACCGGGATCCGGCGATGGTGCACCAGCGTCTTGGACAGATCCTTGCCGCGCGCCAGGATCAGGCCGCGCGGGTTGCACCCGGTATAGGCGATCTTCATCAGCTCGAGATAGCTCGCGATGTGCTGATCGTACACGACGTCGTAGTGAAACTCTTCCAGCAGCGTGAACACGACGTGCGGCTTGAAGCCCTCGATCTCGTCGCGCACCGGCTTTATTTCCTCCTGCACGCCGAGCGGACGAACCTCATGGCCGGCCGCGCGCAGGGTGCTCACGACGTCGTATTCCGTCTTCCACTCGTTGATCTCGCGCGCGCTGTATCCATCGCTGGAGTCGGGCGGCACACAGTCCGGGTGCATCAGCACCAGAATGCGAAGCTGTTTCATAGCGCGATCCATTTCCGGCGCGACGGGCCGAACAGCGCGTGCATGGTCTTGGCGGTCAGCAGAATGGTGAAGTTCGTCACGAGCTTCTGCTCGGGGCCGACGGCACGCAGATTGAGCTCGCGGCAGCGCGAGATCATGTCGTCGAGCACGGCATCGAGCGTCAACTGGTTCTCGCCCGTCCACCGCGCCACCAGCTGCCTGATCTGGGCGCGGTGCCGCCTGATGAAGGCCGCGGCCGGCGGACGCCGATAATGCCGCGGATCGGCGGAGAACAGCTTGGAGAGATCGCGGTCGTAGGTCTTCGGCGGCGTGAAGGCGTAGAATGCCTGCTTCTTCCTGTAGTGCTCGGCGAGCGTTTGCTTGAGCGTATGCAGCGGATCGACCCGTTCGCGCGTCGCGAGCAGCGGCCGCTTGCCGGCGATCTCGCCCATCAGTTCGTCGACATATTCGAGCTTCTTCAGTGCGGGCCAGCCGGCATAGCGCGTCCGCCAGTTCGAGCGCGGCCGCAGCCACACCGCGAAGGTCTCGGCGAAGTCCTCGTCCGGATGGCTCTGTGCGTACCAGAGCCGAAGATGCTGCACATAATTGCGGCTGGCCGGATTGGGTCGGTAGTAACGCGGGTAGTGCTGCGACGACGGGCCGAACAGCTGCTGCCAGCGCCGGCGGCGCTGCAGCTGGTAGCCGTGCTGCACGGCGTGGCCCGCCTCGTGGCGGAGAATGGCCATGCACTCGGACCACGAGGCGCCCTCGACGTCGAGCATCATCTTCTTCTCGAGCTTCATCAGGCGGGGATGGGCGAGGTAGAACGGGATCGCGATGCCGGGCACATCCGCCGGGCTGAACCATTCGCTCGAGATCCATGTGTGCGGCCGCAACCGGACGCCGCGCTCCTCGAGCTCTTCATAGAGCGTATTCACACAATCGGCGAGCCAGGTGCCCTCGACGGCAACCCTCAGACGGCTGAGCGGTTGCGCGAGCAACTGCTCGTCCGTCAGCTTTTCCCAGTCAAATTTGCGGCGCGGCATAGGCTTCCAAAGTCTAAAACAAATCGGACTCTGAATGGTGTCATAGGTTGCCGCCGGCAACAACCGCCGGGCCTTCGCGCCGGGCCCCCGGCCAATGCCGGCATCGGGCCGGACCCGGCCCGAGTGTCCGCCTTGGGCGGCGGGCAGCGCGCCGGGCCCGATCCGCCGGCTCGAGGCGACGCTCATCTTGCGTCCTAAGGCTTGACCCAGCGTTGCACGGCAGCGGCGGTGTCGGCCGGCCTGGTGTTGAAGCAGATGGCGGCATCGGGGGCGAGCCGGTGCACCAGATTGAGGATCGTCTCGAACAGCAAGAGCCGCTCCGGCGGCTCGCGCAGCCCGGCACCGATCACAACGCAGTCGTAACGGCGCGCGTTGAGGGCCGCCGCCGTCACGGCTTCCGCCGTATCGCCGAGGTCGATCAGGCAGCTCTCGACGTGATAGCCGAGCGTCCGCAGGCCCTCGATCTGCGCGTCGAGATAGCTGCGCACCAGTTCGGGCGTGAACTGCTGCATGACGGACAGATCGACGAAGGTCGGGTCGAGGCCGATCGCCAGCACGGATTGCTTCGTCATAATGGCAGTTCCCATTCCGCTCCATCGTGTCCGAACATGCCAGACGTTTGAGTCGAAATCGCGGACACGACGACCCGCAGCAACCTTGTAGCCCGGGTGAGCGAAGCGACACCCGGGGTCGCTCGTGGCAAAGACCCGCATGTCGCTTCGCTCATACGGGCTACGTGGTTTCGTTCCGTCGAAATCGCGGAGCCGTCAGCGGCAGGCATGATCCTGCGCGGCACGCGCGGCGATCGCGGCGCGGCGTTTGAGGAACTCACGCTCGCGCGAATTGCCGGCCAGCGCGGCGGCGGCCTCGAACGCGGCATGCGCCTCCGCGAAACGGCTCAGCTTATGCAGCAGATCGCCGCGCACGCTCGGCAGCAGATGATAGGATTGCAGCGCCGGCTCATCCGCGAGGCCGTCGACGATCGCGAGCGCGGCAAGCGGCCCCTCGGCCATGCCGATCGCAACCGCGCGGTTGAGCTCGATAACGGGAGAATCCAGGAGCGCGGCGAGGTCGCCGTACAGCGCGGCGATGCGGCGCCAGTCGGTCGCGTCAGGCGTGCCGGCCTCGGCGTGGCAGGCGGCGATCGCGGCCTGCAACGCATAGAAGCCGCCGGCGCCGCCGAGCTCGCGGGCGCGCGCCAACGCGAGCTGCCCGCGGCGGATCTGCAGGCGATCCCACCGCGCGCGGTTCTGGTCCATCAGCAGGATCGGTTCGCCGGACGCATCGGTGCGCGCCGCCATCCGCGAGGCATTGAACTCCATCAGCGCCAGCAGGCCATGCGCCTCCGGCTCCGATGGTGCGATCGAGGTCAGCACGCGGCCCATGCGCAGCGCCTCGTTGCAGAGCTGCGGCCGCAGCCATTCGTCGCCGCTTGCCGCGGTATAGCCCTCGTTGAAGATGAGATAGACGACCTCGAGCACGGAGGCGAGCCGCTGCGACAGCTCCTCGCCGCGCGGCGTCTCGTAGGCAAGCCCCGACTCCGACAGCGTGCGCTTGGCGCGCACGATGCGCTGGGCGATGGTCGCCTCCGCCTGCAGGAAGGCGCGTGCGATCTCCTCGGTGGTGAGGCCGCAGATCATCCGAAGCGCCAGCGCGGCGCGCGCCTCCCGCGACAGGCGCGGATGGCAGGCGGTGAAGATCAACCGCAGCAATTCGTCACCGATATCGTCGTCGAGCGCGGAATCGAAATCGGGCATGGTGTCCTGCTCCCGCGCAAGATCATGCGCAAGCATGCCGTGCTTTTCGGTCAGCATGCGGTTGCGCCTGATCTGATCGAGGGCGCGCCGCTTGGCGGTTGCCATCAGCCAGGCGCCGGGCTTTTCCGGCACGCCACTGAGCGGCCAGTGCTCGAGCGCAGCGACCAGCGCCTCCTGGGTCAGGTCCTCGGCGAGCGGCACATCGCGCAGCATCCGCGACAGGCTGGTGATCAGCCGCGGCTGCTCGATGCGCCACACACCGAGGATGGTGCGCTTGACGTCGTCCTCCGTCACGCTGGCCTCCGGCATGCGATCGAGGCGACCGTCAACACTCCATGAAGGGGCGAACCTCGCATGACAATTCCCAGTCCGGCATGTGGTCAAGATGAAGCTGCATGAACTCGACCGCGCGCGCCACGGCCTCCTCCTTGTCCTTCAGCTCGAACACGGCGTAGCCGCCGACCACCTCCTTGGCCTCCATGAAGGGGCCGTCGGTGACGGTGAGCTTGCGATCCTTGATCTTCACCTCCGCGCCCGCGGTGCGCGGCAACAGCGCGCCGGTGTCGAGCATCCGGCCGGCTGCGATCTCGCGTTCGGCGAGCTTGCCGATTGCCTCGCGCAACGGCGGATTCGGCAACATCGGCTTCTCGGCCACGAGGACATACATGAAGCGCATCGTGCTGCTCCTTTTACGCGCCGCACTGGCCGGCAAGGCCAGCGAAGGGGCGAACCTCGCAGGTGCCCTCCCAGCCCGGCATGTGCTCCTTGTGCAGCTGCATGAACTCCACCGCGGCGGCGACCGCCTCCTCCTTGTTGCGCAGCTCGAAGATCGCGTAGCCGCCGATCATCTCCTTGGTCTCGACGAAGGGCCCGTCGACGACGGTGAGCTTGCCGTCGGTGATGCGGACCTGGGCGCCCATCGCGACCGGCAGCAGCCCGCCGGTGTCGATCATGCGGCCCGCCTTGATTTCCCGCTCGGCAAGCCTGCCCATCGCCTCCATCAGAGCCGGCGTCGGCGGGCCCGGGGGCTGGGGCGAGGTGACGATATACATGAAGCGCATCGGAAAACTCCTGTTGGGCGAGACGCGGCGATGATCGCCGCAAGACCGGCTCGCTATGGGGAACGACGATCCGGGAGGGGACGAATCGACACGGGCTAGGGAATTATTTTTTCGGGCAAAAGCAGATCATACCGGCCTCACCGTCGTCCCTGCGCAAGCAGGGACCCATAACCACTGGGTTGAGTTGCTGAAGCGAGCCGTGGCCACAGCCGCGCAAAACCAATCGGCATCGTGGCTATGGGTGCCTGCTCCCGTGCGCAATTGCGCACTAGGCAGGGACGACACGGAGCTTGTGACAGTCCCGTAGCCCGGGTGAGCGAAGCGACACCCGGGGAATGCATCGGCGAAATCTCGCATATCGCTTGCGCTCATGCGGGCTACGAAGCCAGCACCCGACCTACTGCTCCCGCAGCATGATCAGCGGGTCGGCGCTGTCCGGGACGCGGCGCCACTGGGCGTTGTCGTCCGCCTCGAACTGCCAGGTCTCGCCCTTGGCCGACATCAGGATCATCTGGCCGTGATCGAGCCGCCACATGGTCGGGTTGAAGGAAGCGACCGCCGGATCGCATTTTCCCTTCAGGAACACCTGGAAATTGTCGTTGCCGGCGTCGGTGTTGGTCAGCACCAGCGTACAGATCGCCTGGCCGTTGCCGCGCACCATCGACCAGTCGCCGATCATCTGGTCCATCGACTTGGCGAGCGAGCGCGCCGCGGCAAGGTTTTGCAGGATATAGACGCCCTCATTGGTGCGCATGCCTTCGAAGATGCCGGTCTCGACCTCGGTGAAATCGATCACGGCCTCGCCGGCCGCGTTCTGCAGCCGCACGATGTCGCCGAGGCCCCTGATGCTCCAGCCGGTGATGTCCTTGGTGAAGGGCAGCGCGGCGGCGCAAGCGGGCTCGAGCTCGAGCTTGAAGCCTTGCGGCGCCGTATCGCCCTTCAGCGTCACGACGCAGGTCTTGCTGCGCTCGGTGGTGGCGAGCTCCCACTGCCCGATCATGTCCCTCTTCAACGTCGTGACGTCCTGCGCGGCTGCCGGACCGCACGCGGCCAGCAGCAGACACAGCACGGCATTGAAGCGGGACAACGGCATCAGCGATCCTTGACCGGCGTTTCGGCAACCGGCGTCAGCGGCGGCTTGCCGGCGAACCAGTTCTTGATGTTGTCGACCACGAGCTGGTCCATCGCGTTGCGTGTGACCACCGAGGCCGAACCGATATGTGGCAGCAGCACGACGTTCTGCATCGCCTTCAATTCGTCCGGCACGTTCGGCTCGGCCGCGAACACGTCGAGACCGGCAGCCAGGATGGTGCCGGACTTCAGCGCCGCGACCAGCGCCGGCTCGTCGACCACCGAGCCGCGCGCGACATTGATCAGCACGCCGCGCGGACCGAGCGCCTTCAAGACGTCGGCATTGATCATCTTCGCGGTTGAGGCGCCGCCCGGCACGATGACGATCAAGGTATCGACCGCCTTCGCCATCTCGATCAGATCGGGATAGTGCTTGTAGGAGACGTCCTTGGACGGATTACGCGAGTGATAGGACACCGGCACCCGCGAGGCTTCAAGGCGGCGCCCGATCGCCTGGCCGATCCGGCCCATGCCGACGATGCCGATCTTGCGGTCGCGCAGCGAGCCGACGCTGAGCGGATAATTCTGGGTCTGCCAGAGCCCGGAGCGCACATAGCGGTCGGCCTTGACGAATTCGCGCAACGTCGCGATCAAGAGGCCCATCGCGACGTCAGCGACCTCCTCGGTCAGCACGTCGGGCGTATTGGTGACCACGATATTGTGATCGCGCGCATAGGCGGAATCGACGTGGTCGTAGCCGACGCCGAAGCTACCGACGATTTCCAGCCTGGGAAACAGCGCCAGCGCGGTCTTGTCGGTCGCCATCGTGTGATAGGTGACGGCGATGCCGCGGATCTTGGCCTTCGTATCGGGCGTCAGCCGCTCGAGGTCGCCGCGGCTCTCGGCGCGGTGCAGCACGTATTGATCGGGAAAGCCGTTTTCGAGGATTGGCCTGATCGGTCCATAGATCAACAGATCGATCTTTTCGGAAGAAATCGGGGCCATCAACTGTCCTTTCCTAACGCGCTTTCGTGCCAACGCCGCAACAACAGGTGCGAAACTAGCGCCAGCAACCCATAGATGACAATCCCGGCCAGCGATAGCAGCAGAAGTGCTGCGAACATGCGGGGAATATTCAGCCGGTAGCCCGATTCAGCGATCCGGAAGGCGAGGCCCGAGCCGGCGCCGGCGCTGCCCGCCGCGATCTCCGCGACCACGGCGCCGATCAGCGACAGCCCGCCGGCGATGCGCAGGCCGCCGAGGATATAGGGCAGCGCCGCGGGCAGCTTCAGGAACAGCAGCGTCTGCAGCTGTGAGGCGCCATAAAGTTGAAACAATCCGGCGAGGTTGCGATCGACCGAATTGAGGCCGAGCGTCGTGTTCGACAGCACCGGAAAGAACGCCACGATCCAGGCGCAGACGATCACCGCGGTCTGCTGCTGCAGATAAATCAGCAGCAGCGGCGCGATCGCGATGACAGGCGTGACCTGCAGCACCACGGCATAGGGAAACAGCGAATATTCAAGCCATTTCGACTGGTTGAACAATAGCGCCAGCACGACGCCGCCGATTGCGGCGGCAACGAAGCCTTCGAGCGTGGTCAGCAGCGTGACGCCGAGCGATTGCGACAGCACCGGCCAGTCCGCGACCAGCGTCTTCAGCACCAACAGCGGACTCGGCAGCACGTAAGGTTGGATGCCATAGCCGCGGACGATGGCTTCCCAGAGCACGAGGCCAGCGGCGAACACCGCAAGCGGCAGCAGAAAGCGGACGAGGTCCTGCGGAGATTTCATGCGCCCGCCTGCCCTGCATAGGATGGCGCCAGCGCGCTGGAGACCTCGCGGCAGAACGCGGCGTATTCGGCCGAGGTGCGGAACTCCTCACCGCGCGGCTCCGGCGAGTTGATGCGAAACTCGGCGCCGATCCGGCCCGGGCGCGCGGTCATCACGATCACGCGCTCCGAAAGATAGACCGACTCGAACACGGAGTGCGTCACGAAGATGACGGTCTTGTGCAGGCTGCGCCACAGCGACAGCAGGTCGTTGTTGAGGCGAAATCGCGTGATCTCGTCGAGCGCCGCGAACGGCTCGTCCATCAAGAGGACATCGGGATCTGTGACCAGCGCGCGCGCCAGCGACACCCGCATCTTCATGCCGCCGGACAATTCGCGCGGATAGGCCCTCGCGAACTCCGCGAGCCCGACCTGATCCAGTGCCGCATCGACGCGCGCATCGGCGTCCGTCGCGGGCGCACGGGCGAGCTTCAGCGGCAGGCGGACATTGTCGCGCACCGTGGCCCACGGCATCAGGGTCGGCTCCTGAAACACGAAGCCGATGCGGTGGCTACCGCGCTGCTCCGCGCCATGATGCGAGACCTCGACCGTGCCGGCGCTTGGCGTGGCGAGACCTGCAATCAGCCGCAGCGCGGTGGATTTGCCGCAACCGGAGGGCCCGAGCAGCGAGACGAACTCGCCTCGCCTCACATCGAGGTCGAGCGGCCCGAGCGCCCTCACGCCGCTGTCATAGGTCTTGCTGACGCCGCGCAGGCGCACGGCGAGGTTACCAGCATCGGTTTCCAGCACGGTGCTCTCTACCATCGACGGCGGAATAGTGGTGAGCGCAGCCGAGCTGAGAAAGACACCTCTCTACGCGGCGAACAACGTGACGATCGCATAGGAGACTCGGGAGGCAGCGGCGGTCGGCTCCCTCTCCCGCTTGCGGGGGAGGGCTGGGGTGGGGGCTCTCTCCGCGAGTCGTATCGGGGAAAGAGCCCCCACCCGGCCCGCGCTACGCGCGCGCCGGCCTCCCCCGCAAGCGGGAGAGGCGAAGGAAGCCCGCGGGCGAGCTTCGCGGGCCTCATGCGCGATTGCTTTCTCCTATCAACGGAGAGGTCGACTGCCGATGCTGAAACAGATCGGATCATAGTCAGTTCTTCGGCCTGAGCTCGGCGCCGACCGCCTTGTTGACGAAGCGCAGCGTGTAGCCCTGGCGGTAGTCGATGGCGCTCTTGACCACGCCGGCACGCACCATCTTGTCGAAGAAGCTCGCCATCCGCTCATCGGTCATGGCGCCGATGCCGTTCTTGATGGAATCCCCGGAATCGACGATGCCGTGCTCGCGCATCTTGGCGACGCAATAGGCGAGCAGCTCGTCGTTCATCTCGGGATTGAGCTTCTTGATCATCGCATTGCCGGCCGAGTTGTCGCCGTAGACGTAGTGGTACCAGCCGACGATCGAAGCATCGACGAAGCGCTGCACCAGGTCAGGCTTCTTGTCGATCAGGTCGCGGCGGGTCTCGATCAGCGTCGAGTAGGAGTTGAAGCCGTAATCGGCGAGCAGCAGCACGTTCGGCTTGAAACCGGCGGCCTTCTCGACGGCGAAGGGCTCCGAGGTGACATAGCCCTGCATCGCAGTCTGCTTGTTCACGATGAAGGGCTGCGGGTTGAAGGTGTAAGGCTTCACCTTGTTCTCGTCGAAACCGTATTCGGACTTCAGCCACTGGAAGTAGCTGGTTATGCCCTCCTTCGAGATCAAAAGCGTAAGCGGCTTCAGATCCTCGATCTTCGTGGCCTTGACCTCGGGATGGGTGAGGAAGACCTGCGGGTCCTTCTGGAACATGGCGGCGACGGCGACCAGCGGCACGTTGTTGGTGACGGCGTCGAAGGTCTGCAGCGAGTTCGCGCTCATGAAGAAGTCGAGCTTGCCCGCGATCAGCAGCATGCGGTTGTTCTCGTTGGGGCCGCCGGGCACGATGGTGACGTCGAGGCCGTATTTCTTGTAGGTGCCGTCGGCGAGCGCCTGGAAGAACCCGCCATGCTCGCCCTCGGCGACCCAATTGGTGCCGAACGAGACCTTGTCCAAGGTCTTGTCTGAGGTCTGCGCCCGCGCCGGGGCAAGCGCCGCAGCAACGCAAAGCGCGGCGGTCAGAAGGCTTGTGGTTAACGCTCGCAGCAAAAAGGCCGGGATCATGGTTGGACTCCGTCGATCATTGTGGCCCATGATGGAAGGCGGGAAGACGTGGACCGCGCCCGGAGACGCGAACCCGTTATGATGTTAAACAAACTAGCCTGCAAATCCATCCTGTGAAACGCTTGTATTGAAACGACCGGCTTGATGACTTCTCAGCTTCCGCCCCGCGACTGGACCGCCATCCACTGGCCCGATATCGCCAAGGGCGCGGCCGCGCGCTGGATCGCGGTGCTGCCGCTGGCCGCGACCGAGCAGCACGGGCCGCATCTGCCGCTCGGAACCGACGTCTTGATCGGCGAGGCATATCTTTCGCGGGTGCGAGAGTTGCTGCCGGCAACCACTCCCGCCACGTTCCTGCCGTTGCAGCCGGTCGGCATCTCAACCGAGCACATCGATTTTCCAGGCACCTTGACCTTGCCGACCAACGTGGCGCTGAAGAGCTGGATGGCGCTCGGCGAGAGCGTGGCACGCGCAGGCGTCAGGAAGCTCGTGATCGTGACCAGCCATGGCGGCAATTCCGCCGCGATGCAGCTGGTCGCGCAGGATCTGCGCGCGCACCATCAGATGCTGGTGGTGACCACGAGCTGGTCGCGCTTCGGCGCGCCGGACGGGCTGTTCGACGCCGGCGAATTGCGCCACGGCATCCATGGCGGCGCGGTCGAGACCTCGATCGTGCTGGCGAAATATCCGCACGCCGTGCGCAAGGAAGCGATCGCGGACTTCAAGCCGGCCAGCGTGCAGATCGAGAAGGATCATCGCTTTCTGTCGACGCAGCGGCCGGCGCCGTTCGCCTGGCAGGCGCAGGACCTCAATCCGAGCGGTGCGATCGGCGATGCGACCAAGGCCTCGGCCGAGAAGGGCGAGAAGCTGATCGAGCACGGCGCGCGCGGGTTCTGCGAGCTGCTCGCCGACGTCGACAGGTTCGATCCCAGCGTATTTCGCGGCAGCTGACCCGGCATTGCTTCGCGCGGTCACAGCACTATCGCATATGGCCTTCAGCGGCCGCACGCGCCCGGCCTCGTGGTTCGAGACGCGCCGCGAGCGGCGCTCCTCACCATGAGGGTCCAGGATTTTGCCGCGAAAAAAGACCTCATCCTGAGGAGCCCGCCAAAGGCGGGCGTCTCGAAGGATGGGCCGCAGGGGCACCGTCCACCAGATTCCCGCATATGATGGCCCCGCGGCAGACGCGACGAAACAATTCGCGAAACCATATTTCCGCCCCGATCTTCGAACCGGAACCGGACAGTCTCCGTCCAACGGGCATGCGGACCACACCGGCGCCGCCCCATACAGGATGGAGTATTCCATGTCGATCAAGACCAAGCTCGCCGCCCTCGCCCTCACCGCGCTCGCCGTGACCGGCACCATCGCGTCCACGACGTCGCAGGCTGAAGCGAAGCCCTACGGCTGGGGCTGGGGCGTTGGCGCAGGCCTCGTCGGCGCCGCCGTTGTCGGCAGCGCGATCGCGGCCAGCGACGGCTATTATTACGGCGGCGGCTATCGGCGCTGCGGCTGGGTGCGCCAGTTCGACGCCTACGGCAATTACATCGGCCGCGTGCGCAGCTGCTACTGATCGACTGGTTCTTTAGGACTGCGGATCCTGCGTTCGGCACGGGTCCTCATCCACCCCGTGTCGCAACCGACCCGTCCGGTGATCCCCCCGGGCGGGTCAATTCTTGAACGCGGCGATCACAGATACTTCGCGACCAGCCGGAAATCGCGCAGCACGGCGCGCCCCTTCGGCCCCGACGCCTTCAGCGTCTCTTCCAGGCTGTGGCCGATGTGATCGTGGATCAGCGCCTTCTTGGCACTCTCGATCGCGTTCTCCACCGCCTGCAATTGCTGGGCGATCTGCGCACAGGGCCGGCCCTGCTCGATCATCTCGACGATGGTGTCGAGATGGCCGTTGGCGCGCTTCAGGCGCCGGGCGATCGCAGCGTGTGGATGGTCGTCGGACATCTGGCTCTCCTATCCTCCCCGGAGGATAATCATGATCCTCCCTGGAGGATAGTGGAATCGGCTTGACAGGCGATTGTCGCGGGCGTAGTGCCCGATGACCGGGACGTTCGTTCCGCACCGGGGCTCTAGCCCGGAGACAAGTCGATCCACGAGCCAGCACAGAGGCACATGGGCAGTAGCAACTCAGGCGACAGTAGACCGGCGATGCCGGGACTGGTGACGCCGCAACACAGCAAGACTGATCGCGCAGATCTCGCCTGCGTGGACGGGTGGTCGCGCCCAAGCTGACCACTGCTCCTCACCGGCCTACCGCGACCAGCGGAAGTGGAGGTGAGCGATGTTCGAAAAGCTCGCAAAATTCCGGCAAGCAAGCCCGCGGCGCGTTGTCGAGCCGCGGCGCATGCCGCCGCCGGCCGCCGTTCATTGCAATGACAACCTGCCGGGCTTTCGCCGCCTGGCCGGCCGCCGCCGGCGTCCAACCCCGGCCTGTCATTGGGTCCTGATCGACGGCCGCCTGGAATGCCGTTGGATCGTCGATGATACCGGCGGTGATCTCGATCAGCAGCGACGCGCGGGCCGGCGTTTCGGCCCGCGCGCAACAGCCACGCGCCACGCCGCGGCAAAGCCGCGGCTGTGCGCCTAGGAGGCCGACATGGACGAAGGACCTAGCAGGCTGTTGAAGAACTCAGCCGCGTTCGCAAACGAAGGCTGAATCGTCGCCGTTGTGGATGTAGAAGTGGCCGACGAGCCTGTCTGCAGTGCCGACCATAGCCCATCCGCGACCGCAG